>Ga0105245_10000031_pt1 | contig 151832 bp, 137 predicted proteins | sample KBSM54metaG_FD_81523 | JGI IMG/M metagenome (GOLD analysis project Ga0105245, IMG submission 81523) | Miscanthus rhizosphere microbial communities from Kellogg Biological Station, Michigan, USA - KBS M5-4 metaG | ecosystem: Host-associated > Plants > Roots > Rhizosphere > Soil | place... | reverse complement strand
CAACGCCAGCGAACGCGCCACGAACCGAGTCGCGGGCCGCAGCACCTGTCGCCAAATCAGCGAAGACGCCGAAGTCTCCCAAGGCGAAGGCGGAGCTGCGTTGCCCGCGCTGCGCGGCCGGCACGCTGCTGACCGGTTCGCGCGGCTGGGGCTGCTCGCGCTGGCGCGAGGGCTGTCGATTCGTCGTGTGGTTCGAGATCGGCGGCAAGAAGCTCACGACCACGCAGCTGCGCGAGCTCGTCACGAAAGGCTCGACGACCAAGAAGCTCGCCGGTGGCGAAGCGCGGCTCGTCCTCGACGTCCGCGAGGATCCGGCCGTGCGGATCGAACGCGCACGCTGAGCTTTCGCCTACCGCGGTAGACGCACCAATTCGCCCGGCGCCGCGACGCGATCGCGATGCTACGATCGTCGCGTGGCAACGCTGCAGTTTCACCTCGAGACGGCGCTCGTCTTCGAAGGCGAACATCGGATCACCGAGACCCGCGAGCCGAACGCGCGCTTGCCGGCGCGGTTCCTGTTGGCTCGAGGTAGCGATTCGATCGCGTGGGCGGTGCGGACCGACGTGAAGCCCGAGATCGCGCGCGAGCTCGACGAGCTTGCCGCGAGCGAACCGCTCCATACCGGCAACTGGGAAGCGCTACCGATCCACGCCGCGCGCTACGAAGAGCTACTCGCAATGGACTTCGCCGATGTCGACAGTGGCCCGATGTTCGAGTTTCCCGCCGAGCTCGCCGCGCAGAACGACCTCCCGATCGTCGAGGTGCGCAGCGAGCGCGAGCTCGCGACCAACTTCCACGGCTGGGTACCGGGCGAGATCAGCAATGGCTGCGCTCCCGTGATGGCGATCGTCGAGGACGGCGCACCGGTCAGCATCTGCTTCAGCGCGCGGCGCTCGCGGACCGGAGCGGTCGCCGGCGTCGATACGGGCGAGCGCTATCGCGGTCGCGGCTATGCCGCACGAGTCACGGCGGCGTGGGCCCTCGCGATCCGCGCGCGCAAGATGACGCCGCTCTACAACACGTCGTGGTCGAACGATGCGTCACGCGCCGTCGCGAAGAAGCTCGGCCTCGTCACCGTCGGCAGCACCTGGTCGATGTCGTGATCAGCTGAACGTGATGCCCTGCGCGAGCGGCAGCTCGCTCGAGTAGTTGATCGTGTTCGTCGCGCGCCGCATGTAGCTGCGCCACGCGTCGGAGCCGGACTCGCGGCCACCGCCGGTCTCCTTCTCGCCGCCGAACGCGCCTCCGATCTCGGCACCGCTCGGCCCGAGGTTCACGTTCGCGATGCCGCAATCGCTGCCCGTCGCCGACACGAACCGCTCCGCTTCGCGCAAGTCGGTCGTGAAGATGCACGACGACAACCCCTGCGCGACCTCGTTGTTGAGCCGGATCGCCTGGTCGAGCTCGCGATAACCGAGCACGTACAGGATCGGCGCGAACGTCTCGTCGCGCACGACGCCCGTCTGCGCCGGCATCCGCACGATCGAAGGCGTGACGTACGCGCCGCCTTCGCAGCCGGCGATCTTCACGCGGCCACCGCCGTGGACCTGGCCGCCCTCGCCGCGCGCGCGACCGAGCGCCGACTCCATCGCGTCGAACGCCGCGCCGTCGATCAGCGGGCCGACGAGCGTCGACGCTTCGCGCGGATCGCCGATCCGGAGCTGGCCGTAAGCGCGCTCGACCCGCGCGAGGAGCTCGTCGCGGATCTGATCGTGAACGATCAGGCGGCGCAGCGTCGTGCAGCGCTGGCCGCACGTGCCGGCGGCCGAGAACAGCACCGCGCGAGTCGCGAGCTCCATGTCGGCCGATGGCGCGACGATCATCGCGTTGTTGCCGCCGAGCTCGAGCAGCGAGCGCCCGAACCGCGCAGCGACGCGCGGTGCGATCGCGCGGCCCATCCGGGTCGAGCCCGTCGCGCTGACGAGCGCGACTCTGCGATCGTCGACGAGCGCGCCACCCGCGGCCGCGCCGCCGATCACGATCTCCGACAGGCCCGCCGGCGCCGCGCCGAACCGCGCAGCCGCACGCGAGAACAGTGCGCCGCACGCGAGCGCGGTCAGCGGCGTCTTCTCCGACGGCTTCCACACGACCGAGTCGCCGCACACGATCGCGAGCGCGAAGTTCCACGCCCACACCGCGACCGGAAAGTTGAACGCGCTGATCACGCCGACGACGCCGAGCGGGTGCCACGTCTCGCTCATCCGATGGCCCGGGCGTTCGGACGCGATCGCGAGCCCGTAGAGCTGGCGCGACAGGCCGACCGCGAAGTCGCAGATGTCGATCATCTCCTGGACCTCACCGCGCGCCTCCGCGACGATCTTGCCCGCCTCGATCGTGACGAGCGCTGCGAGCTGGTCCTTGTGCGCGCGCAGCTCCTCGCCGAACAAGCGAATCAGCTCGCCGCGGCGCGGTGCCGGCACGGTGCGCCAGGTCTCGAACGCGGCCTGCGCGCGGTCGATCGCCGCGGTCACGGCGGCGGCATCCGCGAGCGCCAGCCGCGCGGTGATCGAACCATCGATCGGCGACCGAGCGATCAGCTCGCCGTCGGCGAATCCACCAGTGACTCCAAGTGCGGCGAGCGTGGGCGCGACGTCCATGCCCGCCTCATACCATCTTTACTCGGTCTCTTTGCTGTGCGCGTTCTCGACTGCCTTCAGGAGCTCTGCCGGCAGCAGGCCCGCATCGAGGACGACCTTGCCGTCGTGCGCCGCGCGCACCGCCGGACCGGGAACTTCGAAGTCGCCGTTGTTCTCGATGTAGATCACGAGGTGATCCTTCGCGACCTTGCGGACCGCGCCGATCTCTTCGCCGCCCTCTTCGAGGAACACCTGGTCGTCGACCGAGACATGGAAGTTGTGCGTCGCCATGCGCGGCAGCTTAGACCGAAGTACGCTGCCTGCCCATGCGCTCGATCATGTTCGTCGCCGCCCTCACCGTCGCCGCCTGTGGTGGTCATCCCGCGCACATCGCGAAGGACACCGATCAGCCGGCTCCAGCCGCGAAACCACTGTACGAACGGCTGGGTGGCACGCCCGGCATCACCGCGGTGGTCGAGGAGTTCGTGACCACGACGGGCAAGGATCCGCGGATCGAACAGTTCTTCGTCAACGCCGATATCCCGCGGCTGAAGAAGCTGATGGTCGAGCAGATCTGCCAGAACACCGGCGGCCCGTGCCACTACACCGGCAAGACGATGAAGGAGTCGCACGCGACCATGCACGTCAAGGGCGGCGACTTCGATGCCTTCATCGACGACCTGACGAAGACGCTCGCGAAACTGAAGGTGCCCGCGCCGGAGACCAAGGAAGTCCTCGACGCGTTCGAGAGCCTGCGCACCGAAGTCGTCACGGAATAGCGCGTAGCTCGACCGCGACGCCGCCGAGCACCGCGTTGCCACTCAGCGGATCGCGGAGGCTCTCGTCGAACAGCGTGTTGAGGTTCGCGCCGGGCCGCTCCGCCGCGACGCGCATCCGCGTGCCGGCCTGATCGTGCCCCCAGCCGTGCGGCACGCTGATCACGCCCGGCATCATGTGATCGCTGAGCTCGACCTCGACCGTGATCGTGCGGTCGCCGCGGACGAGCTCCGCGCGCGCACCATTCGCGAGCCCGCGGCGCGCCGCATCGCTCGGATGGACGAGCGCGGTGCAGCGGAACTTGCCTGCCGCGAGCGTCGGCAGGTTGTGCATCCACGAGTTGTTCGAGCGCAACTGGCGCCGGCCGATCACGACGAGCTCCGGGACTTCGCGATCGAGATCCGCGGCGACCCGCGCGAGATCCTCGACGAGCATCGCCGGCGCGAGCTCGATCTTACCGGACGGCGTACGCAACACTTCGGGGATCCGCGGTGCGAGCTCGCCGAGATCGATGCCCTCGGGGTGCGCGCGCAGCTTCGCGAGCGACAGCCCGCTCGGGTTCTGGCCGAACCGATCGCCGTACGGCCCGGCGCGCAGCGCGAGCTCGAGCACGCGCTCGGGGCCACGCAGATCCTTCACCGCTGCGAGCATCGGCTCCGCGAACGGTCCGGCGGTGCGGCGCACGTCGTCGCCGGTCAGCTCGTCATCGAGCGCGCGCAGATCCGCACCGGCGCCCTTCCCCATCGCGATCGCGGTGAGTCGCAGCAACAGCTCCCATTCCGCGGGGCGATCGTCGCGCGGCAACAGCGCGGGGCTGTACCGCGCCGTGTTGCGCCACGCGAGCTGCGGGAACGCGACGTCGTAGTGCGCGTCCTCGAGCGGCGAGAGGCCCGGCAGGATCACGTCCGCGAGCCGCGTCGTCTCGTTCAGGTAGATATCGAGGCTGATCACGAGCTCGAGGCTCGCCATCGCCTTCGCGAGCCGCGCACCGTTCGGCGCCGACAGGATCGGATTGCTCGCGACGGTGACGAGCGCGCGGATCTGGCCTTCGCCCGGCGCCTCGATCTCCTCGGCAAGGCAACCCATCGGAAACTCACCGAACACTTCGGGCGCGCCGCTCACGCGACTTCGCCGCCGGCCGGTCGTGATGCCCTTGCCACGGCCCGGCGTGCCGAGCGTATTCGCCGCGAACGCCGCCGCCTTCGGAAACATCGCGCCGCCCGGCGCATCGAGGTTGCCGGTCAGCACGTTGATCGCGTCGACGAGCCAGCTCGCGAGCGTGCCGTACTCCTGCGTGCACGTGCCGATCCGGCCGTACACCGCCGCGTGGTTCGCTGCCGCGATCGTGTGGGCGAGCTCGGCGATCTGATCCGCCTCGATCCCGCAGCGCGCGGCGACTCGCGCGGGCGTGAACGGCGCGACCGCGGCCGCGAACTGGTCCAGCCCCGCGACGTGCTCGGCGAGTCGGCCGAGCTTCACGAGCTTGTCCGCGACGATCACGTTCGCGACCCCGAGCAACAAGAACGCATCGCCGCCCGGTCGGATGAACACGTGCTGATCCGCCATCGCGGCGGTCTCGGTCCGGCGCGGGTCGATCACGATCAATTTCCCGCCGCGCGCCTGCATCGCCTTCGCCTTGCCGCGGAAGTCCGGAACGGTCCACATGCTCCCGTTCGACACGACCGGATTGCCGCCGAGGACGACGAGGAGATCCGTGCGCACGAGATCGGGCACGGGCACCGACAGCCAGTGACCGAACATCAAACCGCACGCGAGCTGCTTCGGCATCTGATCGAGCGTCGATGCCGAGTAGATGTTCTTGGTACCGAGCGCACGGCCGAACCGCGCACCGTAGAGCAGGAGCCCGAATTTGTGCGCGGTCGGATTGCCGAGCGACAGCGCGACGGCATCGCGCCCGCGCGCGAGGATCGGCGGCAAGTGCCGCTCGATCTCTGCGAACGCCTCGTCCCACGTGACCTCGACGTGCTTGCCATCGCGCTTCACGAGCGGCGCGCGCAACCGATCCGGATCGGCGTGGAGCTCGCCGAGGACCGCGCCCTTCGGGCAGATGAAGCCGTGACTCGCGACGTCGGCGTCGTAACCGCGCACGGACGTGACGCGATCACCGTCGAGGCCGAGCTCGAGTCCACAACACGCTTCGCACAGCGGACAAATCCGGAAGGCGCCACCCATCCGCGCAGCGTAGCCGAAAAAGGCAACGCGCCAGAGGAGCGCGGCTCCCCCAGCGCGTCACAGAGAACTTGGTTCGGTCAGCCGCCGACCTTGTTCCCGAGGTTCTTACCGGCATCCTTCGCCTTGTCGGCGAGATCGTGGGTCTTGTCGGAGACCTTCTCCGCTCCCTGCTTGATCTTGGTGCCGACATTCTCCGCGGCGTTCTTGGCCTTATCGGCAGCGTTGTCGATGCCGTTCTTCGCCTTGTCCGCTGCGTTACCCATCTTGTCTTTCAAGTTGTCGTTGCTCATGCCCGAGGCTAATTGCAACGTCGAGGCCGACATCGGCGTACATCATCTCGGGCGGTTGCGACGCAGATCGTCGTGCGCATCCGCGCGCTGTGATCCGCGATCGCGCGGTCCTCCGCTTGCAACTCGAATCCGCATGCAAACCAACGAGATATCTTCTGACGAACGGACCGAGCGTCCGCACAGCGGACTCGTCGCGCTCGGCTTCGCCGCTGCAACCGCTGGTGTCGCCGCACTCGGCACGCTCGTGATGCGCGGCCGCGGCAATCCGAAAGGCATGTGGTTCCGCGCGCTGCGCAAGCCGCGCTTTCAGCCGCCGAACTACGTGTTCGGTCCGGTGTGGACCGTGCTCTACGCGACGATCGCTTACGCGGGCTATCGGATCTGGCGCGCGCCCGACTCCAAGCAGCGCAGCGTCGCGCTCGGGTTATGGGCCGCGCAGCTCGCCTTGAACGGCGCATGGACGCCGCTGTTCTTCGGCGCGCGCAAGCCGATCCTCGCACTCGGCGACATGATCGCGCTCGACACCACGGCACTCGCGTTCACCGCGGCAGCCACGGGCGTCGACAAGCCCGCGGCCGCGCTCGTCGCGCCTTACCTCGGCTGGCTCGGCTTCGCGACCGCGCTGAACGCGAAGATCGTCGCGAAGAACCCCGGCATCCTGATCAAGTAAACGCCGGCATCGCGGTCGGCTCGGGCGCGGCGTCGCGCGCCTGCGTGCTCGCGCGATACGCGTGATTGCGCGCGCGCATCACGTTGCCGAGCGGCTTCATGTCCTTGCGGCAATGCCACGGATCGAACGCCGCCTTCTCGACGTAGTCGGTGATCGCCTTGCCGCGCGCCGAGTCGACGTCCTGCACCGGCAGCGTGATCTTCGCGACCGGCACGAGCTCGCCCTTCCACTCGACACTCGCGTCCTCGATCGGTGTCGCCTTCGCATCGGTATAGAACTTCACGCACAGGTCGTAGACCACCGGCGAGGTCTTCAACCGCGCCGCGAGCTCCTCGCCGAGCGAATCGGCCTTCGTCACGGTCGGCGGATCGTGCGGCCGTACGACGTACTGCACCGCGAACGGACCGAGCTGGCTCGGCAGCGCCGTGTAGTACTGGGTCGCGGCGAGCGGCGCGGTCGGCAGCTTGAACCCGGCGAGCGCGCCCTTGATGATCTGGATCGCGCGGCCGAACCCGACGCTGCCGATCAATCGGATCGGCAACAGCGCGGGAGTCTGTGCGGCGCGCACGAGCTTGATGAACTCCTCCGCATCGCGCACCGGCGTGACCGGCGTGCGAATCGCGAGGATGTCCTGGGTCACCGCGGTCTCCATCCCGGGGATGACCTTCTCGCCGGCGACGCCGATGATCTTGATCGCGAAGCCGCGGACGTCGGGCTTCTTGTCGTGCTGGCGGCGCGGCGCACCGTTCGAGTAGCGAACGAGCGCGGGATACGTCTTCGGCGTGTCGAACATGCCGTGGCGCGCATCGCCGGCGACGTCGGGCAGGACCTCGAACGTCGCCTCGGCGCCGAGGTTGCCCTTCGCGTGGAGGGCGCGGCCTTGCTTGTGCTTGGCCTGGATGCCCGAGAGCACGCTCGTGAAGTACTCGAAGCGCTGTTCCTCGTCGGGCGCGATCACTTCTTTCCAATCGGTTCCGGGCATGGCCCGGAGAGTGTCACACCTTGGCGCCGGCGAGGTCGCTGCCCGCGTCGAGGCAGAGCAACCGCACGCGGCCGGTCGCGCACACCCTGCCCTCGTCGTTCGTCACGACCGCTTGCCACAACTGCGTCTTCCGGCCACGCGTCACCGGCGTCGCCTTCACGGTCAGCGTGCCGCTGCGCACCGCGGTCACGAACGACGTCGAGTTATCGAGCCCCACGACCGATTGCTTGCGCGCGAGCCCGACGACCGCGGCTCCCGTCGAGCACGCGGCCTCGATGATCCCGCAATGGACGCCGCCGTGAACGATCCCGTATGGCTGAAGATGAATCGGCGCGATCACGACCTCGCCGATACATTCGTCCTCGGTAACTTTCGTGAACCGCAGGCCCATCGCGGTATTCCAACCGCCGAGCATGCCGTTGAGCTGTGCGCTGAAGTCTTCGGGCATGACTCACGGTACGCTGCACGCTCGCCATGACCAAGCCGTTCCCGGTCACGCTTTCGGGCATCGATCTCATCAACTCGCCGCGCCTCAACAAGGGCACCGCGTTCGACGAGCGCGAGCGCGACGAGTTCGGCCTTCACGGCCTGTTGCCGCCGCACATCGGCTCGCTCGAGCTCCAGGCGGATCGCCGCGAACGCGCGCTCGACTCGCAGGAAACTGATTTCCACAAGTACGGCTTCCTGCGCGACCTCCAGGACATCAACGAGACGCTGTTCTACGCGCTGCTCGCGCGCGACGTCGAGAAGATGCTGCCGCTCGTCTACACGCCGACCGTCGGTGAGGGCTGCCAGCGGTTCTCGGAGATCTGGCGCAAGCCGCGCGGTCTGTTCCTGTCGTATCCGAACAAGGATCGGATCGCGAAGATCCTCGATCACCGCCGCTACGACGACATCAAGTGCATCGTCGTCAGCGACGGCGAACGGATCCTCGGCCTCGGCGATCAAGGCGCCGGCGGCATGGGGATCCCGATCGGGAAGCTCGCGTTGTACACCGCACTCGGCGGCATTCACCCCGAGCAATGCCTGCCGATCCTGCTCGACGTCGGCACCGATAACGAAACGTTGCTCAAGCACCCGCTCTACATCGGCTGGCGCCACACCCGGATGCGCGGCAATGACTACGACGAGTTCGTCGACGCGTTCGTGAAGGCGGTCGAGCGGCGGTGGCCGCACGTGTTGCTTCACTGGGAAGACTTCGCCGGCGTGAACGCGTCGCGCCTGCTCGCCCGCTATCGCGACGAGCTGTGCACGTTCAACGACGACATCCAGGGCACGGCGGCGATCGCAGTATCGACGCTGGTCTCCGCGATCAACGTCACCGGCATCCCGCTCGCCGATCAGAAGATCGTGATCGTCGGGTTCGGCAGCGCGGGACTCGGCATCGCGAACCTCATGGCGCAGCTGATGCGCGATCAGGGCGTGCAGGATCCGCGGTCGCGGTTCTACGCGATCGATCGGCGCGGCCTGCTCACCGAGGACATGCGCGAGTTCCGGCCCGAGCAGCTCGCGTACGCGCGCAAGCCCGACGAGATCATGGGCGGCACGCTCGAGGATGTCGTCCGCCACGTTCGGCCGACGGTGCTCATCGGCGTGTCAGGACAGGCGGGTGCGTTCACGGAAGGTGCCGTCCGCGAGATGGCGCGCCACACCCAGCGGCCGGTGATCTTCCCGCTGTCGAACCCGACGTCGCGCGCCGAAGCGACCGCGCAGGATCTGATCGAATGGACCGAAGGCCGCGCGCTCGTGTCGAGCGGCAGCCCGTTCGCGCCGGTGAGCTATCGCGGCCGGACGATCCCCATCAACCAGACGAACAACTCGTACATCTTCCCGGGCCTCGCGCTCGGCATCATCGCGACGCGCGCGCGCCGGGTGACCGATACGATGATCATGGCCGCGGCGAAGGAGCTCACGCTGCACGTGCCGACTCGCAGCGATCCCGAAGCGCCGCTGTTGCCGCCGATCGCTGCGGCGCGGCCGCTCTCGCGCTCGATCGCGATCGCGGTCGGTCGTCAGGCGATCGCCGACGGGGTCGCCCAGCTCGATCACGACGCACTCGAGCGCGCGATCGACGCGAACATCTGGGAACCGGTCTACGTCCCGTATCAGCGGGTGCAGCCGTGACCGCGACGATCTATCTGGTCCGCCACGGCGATACGAAGTGGTCGCCCGAGCGCAGGCTCGCCGGTCGCACCGATCTGCCGCTGACCGCCGACGGCGAGGCGAACGCGAAGAAGCTCGCACCGCGGCTCGCGGCATTGACGTTCGATCGCGTGTACACGACGCCGCTGGTCCGCGCGCAGCGCACCGCCGAGCTCGCCGGGTTCGCCGATCGCGCGGCGATCGATCCGCGCTTGATCGAGATGAGCTTCGGCGACTACGAAGGCCGCACGGTGCAAGAGATCCGGGTAGAGCGGCCCGGCTACGCGTACCTGAAAGATGGCTGCCCTCACGGTGAGAACGCCGCCGATCTCGGTGCGCGCGCCGATAGTTGGCTCGCCGAGCAGCGCGAAGGCACCGTGCTGGTGTTCGCACACTCCGTGATCATGCGCGTGCTAACCGCACGGTTCCTCGGGTTTCCGCCCGAGGCCGGTCGTCACTTCTTCTTCGCACCCGTCGCGATCGGGATCCTCGGCTTCGATCCCGTCGACGCAGCGCCGGCCGTGCAAGCTTGGAACGATCGCGCACATCTGCTCTGAGGTCACACACCCAGCTCTCGACGCTGATCTGTTACCGTGAGGCGTGGTGAGGGCAGTACTCGTTCTAACCATGTTCAGCGGCTGCGGGTTCGCGCCGACACCAAGCCAGTCGCAGACCACCGATGGTGGCGTCGTTTCGAGCGATGCACCACCGGATGCGACGATGCCGATCACGTGCGGCGACCTGACGTGCGATCCGCATGCAACGTGTTCGACGAGCGGTACGAACGCGACGTGCGCGTGCTCCGCCGGCTACACCGGCAACGGCTTCACCTGCACCGACGTCAACGAGTGCGCGACGTCGAACGGCAACTGCGCGGCCGCGTGTCAGAACACCGGCGGCAGCTTCGTCTGCTACACGCCGCAGACCTGTGCGGACCTCGCGAATCACGGCGTCGCCGTCGCCGATGCGTCGTACACGCTCTACTTCGCCGGGCTCGCGACCCAGCCGTACACCGTGTACTGCGCCGGTAGCGGCGCGAATGCGAAGGAATACCTGACGCTGTCGGGCGCGAACACGTCGATCTATCAGCAAGGCGGGCAGAGCCCGGGCACGGACGTGAAGACCGCGTTCACCAAGATCCGGTTCGTGACGACGACCTCGATGATCGACATCAGCGATCGCACGTTCGCGACGTCGACCGGCATGTTGAATCACTCGGGCGACGGCACGATGGTGACGTCGATGCCGTACGGCGTCGCGATGAACTGCAAGGGCATGAACGATCAGAGCACGACGGCGAACTTCGACATCTCCGCGACGAAGTTCGCGTTCACCGGCAATGGCGCGTTCACCGGCGGCGGCAGTGGTTTCGGCGCGACGACGTCGGTGACCTCGAACAACCAGAAGGCGAAGCTCCAGGGCGGAGGCAACTGCGGCTGGGATGCGCCGGCTGGCGCGCCGACCAATCCGTTCAACAACAATGTCGATGCGAATAACGGTCAGTTGATCGGCCTCGTGTATTCGCCATGATGCGGCGCCGAGCCCCAGCGCACTGAACGTGCCTTAGCGCCCGATTCGCAATCAGATCTCCATGACTTAGAAATGACACGGCGCGGCATCGGGTTTGCTGTATCAGGGATGCATGCGTGAAATCTCGAAGGTCGTGATCCTGGGTGGTAACGGTGCAATGGGTTCCGGTTCCGCAGCGGTGTTCGCGGGTGCCGGGATTCGAACAGTTCTCGTCGCGAGAACGACCGACAAGGCAGAGGCCGGTAAGGCCCGCGCCGAGCAGATCGCGAAACGCGCGCTGCCGATCACGTGCGCGAGCTACGCCGAGCTCGCCGATGCCGCGCGCGACGCTGACTTCATCCTCGAAGCGGTCGCCGAGGACATGGCGACGAAGCGCGGCTTGTTCGCGACGCTCGAGGCCACGCAGACGACCGCGATCGTCGCGAGCGTGTCGTCGGGCTTGTCGATCGCGGGGATGTGCCAGGACCGATCGCCGGCGTTTCGCGCGCGGTTCCTCGGCGTCCACCTGTTCAACCCGCCGACGGTCATCGTCGGCTGCGAGCTGATCGCGCATCCCGAGACCTCACCCGAAGTCGTCCGCGACGTCGAAGCGCTGCTCGCGCGGGTCGGCCGCCAGGTCGTGAAGTGCAACGACACGCCGGCGTTCGCCGGCAATCGCTGTGGGTTTCGCCTGCTCAACGTCGCGGCGCAGCTCGCCGATCAGTACGGCGTCGAGCTCGTCGATCAGCTGCTCGGTCCGCACACCGGTCGCGCGCTCGCGCCTCTAGCCACGATCGATCTCGTCGGCTGGGACGTCCACAAGGCGATCGTCGATCACCTCTACGCGCACACCCACGATCCCGCGTTCCTGTTGCCCGCATTCATGCAGCGCGGCATCGACCAGGGTCACCTCGGCCGCAAGTCGCGCGACAAGGGTGGGTTCTTCCGCATGGACAAGGACAAGCGCCAGTTCGTCCTCGATCCGAAGACGTTCGAGTATCACCCGCGCAGCGAGCTCCAGCCGCCGTGCGAGCTGATCGCGCGCATGAAGGCCGCGCCCGGGCTCGAGGCGATGATGGAGATCGCGTGCACGGCGAGCGGCAACGAGGCCGACATCCTGCGCCGTCTGCTGCTCGGCTACATCTCGTACGGGCTCGGGCTCGTCGGTGAGGTCGTCGCCGAACCGCGCGACATCGACCGGATCATGGGCTTCGGCTTCAACTGGGCGCCTCCGAGCATGCTCGTCGACGCGATCGGCGCGGCACGCACCGCGGAGCTGCTCGCTCGCGAGAACCTGCCGGTTCCGCCCGCGATCGCGGCCGCGGCGACCGCGGGCACGCCGCTCCACGCCGAGCCGACGCTCGATCGCGCGCGGTTCTTCGGGCTCGCCGCTTAGCGCCGGCGCTGCTTGCAGACGTCGAGCGCCGCGACGCGATAGGCCTCGGCGAGCGTCGGGAAGTTGAAGATGTTCTCGACGAACGCGTCGACTTCCCAGCCCGCGACGAGCGCGACCTGGCCGACGTGAACGAGCTCGGTCGCGCCTTCGCCGACGATGTGAACGCCGAGCACGCGCTTGCCTTCGGCATCGCAGACCAGCTTGAGCAGGCCATCCTCGATGCCGCTGATCTGCCCGCGCGCGAGCTCCTTGAAGTGCGCGCGCCCGACGATCGCGCCGCCGTGGCGCTCCCTCGCCTGCGCTTCGGTGAGGCCGACCATCGCGAGCTCGGGAATCGCGTAGACGCCCGCGGGGACGAGCTCGGCCGACGGCGGCAGTGCGATGCCGAGCGCGTGACACGCGGCGCGCCTGCCCTGCTCCATCGCGGTCGCTGCGAGCGACGGTGGACCGATCACGTCGCCGACCGCGTAGATGTGCGGGACGATCGTGCGGCAGAACGAATCGACGGCGATCAGGCCGCGCGTCGTCGGGCCGAGCCCCGCGTTCTCGAGCGCGAGGCCCGAGAGGTTCGCTTCGCGACCGAGGCAGTACAGCAGCTTCTCGGTGCGGACGACGCGGCTGTCGTCGAGCGTGGTCTGGACCTCGAGACCGTCCCACACGATCGAGCGCGCGCTCCGGCCACCGAGATAGAATCCGCCTGCGCCTTCGAACCCGTGCACGACCTCGGCCGTGAGCTCCTCGTCGAGGAACGCGAGGGGACGCGGCGACTTGTCGATCATCGTGACGGTGACGCCGAGCGCCGCGAAGATGCACGCGTACTCGGTCGCGATCACGCCGCTGCCGATCACCGCGAGCGAGCGCGGCAAATACGACAGCGTCAGGATCGAATCGCTATCGAGCACGTTGTCGTGATCGATCGGGACGCCCGCCGGATTGCGCGGCTTCGAACCGGTCGCGATCACGACGAACTTCGCGTGCGCGCGCTTGACCGAGCCGTCCGGCGAGCGGACCTCGACGACGTGCGGCGACACGAACCGCGCGCGGCCGTGCCAGTGCGCGATGCCGTTGCGCTCGAGCTGTGCGGCGATGAAACCCTGGTGCGCGGTGACGACCTCGTCGAGCCGGGTCATGAGGCTCGCGAGCTTGAGCTCCGCGGGCGGCTGAATATCGAGCACGCCGGCCGAGCGACGGCGCAGCAACCCGAGTGCGACCGCGGTCTCGCGCAGCGTCTTCGACGGAATCGTCCCGCGATGTACGCACGCGCCGCCGACCGCCGCGCCCTCCTCGATCACGACGACGCTCGCGTTCGCCTTCGCCGCTTGCACGGCTGCCTTCTGGCCGGCGGGCCCGCTGCCGATCACGACGAGGTCGAAGCTGTGCTCGGTCATCCCATTGCCTTCACGGTCGCCGCGATATCGGGCGCGCGCTTCGCGATCGCCTGGACATCATCGGGATACAGGTTGAGTGCAGCGGCGAGCGCTGGCGTCGTGTCACTCGCGTGCGCGAGCTCGTCCGCGAGTGCGACGATCGTCGCGAGCTCGCAGCCGGTCGGCGCGTGGTGGCGCTCGACCGCTTCGGCGACCTTCGCCGGCATCGCCCAGGTCGTGACGAGTCGCGCCCCGACGGTGGCATGCGCTTCTTCGACCTCGGCGAGGACGTCCGCGTGATCCGCGCCCGGTGCGAGATCGACGAGCGCCTGGAGCAGCACCGGCTGACCGAAGTCGTGGAACAGCCCCGCCAGGAACGCGACGTCGACGGTCGAGCGCCGCGCCTTCGCGATCTCCTGCGCGAACAACGCGGTTGCGAGCGCGTGTTGGAACGACGCCTTTACCTCTTTGGCGAAACCCGGCACCGCGAACACGCGCGCCTGGCTCGCGACGGCGAGCACGATCTGGGTCAGCGTCGCGAACCCGAGCCGACCGATCGCTTGCTGGACCGAGCTGATCTTGATCGCGCCCGCGTACATCGGCGAGGCGACCGTCGCCATGATGTGGGCCGTCATCGCCGGATCGCGGCGAAGCAGTTCTGCGAGCCGCGCCGTGTCGCAATCCGGGCGCTGGACGAGCGACAGCACCTGGGACGCGACCTCCGGCAACACCGGCAGCGGCAGCGAGCCGCTCGCGATCATCTCGGCGAACCGGGTCCGGACTTCGGGCGCGAGCATCACCCCGTTGCATCGGCCGCGCCCGCGGGTCGTCTAGCGGCGGACTGCATGTAGGACATGGCCTCCTAGCGAGGTGGCTCGGTGCGCCAGATCCTCGTCGCCGCGACGACCGCGATCGCGAACACGGCGATCGAGCACCACTGCGCGAACGTCAGGCCTGCGTAGGGTGGATCCGACGAGGCCAGCCTCCAGTTCTCGAGCCCGAACCGGACGGGAGCGTAGAGTGCGGCCGCGAGTGCGGCGAGCAGGCCCGGCCGCAGCCGGCGGCGAAACGCGAGCCACAACACGAGCGCGTTGACCGGGATCAGATAGAGCAGCTCTTCGAGCCCGAGGTTATGCGCGCGAATCACCGGCGCGTTCGAGTGCATCTCGGCGAGAGCGCCGTGCGCCGCGAGGACCTCGCGCGGATAGTCGATCCCGATCGCGGCCGTCGTCGGTGCACCGATATGATCGTGCACGCTCGCGCAACCGGCTCGGCCGATCGAGAACGCGACGAGGAGGCCGACGAGCGAGATATCGGCCCAGCGCGCGACGCGCAGCTTCTTGCGCCAGCAGATCCACGCGAACGCGGCCGCGCCGCCGACGAAGCCGCCGTACGACGAGATGCTCGTCCACACCTCGAGCAGCTTCCACGGATGGTGGAGAGCTTCGCCGGGTTGATAGAACACGACGTCGAGCACGTGCGCCGAGATGATGCCGACCACCGCGAGCGTACCGGCCATCCGGCGCGCGGAGTCCTCGGATTCTCCGACGCGCCGCGCATAACGAGCCATGATGGTCGTGCCGATCCCGACGCCGACCATGACGAGTACGCCGAAGATATGGATCGGAATGCGGATCGGGAGGTCGGGTGCTTCCAAGTAGGGGAGGCTCACCGGCCGTTAACCGACAAGACGCGCAAAAAATGCCGGCACCGTCTCGACCACTTTCGCGTTGGGCCGACTCACACCTCGCAAGAGGAGATGACGATGCGGAAGAACAAGGGCGGTTTCACGTTGATCGAGCTGATGATCGTCGTAGCGATCATCGGCATCCTGGCCGCCGTCGCGATTCCCGCGTTCCTCGAGTACATGAAGCGCAGCAAGACGACCGAAGCGTCGTTGAACCTCAACAAGATCGGCAAGGCGGCGAAGCGCGTGAAGGGCGAGATCGGAACGTATCCGGTCGAAACGTCGAGCACGCTCGTCCCGCACTCGACCGGTACGTGCTGCGGCGATAGCGGCGGCACCGCGCAGGTCAACAACAAGTGCACGCCGACGCCGAACGCGTTCACGACCGCCGGCGGTGGCTTCGCGCACCTCGAGTTCTCGGTCGACGAGCCGTCGATCTACAGCTACGCGTACACGCCCGACACCAGCGGCCAGTACTTCAGCGCGTACGCCGTCGGCGATGCCGACTGCGATGCGAAGCTCGCGACGTTCACCATGCAGGGCACGACGACCGCCGCCGGCAATCCCGCGGTCAAGGTCATCAACCCGGCCTCCGGCGTCTACTAATCACGGTCCTCTCGTTCACGTGGGCACGCGCAAGCGTGCCTTCGTCCGTTTCGGTGTAGGTCGGCAGTTTTCACCGACGATGAGAGCCGTGCGCCCTATACTAACGGTGATGCGGGGCTTCGTCGTGCTGGCGCTCGCGGGCTGTTATGCGCCGCAGCTCGCCCCGGGCGCGCCTTGCGACGAGTCCGCGCCGGTCTGTCCCGGAGGTCAGGCGTGCGTGAGCGGCGTCTGCGGTGGTCCGGAGGTCCTCGTCGACGCGCACGCCGGTAGCGGCACGACCGACGCGCTGCCGATCGCACTCGACAACGATCAAGACGGCGTACCCGACGACATGGATAACTGCGCGACCGTTGCGAACGCCGACCAGGCGAACGAGGACGGCGACAAGTTCGGCGACGCGTGCGATCCGTGCCCGATCGACGCGAACGATGCACCGACGGATACGGATGGCGATGGCGTCGCCGATGCGTGCGATCCACACCCGAACCTCGCCGGCGACAAGATCGTCCTGTTCGAAGGCTTCCACGGCGGGATCCCGAGCAGCTGGAACGTCGTCGGCACCGCCGCGGCGGGCAACGGCGAGGTCACGGTGACGACCGTCGCCGACAACCACACGGCGGTCGTCGCACCCGGCGGCCCATTCGCGAACGCGACGCTGACCGCGAGCCTGATCGTCGACATGCAGGTCGGCACCGCCGATTCGGCCGCGACGATCACGATGCCGTACGACGCTGCGAGCGACGAAGGCATCTTCTGCGAGCTCTACGCACCGATGGCGTCGAGTCCGAACGGCCGCTACGTCTCGCTGTGGGACGCACCCGCGCAGGTCGAGCGCGGGATGGCCACGCTCGGCTGGACGACGGGCGTCGCGTATCGCGTCTCGCTCCAGCGCTCGAACAATCGCTACACGTGCTCGGTGACGCCGCCCAACGGCAACCCGCACACGACGTCCGGGCAATCCGGCTCGTCGGTGGCAGCCGGGACCGCCGCGATCGCAGCCTATGGCGCGGACGCACGCGCGCAGTGGCTGATGATCGTCACGTCGCCGTAGGCGTCACACCCGTGCGGGACCGCGCACGAAGTGAGCGATCAAGCCCACCACGGCGAGGATCAGCAGGATGTGGATCGCAGCAGAGGCGACGTGGAACACGGTGAATCCGAGGATCCACGCAATGCCGAGGATGATGGCGAGAATGAGCAGCATGACCGGATGAGAGTGCATCTCCCCGGCCAACCGCTTGCGCAGCGCGCTATTCGATCACGACGGTGTTGATCGGCGCGACGTTCATGCCGCCCGGGTAGCCGTACGACACGTTCTTGGTCATGGACGTGGTCAGAGGCGTTCCCCAGCCCCACACCCACAGCCCGAACGGCGCGTCGCTCTTGATCTGGTGGCGACCGGTCGAGCAGTTGCCCACCGGCGAGAAATTACCGGTGATCAGATCGGTCCGCGCCCATTCGTAGTCTCCGACGGGTTGCCAGTTCGTGAGCGGCCCCAAGCAATCGAGGGTGACGTCGTGGAATGCCGAATCGGTTCCGCGCGCACGGATCACGACCAAGTTGGTCTCCGGATACGTCGGATCCGCGAAGAACACGTAGTCGGAGAGATACTGATCGGGCGGCACACCGAGGACGAAGTCGGGATCCCCATAGCCGTCGCTGACGAATTTCGAGCCGGTCATGTACTCGAAGAACTCGAAGGGGTGGTCCTTGTCTTGGCTCGTCACCACGAAGGGCGTCCCTGTTTGGAACGTGATGGCTTGCCCCTTGTTGATGGTCGTTGGGCCGCCGACCGGCGACGTGTACGTCAGCGCGGTGCCATCAACTGCGCCGACGATTCGCCAGAACGTGGAAGTCTCGGTCGCGACGCGAGGGCGATACATCACCGCGGCATAGCGAAAGCCAAGAGCGTGAACCGGCGGAACCATTTGCTCGCCGTGGTCGCAGTAAAGCGTGCCCAAGGGCATGTCCATGCAGTTATGCGCGCTCATCAAGCCGACGGGCTGATTCGTCGTGATGATGCTGCCGGTCAACTCGGCCGCTTGCGTGATCTGCGCGTGCTGTCCTTTGTTCAGACTGATGGTCAACGGCACGTTCGCGTTTCCCGTAGGTACGCCACCACCACCGTCGACGTTAGCGACTGGTGTGAGCGTCACCTGCGTTCCGTCGGTCGCGGCGATGATATTGAGCGACGGCAACCCCGCGGACTGTCCGATCGGATTGACCGCGACGTAGTCGACGTCCCAGACACTCGTCGGCAGCAGCAACGATGCGGCAGTGACTGCAACCGCGCCTCCGCCGTACGGATTGATCTCGTACGCGACGACCGGCACATCCGTCGTGATGTGGAACGACGTGAAGATGCCAGTGCCGTTGTGAGCGGCTCCTGGCACCGCGCTTGTCGTCGGCTGCGTGAGCGGACAATTCGGTGCGCCGCCACTGTTGCCGGCCAGGAACAAGATCGCCACCTGCCCAGGCGCAAGACCAGCCACAGGATCGTAGGCGCCGTAGGTCAGCGAGGGACCACTGCCCGAGGGAATGCGAGTGAACGTCGCGACGGTCAGCTGCGTGCCGCCGTACTCGACCTGGATATGTGCTGGCGACGTCCAGGTGTTCGCGACGAATGCTGCAAAGCAATACGTCGGCTGTTCGGTCTCCGTATCGGTCGCGTAATAGTCGCAGCCGACCGAGTGGTGATTCGTCGCGGCGGCTTGGCAGGCATCCACACACGTGTGCGACGTGCCATCGCACGCATCGGTGTCGGAACAGGTCGTGACGACCGTGTTGTTACAATCGACGACGTCGTGCAGATCCGCCGAGCAACTCAACGGGCAACCCGGATCCACACCATCGGGATGCGCGCTGTTTCCATCGCCGCCACCCGTCATGCCGCCAGGTCTCGTCGGACCGCATGCAACCGCGCAAGCGACCAAGAGCACACACCCCAGTGTGAGCTTTCTCATCGCCTCGACGGTAGGACGACGGCGTCCGACGGGCAATGACATTCAGCGCGTCAATACGACCTTGAGGATGCCAGGCGTTGCCGCCTGGACCATCGCGGCTTCGGCGCGATCGAGAGGAAGAACTTCGCTGACGAGTGGGCTCAGGTCGAGCTCGCCGAGGAGCTCGAGGGCCGGCGCGAGCCGGCCGCAGCGCGACCCGATCACGCGAATCTCGTCGACGACGAGGCGAGATGCATCGATCGGTGTCGTTCCGTGGAATGTGCTCTTCAGCACCAGCGCACCTTGTGGGCGCAGTAGGTCGAGCGCTCGTGCGAACCCTGCAGCCGAGCCCGACGCCTCGACGACCACATCGAACCCGCGCGCCGGCGTCTCGATCGTCGTGGCGATCCCACGAGCCGCGGCGATGGCGAGCTTCGCAGCGTGCTTGCCGACCAGCACCGGTGCATGGCCGGTCGCCTGGAGCGCCATCGCGATCAGGAGGCCGAGCTTGCCGTCGCCGATCACCGCGACGCGATCGCTAGTCGTCAGTGGGCAGCGTTCGAGCACGCCGCACGCCGCGGCGAGTGGCTCGACGAACACTGCGGCGAGATCGCCGACGCTGTCCGGAACGAGGACCAAGTTGCGCGCGGGGAGCGTCAGGTAATCCGCGTGCGCGCCGTCGCGCGCGACGATGCCGAGCACCGTGCGGGTCGCGCAATGCCGCGAATCGCCCGTCGCGCAGAGGGCGCACGTGCCACAGCCCGCGTTGATCTCGCCGACCACGCGCTGGCCGAGGCGCAGCGTCGTTGGCGCGGAGCCGAGATCATCGACGACGCCGACGAACTCGTGGCCGATCGTGCCGCGAAATCCCATGTAACCGCGCGCGAGCTCGAGGTCCGTGTTGCAGATGCCCGAGTGCGTGACCCGAACGCGAGCCTCGCCGTCGGCCGCGGGAATCGGGACCTCGCACAGGTTCGTGCTGCTACGATCGACGCGGAGCGCTCGCATGCAGGCACGCTACCCTCTTTCCAAGAGCCTCCCGGCGGTCATCTACGCCGACTTCAACGATTTCGACGCGCACGGGAACCTACCGCTCGTCTGCTCCGGCAGCCGCGAGAGCTGTGCGCGACTACGACCGAGCGATGGCGATTCCGTGATCCTCGGGGACGGCGAGATCTACACGAGGGCGACGATTCACACGAGGCCGGATTGGTTCGAAGCGTCGAGCGACTGGAGGTACGTCCGTCTCGAGCGCCTCGCACGGGAGCGAATGCATAGCGGACATCTTTCTCTCGATCTCACGGAGAGCGTCGACTGGGCCGATTTTCCAGCCTACGCCCACGATCTACAGGCGCTGCTACAGCCACGAGGTCGCAAGGTGCGCGTTGTCGCAGATGCCGTCGACCTGCGAATTCGAGAGATCGAAGTCTCGACCGCGAGGACCCGGGTCGTGTGGAGCGACTTCCCGTTCATGGTGTCACTCGAATCGCGCGACGATGCCGAAGACGCGGTCCTCGATGACTTGTTCGCGCGCCTCTCGGCGTGTCGGAGCTGAGCCATGGCAGCCCTCAACTGGATCTCCGTGCTCGAGTCCTGCCCTGCGTGCGGCATCGTGGTGACACCTGCGCGCGCTGCCGTGCGGAGCTCGTGGTCGTGATTTCGTTCGAGCACGCAACACCGATCGCCGTCGTGCGCATCGCCGCGGCGGATTGTCTCGTCCAAGACTCCTAGCCGCTCGATCCGCGCACCGAGAGATGCACGATCGAGTCGATGCTGCTGGAACGCTGTCGCGATCAGCGATCGAAGACCCTGGACGAGTTCTATGCCGCGCTCACTACTCACGACACCGAGGTCGATCGAGGCTGCGGCGCAGCGATGCTCGATCTGATCAGGCGGCTACGCGATCTGGAGAGTCCGAGTCGCGCATGGGGCCTCACATCGCTCTATCGTCTCTGCCTGCTCGCGCAAGATGACTGGAAAGCTCCCTGGTATGTGATCGTCGTGGCGTCCGATCGACGCAACTATACGATCGAGTACCTCTTGCCTCCGCATCTCGCTCCATGGCCGCAGGCGTACGTGCGCGGAACAGCCAATTCGGAGGATGAGGCAGTGCAGATGATCCTCATCGCGATCGAGAGGTCGGGCGGCTGGAGCGTCGCGGAACCATCTTGATCGAAGCGACTCCCCGTCGAGAAATGACCGTCAGACCGGTGCGATACAACAGTGCCGAGAATCATGTCGCGTCCTCGCAAGCGCCATATCCAGCTCACGCTCGATCACGCGCGCAAGCCGGTCGGCCACGGTGGCTGGCGCCCGAACGCGGGCCGTCCGCGTGGTCGCAAGGTCGTGCCGCACGACGCGCGGCCCGAGCACAAGCCTCGATTCCCGGTCCACGTCACCCAACGCCTCCGAACCGATGCGCCGGCGATCGCGCGCGCCTGGTTGATGAAGACGATCCACGCGGCGATTCGCGACTCGCACAAGTCAGGGTTTCGGATCGTCGAGTTCAACGTGCTGTCGAACCACGTCCACCTGCTCGTCGAGGCGGGATCGACGAGCGAGCTCTCGCGCGGCATGCAGGGGTTCGCCGGCCGGCTCGCGCTTCGCTTGAACCGCACGCTGAAGCGACGAGGCAAGCTGTTCGCGACCCGCTTCCACGCGCGTGCGCTCACCACGCCGCGCGACGTCCGAAACACGCTGCGCTACGTACTGCTGAATCGCAAGCACCACGCTGCGAGCACGCGCTTCGATCGCTATTGGATCGATCCGCACTCGAGTGCGCCTTGGTTCGATGGCTGGGTCGAACCGATCCGAGGCGACCACTGGAAGCACGAGCTCGCCGCGCAGCCAATGCCGACCCGGCGCGCTTCGACCTGGCTGCTTGCCACCGGTTGGCGCAAACGCGGCCTACTGCGCTTCGACGAGATGCCCTCGAGCGGATAGCCACGCGTTTGGACCAGCGATCGAGATGTCCGTCGAACCGCTCTGGCGCAACAACCAGCAAGGAGTCACGGTGTGGATTCGAGAAGAAATTCGTAGAGCGATCAAGGTACTCGATCTCTCGGCGACCGAGCTCGCTAACACGGACCTCCGCGACACTTTCGAAGCACTTGCTACAGCGTTCGCCGAGCCCGGAAGTCAGCCACTTTGGGAGCGACTAAAGGAGCGCACCAGCATCCACGATCCGAACGGCTGGCGAAGGATTCGTGCTCTTGCGACGGGTCCCGTATGGCTCTTGGTCGAGGACTCGCAGGGGCGCTGCGGCTTCGCATTTCGAGACGCAAGCGATCTCGAGCTCGTACTCCAGGAGACGAGCGGTTTCGTGTTCTACGTAACGGATCCTGACCTTACTTATCTCATCTCGTTCAACGATCACGATTTTCTGATCGCTTCTGGAGCGGTGTCGATCAAGTGACCAAGGTCCTCACGCAAGCGGTTCACGCAAGCGCGGATTGCTCCGGCTCGATGAACGCCCTGCTGGGTGACCTTTGCTCCCGAGCTCGTGGCGCATCGAAGGTCCGCTAACAAGTCGATCCGCGGCGGAGGCTCGCGGTCTGGAACCGAAGGTCAGGCAGCAGGAGACTCGCGCGGGCGCCGGCCGTTCGCGATCTCGGCGCGTCGCGTGTGTCATGGAACCGCGACGGGCTCGCGACGCGATGAGCCCCGACGAGTGCGACGACCTGCATCTGCGGCTCGGTCTCGGCCCAGTTCGCTGGTGACTGAACAGTGCCGAGAATCAAGTGGGGGCGATGCGAGCGATGGCGGAAAGGGACGGCAGGAAGAAGTAGCCGCCGCCGAGCATCGTCACGATCGGCGGCATCGGCGGCAGCCGCAGGCGATACGGCTCCGCCGGGATCGTGAACGGGCAGCCACCGGGGCCAACGATCGGATCGCTCTCGCCGTCGAGGCCGTGGAAGCCCGGGTTGATCAACCACGATTGCTGGATGAACTCGAAGCTGCGCGCGATGCTCGCACCGAGGCCGATGAAGTAGAGCCCGCGCGGATCGTTCGACGCGCGACCGTGCAGCGCATCGTGGATGCTTGCCGGCGGGCCGTACTTGCGGCCGCGGCGGAGGATGCGGTGGCGGTTGACGACCTTGAGCGACGTCTTCGCGTCACCGTCGCGCGCATCGCGCGGGTTCGCGCGGCGGACGTGCGAGGCGATCGGGCAGCGCAGGCCGTCGGGGTCGTCCTCGAGGTAGAGGTAGTTGTTCGCACCGGCGAGCTCGGGGTCGTCGCGATCGGGCGTCATCACGACCGGCGCACCGCTGGGCCAGCGCCCGACGATCTTGGCGGCGAGCCAGTGCGCGCCTTCGGTGCGCTCGAGGCCGAGCGCTTGAGCCTGCGCCGCGAGATGTTGCCAGAACCCACCGACGTCTTGCGCGAGCTTGCGGAACACGAGGTACGTGCCGTTCGCGCCGAGATCGAAGTCGCCCCAGGTGGGGGAGGCCGGCAGCTTGCCGTATTCGTTCTCGTAGCCGAGCAGGATCTCGCCGGTCTTGATCGGGTGCTCGTGGCCGCGCGGCGTCTCGTGCATGCCGGCGATGAACGGCTGCGAGAGGCCGTCGGCGAACCCGAAGTGCTCGCGCTCCTCGAACTTCCAGGCGAGCTCGTCGGGGTGGACCACCGCGCCGGCGGCCACGAGCGCATCGCGCTGCTGCTTCATCACCGTCGCGAGCTCGTCGGGGTGCTGCGCGTAGATCAGCAGCAAGACATCGGGGCACTCGGGCAGCGCCCACGTATCGGGATTGTCGCCGAGCTTGGCGGCGCGCGCGGCCATGCCCTCACTGAGCTCCTGCGGCAGGTTCTCGAGCACTTCTTCAGGCACGCCGACCGCGGCGAGCCCGTTGCGCGCGAACGCGACGTGGATCTTCGGCCCCAGCGATCCATCGTGCGCCGCACTCGCGATCGGCACGCTGCGCAGCCACGCCTTCGACGCCTCACCCTGCGCGAGCTGCGCGAACATGTAGCCGGCGTACTCGTGGCGGCGGTAGCCCTTGTAGACGATGCCCTGGACGTCGGCGAGGTTTACAACTTCTGCAGCCACAGTGCCCTCTCGTCATCGTCGAGCGAAGCTGCGAGCCGGCGGCGCAGCCAGATGTCATCGCGCAAGTTCTGGACGGTCGAGTCGCGCACGCCGCTCCACCACATCTGGGTGACGAGCTGGTGGTCGCGCGTCCATTGCTTGAAGCTCTCCTCGTCGGTCGCACCCTGAAACATCAGGAGCTTCGTCTTCGGAAAATCTACGGTGTTCGACCAGATCGCGGTGAGCCCCATCGAAGCGCGATCGATGAACTCGCCGAGGTAGCTCTCCCAGCTGCCGTCGTAGTTCGAGAAGAACACGATGCGGTCGCGGCGCTGCGAGCGCGGAACGTCGCGCCGGTCGTTCACGATCACCCAGCGCGCGAAGTGGATCGACGTGATGCCGCCGAGGTGGCCATCGACGTAGAACACACCCGCGAGCGCACCGATCACGTAGAGCACGGTGCGCACGGTGAACGCCCGAAACACCCCCGGTTTGATGTCGACGACGTGGGTCAGCTGGTTCTGGCGGATCTTGTCCTCGAGCGCCGCGAGCTCGGCGGCGGTGTGGACGGCGTGCTTCGGCGGCGGCGCGACCTCGTCGTCGCGCTCGGCGCGGAGCAGCGCCCAGAACCACCAGAACACGACGATGGCGAGCAAGAACGGCAGGATGATCAGACCCACCAACACCGCCGCGACGCGACTGAAGAACCAGCGCAGATCCTCGTCGAGGATGACCGAGCTCTGCAGCCGCGCATCGGCGGTGACGCCTTCGTACAGCCGGCGCTGGATCTCGTGCGGCGGCAAGCGCTCGAGCGCGGGCCGCTGCGCATCGGCGAGCTCGCGCAGGCGCTGGCGCACCGCGAGGTCGTTCACGATCTCCTTGCGCGGCACACCGGGATACGCGCAGTAGAACGCGGCCGCGCGGATCCGGTGCTCGAGCATCCACAGCATCCAGTCGTCGCGCTTGCGGGTGCCTGGATAACCGACGCAGCACTCGAAGATCCGATCGATGCCGGGCACCTCGGCGACGCGCGCGAGCCACGGTTCGAGCTCGCCGTCGTAGTTGACCTCCCACGCGAGCAGGTCGCCGAGCTCGTCGTCGGGAATGATCACGAACCGCATGAAGTGAACGTCGGGCACCGCATCGGGTGCGAACGGCTCGGTGCTCGCGACATCCTTCGCGAGTGCATCGTTGATCGCCGCGAGGCGCAGCTCGAGCGTGGAGCGGTCCGCGATCGGTGCGAACACCGAGAGCTCGCGCGTGGCGGTCCACATCAGCGCGGCCCCGGTAACAACATCGCGAACATCGTCGCCGGATCGCGTGCCCCCTGCCCCGACAACCACGTCGTCGCTCGCGTCGACAGCGCGGCACCTTCGTCGCCGCCGACGAGCGGACCGAGGCGTGCGCGGATCGCGTGGCTGAACAGCATGGTCTCGCGCTCGTCCATCGCGGCAGCGGCCTTGCGATACGCGGCGATCGCGGGCTCGTGCCGGCCTTCGACTTCGGCGATCGCGCCTTCGAGCATGAGCGCAGCGGCGTTCATCAGCGGCAGCTTGGTCTTGGTCTTCTTCGCGTAGCGCCGCGCGATCGCGAGCGCTTCCTTGCGCCGGCTCGAGCCCTCGGGGGCCGCCGCGGCACACGCGATCGCGTGACGACCGAACGTCGAGTTGACGAGCAGCTGGTGGAGCGGCGGGCGATCGATCAGCGAGCGCCGCATCGGCTTCCATGATGCTTCGATCAACGGGGTCGCAGCCTCGGGATTGCCGCGATACAGCGCGAGGTCGACGCGCGAGCACAGCGCGAACAGGTGCTGGAGCTGGAAGCTGCCCTCCGGCATGTTCCACGAGCGCAGCGCGGAGTCGAGCTCGGCCTCGACCTCGTCGGGCGCCTTGCGCGCGAGCCACGCGACCGGGAACGCGCAGCGCAGCGTGACCGCGGTGTAGCGATTGCCGTTGCGGACCGCGGCCTCGGCCATCGCGGGGACGCGGCGCGACAGCTCGCCGAGCTCGCCCATGTAGTAGAGCGACCAGCAACAGAACAGCGTCACGGTGTCGAGCTCGAAGCCCATGCGACCGACGACGGCGCGATAGCGCGCGATCGCCTCGGTCAGCGTCTCGAGCGCGCGGCGGAAGCGGTTGTGGACGAAGAAGTCGATGAAGCCGCGCGTGGTCAGGAGCTGCGAGTCGGCCTGCGCCGCTTCGAGCGTCGGCGTCAGTTGCTCGAGCTGATCGAGCAGCGCGAGTGCGCGTTTGTTCTGCGCGGTCGCCGCGAGGAAGTCGGCCTCGATCGCGAGCGCGCGAGAGACGCGCCATGGTTCGCCGAGCCGCAACGCCGACGCGAGAAACCGCGAGCCGAAGTCCATCGACCGGAACGTATCGACGAGCGCCAAGCCGAACGACACGCCCTCGCAAACGTCGACGCGCGTCAGCTCGGCCTGGCTGATCTCGCTGACCTTGCGCGGCTGGAAGCCGAGGCCGCGGACCCGCAGCCACGCGCGGCGCCACAGCATCGACATCAGCGCGCGGAGCGGCGTCTTCGGCATGTCGAGGCCGACGCCCGCGAGGACGACGCGGGTCAGCTCCATGCCCTCGGTGATGTAGCCCGACTGGAGCAGCGCACCGGCGGCGCGCCGGTGGAGCTCGAGCCGGCTCGCAGCATCGGCGCCATCGGCGGCGAGCTTGAACTGGTCGGCGGCTTCGCGCGGCCGGCCTGCATCGGCGAGCGCATCGGCGAGCTGGGTGCGCAGCGTGCGGCGATCCTCGTCGGTCCACTGCGTGCCCTCGAGCGCGATCGCGTACCACCGCGCCGAGAGATCGAAGTCGAGCTTGTTGCGCGCTTCATCGCCGGCGCGCCGCGCGTACGGCGCCGCGTGATCGACCTCGCCCGCACCGTACCAGTGACGCGCGAGCTGTTCGGGCGTGCCCTGCCCTGCCATCGCGATCGCGAGCGCGCGGTGGTGCTTCGCGCGGCGCTCGTCGGTGACTTCGCCGAGCACGGCCTCGCGAACGCGATCGTGATACGGCTCGATCGTGTCGTCGTTGCGCGAGCCGCTCGCGCGCAGCACGCGTTGACCGCGCAGCGTCGACAGTTGCTTCGTCAGCTCGGCCGCTGGGACCTGCGTCGCGGCGGCGAGGATGCGCCGGCTGAGCGGTTCGCCGGCGACCGCCACGATCTCGGTCATCAGCCGTGCGGCGGCACCGAGGCCGTCGATCCGCTCGAGCAGCATCGCATCGAGGCCCTTGCCCGCGATCTCGGCGAGCGAGCGGCCCTGCTGGTAGCGCGTGAGCTCGATCAGGAAGAATGGGCTGCCCTGCGCCTCGCGCACGAGCCTACGCGCGATCTCGTCGTCGGTATCGTTGCCATCGCGGAGCTGGCTGACCGCGAGCGCGACCGCGACGTCCTCGGGCAGCGGCCCGACATCGACGATCGTGTAGTCGGCATCCATCCGGCGGACGAGCGACAGCACGGGCTCGCTGTCGTCGGCGCGGGTCGCGAGCACGAGGAGCAGCGGCGGCGGATCCGGCGCGCGCATCACGTCGGCGAGCAGCGTCGTGGTGTCGCGATCGACCCATTGCATGTCGTCGAGGAACAGCACGAGGGTCCGGCGATCGGACAGTCGCTGCAGCGCCTCGCGGAGCGCTTCGAATGCGTGAGTGCGCCGCGCCTGCGGATCGAGCACGCCGCGCGTCCGCGGCGCATCGGCGATCGCGGCGACGCGGCCGAGCACCGGGAACAGCGTCGGCAACATGTACGCGTCGCGCGGCAAGATCGCCTGCGCCTCGCGCGGCGATTGATCGCGCCACCATTCCGAGAGGTCGTCGATCAGATCGTCGATCGCCTTGTACGGAACGTCCTCGCGCTCGAGGCAGCGGCCGCGGAGGAGCAGCGCGTTCTCGTGGGTCGCGCGAACCCGCTCGAAGAACCGATTGATCAGCGCGGTCTTGCCCATGCCCGAAGGCGCGCGGACGACGACGACCGACGCGTGCTTTTGGAGCACCGGCGCGAGCGCCGCTTCGAGCTGGTCGAGCTCGGCCTCGCGACCCGCGAACCCGGTCTGGTGCGACAGGCTCGGCACCGAGGAACGCTCGCCGGTCAACCGCGCGAGCAGCGCGCGGCCATTCGGGCGATGCGAGGGTTCGCGCTCGAGCAACTCGCAGCACAGCTCCTCGAGGTCGCGCGGGATCCCGCGACACAGCTTCGACGGCCGCGGCGCGTTCTGCATCTGCTTCTCGAGCACGACGCGCACGGGCGGGCCTTCGAACGGCAACCGCCCCGTCAGGCATTGATAGAGCACGACGCCGAGCGCGTACCAGTCGGCGGCCGGCGTCAGCGCGACATCACCGGCGCATTGCTCCGGCGCCATGTACGCGATCGTGCCGACGATCTGGCCTTGCTCGCCGTCGCGCCGCTTCTCCATCTCGGCGACGAGGCCAAAGTCGAGCAGCACCGCGCGGCCATCGCTCGTGACCCGGATGTTCGACGGCTTGACGTCGCGGTGGATCTTGCCGGCCGCGTGGAGCGCCGCGAGTCCTTGCACGAGCTGCGGCAGGGTACGGCGCAGCCGCTCGAAGTCGCACGGCGACTCGGCCTCGGCCGAATTCCCCGTCACCTCGTTTCCGGTGATCGGCATGTCGGTCGGCGGCGGCGCGTTCACGGTCGGCTGCGAGCCGAGGTCGAGGCCGTCCGACGAGAACTTCGGCGCGATGAACTCGAGCAGGTCTGCTCCGTCGAGCAGCTCCATCGTGAAGAAGCACGCCTGCTCGGCGACGACGAGGTCGTAGAGCGCGACGAGGTTCGGGTGCGAGAGGTCGGCGAGCGCGCGGAACTCGCGCTTGAGCTGATAGACCTTCTCGACGTTCGGGTCGTTGATCGTCTTCAGCGCGACTTTGGTACCGCGCTCTTTATCCTCGGCCTCGTAGACCACACCCATGCCGCCGGCGCCGATGCGCCGTACAACTTCATAGCGGTCCGTTGTCGTGGCCGCTTCTTCGCTCACCGTGGTCGGCACCCGCAACCCATGTAGATCCTACATGATTCGCGACCAGCGCAGTCAAGCCAGGGACCACGACGAGCGTCACCACCGTCGCCAACAACAGACCGCCGGTCACCGCGATCGCGAGCGGGCGCTGTAATTCTGCACCCGCGCCGATGCCGACCGCCAGCGGCGCGAGGCCCGCGAGCGTCGCGGTCGTGGTCATGATAATCGGGCGGAGTCGGCGCCGCGCGCCCGCGATCAGCGCCTGATCGAGCGGCGTGCCCGCGCGGAGCTCGTGCTCGACCCGCTCGAGTAGCAGGATGCCGTTCTTGACGACGAGCCCGACGAGCAAGATCAGGCCCGTGATCGAAGACAGATCGAGCGCGATGCCGAAGATCGCGAGCGCGAGCAGGCCGCCCGCCGTCGACAGCGGCGCCGCGACGAGCACGACGAGCGCGAACCTGAGCGAGCGGAGCTGGACCAGCAGCACGAACAGGACGAGCCCGAGCGCCGCGAGCGCGACCATCACGAGCTCCCTGCGGGCGGCCGCGCTCGACTCGGCTTGGCCACCGATCTCGATCACGGTCCCGTGCGGAGGAGGCAGCTCGCGAATCACCTCGCGGACCGCGGCCTCGCCGGCACCGAGGTCGCCATGCGGTGTCGATGCGGTCATCAGGATCTCGTTGCGGAGGCCGTCGCGGCGGAGCACCGCCGGTGCGAGCGGACGCTCGAACGTCACGACCTGATCGAGCGGCAGCGAGTGCGGGCCGTACGCGATTTGGCTGCGCGCGAGCGCGGGCTCGGAATAGCGGATCGAATCGGGATAGCGGAGGCGCACGCCGATCGCGCGCTCGGGCCGGAGGATCTCGCCGACCTGGCGGCCCTCGGTCGCGACGTCGAGGTCGTCGCCGACGGTTTGCGCGTCGAGGCCGAGCCGCGCGAGCTGCTGCGGATCCGTCGTCGAGCGCAGGATCGGGATGTGGCCCTCGCGGCCATCGAACACGTCGACGAGTGCGGCGTTCTTGGAGAGCTTCTCGCCGGCGGTCTCGGCCCAGGTCTCGAGCGCGGCAGGGTCGTCGCCGAGCACCCGGACCTCGATCGGCTCGGGGTTGCCCGCGAGATCCGCGAGCACGTCTTGCAGCACCTGGACGTACTCGAACCGCGCCTCGGGGACCGCCTTCGCCATCGCGTCGCGGATCTCGTCGATCACCGCTTCGACCTTCGGGCGCTTGTCGCGAGGAACGAGCCGGACCATCACGTCGCCGCGGCTCTGCACGGTCGCGGTGACCGGCCCCATCTCGGTGCCGGTGCGCCGCGTGAAGTTCGCGACCTCGGGAATCTTGGCGAGGACCTCGTCGACCTTCTGCGCGATCCGGTCGGTCTCCTCGAGCGAGGTGCCGGAGGGCATGAAGAAGTCGACGACGATCGCGCCCTCGTCCATCGGCGGCAGGAAGCCGGTGCCGAGGCTGCGATACGCGAGCACGCCGACGCCGAGCAGCGCGACGATCACGATCGGCGCGACGATCTTGTGGTGGACGAGCCAGCCGGTGATCCGCGTGACCCGATCGCCCTTCGCGGCGCGCTGCTTCATCGGCTTGAGCAGCTTCGCGAGGATCGGGATCGTGGTCAGCGCGACGATCATCGACAGCAGCACCGCGATCGCGAGCGTCAGCGCGAACGCTCCGAGAAAGCTGCCGGTCATGCCCGACAACAGCGCGAGCGGCGCGAACACGACCGTCGTCGTGATCGTCGTGCCGACGACCGCCGCGAACATGTCCTGATAGCCGAGCTCGATCGCCTCGTCGCGCGGATGGCCTTCCTCGACGCGCGCGACGATTCCTTCGGTCACGACGATCGCGTCGTCGACGACGAGGCCGATCGCGATCGCGAGGCCGCCGAGCGACATCAGATCGAGCGTCATCCCGAACACCCGCATGATCGCGAACGTGCCGAGCAGTGTGATCGGGACGGGCAGCGCGGCGACGATGCCGGCGCGAACGTCGCGCAGCGCGAGCGCGATCACCACCATCGCGAGCGCGATGCCGATCAGGATCGCGTCGCGTACGCTCGCGAGCGATTCGTCGACGAGCTCGCCCTGATCGTAGACCGCTGCGAGATCGACATCCGGAGGCAATGCATGGCTCGCACGCAGCGCGGCGACTTGACCTTCGATCCCGGCGACGACCGCGGGCGTGCTCGCACCCGGCAACCGCGCTACCGAAATCGCGACCGCTTCGCCGGTCGGCCCGCGCACGATCACGTCGGGGTCGGCGGCACCTTCGGTGACCTCCGCGATCGTGCCGAGCGTGATCGGTCCGGTCGGTCCCGTCGCGATCGGGATCCTGCGCAGCGTGTCGAGATCCGGCGCTTGCGCGTCGATCACGATCGGCAGGGTCTGATGCTCGTCGAACACGTGGCCGGCGGAGACCCGCGCGTCGGCCGCTTCGATTCGGGCCGCGAGCTGCGACGGCGTCACGTGCAACGCGGCGAGCTGCGCGGGATCGACGAGCAGCTCGGCCTCGCGCACCCGGCCGCCTTGGAGCTCGACACCACCGACACCGAGCACGCGGACGAACGCGGGCCGGATGATCCGCTCGGCGACATCGCGGAGCCGTCGCGGATCCGTCGTCGTGCCCTTCGGCGATTGCACGTTGAACGTGATCACCGGAACCGCGGTCGGTAGCACGCGCTCGACATCGGTGAGCGTGCCCTTCGGGAGCTCGACGTGATCGATCGCCGCGCGACACGCGAATTGCACGGTCAACGGATCGGCCTGGTCGGTCAGCTGGAGCGAGAGCTCGACGGCGCCGCGGATCGTACGCGCGCGAACCTTGCGGACACCGGGGACGACGACGAGCGCTTGCTCGAGCGGCCGGGTCACCTGCGCCTGCATCAGATCGGGCGCGAGCTGGCCTGCGTGCGCGACGACGATCACGCGCGGGAACGTCATCTCCGGGTAGATGCCGCTCGGCAGCACCGCGATCGAGCGCGCACCCGCGAGCGCGAGTGCGATCATCGCGACCCAGACGACCGCCGGATTGCCGCGCAGCCAGCGGACGATCACGGCTCCGCTTTCGCGGGCTTACCGCTGCCCTTCTCTTCCGCTTCGCCGCCCAGCGCCTGACCATCATCGAGGCCGAGGACATGATCGACGACGATCTGCTCGCCGGGCTTGAGCCCGCTGGTGATCTCGACGGCGGTATCGCCGCGCTGGCCGATCGTCACGGTCCGGATCTTCGCGACGCCGCCTTCGCACACGACGACCTCGTCGCTACCGACCTGCGAGCGACGCAGCGCGGTCGGCGGCACGACGACACCGGGGCGATGCGAGAGCACGATCCGCGCGGTCGCCGCGGTGCCGACCGGCGGTGGCTTCGGCGTCGGTGCGAGCTCGACGCGCACGCTGCCGAGCAGCGTCGTCGGATCGACCGCCGGTGCGACGCGCGCGACGGTGCCCGAGACCTCGCTGTCGGTACCGAGCACCTTCACGTGCGCCGGCAAGGCGTCGGAGAGCTTCACGAGCAAGGCCGGCGGGACTTGGGCGCGAACCTCGAGCGTGCTCGTATCGGCGACTTCGGCGACCGGCGTCGCGGTCGTGCCATCGACGCTCTCGCCCGTGCGCCGGAACAAGTGCAACACGACGCCCGCATGTGGTGCGCGCAATTCTTGACGCGCGACCTTCTGCGTCGCGAGGTTGCTGCGCGCACCTGCGGCGTCGAGCTCGGCGGCCGCGGCGGCTGCTTTGGCCTTCGCGTCGTCGAGGTCGCGGCGCGCGCCGATGCCGCTCTCGACGAGCCGGGTCTGGCGCGCGACCTCTTGATCGGCCGCCAACTTCGACGCCTGAGCGCTCGCGACGCCGGCGTGCGCCTCGATGCTCCCGGCCGGCAGCGACGGATCTTCGATCACCGCGAGCAGCGCACCGGCGGCGACGTGATCGCCCTCCTCGACCGCGACCTTCGCGATCCGGCCCGCGACCGGCGACGTCACCGTCGCATCGAGCCGCGGCGGTGGTGCGATCACACCGCTGACCTCGACGACCTGCTCGACCTCCTGGCTCGCGACCGGCTTGCACGTCACGCTCGCCGCCGCGCGCTTGTCTTCCTCGGCCTCGGGCGCCGACGCGCGACTACAGGCGCCGACTGCGAGGATGACCGCGATCAGCTCACTCCGCATTCCTACCTCCAGCCGCGAGCACGAGATCGATCCACGCCTGCGCTGCATCGACCTTCGCATTCGCGAGCTCGCCTGCGACCGACGTCAGATCGCGCGCCGCCTGAAGTGCGGTCGATAGATCGCGCGCGCCTTCGCGAAATGCCTGCTGCGCCTGCTGCGCGGCGCGTTGCTGCGCCGGCATGACGTCGCGATCGAGTGCCGCGACTCGCTCGTTCGATGCCTGCCAGTGCTCGTACGCGGCGACGAGCTTTCCTGCGAGCTCGCTATCGACGGCACCGAGCCGCAACTTCGCGGCGGCGAGATCGCGCTCCGCGGCGGTGACCTGATCGCCGACGTGACCGAACAGGGGAAACTCGAGGACGAGGCCGCCGTAGGCGTCGGTGCGATTGTCGTTCGTCGGATCGTTGAACGACACGCTCGCATCGAGCGCGAGCACGGGACGGTACAGCACCTCGAGGCGATGCCGGGTCGCATCCTCTTCGACGACATGGGCGAGTGCAGCCGCGCGCTCGGGATGGCTCGCGAGCGTCGCGCGGAGCTGCGCGAGATCCGCTGCACCGCCGGGTAAGGCACCGCTCGCGTGGCGCTCGGGTCCGAGATCCCACGCGAGGATGCCGGCGAGCTCTGCACCCCGCGCGCGACTCTCGCGCTTCGCCGCCGCGACCGCGACATCCGCACGCGCCCGCGCCGCCTTTGCCGACGTCACGTCGACCTCACCGCCGGTGCCTGCATCGAGCCTGCCCTGGGCGATTCGCTCGAGCTCCTTCGCCTGCTCGAACGAGGCGGTCAACAGTACGATCTCGGCATCGGCGCGCGCGAGCTCGAGCCACGCCGCCTCCGCACGCCTGCGCAGATCGCGGCGTGCGACCGCGCTCTCGTCGCGCACCACCTCGGCGTGCGCTGCTGCCTCGTCGCGCGCCGCACCGAGCGTTCCGAGGATCGGCAGCGGCAGCGTGATGCCGATGACCTCCCGCGCCGTGATCTTGTTCGTGCCGCCGCGCAGCTGGGTCGGTGCCCACGCTCCTGCCGCAGCGATCCGCGCCTCGGCCGCCGACGTATCGAGGACGGTCGCACGCGCGCCGGGCGCTGCATCGACCGCAGCGCTGACCATCGCGAACGTGACGTCGTCCGCCCGGGCCGTACCGACCCAGAGCAGCGCGATCGCGAGAGCGGCCTTCACGTGTGGCGGAGTATTAACGCGGCCACGTGAGAGCTGGATTAGGGCATTCCTCATGTCCGTCTCACGTCCCGACGAGTACACCATCGAAATGAAGAAATGTGTCTGGTTGGCGGTGGTTGCGATGGGCTGCAGCCATCACAAGGAACCGCCCGCAACGGTGGGCTCGGCTGGATCTGCGCAGACAACGGCTGCAGGGTCTGCAACGCCCGCGCCGCCGCCCGCACATCCGGCCGACGCCACTCATCTCGCCCTGCCCGGCGCCGGATCGGGCGGCGTGATGATGGACTACGTCGTCTACGACGATCGGACCAAAGCGCTGTGGGTGCCGGCCGGCAACACCGCCGCGGTCGACGTCGTCGATGTCGCGACCGACAAGATCCAGCAGATCACCGGCTTCGCGACGAAGGAGATGGAGCGCAACGGCCACAAGCGCCAGGTCGGCCCGAGCTCGGCATCGCTCGGCGAGCCCGGCACGGTCTACATCGGCAATCGCGGCGATTCTTCGGTCTGCGCGTTCGACGAGAAGACCTTCGCGAAGGGCGCGTGCGTCACGCTCGACGCGATGCCCGACGGCGTCACGTACGTCGCCAAGACCAAGGAGGTGTGGGTGACCACGCCGCGCGACAACTCGCTCCGGGTCCTCGACGGCAAGACGCTCGCGCAGAAGACGAAGATCGACCTCGGCATGGAGCCCGAGGGCTACGCGGTCGACAACTCGCGCGGCCGGTTCTACACGAACGTCGAGGACAAGGACGTCACGCTGTCGATCGACCTCGCGGATCACAAGACCGTCGCGACCTGGCCGACCGGCTGCGGCGAGGACGGCGGCCACGGCTTGCGGTTGTCGGAGACCGATGGCCAGCTCGTCGTCGCGTGCAGCGCCGCGCTGCGCGTGCTCGACGTGACGACCGGCAAGGTGCTCGGCAACGTCGCGGTCGGTGAAGGCGTCGACGATCCGGATCTCGATCGCGCGACGCGCACGGTCTACGCCGCGGGCGGCAAGGCCGGGACGCTCGCGATCGCGACGCTCGGCAAGGACGGCAGCCTGACCCTCGTCACCCAGGCGCCAACAGCACAGGGAGCTCGCAACGGCGCCGTCACAGAAGGCGGAAAGTTCTACGTCTCCGCAGGTCACGACGGTCAGCTGATCATCGTCAAGCACTAAGCGCTACGCTCGCGCCATGGCGTTCGAAGATCGCTACAACACGCTCCTCGACAACAAGTACGGCGCGCTGAACCTGATCGACATCCCGGCCGAGGTCGCCGCGCACCAGCCGTGGTTCAACCAGACGCTCACGCAGGTCAACGACTGCGTCGTCCGCCTCGGCATCATCGAGGGCGAGTACCACTGGCACAAGCACGACAACGAGGACGAGTGCTTCATCGTCCTCGACGGCGAGCTGCTGATCGACCTCGAGGAGCGCGAGACCGTGACGCTCGCCAAGCACCAGGGCTTCACGATCCCGAAGGGCGTCGTCCATCGCACGCGCGCGAAGCAGAAGACGGTGATCCTGATGGTCGAAGGCGCGAGCGTGACGCCGACCGGCGACGGCGGCTAGCGCACGACCTGCTGGCCGCAGCCCGCCTGGGCGACGAGTGCTTCGAGCTCGTGCCTCAGCGGCGAGCCTTTCGGCGCGAGCACGAATGTCCACAGCGCGCCGGCACCACAGGGCGTGCGATGCGCGGTACCGACCAGATCGGCCGGCGCCGCAGCGTTGAACGTATCGATCACGTGGATGCGGAGCTCGAAGTCGGGGGTCGCGTCGACCGTGACCTCCGCCGGGTTGATCCTGTGACGATCGCCATCGACGGCCACGAGCAAACCGCGGAAGTAGACCGCGAGCTCTATCGCGAGCATCGTCGGGTCGAGCTGCGCCGGATCGTCGAGGCGCCACACGAACGCGTACGACCAGTAATTCGCGGCACCGGCCTTCAAGAAATCAGGTGGGAACCGCAGCTCCTCGAGGCCGCGATGCCGCACGTTGGGTGCGAACTCGAGCGGGAACGGGATGACCTCGTGCTTCCAGCCGGCCGGAATCGGCCAGCTCGGCGGTGGCGGCGGTCTCGTCGTCGCGCACGCGGCGAACACCACGAACCACAGCGCCTTCATCGGATCCCCAGCTCGTCGAGGTGGGCGAGCATCGCCGCGGGATCCGCGAACACGCGATACGCGCCGCTGCGAGCGAGCTCTTCTTCGCCGTAACCGCCGGAGAGCAGGCCGATCCCGAGCGCACGCGCGTGCTGCGCGGCGAGCATGTCCCACACGCTATCGCCGACGACGGTCGCCTGCGCGATGTCGACGCCGATCCGCTCGGCCGCAGCGAGGAACAGATCCGGATCCGGCTTCGCGTGGCGAACCTCGTCGCGTGTGACGACCGGATCGCGCCCGGGCACCACACCGATCAGATCGAGCGTCGGCAACGCGGTCTCCATCCGCGAGCTCGTCGCGATCGCCCACGGCACTTGCGCGGCGGTCAGCGCGTCGAGCAGCGCGCGTGCACCGGGCAGCGGCGTGATGTCGTTCGCGCGGCGAAGATATGCCTCCGCATGCCAGTGCGCGACCCGCGCGATCCGCTCTGGATCGAGCTCGAGCCCGGTCTCGCGGAGCAGCATGTTGACGAGGAGGCCGCCGCTCATGCCGATCCGGCGATGGACGCGCCAGATCGAGAGGTGAATGCCCTCGCGCTCGAGCGCCTCGTGCCATGCGAGCACGTGCTGGTAGACGCTATCGACGAGCGTGCCGTCGAGATCGAACAGGAACGCTTGGCGGCCCACGCCGCGAGTCTACTGCGGCTTCTTGAGCGTCGTCAGGACCTCGTCGACCAAGCCGTAGTCCTTCGCTTCGGGAGCGGTCATGAAGTTATCGCGGTCGGTGTCGCGCGCGATCTTGTCGACCGGCTGGCCGGTGTGCTGCGCGTACAGCTCGTTGATCGTGTCGCGCGCGCGCAGGATCTCCTTCGCGTGGATCTCGATGTCCTTCGCCTGGCCCTGAAAGCCGGCGAGCGGCTGGTGGATCATCACGCTCGCGTGGGGAAGTGCGTAGCGCTTGCCCTTCGCACCGGCGGCGAGCAGGAAGCTCGCCATCGACGCCGCCTGGCCGGTCACGACCGTCGCGACGTTGCAATGGAGGAACTGCATCGTGTCGTAGATCGACAGGCCCGCGGTGAACGAGCCACCCGGCGAGTTGATGTAGAGCATGATGTCCTTGGCGGGATCCTCCGCATCGAGGAACAAGAGCTGCGCGACGATCACGTTCGCGACCGCGTCGTCGATCTCCTGACCGAGAAACACGACGCGATCCTTGAGCAGCCGCGAGTACAGGTCCCAGCCACGCTCGCCGCGATGGGTCTGCTCGACGACGGTCGGCACGAGCTCGGAGCGGATCTTCATCGCTTCTCCTTCGGATCCGGCGTCGCGAGCCACTGGACGAGCGCCTCGCGCGAGAACCGCCACACCGGGCCGAGCTTCTTGCCGGGGATCCGGCCGGCCTCGGCGAGCTCGATCACGTTGTGCTCCTCGATCTGGAGGAACTGACCCGCCTGTGCGGAGTTCATGATCTCCGGCGGGTCGTACGGCTGGAACGAGTACGTGCCCATCATCAAGCCTCCGTCGTTGGTGTCCGGCACATATTTCTTCACGAGGTCAGCGACGAGATCCTTCTTGTGCACGCCGAGTGCAGCGGCCGCGCGATCGAGCTTGTCGACGGAAGTCGTCGGGATTTTCACGTAGAGCGGCGTCTGGGGCTGAGGCTTGCGCGGCATATCCAGAAGATATCCAGCAAATATCCGAGCGTCAAGCGGCGTTCCGCCACGGCCCCCTGTGCCAGACTCTCGGCGTGGCGGACGAGCCCAAGAAAGAAGACGAGAAAAAGCCGGAGGAGCACTCCTCCAGATTTGGCGTGTTTCTCCAGAAGTACGCGACGTTACTGTCGAGCACCGTGCTCGGCATCGCCGGCCTCGCGGCGACCTCGATCTGGCAGTGCCGGCAATCCGCCACGACCGAGCAGCAGGCGCAGGCCCAGCAGCACATCGCGGAGATGCAGGCGGAGAACAGCTGGAAGATCGAGCGGGCGGATATTCTGTCCAAGAACATCGCGACGCTCGCGTCGAACGCGCCTGATTCGGCGGAGCAGCGCTACGGCGTGCTGCTCTCGCTGACCCGCGGCAACCTGCTCGATCCCGAGCTCGCGATGTCGTACGCGCTCGAGCTCGGCAAGGACAACGCCGAGTACATGGTGTCGGTGCTTGCGACGGTGCCGAACAAGGACTACGCGCGGATCGCGCGCGCTTACACGCTGTCGTGCATGGACAAGTACGGCGTGTCGCCGAACGTCGACGCGTGCAACAACGACAAGCTCGCACCACGCTCGGCCGCGCTCGCGCGCCTGATCTCCGACGACACCGACGCGACGCTCGGGACGTCGACGCCCGGCCCACTCGTGCTCCTCCGCGAGGAGCGTCCGGTCCAGCTCCACATCCAGCGGATGGTCGCGCTGTTCACGCCGTACCTCGAATCGCTATACGAGGACCGCAAGTGGGACGCGATCACCAAGTTCGAGGCGAGCTCGAATGGCGCGAAGCTGGTCGGAGCGCTCACCCTCTCGGCGGCGCACACCGGCGAATTCGTCACCGACATGGAAGCGAAGCAGCTCAAGGAGTTTCACGACGCCCACACCAAGTGGCTGACCGCATATCTCGGCGGCACGTCGTGCGACGCCGAGTGCAAGTCGCGCACGGTCAGCGTGCTGCTGTCGCGCTTCGCGGAAGCCCAGGGCAGCTTCGACTCGTCGATGCGCGAGATCCTCGACATGCCGCGCCCGCAATCGGGCCTGGCGGTCAGCTTCCTCCACACGCGCCTGTTGTGGTGCCAGGTCGATGATGCGGATCTCGTGGCGCTTCGCGATCGCGTGCTCGTCCCCGCAGCGGTCGCGGTGCTCGGCAACGCGAAGGCGGATCCGAACGTGCGCGATGGCATCCTCGGCCTGCTGCTCCTCATGCCCGAGCCGACCGCCGACGATCCGAAGGCCGTCGCCGCATGGCAGGCGATGATCGTCGCCGTCGACAAGGCCGGCGAGACGTTCGCGAAGGCGTTCAGGGATCACAAGGCGACCGCCGCGAAGCAGCGCCAGAATCCGCCGCCGAAGTTCAAGAGTCTCAACTTCTGCGGCGCACCGGCGGGCGGTGGCTCGGGCATGGAACCCGAGCATCAAGATCACACCTAGGCCGCGAGCGAGGCCGGCACTTCGAACGGGATCCGCAGCGTGAACGTCGTGCCGACGCCGACCTCGGTATCGAACTTGATCGAGCCGCGGTGCTTGTCGACGATCGTGGCGTGGACGAGCGCGAGGCCCTGACCGGTGCCCTTGCCGACCGGCTTCGTCGTGAAGAACTGATCGAAGATCTGGCCGCGCGCGTGCTCCGGGATGCCGGTGCCGGTGTCGGAGATCGTGATCACCGCGACTTCGCCTTCGCGCGACAGCCCGATCTTGATCGTGCCGCGGCGATCGGTGCCGGCGACCGCATCGCTGATCGCGTGCGCGGCATTGACGATGATGTTGAGGATCGCCTGGTGGATCTCGCCGGCGAAGCACATCACGGATGGCACGCGCTCGAGCGTGGTCGTGACATCCGCGACGTGCTTGTACTCGCCGGCCGCGATCGCGAGCGCGCTCTCGATCGACTGCCGAAGGTCGAGCAGCGAGCGCGCGCTCTGCGTGGGATGCGAGAACATCTTCATCGAGCGCACGATCGTCGCGACGCGTTCGGCACCTTCGCTCGCGCGGATCACTGCCGCCGGCAAGTGCTCGCGGAGATACGGCAGGTCGGCGCGCTCGCACTCCTCGGTCGCGCGGCGGATCGCATCGGCATCGCCGGTCGCGGCGAGCGCGGCCTGCTGTTCCTCGACGAGCTGGATCAGATCACCGACCGCGTCCTTCGCGAACTCCATGCTGTCGCTGATGAACTGGACCGGCGTGTTGATCTCGTGCGCGACGCCGGCAGCGAGGCGGCCGACCGACTCGAGCTTCTGCGCCTGGCGCAGATCGGCTTCGAGCGAGACCTGGCGGGTCACGTCGAGCATGATGCCGCGCAAGCGATCGCCGACGAGGCTCGAGAAGAACGTGCGGACGTGAACGACGCGCGTCTTGGTCGCGAGGCGATAGTCGATCGGCTCGTTCGCGGGACGGTCGCCGCGCACGAACGCATCGAGCGCGCCTTGCACGCGCGCGCGATCATCATCGTGGAGCACGATGCCGGTCATCAGCGACGCGAGCTTGGCGTCGAACACCTTCTCGGCCTGCGGCGCGAGGTAACGATAGCGGCGTGCAGCGATGTCGTACTCGAACGGAATCGCCTCGGTGTTTTCGACGAGCGCGCGATAGCGTTCCGCCGAGTCCTGCAGCGCACGGGTCCGGACCGCGACCTTGTGCTGCACGGTCAAGGCGGTGTGCTGGAGCGTCGTCTCGCGCATCGCCGCATCGACCATCTCGGTGCGAGCGCGCACGCAGTTGCGAATGAGGACGTAGTCTTCGAACGCCCACCACGCGCTGTAGGCGAACAGGTGGCTCGGATCGGTGAACATCGCGGCCACTGCACACACGGTCGCGGTCACGAGCACGCGCCAGTCGCGATAGAACGCGAGAAACGCGAGCGAGCCGCAGATGTGCATCGCGGGCGGGTGACCGAGCGCGCGCATCACGACGACCGACCAACCGATCTGGGCGATCGCGATCACGTGACGCGTGAGAGCCGTACCGGGGCGCAGCCAGATCGCGGCGACCGGAACGACGTCGATCAGCGCCTCGAAACCGACGCGCCGCTGCACCACGGTCGTCACGATCCATTGCGCGACAAGCAGCCAGAGAAACACCTGGTCGGTCGCTCGGTAGTGCCGGTCGGCGATCCCGTCGAAGATCGCCTCCCATTTGGGTTTCGGGACTGCCACCTTTAGTCATCACTGAATCGGCCGCTCATGAGACGTGTTGAGCACGCCGTCCGAGGCAGTTCGCACCGCTGTACGTTAGAGACCAATGAAAGCGAACTTCCGTCGACAAACGGTCAGGTCGTGATTGTTTACAAAGGTCGGAATGGCTCGTACACCGGTGCGCATGAAGCTCGGGCTCTTCATCGCTATCGTCTCGCTTGCTGCGTGTGGTCCGGCGAATCGCGACGGGAACGGGGGCGGTGCAGACGCTTCCCGCGGAAGCAACGGTGGCTCGGGCTCGAACGGCAGCGGATCCGGCAGCGATACGAATTTTAACGTGTACGCACACTCCGACACGGTGCTGTACGTCGTCGACGTCCAGGCGAAGACGCTGAACACGGTCGGGCCGTTCAACGCGCCCAGCAACGACGTGATCACCGATCTCGCGGTCGCGCCCGACAACACGATCTACGTGATCTCGAACACTGCGATCTACACGGCGAACGCGACCGACGGTCACGTCACCAAGCTCGGCTCGCTCGCGGCGTGCGGCAGCAAAGGCGTTGCCCTCACGACGACGCCCGACGGCAAGATCTGGGAGGGCGACTTCATGGGCACGATCTGCCAGATCGACGTGACGCAATCGCCGCCCGCGGTGCTGGCGCCGACCTCGATGACGAGCGGCATGGCCCTCAGCGGCGACTTCGTCACGGTCTCGAACGGCACCGTGTTCGGCAGCGCGTACAAGAAGAGCGACGCGGCGAACGCGGGTACGAACCTCGACAATGTCCTCGTCAAGCTCGACATCGCGACCGGCACGGTCACCCCGGTTGGAGCGACCGGATATCCGAAGCTGTTCGGCGTCGTGTTCGCGGCCGGCCAGGTGTTCGGCTTCACCCACGACGGTACCGGCCACGTCGTCACGATCGACCCGAATACGGGCGTCGGTACGCTGTTCGGCACGTTCATGGACCCGACCACGCACAACGGCATCTCGTTCGCAGGCGCCGGCGTCAGCTCGCTCGTGCCGATCATCCAGTAGCTCTCACACTCGGCTAATTCCGAGCCTCGTAGGGTCGGGGCATGAAGACCCTCACCCTCGCCCTCGTCCTCGGATCCACTCTTGCCGCGGCAGCCCCGCCGCCCTGCCCGGCCGCCGTCACCGACGCGGTCGCCAAGAAGTTCCCGAAGGCGACCGTCCAGGCCTGCAAGGCCGAGCGCGACGAGGGCCGCGATCAATTCGAAGTGAAACTGACGAAGGCCGACGGCGGCAAGGTGGAGGTCGACGTCTCGCCGGCCGGTGCGATCCTCCAGACCGAAGAGGTCGTCCCGCTCGATCAGGTGCCGGTCGCGGTGACGAAGGCGTTCGCCGCGAAGTACCCGAAAGCGAAGCCCACCCGCGCCGAGAAGCAGACGCCGGCGACCGGCAAGCCCTCGTACGAGCTGGCGTTCCTGGCCGATGGCAAGAAGAAGGAAGCGACGTTCGGCGAGGACGGCAGGTTCGTGGAAGAGGAGTAGTGGTGACTTCGCAGGGACACATTCGCGGGAGTGCGGTGTTACATCGGGGTCCGTCAGCCGCCCGTGCCCGTCGATCCACACAGCTACTACTGCACGTACGGCCCGATGGTGCTCCGGCGCTGCCGGAAGCTGCTCCGCGACGATCACACCGCCCGCGATGCCATGCACGACGTCTTCGTCCAACTCCTCAGCCACAGCGACGCGCTCACCGATCAGGCGCCCTCGTCGCTGCTGTTCCGGATCGCGACGAACGTCTGCTTGAATCGCCTGCGTACCCGCAAGCGTCGGCCCGAAGACGGCGATGCCCTGCTCGTCGAGATCGCCGAACGCACCGATCCGGCCGCGCGCAGCGCCGCACGCGCCGCTCTCGATACGCTGTTTCGCAACGAGCCCGCCGATACCGCCCTGATCGCCGTCCTCCACCTCCACGACCAGATGACGCTCGAGGAGGTCGCGGCCGAGGTCGGGATGTCGGTGTCGGGCGTGAGGAAGCGGCTCGCAAAGCTCCGCACGAAACTCCACTCCTTGGAGGCACGTCCATGACTCGAATTCCCGATTGGCTCGTCGAGCGCGTCGCTCTCGACGAAGTCCCACCCGCGAGTCGCGATCGACTCGCCGGCGTCGACCTCGCGGACCGCATCGCCGCGGTGAAGGCCGCGAACGCTGCCGAGCTCGCCGCATATCCCGCGGCGCCCGCCGTCGCATTGATCCAGGAGCGCGCCAAGACCGCTGCGAAGCGCGCTGCGGAGCGGCGAAGGCTCCGCAGGGTCACGATGATCGGCCTCGCGACCAGCGTCGCCGCGATCGCGATCGTCGCCGGGTTCGTGTTCACGCGCTCGGCGCCGACGACCACGCGGATCGCAGAGGTGAATATCGACGACGACGTGCGCGTCAAAGGCCACCCGCGCGTGATCGCGTTTCGCCAGGTCGGCGACCACGCCGAGAAGCTCGCGCCGGATACGGTCGTGCATGAAGGTGACCTGCTCCAGCTCCGCTACAACGCCGGCGGACATCCGTATGGCGTGATCGCGTCGCTCGACGGTGCCGGAGGCGTGACGCTCCACTTCCCGCTGCGCGAAGACGCGCCGACCGCGATGGCCGCGAAGACCACCGCGCTACCCGAGGCGTACGCGCTCGACAACGCGCCGAAGTTCGAGCGCTTCTTCATCATCACGTCCGCCGAGCCGATCGACGTGCAAGGCACTCTCGCCGCGGTCCGTGCACTCGCCGCACGACCCGACGGCGATGAAGCCGAGCTCGACCTGCCGCAAGGACTCCACCAATGGTCGCTTCGCCTCCGCAAAGGAACGCCATGACTCGCCTAGTGCTCTGCCTTGCCATCTTGTTGTCTGCGACTGCCGCGGCTGCGCCGAACGAGCCGCTGCGCCGGTTCGCGCTCGTGATCGGCAGCAACAGCGGTGGCGGCGTGCGCGAGCAGTTGCGCTATGCCGGTCACGACGCGGCCACGGTCGCGGAGGTGCTGCGCCAGCTCGGCGGAGTCAACGATATCGATCTGTCGCTGTTGCGCGAGCCCGATACGAAGGCGGTCGACGTCGCGTTCGACGGCCTCGCCCAGCGCGTCCGCGACGAGCGCCTCAAGGGCCAGCGCGTCGAGCTCGTCGTCTACTACTCCGGTCACGCCGACGAGACCGGCATCCTGCTCGGCGGCGCGCACTACGATTACGGCAGGCTGCGCCAGCGGATCCGCGACGTGCCCGCGGACGTCCGGATCGCGATCGTCGATAGCTGCGCGTCGGGAAGCTTCACCCGGATCAAGGGCGGCGCACACAAACCGCCGTTCCTCCACGACACCTCGAACCAGGTCGAAGGCTTCGCGTTCCTGTCGTCGAGCTCGGCCGACGAGGACGCGCAGGAGTCCGACAAGATCGGCGCGTCGTTCTTCACCTACTACTTCACGATCGGTCTGCGCGGCGTCGCCGACCGCAACCACGACGGCAAGATCACGCTGACCGAGGCCTATCAGTACGCGTACGAGCAGACGCTCGCGCGCACTCAGAACACCGTGCACGGCCCGCAGCACGCCGCGTACGACATGCAGCTGTCGGGGACCGGTGATGTCGTGATCACCGATCTGCGCAGCACCGAGTCGACGCTCGTGCTCCCCGCGGCGCTCAAGGGTCACATCACGATCCTCGACAAGACCGGTCGCGTCGTGATCGAGCTGACGAAGGACGCTGGCGATCCGCTCAGCCTCGGCCTGCCGAGCGAGACCTACACGGTCCACGTCGACAACAAGACCGGCGAGCTCGAGGCCACGGTCACGCTCGACCACGTCGGGCAGATCACGTTCGACGACGATTCGCTCCACCACGTGACGCCCGAGCACACGGTCGCGCGCGGCGTCGAACACGTGAAGAAAGACAGCGACGGCGACGACGACGACGACGACGACGACAAGAATGACAGCAAGCGGTCGCCGTGGTTCCGCGAGATCGGCGCGCGGTTCGATGGCGGTCTCCGCATCGAGCGGCCCGAGCACATGGAGAACTACGACGCGATCCTCACGCTCGGCGGCACCGAGCGCGAGATCCGCGGCGCCCCGGTCGTCGGGGTCGCTCAGACCGGCGAGGCCGCGCTCGGCATGTCGATCGGCAACAACATCGGCTTCGCATATGCGCTCAATGTCGGCTTCGGCCCGGGCGTGTTCATCGGCGACAACCTCCAGATCGGCGCGACGATCGGGTTCGGGTTCTCCGGCGTGACGGGGGGAATCCTTCCGTTCGGCTGGACGATGCCAACCGAGTTCTTTGTGATGCTCGAGCTGTCGCCAGAGATCCGGCCGATGGCGTACTTCCGTCAGACCTACGTGTTCGACAGCGATGCCCGCCAGAATGGGTCGAAGATGGCGCGCTGGGGTGACGAGGCCGAGGCAGGTGCCGGGCTGCGGTTCACCGGCAAGCTCGACGGCTTCGTCTACGGGAGCGTGCGCGAAGCCATGGGCGAGCGCTATTGGGGATTGGGAATCGGTGCCATCTTGTAGCGGATGTCAGAAGTTCCGGTTCGCATCGCCGTCGTCCTCGCGGGCGCCGTGGCGAAAGGCGCGTACGAGGCCGGCGTGCTGCACGAGCTCGTCCGCGCGAACGTCAAGATCGTCCGCATCGTCGCAGCGAGCTCCGGCGCGCTGAACGGCACGATGCTCGCCGCCTCGGTGCGCGCGCGCAACCTCGAGGCCGGGATGGACAGGTTGGTCGAGCTGTGGCGCGACCACGCGGGCTGGACCGACGTCTTCGCGCCGAAGCTGAAGTTGCTCCGCACGATCCAGGGCGTCTCGGATAACGCGAAGGTGATGACGCTCCTCCGCTCGCAGATCGCGCCGATTCCGGTCGGCGAGGAGATCAACCTCCGCCTCCTGACCGCACCGCTCGGCGGTATCACCGGCACGATCGGCGACCACGACGCGACGACCTACGAGGCGCTGTGCGACTTCACGGGTGCCGACTTCGCGACCGCCGGAGCGCTCGAGCGGGTGTTCGCCGCGGCGACAGCGTCCTCCGCGTTCCCACTCGTGTTCGCGCCGGTCGAGGTCCCCGGTCTCGGGCCGTGCGTCGATGGCGGTGCGGTCAACAACACGCCGGTCGCGCGTGCGCTCGAGGGGCCGCTCGGCAACGAGATCGATCTGATCGTCGTGATCGCGACGAGCGTCGAGCTCGTCACTGGACCGCCGCCCGAGCTGCACGGGCTCGCGCTCGCCTCTCACCTCGGCAGCATGCTGATCGGCGAGCGGCTCTACCGCGACCTCCGCGATACCGAGAGCGCGAACGAGAGCCTCGCTCGCCTCGCCACGCTCGTCGAGAGCGGCGCACTGACCCAGGTCCAGCTCGACCAGGTCCTGACCGCGTTGGGCTGGGCGGGTCGGAGGCCGGTCAAGGTCATCCAGATCCGTCCCGTCGAGGAGCTGAGGGGCTCGTCGTTCACCGGGTTCTTCGAGCCGGCGCTGCGCGCGGAGCACATCGCCCAGGGCAAAGAACGTGCTCGCGATGTTCTCGGCGAGGTGTATCTTCCGGCGCGATGATGAAGGGGCTCACCGCGCTCGCGGTCTTGTGCGTCGCTTGTGGCTCGCCGAGCCGCGGTGGCGATGATTTCGGCGGCGGCGATGCGAACGGCGGCGGTGGCAGTGGCAGCGGCAGCAACAACGGCAGCGGTGACGGCGGGACGGTCTACGTCTACGCGCACACCTCGGCGACGCTCTACAAGGTCGACCCCGACACGCTCGCGATCACGAAGATCGGCGACTTCGTGTGGCCCTCGTTCCCCGACACGATGACCGATCTCGCGATCGACAAGACCGGCCAGATGATCGGCGTGTCGTACACGTCCGTGTATCGCGTCGATCCGACGAACGCGCACGCGACGCTCCTCACCGCGAACCTCCAGGGCATGTTCAACGGCCTGTCGTTCGTGCCGGCCGATCAGCTCGGCCAGACCGGCGACGACGTGCTCGTCGGCACGCGCAACACCGACGGCAAGGTGTTCCGCGTCGATCCGATGACCGGCGCGACGACCCAGGTCGGCGACATGGGCGCCGCGTTCTCGTCGAGCGGCGATCTCGTCGCGGTCGCCGGCTTCGGCACGGTGCAGACGATCACCGGCAATGGCCCCGACAAGCTCGCGCGCCTCGCGCCGCAGACGTTCGCGGCGACGCCGATCGGCACGGACACCGGGTTCGGGATGATCTGGGGCGTCGCGTACTGGAAGAACAAGATCTACGGGTTCACGAGCGACGGCGCGTTCATCCTGATCGATCCGACAACCGGTGCGGCGACGCTCGTACAGAACACCGGCATCGCTTGGTGGGGCGCAGCGGTCACCACGCTCGCGCCGGTGATCCAGTAGTGCTCGCTCGCACGCTTGCCGTCGTGCTCGCGATCGCGGCCTGCGATTCCGGTAAGAAGACCGCACCGGCGACGCAGGCGAGCGACGATCCGTGGAATTCGCCGGGCAGCGCTGCGCCGCCGAAGCCCGCGCGCGTGCGGCCGCTCTCGATGGACGGCACGATCGAAGCTTCGCCCGAGCTGCTGAAGACGCCGTTGCCCGGCTACGCGAACGCGAAGGTCGGCGACTGGCGCGCGTTCCGCCACGTCACCACCGGCACGATGGGCGATTTTCACGCGACCGCGATCGCGGTGGTCACGGCGGTGACGCCCGACACCGTGACGATCGAGCTCAGCGGCCGGCTCGACGAGACCGGCGAGCAGCGCAGCGACGGCGCCGACGCGATTCCGACCGCGTTCACGGTCGCGCACGAGATCCATCGCCAGCACGGCGACTGGACCGCATCGCATGTCGAGCTCACCGACGATCCGCATGCGATCGCGGGCCGCACGTTCCCGTGCAAGAAGCTCGCGTTCGCGTCCGTCGATCCGATGATGCCGAACAAGGACACGCACGTCGAGACCTGGCTATCGGCCGAGGTCCCTGCCGGTGGCGAGGTCGCGGTGCGCGAGGTCCAGAAGACCTCCGCGCTAACGATCGCGATGACGAGCGATCTGATCGGCTTCGGCGACGCGACGCACACGGTTTGGGGCACGCGCCCCGCCGGGCTCTAGGCCAACCACTCGACGAGCGCGGGTGCGAGCACCTTCGGATCGACATCGTGGGTCTGTCCTGCGAGCGTGCGGGTCTCGCCGTGCGCGACGGCGTTCGCGAGCACGCGCGCACCGTCGTGCATCCACGGCGGGCTCGCGGTGCCGTTCCAGATGCACACGGGTGCAGCGAGCCCGGACGCGCGGTCGACGATCGCCGGTGCGTTCGAGGTGATCCGCATGTCGTACGCGAGCGTGTGGGCGAGCGCTTCGAGGCCACTCCACATCGGCGAGTGCTGCATGCCGGCGATCGCGGGCGGCGGGACCTGGACGACGCGGGTGAGGAACAGCTCGACCGCCGCACCGCGCTGACCTGCGTCCGTTAGAGCCGCGAGCTCCGACGCGAACGCTTCGGACGGACGGCGGTTGGAATCGAGCACGATCGGCGGCTCGTACAACGCGAGCTTCGCGACAGGGAGGCGACGCACCGCCGCTTCGACGGCCAGCAACGCGCCCGAAGAGATGCCGTACAGGCTCGCGGTTCCGCCTGCGGCCGCGATCAGCGCCGCGAGATCCTCGACCTCGCGCTCGATCGTCCACGGCGACGCTTCCGTGCTGTCGCCGCGGCTGCGCCGGTCGTAGCTGATCACCGTGAAGTGCGGCGCGAGCAGTTGCGCGAGCGGCGTGCCCGAGGCTTTCGCTCGGCGATCGCAGAATGCACCGCCGACGAGGATCAACGCCGGCCCGTTGCCGAGCGTCTCGTAAGCGATCTGCGTGCCATCGGTGGAAGTGACGCGGTTCATGATGCGCTCCAGTAGTGATAGCCGTGGGTCGAGTACGGCAGGGCGAGCTCGCGGCAGACCTCCGCGAGAACTTCAGGTGCGTGGTAGTAGCTGGTCAGGCGTGCGATCCGATCGCCGTCGACGGCGGCGCGAACGATCGTGTCGATCTTGTCATCGAGCCACCACAGCAGGATCGATTCTCCTCGATGCGCGCGGACCTCGCAGCGCGCACGCGGGAGCTCGGCGCGCGGGCCGGCCGGGCAGCCGTAGAGCGTACCGGTGAAGATGCCCGCCTTCGCGGCGGCGGGGCCGACCTCGACGACGAGCCCCGGCAACTCGACGATCGACGTGTCGAGGAGCAGCGCGGTCATCTTGTCGAGGTCGCGCGCGTTGAACGCGGCGCAGAACGCATCGAGGACCGCGGGCGCGACCGGCTCGGCATCTTCCGCCGGGTCGATCAGCTTTCCGCGCCCGCGATGCAGGGCCGCCTTGATCGCGTTCGACGTCGTCGCGAGCGTGCCCGCGATCTCGTCGAGCGAAAAGTCGAACACGTCCTTGAGGACGACCGCGGCGCGCTCTTGCGGCGACAGTTGTGCGAGCAACGTCCCGGCTGCTTCGCGCGGTGCGCGTGGCTCGTACGGGAAGCTCTGCTCGGGAATCGCGGCCGGCCGATCGCGCACGTGCTTGACGTGGTTGATCCACAGATTCGACGCGACCCGGAACAACCACGCCCGAGGGTTCGCCGGTGGCTCCGTCATGCACGCGAGCGTCACGAACGCGCGTGCCATCGCGTCCTGGGCCATGTCCTCGGCGTCCCACGGACTGCCGGTCAAGTGCCGGCAATAGCGATAGAGGTCGGGGCGCAACGGTTCGTACAGCTCGAGAAACCGCTGCCACGACGCCTTCGCCGCATCTCTCACGTCACTCATACCGGATAGACAAACGAGAACCCTGAAAAGATACGGGGCCCCCGGCGATTTGGGTAGCATCGAGCCATGCGCTGGGTCGCCGTGCTGCTGGTGGTGGGGTGCTCGAAATCCCCGCATGCGGCCGTCGATGCCGCGGTCGCGATCGACGCCGCTCCCGACACGAGCGACGCGTCGGCCGCATGCGCGTACGAAGGCGAGCCCGGCGCGTGCATCGCGACGTCCGCCTGCGCTGCGATCGTGAATCACTCGGCGTTCGCGGGCCTGTGCCCCGGCCCCACCGACATCCAGTGCTGCGTCGAGACCCCGAGCGTCGCGAACAATCCGCCGACGCCGGTCGGCTACAAGCTGATGATGCAGTCGGACGTCACCCCGGCAATGACGACGTGGGCCGTGATGATCCTCAACGATCCGAGCGGCTATCCGATGTTCTCGACCGCGACGATGGTGTTCGGCACGCTGACGGTGCTCGCGCGCGTCGAGTGGCATCCTCCCGACTTCCAGAACAACGCGATCCACCGCGGCGTCACGCTCTACGAACCTACTTGATGACCGTGCCGCACTGATTCGGGACGCCGTCGCCACCGCAGCTCGCACCGTCGGGACACGTGCCGCAGTTGACGAGCCCGCCGCAGCCGTTGCCGATCGAACCGCACGTCGCGTTCGCGTCGGCGCACGTCCGCGGCGTGCACGAGCCCGTGCCGCACTGATTCGGACCGCCCTGGCCGCACACCTGGCCATTCGAACAAGTGCCGCACTCGAGCACGACACCGTCGTCGCAGCCATCGCCCGATGGGCCGCACCCGATGCCGAGATCCTCGCAGGTCTTCGGCGTGCACGCGCCGATCTGCGGACCGATGCAGGTCGTGAGATCGAACAGCATGAACTCGAGCGTCTTCTCCTGCGGTGTCAGCGGCGATGCGCTGCACTCGCTCGGGAACACCGCTCCTCCCGACGCCGCGTTCGACACGTGGAAGTCGCTGTAGAGGACGCGCCCGCATTGCTTCGTCGGCTGCGGGTTCGGCGCGTACGCGATCGGCGTGTCGAACGTGTAGTGGACCGGTGCGGCAAACGGGTCGCCGTTGACATACAGCCAGCGCTGCGCCGGCGTGCCCGAAGCCGTCGCCGGCGTCGCGGTGACGGCGTTGAAGTCGTGGCGCACGGCATCGAGCGTGAGCTGACCGAGCGTCGGCGATGCGCCGGTCAGCTTCAGCCAGCTCGCGAACGCGACCCGCCGTGCCTGCGTCGCAGGATCGCCCTGCAGCGTCTGATCGACGAGCGTCGGCACGCCGTCGGCCTGCTCCTGGTTCACGAGCCACGAGGCGGTCTGCGAGAACGGCTTCGGGCCCGTGTTCGACCCGGTCGAACCGTTGCTGTTCGTCATCCACACGTAGCTGAAGTGGGTCGCGAACACGCGGCCGCCCGCGTTCGCGAAGTCGATCACGTGTTGCTGCTCCGCGGCGGTCTTCGTCACCTGCGAGCCGACACACTCGAACAACACGAGGTCGTAGCGCGGCAGCGTCGTCGTGTTGTCGACGAGCGATGACACGGCGGGAGTCGACGCGTCGATCACCGCGCCGTTGTCGCGATAGAACTGGACCCGGCCACCGCCGAGCGGATCGGTGAACTCGCTGTCGGCGATGCCGGCCTTGCGGAGCACGCAGTGCAGCGTGTCGACGTCGCCGGTACTGACCGCCATCAGCGGAATGTCGCTGCGCAGATCGCCCGGCTCGCCGATCCGGCTGCGCGGCAAGTGGGTCTGCGCGGCGGTCAAGCTGGTGTTCGCACAGCACGCGACGCTCGGGATCGTGATCTCGCGGCGCCAGCGCCCGAGCTGGATCACGAGTGGGATTGCGGTGCCGCACGGGGCATTGTCGATCCGGAACGTGCCGTCGACCGCGCTCACGGTCGTGACGAGCGGCGAGCCCGACACGAGGGACGTGCACGACTCGCACGCGACGCCCGCTGGGAACGCCGCGACGCCGTAGCGAGGCGGGCCTTCGCTGCCGTTCGGGATGTAGACGAGTGCGCCGGAGATCGGATCGGGCGTGCCCCATGTGGCGACATCGTCGTGCCCGGGTGTCGTCACCGTGCCGGTGATCGTGGTGTGCGGCTGGTTCGTGCATGCGTTCTGCTGCGCGCACAACCCGGTGCACGCCTGGACGCCACACACGTTCGCGACCCCGTTCGCGCCACAGATCTGGCCCGTCGGGCACGTGCCGCAGCTCGCGGTAAGTGCTCCGCAGTCGTTCGCGATCACGCCGCAGTTCGCACCGGCGCTCGCGCACGTCCGCGGCACGCACGCGCCGCTACCGGTGCCGCCGCCGCACTCGAACGGCGTGCCGTCGCCGCCGCAGAAATCGGGCGACGTGCACGAGCCGCAGTCGACGGAGTTCCCGCAGCCATCGCCGATCGGGCCGCAGGTCGCGTTCGCGCTCGCGCACGTGACGAGGCCACACGGCGCGGCATCCACCCCCGCGTCGCCGGTGTTGCCGGGGGTCGAGATCGGCGAGTCATCGTGCGACTTGCAGGCGACCAGGAGGACCAAGACGAGGCAAAACCGCCGCACGTTCTAACGATCGCATACCCGACGACAATTGGGAGGGGAGAAACACCTCGCAACAGCTAGGGAATCTCGTCATTGCCACTTGTTGTGGGCAGTTGGACTGACGAGCTGTGCACTCTTCACACACTGCGCACGATGCGCTTTCGCTTGCGCTGATCGATCGCGATCGTGATGATGCCGCGCGTGGGGAAACGCAGCCTGATCATCGCGCTCGTCGTCGCTGGATGCTCCTCGAAGAGCCCGGGCACCGGACCCGACTCGGGTCCCGGCGGAACTGGAACCGATGGCTCGATGACGAGCGATGCGCCGCCGGTCGCTATCCCGATCAAGCACATCGTCGTCGTCGTCAAAGAGAACCACACGTTCGACAACTACTTCGGCTCGTTCCCCGGCGCCGATGGGATCTCGCAGATCCAGACGACGAACGGCATGATCACGCCGCCGCACGCGCCGGATAAGACCCCGCGCGACCTCTGCCACGAACACTCCTGCGCGCTCACCGATCTCGCCGGCGGCGCGATGAACGGCTGGGAGCAGGTCAGCGGCGCGTCGACGAACGGCGACAACCTGACGTACGCCCAGTACCAGGAGTCGGATATCCCGAACTACTGGCAGTACGCGCGGCACTTCGCGCTCGCCGATCGATTCTTCGCGAACGTCCTCGGTCCGAGCTTTCCCGGTCACACCGAAGTGCTCGCGGCACAGGCCGGTTGGGCGCTCGGCAATCCGAACACGCAGATCCTCCATCCGTACTGGGGCTGCGATCAGGACACCGGCACGACCGTCACGGTCGAAGATCCGATGACGTGCACGAACAAAGAAGTGTTCCCCTGCTTCACCATCCCGAGCGTCCCCGACGTCCTGCCGATCACGGCGACGTGGAAGTTTTACGGCACGAACTTCTACGTGCTCGGCGAGATCTGGTCGATGTTCGATGCGATCGATTCGATCCGTCACGGTGCGGGCTGGAACAACGTGATCAACGCGTCGCAGTTCGACACCGATGTCGACAACGGCAACCTGCCGTCGGTGTCGTGGTTGGTCGATCAGGACTTCAACGACGAGCACCCGAACGTCGGTGGCGTGTGCGCCGGAGAGAACTGGACCGTCGGCCACCTCAACCACCTGATGGCGAGCCCGTACTGGAAGGACACGGTCATCCTGTTCACGATGGATGACTTCGGCGGCTGGTACGATCACGTCAAGCCGCCGCGCGAGTACGGCTGCAACCCGGCGGGGCCGTACGGTCTCGGCTTCCGCCTGCCGCTGATCGCGATCTCGCCGTACGCGAAGCCGGGCTTCATCTTCCACGAGAACGCGGAGCAAGCGAGCATCCCGCGCTTCATCGAGCGCGTGTTCAACGCGCCGACGCTGTCGTCGCTCGATCCGGCGGCGCAAGACGGTCAGGCGAACGATCTGATGAACATGTTCGACTTCACGCAGACGCCACTGCCGCCGCTCCCGCTGACGACGCGCAACTGCCCTTAACAGATCCCTAGCTGCTGCGCGACAGTCCGCGGATGGAGTTGCTCGCTCGGTTCGTCGCGGCGTTCAAGCGCGGCATCGAGGGCGAGCTCGCGGCGATGCACGACTCCGCCGAAGCGTTCGAGATCCCGCTCGTGCGCGGCGAGGATCTCGGCACGCTGCGCTACAGCTTCGAGGTCGTCGCGAGCGAGAAGCTCGTGCCGGGCACCGTGTGCTCGCTGAAAGCGGCGCGCGGCGAGCAACGCGTGACGATCGAGAGAACCGACGCGAATCGCATCACGCTGCTCGCGACTCAGGCGATCGATCTCGCCGCCTCGCCGATCGCACTCGTGATCGCGCCTTGGTTCCTCTACGACCGCTTGGTCCAGGCGCTCGACGAGCTCTCCGTCGATCGCCATGCGGTCGGCCTCGCGCTCGGCCTGTTCGGCAAGCAGCCGCACGCCCGTGTGGCGACGGCGCTGCGCAAGGAGCACGCCGAGCTCGATCCGAGCCAGCAGGCTGCGGTCCAGCTGTGCGTCGATAGCGACGTCGCGTTCTTGTGGGGGCCGCCCGGCACCGGCAAGACCGTCACGCTCGCGCACGTCGTCGAGGAATTGCTCGCGCACGATCAGCGGATTCTACTCGCGTCGACGACGAACGCCGCGATCGATCAGATCCTCGCGAAGCTCGCGAGCCGACCGTGGTTCGCGGGTGCAGTCGAAGCAGGCACCTTGATCCGGCTCGGCCGCAGTACGGCGGAGACGTTCGGTGCCGAGCTCGGCGACATCGTCGAGCGGATGCAGCACGAGCACCGGGCTGCGCGCGATCGGCTGCGCGCGCGGATCGGCGAGGTCGCCCAGCTCCGCGTGTTCGCGAAGGCGCTCGCCGCGGAGCTCGAGGTCGCGGTCGCCCCGCAGCAATCGCTGTTCGCGCCACCGCCGCCGAAGCTGCGCGCCGCGGCACTCGCGCGCGTGTTCTCGCCCGGGCTCGCGGATGCGATCGGAGAGCTCGCTGGCAAGGCGCAGCTCCGCGCGATCGAGCTGCGGATCGCGCGGCTCGAGCGCGTCCACACGCTCGCAAAGGCGAAGGTCGCGGCGCACGCCGCCGCCGATCGCGATCTCGAAGCAAAGGTCGTCGCGAACGCGCGCGTCGTGATGTGCACGCTGACGAACGCGCACCTCGCACCGGTGATGGCGGGCGAGCGGTTCGACGTCCTGATCGCGGAAGAGGCGGGGATGGCGACCCTGCCCGCGCTGTTCTACGCGGCGTGCCTGTGCAATCGCCGCGCGATCGTCGTCGGTGATCCGCGGCAGCTGCCGCCGATCGTCCAGTCGAACGACGAGCTCGTGCGCCGCGCGATCGGCCGCAACATCTTCGACGTCGCCGTGCCCGATCCGGCGCGGTCGGAGTCGGTCGCGATGCTCGAGGTCCAGTACCGGATGCATCCCGCGATCGGCGCGCTCGTCGGAGAGCAGTTCTACGCCGGTAAGCTGATCCACCGCGCGAATCCCGAGACCACCGCCGCGATCGCCGCTCGCGCACCGTTTCCCGGCGAGGCGGTCCACATCGTCGATACCGCGGGCCGGACCAGCTGCCAGCGCGCGCCGCGCGGATCATCGAGGATCAATCCCGCGTCGGCGGAGATCACCGCCGAGCTCGCCGTCGAAGCGCTCCGCGCCGGGACGACGTCGATCGGCGTGATCACCCCGTACGCGGCGCAGGCCGGCGAGATCCGCCGGTTGCTCGCCGCGCGAGGCGCCGACGCGGTCGAGTGCAGCACCGTGCATCGCTTCCAGGGCCGCGAATGCGACGTCGTGATCCTCGATCTCGCGGACGCCGCACCGATGCGGCCGAGCGGGCTCGTCACCGATCCGCACCTCGTGAACGTCAGCATCTCGCGGGCGCGCGGCAAGCTCGTGATCGTCGCGGACGTCGCGTACTTCGCAGAATCGACCAGCGTGATCAGTGCGCTACTCGCGGCTGCAGCGCGCGGCTGACCGCGACGATCTCGTCGCGCAAGAACTTGCAGCCCTCGTCGGCATCGAGCGCGGCGGGCCATAGCATGTCCATGCCGTTGTCGACCTGAGGCAGGGGAAACCGCGCGAGTCGCAGGTGCGGCAGGCGCTTGACGAGCTGATGCGCGACGATATCCGGGATCGTCGCGATCAGCGCCGTGCCCTCGACGATCGCGCCGACCGCGCTGAACATCGCGACCGCGCAGCGCACGCGCCGCTCGCGGCCGTACGAATCCTCGACGAAGCCGCGGAGGTCCCCGTTGTACGACACGATCACGTGCTCCTGCGCGAAGTACGCGCGCTCGCTCGGACGCGAGCCGAGCTTCACGAACCGCGGGTCGTAGACGCAGACCATCCGGCCGCGAAACAACGGGCGGCGAATGATCGAATCGGGCAACAGGTCGGCGATCGTGATCGCGAGATCGATCCGGCGCTGCGCGAGCGCCTCGCCGACCGTGCGGAACTGGATCGGGATCGCGATGAACCGCATCTTCGGGGCGGTCTCGGCGAGCCGGCGCAACAGCGGCGGCAGTAGCCACTCCGCCGTCGAGTCCGAGAGCCCGAGCCGGAACGTGCGGTCGTCGGTCAGCGGATCGAACCGCGGCGGCGCGAGCGCGGTCTGGATCATCGCCTCGAGGTGCGGGCGAACGTCGTTGACCAGCCGGGCGCCGCGCGGGCTCAACAGAATTCCTCTGCCGTGGCGGACCGTGACCGGTGCGCCGATCGCGGTGCTCAGCCGGCGCAGCGCTGCGCTGATCGCGGGCTGGGTCAGATAGAGCTGCGCGGCCGCCGCCGTGACCGAGCCGGTATCCGCGACGGCGACGAGCACGCGAAGCAGGTTGAGGTCGAGGTCCCTCGCATAATTTGCGTTGATACGTGGCATCGATCCTATTCACTAGTTTTACATGACGTCGAGGCGCATGGTGTCGCCATGTCAGCAGCCAAGCTCGGCGGAACGTTCACGTTCCCGACCACCTCGATCACCGTGCACCGGATGGGCTACGGCGCGATGCAGCTCGCCGGCCCCGGCGTGTACGGCCCGCCTCGCGACCCGGACCAGGCACTCGCCGTGCTCCGCGCCGCGATCGCCGCGGGCGTCGACCACATAGACACCAGCGACTTCTACGGCCCGCACGTCACGAATCAGCTGATCAAGCGCGCACTCCACCCCTACCCGCGCGGCCTCGCGATCGTCAGCAAGCTCGGCGCGCGACGCACACCCGACAAGGCGTGGATCCCGGCGCTGTCGGCCGACGAGCTCGCTTCCGGTCTCGCCGACAACCTCGCGAACCTCGGCCTCGAAGCGATGGACCTCGTCCACCTCCGGGTCGGAGGCGTCCACGGCCCCGACGATCGCTCGATCGCGGAGCCTCTCCGCGTGCTCGTCGGCTTGCAGGAGCGCGGGCTCGTCCGCCACCTCGGCCTCAGCAACGTCTCCGCGAAGCAGATCGCCGAAGCGCGTTCGATCACTCCGATCGTCAGCGTCCAGAACTACTACAATCTCGCCCACCGCAACGACGACAAGCTCGTCGACGAGCTCGCGCGCGACGGCATCGCGTACTCGCCGTTCTTTCCGCTCGGCGGGTTCCAGCCGCTCCAGTCGGACCAGCTGTCGCGCGCGGCGAAAGAGGTCGGCGCGACGCCGATGCAGGTCGCGCTCGCATGGTTGTTACAACGCGCGCCGAACATCCTGCTGATCCCCGGAACGTCCTCGGTCGAGCACCTCCGCGAGAACCTCGCGGCCGCGGAGCTGGCGTTGCCGCCCGCGATCGTGCGCCAGCTCGACGCGATCGGCTGAGGCAGTTCGCACTGTACGCGCCGTGCACAGGCATTCGCCATTGTCGTCGGTGACGCCGGTGCGGTACGACTCCCGGCGATGCGGTGGTCTGCCCTCGCGGTCGTGCTCGCGGCGTGCAGTAGCGTGCCGCGCCTCGCGCCCGATGGCGGCGGCAGCGGTGACGATGCGCCGCCGCCCGATGCGGCGCCATCGGTTCGCGTCACGATCACCGCGACCGTGACCAGCACGCGCTTCGTCACGCGCGAGCACATGCTCGCGGGTGGTGAGATGCAGATCAGCGGCGAGCCGCTCGCCGAAGCGATGGGCCGCCGGCTGCCGAACTTCAGCCGTGATCGGCTGCCGACGGATCTCTACTTCGACTCGCAGTTCAACCTGTCGTGGATCGACCTCACGGGGTTTTCCGCCGCGATCGAGTCGTACGAGTACTCGAAGCAACCGATGAACTCGCTCGCGTTCGAGTCGAGCGCCGGCACGTCGCTCGCGTTCGCGCCGCTCGTCAATCCGAGCCACGTCACCGGGTCCGCCGCGAGCGCGCTGCTCGCACAGACGATCCAGCACTACGCGACCGGCTCGCACGCGCTCGGCCGGTTCGTGTTCGCACCGGGCACGTTCCCGGCGAACAACCCGAGCGGGGATACGAACCCGACGGGCGCCGGCACCGGCGCGCAAAATCCGCTCGGCTGGCCGGGCATCTGGCCGACCGAGCACGTGTTCCAGAGCTTCGATCCGGCGATCGATCCGACGGGCGATATCGCGCTCGGCTGCGCGATCAGCTCCGACGACGACCCCGACGGCATGATCGGCTACTTGATCACGAGCGCCGACTACGAGTGCGATGCGACGACGCTCCACCTCCGCGATCGCGCGAGCCAGATCGATTCGACGATCACGCCGGGCGCCGACGGGTTCTCCGGCTGGAAGTACGGCCTGTGGGTGCTGAACTACCTGCAGGTCATGCACGACGTGAACGAGGCGCCGGTCCAATCGGTCGCGGCCTCGGATCTCGCGGGCGTCGGCAGCGCCGGTAACCAGATCTACGGCTACGACGCGAACGGGTTCTCGACCGCCGCCGGCACCTTCCTCGGCTCGAGCGACATCGAGGGCTTTCAGGCCCAGATGTTCATCGCGATGATGGACAACCGCGCTGCCGACTGGCTCGGCTCGCTGTCGACAACTGATGGCGCGACGCTCTCGGGCTTCGCGAGCATCTCCGCCGCGCTGCACTACGACTACACGACGCCGCTGCGTTGGTTCCCGCACGCGGTCGGCGTGACCGAGACTCCCGCGCCGGTCTACGCGCTCGCCTCGGCGAACAGCGAAGCGCTCGATCTCGTCGGCCTCGTGCTCGCGTATTCGGAGATGTACGCGCTGACCGATACCGCGAATGCGGATGTCGGCGGCTCGCAGCCGGTTCGCGCTTTCTTCGACGGCGATCCGTTCCCTGCGGACGATCAGGTCGCCGACGGCGAAGCGACGCTCCACGATCGCGCGCTCGCGATGTTGCGGGTCGCGCTGATCGATCTCGATCGGATGCACACGGATCCGAGCACCGGCGCGATCGTCGACGACGTCACGTTCACGGGCGCGACGCCACAGCGCGGCCACACGTTGTCGACAACGACCGCCGCGTACACCGTGCTCGGTCTGCGCACCGCGCTGCGCTCGCTCGGTGGCCAGCTCGAGCTGTACTCGAACAACACGCCCGACACCGCGCGCCCGCGGGCACCGCTCGACGGCCTCGCGATCGCGTATCCCGGCGACGCGACGCTCACGTTCTCGGGCCGGATCGAACAACAGATCCGCGCGACGGCCGAGCTGCTCTATGCGCACCTCACCGACGCGACCGGCCGCGCGTATCGAGGCTGGGACTCGGCGGCGAACGCGCCTGTCGACGACGCCGACACGCTCGACGCGCATGCCGCCGCCGTCCGCGGCCTGTTCGCCGCGTACCTCGCGACCGGCGACGTCCGCTATCGCGATCGCGCGATCGCGGTGTTCGATCGGATGGACGCGGTGTTCTACGACCGCGACGCGCGGATCTACAGCGTCACCGCGCCGCCTGTTCTCTCGACGGTCAACTATGATGTCGAGTTCACGCCGCTCCGCTTCGCGCTGGTCCAGAGCACGCTGCGCGACATGTACGAGCTCGTCGCGACCCGTCCCGGCGGTGAGGCGCGCGTGCCGGTGATCGAAGATCGGCTCGCGCGACTCGACAAGCTCGTGCTCAACGGCTGGGACGATCGCGATGGCAATCGGCTGATCGACTGGCCTGCCGAGTGCGTGAACGTCACCGGTGACCTGCCGCGCGGCGGGCTCCAGATGGCCGAGCGCACGCTGACCGGCGAGATCGGAACGCTGCAAGCACCGCTACTGCCCGGCGATACCCGGGTTCCGACGAGCGACCGCGAACACGATTGCGTGCCCGAGGTCGACGACGCCCACCTGCCCGCCGCGCTCGCCGACTCGATCACGTTCCACGTGGTGCGCCAGTGAAGTGGGCCTTCGTCGTCGCGCTCGCCGCATGTGGCGACAATCAAGTGCCGGCGACGCCCGATGCCAAGCCGCTTCCCGATAGCACCCGAGCCGACACGTGCAGGATGACGATGACCGGTAACGCGACCGAAGCCTCGAGCTCGGATGCGCTCTGCCCTCGCCTGTTGCCCGCGCAGACCATGGGCGACACGCTGATGCGCTTCGTCGTCGCGTCGAACGTCCTCGCCACGACGATCGGCATCAACATCGATCTCGGTCCGCAGCCGACCGCGAGCGTGTACTCGTCCGAGACCACACCGATCTGGTCTGCGCTCGCGATCGAGTCGGCACCGGTCAACGGCGCGTGCATCTTCACCGCCGGCGCGATGTCGGTGCCCGCCGGCAGCTTCGAGCTGCAGCTCGACGCACTCGATCTCGTCGCCGGCACCTCGCACGGTCAGCTCTCTCTGTTGATGTTCGTGCTGCCGCGGACGACCGAGCAAGGCATGCAGACCGACTGCGGCCCCGGCACGACCGAAACGGTCGCGATCGAGTTCTAGGATCACGCGTGTCGCGGAGTGACGGGACCTGGGAACGTCACCCCCAGTAGACGAATCCGTGGGGACGAGCCGCGCAAGCTCGTGAAATCACGGCTGGCACGACTGCTGCTCTAGGGAGCCGTTGGAAGGACTCACCACCATGTCCAAGCCTCTCGATTCCGAACCCCTCATGCCCGCCGACCTCGAGACCGTGACCGGCGGAACCACCTCCTCGTCGTCAGACCTGAACGATCAACTGACGACGGCACTTCAGAGCATCACGGATTCACTCGCGAGCCTGAAGAACAACAACAGCAACAACAGCTTTGCGCAGCTGATGCCGTTCATGATGATGATGATGATGAGCGGCGGCGGAGGTTGCGGCTGTGGCATGCACGGCTGCATCCGCTGCTACGGCGGCGGCGGTGGCTGCGGCGGTATCGGCTGGTGATCAGATCCGACCGCGCGCGCCGACCGTCGCATTGAGACCGCGAGCGAGCTCGATCGTCTCCTCCTGCGTGAGGTTCGCGAGCGGGTGCGCCATCCGGTACTTGTACGGCGGCATATCCTTGGTAATCACGGACGCACCCGACTGCTCCGCGAGGATGAACGTGCGGTTCCACTCGGAGAAGTTCAGCGTGTCGCGCGCACCGTTGACGTCGTTCTCGACGACCCACGAGAACGGCGCCACGTCCGCGTACCACGGCCACGTGGTCTGATTGCTGTGGCAATCGAAGCAAGCGCGTACCGCGAGCTCGCGCGTGCGCGGCGAGTCCCAGGCCGGCTCCATCACGGTGGGCGGGTTCGAGTGCGTGCGACCGTAAGGGATTAACTGGATCGCTCCGAACAACAGCGCGAGCACCCCGAGCGTGATGCCGATCCGACGAACCCAGCGAGCCAACCTCGACTGCATGCCCGTTAGATACAGGACCTGGGGCGAGAGGACCACGGCAAGTTGTCGCAGGCTGGCGCTCGCGGTCTTTCTCGCAGCTCACCAGCAGGCGTGAAACGACTGCTCGTCCTCGGCGGTGGTCTTTGCCGAAACCCCGCCGCACGCCGCGAACACGGCCTCGGCTTCGCTGCCGAGCGATGCAGCGGTCGCGAACAGCGTGTCCTCGTCGAGGATGCCGTCGAACCGCGTGCGATAGGCGGCGACCTCGCGCCAGCCCTTCACGTTGAGCTTCGCGTACTGGCGCCAGCGCGGCATCCCGCGCGACACCGCGATCGCTTCGAGCGCCGCATCCTGGCATGGCTCGGATTTGTTCGCGGCCTGGAGCGTGCGCGCCTCCGCGAGCCGGAAGTGGATCACGTCGAGGCCATGCGCGGCGTTGTTGCCGTTCGCTTCGCACCCGAAGTTATCGCCACCGCATTTGTCGAGTGGCCTGCGCAGATGAGTGAGCTCGGAGATCACGACGCACTCGCGGGTCTCGCGGGTCACCGGGTCGTGGTAGTCGCGAAACTTTGCACCGGTGACCACGAGTGCATCGCCCTTCGCGAGCTTCGGAATCAGTGGTGCCTGTTCGACCGGTGCTTGCCAGCCGGTCTTGTGCGCCTTCGGCGGACGACCGCGCACCGGCTTCGCGACGAGCTCTGGCGCGAGCCCGTCTACGAGCACGTAGCCGTCGCCCGCCTTGCACGCGAGGCGCTGGATCTCGACGGCACCGGCGATCTTCTTACCGGCGCGTAGATCTGCCGCGGCGGGCTCGTAGCACGACGGCTTGCAGCGCTTGTCGTGCGAAGGCTCGGCCGTACATACGAGCGCGAACGCGTCCTGCTGCTCCTCTTCGATCTTGCGATGCTCCGCGACGATCTCCGCGTGGTGCTCCTCGGCCGAGGGTTGCGCGCGGATGGCAACGGGCGCTGGCTGCTGCGGCGGTGGCGGTGGCGGCGTCTTGCCGCCGCACGCGACGAGCAAGACGAGCGTGCAAGTCGGGAATCGCGCCATGTGCAGGCGATGGTCGCACATCGCAACCGATTCGCGATCTTGCTCACGGTTCTTACGAGTCGGCGCGACGACGACCCGCCGTGTATCCTGGAAGTGTCGCGCAGGTTGGAGATGGCAGAGGACCTCAACGACGGACCTACCGAGACGGTGGTCGACGGGCAGCGCCGCAGTGAAACGAAGCGCCGCCCCGTCGTCGAGGTCCGTCCCGCGCCCACGCTGCTCGGCCGCTACGTCGTGCTCGGCGAGCTCGGCCGCGGCGGGATGAGCGTCGTCTATGCAGCGTACGACCCCGAGCTCGATCGCCGCGTCGCACTGAAGGTCGTCCGTGCCGATCAGCTGAGCGCGACGCATCAGGCGCGGCTCCATCGCGAGGCGCAGGCGCTCGCCCGGCTCTCACATCCATCGGTCGTGACGGTGTTCGACGTCGGCGATCTGTCGACCGACACGTTCGTCGCGATGGAGCTCGTCGAAGGTACGAGCCTGCGCGACTGGATCCGACAGCCGCGGACCTGGCGCGAGGTCGTGCGTGTCGTGATCGCGGCGGGCCGCGGCCTCGCGGCGGCGCACGCGGCCGGCATCGTCCATCGCGACGTCAAACCCGACAACATCATGATCTCGCCGACGGGGGCGGTGAAGCTCGTCGACTTCGGCCTCGCGCGCGACCTCGGCGACAAGTCGATCGACTCGGTCGATTCGGGTCAGTTGCTGTCGGAGGATCCGATCGCGCCGCCCGAGGAGTCGCTCACCGCGAGCAACAGCGGATCGATGGGCGCTGCGAAGCCGCTCGAAGCGATCACGCAGCACGGCTATATCGTCGGAACGCCGGCGTACATGCCGCCCGAGCAACGCAGCCGCCGGCCCGAGGCCGACGAGCGCAGCGATCAGTTCAGCCTGTGCGCGACGCTCTACGAAGCGCTGTATCGCCAGCGCCCGTTCACGACGTCGAAGAAGGAAGTCCTCGATCGCCAGCAAGCGCTGACGGTCGCCGAGACCCCGGGCGTCGATACGCGCACGCTCGCCGCACCGCCGCCCAAGGACTCCGATGTTCCAGCGTGGCTGCAGAAGGTCGTCACGCGCGGCCTCGCGGTCGATCCGCGCCAGCGCTATCCATCCGTCGAGGCGCTGCTCGTCGATCTCGATCGCGATCCTGCGCGCACGAGGCGCCGCGTGCTCGCCGCGAGCGGCGTGTTACTCGCGGTCGCCGCGATCGCGACGCTCGCGACGTGGAAGATGATGCCGGCGCAAGGTGCGGTCGCGGGTCCGACGTGCGGGACCGGCGCGGACAAGATCTCCCCGCTGTGGAACGCGGACCGCAAGGGCCAGCTCGTCGCGGCCGCGAGCAAGCTCGGCGGTGCGGCGACCGCCGGGGTCGGCATGTTCGTGGCGAAGGTCGATCAATACGCCGCGAGCTGGCAGGCCATGTATCACGAGACCTGCGAGGCGACGCAGATCCACCACACGCAGTCGGCCGAGGCGATGGACCTCCGCATGGAGTGCCTCGATCGCAGGCGCGCGGAGCTCGGCGCGCTCGTCGATGTCATGCACGACGCCAGCCCGGCCGTGTTGAAGAAGGCCGGCGAGGTCGTCGACGGCCTGCCGCCGCTCGCCGATTGCACGGATCTAAAATCGCTCCGCGAGATCGTGAAGCGGCCGACCGAACCCGCGATCGCGAAGCGGCTCGCCGCGATCGACGGCGACCTCGCTCGATTGACCGCGCTCTACGCGATCGGCGACATGACGAAGACCGTCGCACTCGCCGATACGGTGATCCGCGACGCGAAGGCCGCCGGTTACGCGCCGCAGATCGCGGATGCGCTGTACTGGCGCGGCCGTGCGATCGCGGACCGCGACGGAGGTGCCGAAGCGGTCGCGATGTTCGATCAGACGTTCTCGGCCTCGCTCGGCGCCGGCCAGGACCAGCGCGCCGCGGATGCCGCCGCACGCGTCGCGCAAGAAGCGCTGTGGGCGGCGCAGCTGCCGGAGTTCGAGCGGTGGTCGAGGATCTCGCACTCTCTCGCGGCGCGCAGCGGGGCCGCCGGCGTGACCCGGTTCATCGATCAGCTCGGCTGCATGTCGAATCACTGGCTCGGCAAGGTGAGGACTCGGCTCGCGTGTCTGCGCGCGCTCGCCGAACGCAAGGACGCGCAGAACGAATGGCTCGTGACGACGCTCGGCATCGCGGCGTCCGAGGCCGGAGAGCCGGCCGAGGCGATCCACTGGCTCGAGCGCGGCGTCGAGCTCGCGCGCGACGAGAACGGCGCCGACCATCCGCGCACGCTCGAGATGCGAGCGTATCTCTGTCACGGCCTCGACGAGCTCGGCGACTTCGATCGCGCCGCCGGCGAATGCCGCGATGCGCTCGCGCGGCTTCAGCGGATCGCACCCGACGACAAGGCGTTGATCTCGCGACTCCAGCTCTACCTCGCGGACGCTGCGACGGGCCTCCACCATCCGGACGAAGCGCGACCGCTGCTCGAGCAAGCGGCCGCGAACGGCGACGACGAGATCAAGCTCGCCGCGAAGTCGCAGCTCTCCGAGCTCGGCGGCGGCAAGAAGAGCGATGCGAAGGCCGCGATCGCCGAGCACCGCGCCGCGGTCGCCGAGACCGAAAAGATCTTCGCGCCGTTCAACCCGCATCACCCGAACATCATCGCGGAGCGGCTCGAGCTCGGCCGCGCACTGCTCGATGCGGGCAACAACGCCGGCGCGCTCGCGGAGCTGACGAAGGCCGACGAGGATTCGGATCCGACCGAGATGTCGCCCCTCGCACTCGCGCAGGTCCGGTTTGCACGCGCGCAGGCGGTGATGAAGGCGACGCACGATCGCGACAGGGCGCGTCAACTCGCCGGGTCTGCGCTCGAGCTCTACCGCCAACACGCACCGGACACCGCGCGATTCCACGACGACCGCGCGACGATCGAGAGCTGGCTCGCGAAGCTGTAGCCGGCGACTGCGCTGGCCGTGGCTCGCGAGGTTGCTCGGGCCTTGGCGTCGACGGCGACGATCATTCGCCGACTTGGCGTCCACCCTGCGTCGACCGCGGGAGTCACTTCGGACGCCGCGGTTTACAACCCGCGATGGCACGTCGAGTGCTCTAGCTCGTTCGCATGAACGACTTCATCGCCATCACGTCTAGCGAGCTCGACACGATCACCGGCGGCGCCGATACCCGCACGCGCCTCCTCACCGATGCGTTGAACAACCGGTTCAGCGACGACGGCGTCGTCAAGATGCTCGGCGCGCCGAAGTTTACGAACGGCGGCCACGGCATCTCGCACGCGAGCGGCCGCGTCGACATCAACGCGCTATGGGGCGGCGATACGAAGCGGTCGTTCACGGCCGACGTCGACCCGCGCAACCACCGGGTCACGAACCTCCACACGAAGCTGATCGGCTCCGAGTAGCGCGGCGAACGCAGCCTCGTATGTCGGGTCGGTCGTGCCCATCGCGCGATCCCACCACGTGAAGTAGAGGCCGAAGTTCGTGCGCACGCGCGCGTGGTGGAGCCCGTTATGGGTCGTCGTCGTGCTCCACCGCGAGATCCGGCGGTGCACGAACCACGCGGGAAACAGCTCGATGCCGAGGTGGCCGAGCACGTTGCGCACGATCATGAACGCCAGGAACGCGAACAGCGCGTACTGGTGGATCGGCATCACGAGCAGACACAGCGGCACGAACAGCGCGTGGACGAGCGCCTCGGCCGGTGCGAACGCGTACGCGGCCCACGGTGAAGGATTGTGCGAGAGGTGGTGGACGCGATGAACGCGGCGAAACAACGCCGGGTGATGCATCGCGCGGTGCGTCCAGTAGAAGTAGGCGTCGTGCAGCACGATCAGCGCGGCGATCGAAAACAGGAAGTACGGCCAGCCGAACGCACCCGTGGTGAGGTGCAAGACGCCGGCGCGGGCGCCGAAGAAGATCAGCGTGCCGACCGAAGCGAAGATCGCCGCGGTCGAGATCGAGTACAGGATCTCGCGCCGGATCGCAGAGACCGGCGCCCATTCACCGCGGACGAGCCGGGTCGCGAACCGCGCGCGGCCCCACACCCAGAACACGAGGAACGCCGCGCCGGCGGCGATCACGTAACGCCCGCCGTCGAAGACGAGCATGAACATCCAGGTGTGGACGAGGTTCGACATACGGCTCCGTATGTCTCCTGAGTTCCCACATACGGCGTGGTATGTCAAGGCGCGATGATCGACCCCGCCGCCACGCGTGAAGCACTCGTCGCCGCCGCGACCGCCGAGATGGCCGAGAAAGGTCTCGATGGCGCGAGCCTCGATGCGATCTGCGCGCGCGCCGGGTTCACGCGCGGCGCGTTCTACGTGCACTTTCGTGATCGCGACGACCTCCTGGTCGCGGTCGTCGAGCGCGTGCTGGAGCGCACGCACGCGGATCTCCTGCTCGATAGCGAGACTCCGGATGTCAGCGAGGTCATCCCTCGGTTCGCCGCCCGGATCCGCGAGGGCCATCCCGCTGCCGTCGGTACACCGGCCTGGCGGTTTCGCCACACGCTCGCGGCGTGTGCGCGCATACCGAAGCTCCGCGAACGCTACGTCGCGCTCCAGCGAGGTGCGGTCGAGCGCGTCCGCACCGCGGTGTCCGCAGGCCAGCGCTCCGGAACGATCCGGAAGGATCTCGAAGCGAACGCGATCGCCGAGATCATGGTGATGGTCTCGCTCGGGATCAACGCGGCCCTCGAGCTCGGAATGCCGTTCGACCTGAACGCGGGTGCAGAAGCGCTCGAGCAGCTGGTGCGACAGCGAAAACGCCGGTGATACGTATAAGTACGTACCGCAGATACACTGAACAAATTCCTATTTTGCACTCTGATACGTGACACATATTCATTAGTTGGCCGGAGTTTCCGTCGAGAATTCCGGTGTGACAGCTGTCGAGCTATTCAGTCGCACGATTGACAGAATCTGTTTCGGGTTGTAGTCCTGCGGACTGTGAGGCGGGGCATAGGTCCGCCTACAACCATTCCTCGGGAGGCTCCCTTATGCGTGTTGCGAGGTCTGTCCAACCCTGGTTGGGGTTGGCACTGTGTCTATTCACGCTCGTCGCGTTGTCGTCTTCTGCGTTCGCGCAGAAACCGAAGACGCGCGAGGTCACTGGCGTCGTCGTCGACGTCGATGCAAAGCCGATCGCGAATGCGACGTTGTCGATCGCGAACGGTCCGACCGCGACGACCGGAGCGGACGGCGCGTTCAAGCTGGTCGCGCCGATCACCGACGCGATCATCGAGATCAGCGCCGATGGCTTCACCGCGAAGCAGGTGCCGATCCTCGCAGCGGCGACCGCGCTGCAGATGCAGTTGACGCTCGTTCGGCCGGCGCCTCCACCGACGACGAGTCGCGTGATCACCGGCGTCGTGACCGGTCCGGATCACGCACCGATCGCGAACGCGAAGGTCCACGTCCAGGGCACGTCGATCGAGACGCTGACCGCCGCGGACGGCACGTTCGTGCTGCCGAACGTCTCGGCCGGCGATGCGATCCTCGACGTCGAGGCGCCGAACCAACCGGCGACGACCGCACCCGCCCCTGCCGATCGCGCGGTGATCGCGATCGCTCTCGGCGCCGCCGCTGCGACGCCACCACCCGTGCCGACGTCACATAAGGTCACCGGCCGCGTGATCGATCCGGGCTCCAAGGAAGGCATCGCGGGCGCACAGGTCGAGGTCAAAGGCTCCGGCCAGATCGCGTTCACCGAAGCCGATGGCTCGTTCGTCCTCGAAGGCCTGCCGATGACGCCGGTCCAGATCGAGGTGACGATGGCGGAGCACGAGACCCGCCTGCTCCAGGTCGATCCGGCGCAGACGACGATCACCGTGCCGCTCGCGCTCGCGCAGGGCGAGCAGATCGTGATCGAGGGCCGCGCGCCCGTGATCGTGAAGCAGAACCTCGCGAATGGCGCCTCGACGATCGATAGCGCGAACCTCAACCGGGTCAGCTCCGACACGCTCGACACCGCGATGACCGGCAAGCTCGCCGGCGCGAACCTCCAGTTCAACTCCGGCGCACCGGGCGGCGGCGCCCAGCTCCGGCTGCGCGGCATCTCGACGATCAACGGCCAATCCTCACCGCTCTACGTGATCGACGGCGTGATCGTGTCGAACGTGTCGGTCCCGACGGGCGCGAACACGATCACCGCGGCTGCCGCCGGTGGCAGCACGGCGTTCCAGGACAACCCGACGAACCGGATCTCCGACATCAACCCGAACGACATCGAGACGGTCGAAGTGCTGAAGGGCGCGTCGGCCGCAGCGCTCTACGGCTCGAAGGCGGCGAACGGCGTCGTGATCATCACGACGAAGCGCGGCCGCGACGGCGAGAATCGCGCAGAGGTCACCCAGCGGATCGGGTTCTCGCAGGTCACGAACAAGCTCGGCTCGCGGACGTTCGCGAACGTCGACGAGGTCAAGGCCGCGTTCTGCGCGGATCCGACCGCGCCGGAGTGCATGACCTCGCCGCTCGTCCAGGCGTACCTGCAGGCGAACGGCAAGACCTACGACCACGAGGACGAGATCGAGCACACCCCGTTCCTGCGCGAGACGCTCGGCAGCGTCTCCGGCGGCAACGACAAGGGCAACTACTATGGCTCGCTGCTCCTTCGCGACGAGCCCGGCGTCGTGATCGGCACGTTCTACGAGAAGCAGAGCGGCCGGGTCGCGGTCGGCTACAAGCTCGGCGACAAGTTCCACCTCGGCTTCACCGCGAACATCATCCACTCGCTGTCGGATCGCGGCCTCACGAACAACGACAACACCGGCACGTCGAACTACGTCGTGCTCTCGGGCACGCCGAACTTCGTCGATCTCACGCCGAAGAACGGGCTCTATCCCGTCAACCCCGCGATCGGCAGCGGCGCGAATCCGATCCAGACCGTCAATCTGCTCCAGAACCGCGAGGAGGTCTGGCGCTTGATCTCCGGCGTCAACGGCTCGTACGACGCCTACGAGAGCGGCGACAAGCAGCACGCGGTCAAGCTGCTCGGCAACTTCGGTATCGATAGCTTCACGCAGCGCAACGAATTGCTCGCCCCGAACGCGCTCAACTTCGAGCAGAGCAACGCAGGCCTCGTCGGAACGTCGATCGACGGAGCGACGTCGAACCTCAACTTCAACATCGGCGCCGGCGGGTTGTGGACGTACAAGCCGGCCTCCGGCAAGTGGCGCAACGCGGTCTCGGGTGGCGTCACGTACGAGACCGTGAATCTAAATTCGACGAGCATCGCGGCGCAGAACCTCACCGCGGCGCAGCCGAACGTCAACTCCGGTACGTCGATCCAGGTCGCGCAGACCCGGCTGCAGACCAAGGACTCCGGCGTCTACGCGCAGGAAGAGGTCGCGGTCCTCGACGAGCGGCTGTCGTTCCTCGGCGGTCTGCTCGGCGAGCGGTCGAGCCTCAACGGCGACACCAGCAAGTACTTCCTGTACCCGAAGCTCGCTGCGGTGTACTCGCTCGTCCCGGTCAACGACGACAAGGACAAGTCACAGTTCGACACGTTCCGCGTCCGCGCCGCGTACGGCGAAGCCGGCAACCGGCCCAACTACGGTCAGAAGTTCACGCCGCTCAACGCGACGACGAACATCGACGGCAACGCCGGTGTCGTCGTCGGCGGTATCGCCGGTGACACGAACATCGAGCCCGAGCGCCAGCGCGAGGTCGAGCTCGGCACCGACCTCGCGACGAAGGACCAGCGGATCGCGGGTGAATTCACCCTGTACCAGCGCAACATCTCGAACCTGCTCTTGCAGCGCGCGCTGCCGACCTCGTCGGGATTCACCACGCAGTTCTTCAACGGCGGCGCACTGCGCAACCGCGGCGTCGAGATCGCGCTCCAGGTCCAGCCCGTCGCGTCGAAGAAGCTGACGTGGACGTCGCGCGCCACGCTCACGCTCAACCGATCGATGGTCACCGAGCTGACCGTGCCGACGTTCGACATCACGACCGTCGGCTTCGGCGTCGGTCTCGGCGCGTTCCGGATCGAGCAGGGCAAGAGCGCGACCCAGATCGTCGCGCAGATCGACAAGCAGGGCACGGTCGCGGTCGTCGGCGACGGCGAGCCCGACTTCCGGGTCGGTTGGACGAACACGGTCAACGTCGGCGACTTCACGCTCGGCATGCTGATCGACTGGCAGCACGGCTCCGACATCGTGAACCTGACCCGCCTGCTCTACGACTTCGGCAACAACTCGCCCGACAAGGATGCGGCGAAGGCTCGGCTCGCGGCATTCGCAAACAAGGACTTCCGCCCGTACATCGAGGACGGCTCGTTCGTGAAGGTCCGCGAGCTGTCGGTCACGTACAACCTGCCGAAAAGCATCGTCGCGCAGATCGGTGGTCCGCTCCGCACGCTGTCGCTCAGCGCAGCCGGCCGCAATCTGTTCACGTTCACCGGCTACAGCGGGCTCGACCCCGAGGTCTCGAACTTCGGCAACCAACCCATCGGCCGCAACTACGACGTCGCGCCCTATCCACCGAGCCGCCAGTTCTGGTTCTCGGTCACGGCGGGACTGTGAGGAAGACCATGCGCTTCACCAAGATCATCATGATCCTCGTCGCGGTTGCTGGTTGCGACCTCGACGTCCCCGATCTCAACAACCCCAGCCTCGACGACCTGCAGAGTCACCCGACCGCACCGCTCGTCGAGTCCGCATGCACCGGCCTGTTGATCGGCAATCGCGCCGATATCGCGATCGAGATCGGCTACGTCGATCAGCTCGGCGTTCTCGGGCGCGAGGCCTACAACTTCGATCAGGCTGACCCTCGCTGGATCACGGAGCTGCTGCAGAGCCCGCTGAGTGCCGGTAGCCCGTTCGGCGGCGCGTTCTGGCTGTTCCCGTACGCGAACATCCGCGCGGCGAACCTCGTGCTCGACGGCGTCGATCGCGTACCGGAATTCTCGGACGGCGATCGCTCTGCGATCAAGGGCTTCACGAAGACCCTGATCGCGCTCGATCTGCTGAAGGTGATCGTCACCCACGACTCGAACGGCGCGGTGATCGACACCGACAAGCCGGTCGACGAGCTCGGCGCGATCGTCGACAAGGACGCGGTCTACGCGAAGATCGCGTCGCTGCTCGATGACGCGACCGGCGATCTCGATGCCGCCGCGCCGAAGTTCCCGTTCGCGCTGTCGAGCGGGTTCGCGAACTACGACACGCCGAAGACGTTCCGCAAGTTCAACCGCGCGCTCCGCGCACGCGTCGCGGCCTATACGAAGGACTACGCGACCGCGCTGACCGCGCTCGGCGACTCGTTCCTCGACGACACGGCGACGGCCGACCTCAACGACGGCGTGTTCTATTCGTTCTCGACGAAGTCGGGCGATCTCACGAACGGCCTCACGAACAAGAACATCTACGCGCATCCGTCGCTGATGACCGACGCGGAGATGAACGGCGCGACGGTCGACCGGCGCTACACCGCGAAGGTCACCACGGCGATGACGGGCGGCGCGGCGCAAAGCCTGAGCTCGAACCTCAAGTTCACGCTGTATCCGGACCCGGGTTCGCCGGTGCCGGTGATCCGCAATGAGGAGCTGATCCTCCTGAAGGCCGAGGCGCTGTTCTTCACCGGCGACGTCGCGAATGCACTCGTGGAGCTCAACATCGTGCGCGTCACTGCGGGCGGGCTCGCGCCGCTCACCGGCACACCCGATGCGGCGACGTTCACCGACGAGCTGCTCTACGAGCGGCGCTACTCGCTGATGTTCGAAGGTGGCCATCGCTGGATCGATCTGCGCCGGTTCGGACGACCGCTGCCGCTCGACGTGCCGAGCCACGTCCAGAACGTGCGGTATCCGTTCCCGCAGGCAGAGTGCAACGCCCGGCCGAACGAGCCGCGCTGCATGCTCGGCAGCACCTGAAAAGGTGGGTTGCGACACCTGCGACACCGTCGACGCGCTCGACGTACAGGTGTCAGCCGAGCAGCGTCGTGGGTAGAGTTCGCGGATGCGTCGCGCCTTCGGCCTGCTCCTCCTGCTCTCGTGCGCTCACCCTAACGAGGTCGCCGCCCCACCGGTGGCGTCCCCTGCTCCGCCACCGACAACACCCGCCGCGTTGCCAACGTCGTCGCCGGTCGCGGCTGCTGCGCCCGCGCAGGCTCCCGCGCCGGAAGTTTCCGGCTACGACAAGCCACCGCAAAACGTGCTCGACGTACTGCACGCGCCGGCGCCCGCGCGGCCGATGATGGCGCCGACGCGCGACCGGATCCTGCTCGTATCGTGGGTGACGTATCCATCGATCACGCAGGTCGCAGAGCCGTACTTGAAGCTCGCGGGCGTTCGGCTCGAGCCGCGCACGCGCCGCAAGCACGACACCGCCGGCGGCTACGGCGTCGCGCCCTGCGCGCAGACGTTCTCGATGGTCGAGGTCGCATCGACTCGAGAGACTCCGATGACGATGCCGGCCGGTTGCGTCGACGGCTTCGCGTGGGCCCCCGACGGGACGCGCTTCGCGTTCCGCAACACCACGCACGACGCGGTCGAGCTGTGGATCGGCGACGCTGCGACGGGGCGAGTTCACCGGCTCAGCACCGGGCGGTTGAACCCGATGCTCGGTAGCTCGCTGCAGTGGCTCGGCGATCACAAGACGCTCGTCGTCAAGCTCGTGCCCGAAAACCAGGGCGCTCCGCCGGTCGAGTCGGTCGCCGCGAACGGCCCGTCGATCCAGGAGACCGATGGCAAATCGGGCGAGTCGTCGACGTACGAGGCGCGCGACACGCTGAACAACAAACACGACGAGGATCTGTTCGACTACTACGCGACGAGCCAGCTCGCCGCGATCGATGCATCGACCGGCGCGATCACCCCGATCGGCAGGCCCGGCGTGTTCACCTCGGTCGACGCCGCGCCCGATGCGCAGCACCTGCTCGTCGAGACGCTGAAGCGGCCGTACTCGTACAACGTGACGTACGGGCGGTTCGCGCACACCGTCGACGTCTGGGATCGCAGCGGCAAGGTCGTCCACACGATGGCGACGCTGCCGATCGCGGATCGCGTCCCGGTGTCGGGCGTCCCGACCGGCCCGCGCGACTTCGCTTGGCGCTCGACCGAACCGGCGACGCTCGTGTGGGCCGAAGCGCTCGACGGCGGCGATTGGAACGCGAAGGTCCCCGCGCGCGACAAGGTGATGATCCAGGCCGCGCCGTTCGACGGCGCGCCGCGCGAGCTCCTGAAGACCGAGCAGCGGTTCAGCGGCCTGCAGTGGACCGACAAGAAGAACGTCGCGTTGCTCCACGACTACGACGAGAACAAGCACTGGCAGCGCACGTACACGCTCGACGTCGACGCCGCGAAGGCAGCGCCCGCGATCCTGTTCGACATGTCGAGCGACGAGCACTACAAGGATCCGGGCGAGCCCGTCTTCCGCCAGCTCGACAACGGCGAGTGGGTGATCCGCACCGACGGCAACGCGATCTTCATGTCGGGCGAAGGCGCGACGCCCGACGGCCTGCAGCCGTTCCTCGACCGGCTCGATCTCTCGACGAAGAAGTCCGAGCGGCTGTGGCGCAGCGGCGCGACCGGGTTCGAGTATTTCCTGTCGTTCGCCGGCGATACCAAGTCGTTCTTCACCTGGCACCAGACTCAGGTCGATCCGCCGAACGCGTTCCTGCGTACGGTCGGCTCGACCGACGCGAAGCCGATCACCCACATCGCGGATCCGACGCCGGCGGTGCGCTCGATCAAGAAGCGGCTCGTCAAGTACAAGCGCAAGGACGGCACCGAGCTGACGTTCACGCTGATCACGCCGCCCGGCTACGTCGAAGGCACGCGGATCCCCGCGATCCTCTACGCGTACCCGCTCGACTTCGCGAGCACCAAGACCGCCGGTCAGAACGCGGATACCGACCAGTACTTCTCGCGGATCACGGACTATCAGCTGCTCCTGCTCTCGGGCTACGCACTGATCGATAACGCGGGGTTTCCGATCGTCGGCGATCCCAAGAAGGCGTACGACACGTATCTCGAGCAGCTCACCGACGACGCGAAGGCCGCCGTCGACAAGGCGGTCGAGCTCGGCGTCGTCGATCGGGATCGGATCGGGGTCACCGGCCACAGCCACGGCGCGCTGATGACCGCGAACCTGATCGCGCATACGGATCTGTTCCGCGCCGGCGTCGCGACGAGCGGCTCGTACAACAAGACGCTCACGCCGTTCGGGTTCCAGAACGAGAAGCGCTCGGTGTGGAAGGGCCGCGACGTCTACCTCAAAGTGTCGCCGTTCTTCTTCGCCGACAAGATCAAGCTACCGCTCCTGATCATGCATGGCGCCGAGGACGCGAACCCCGGCACGACGCCGCTCCAGTCGCAGAAGCTCTACGAAGCGATCCGCGGCAACGGCGGCATCGCGCGGCTCGTCCTCTTGCCGCACGAGCCGCACTGGTACTCCGCGATGGAGTCGAACGAACAGCTCGCCTACGAGGAGCTGCGCTGGTTCGACAAGTACGTCAAGAACGCACCGCCTCGCGCGAAACGCTAAGGCTGCGCGGCCTGGAGGATCGTCGAGAGCGTCGCCTGATCGATCGTCGGCCGGCGGCGGACGAGCGGGCGCTTCGCCGCGAAGTGGGCTGCAGCGCAACCCTTCTGGAGCGCGAAGCCCATCTGCTTGTGGCCGATGTCGACGACGGTGAGCAGGCCCGCGAGCAGCGTGTTGCCGAACAGCGACACCTTCTGCCCCTGGAACAGCTGGCTCGAGTCGCTGAACATGAAGCAGTACGAGCCGCCGCCCTGATCGAACAGGTAGCTCTGCGTCGCGGGAATCGCGAGCGGCGTCGACGAGCCGGCGAAGCTGAGCGACAGCGGCGGTAGCGCGGCGTCGAGCTGCGCGGTCGTCATCGTCGTGTTGAGGCACGCGCCGTCAGCGAGTGTCTGGGTGCCGAACGCGGCGGTGTAACCCGACGAGCCCTTCACACCGCTGATCACGGCGGTCAACACCGCGGTCGGCACGAACGTCTGGGTCGTGCCGGTGTCGATGATCGTCGGCCCGAAGTCGGTGCCGGTCAGCGAAGCCGTTCCGGACACCGAGGCGGCGCCGACACCTACGATGTAGTACGGCGCCGCCGAGCTGATGGGCGTGAAGGCCGGCGCTGCGGTTGCCGCCGCTGCGTCGAAGCCTCCGAGCCACATCGTTCCGTTATCGGGACAGAGCTGGAACGCGACCTCGCCCGCCATGCCGCCCGCGATCAACTTCGTCAGATACGAGGTCGTGTACGGCAGGAGCAGACCGTCGGGGCCGAGCCCGAGGATGCCTTGATAGCCCGAGCCCTGGAAGAATCCGGTCTGGCTCGTGATCGACGCGAAGTCGAGCTTGACCGAGCCCCGCGTGCCCATCACGGCGGAGTCCTCGAACACTTCGCCCTTCCACGAACCGCTGCCGTACTGGCTCGACGCGGTCTGATGAAGGTCCATCGCCATGCCCGGCGTGTACGCCGGATGGGTGTTGCAGTTCGTGCACGTCGCGGACGCGACGCCCGTCGTGGTCGAACCAGTGTCGATGACGACGTCGAACGGCTGGCCGCCGAGCGCGAGCTTCGCGGTGTACGCACCGCCGAGACCGGTGAGCGGGATCGCGACGACGCCGTCCTGACTCGCAGGTGCATCGGGCAGCGGCGCGGCATCGATCTGCACCGCTGCGTCGACGGAGCTCTGGTCCTTGCTGTTACCGCAGCCCGAACCGATCAGGGCCGTGAGAGCGAGCGTCTTGCAAATACGAGCGAGCATGATCCCCTCCGCGCGATCGAGCGCAGGCCGAACCTACGCGCGGCCGGGAGTCGCGCCGCCTCGGATCCGCCGGAACCTCAAAGCACTCGCTGTCTGACCGCGATGGGTACGCTGCGGTCTACGGGCAGCATCGCTGCGGTAGAATCGCTGGAGATGCGCTTTTCCCAAGGCGATCAGTTCGGGCCGTATGAAGTGGTCGGAGCAATCGGCGAGGGCGGTATGGGCGAGGTCTACAGGGCGAAGGACCGCCGGCTCGGTCGCGAGGTCGCGATCAAGATCCTGCGGGCGGACCGGGTGAACGACGAACAGCGCCGCCGATTCCAGCGCGAGGCGCGCACGATCGCGGGGCTCGACCACCCGAACTTGTTGACGATCTTCGACATCGGGACCGAGGGCGATACCGACTATCTCGTGACCGAGCTGCTCCGCGGCGAGACGCTGCGCGAGCGCCTCGATCGCACCGGCCGGATCTCGTGGGTCGAAGGCGCGCGGATCGCGGAGGCGCTTGCTCGCGGCCTCGCCGTCGCGCACGGCCGCGGCATCGTCCATCGCGACATCAAGCCGGAGAACGTGTTCCTGACCGAGGACGGCCGGGTCAAGATCCTCGACTTCGGGCTCGCGCACGTGTCCGCGACGATCGCGGATGCCGCGACGCTCAACCAGACCGCGCCGGGCATGCTGCTCGGGACGGTCCCGTACATGGCGCCCGAGCAGGCGTGCGGCGATCCGATCGACGCGCGCACCGATCTGTTCGCGCTCGGCGCCGTGATCTACGAGAGCCTCGCCGGCGTCTCGCCGTTTCGCCGCGACACGATCTCCGCGACGTTCACCGCGATCCTCGGCGAGACGCCGCGGCCGCTCACGAGCGATGGCGTGCGCGAGGATCTCGCGAGCCTGATCGCGCGCTGCCTCGCGAAGAGCGCGTCGGATCGCCCGGCGTCGGCGTCGGTCGTCGCGGAGCAGCTCGCGCGCGTGCTCGGAACGCAAAGCGGCTCCGGGCCGATCGCGGCGCCGTTGCCCTCGGCTTCGATCGCCGTGCTCCCGTTCACCGACCTCAGCCCCGCGCACGACCAGGCGTACTTCTGCGACGGCGTCGCCGAAGAGATCCTCCACGCGCTGACCCGACTCGGCGGGGTCCGCGTCGCGGCGCGCGGCTCGTCGTTCCAGTACCGCGGCGCGCACGATATCCGCACCGTCGGCCGCAGCCTCGAGGTCGATCACGTGCTCGAGGGCAGCGTGCGGCGCGCCGGCAACAAGATGCGAATCACGGTCCAGCTCGTCGATGTCGCGACGGGGCGCCAGGTCTGGGCCGAGCGCTACGACCGCGATACCGATGACGTGTTCGCGATCCAGGACGAGATCGCCGCGCGCACCGCGGCGACGCTGTCGATCGCGATGACCGAGGAAGCGCGCCGCGCATGGCGATTGCGCGGCACCCAGGACCTCGCGGCGTACGAGGCGTATCTGCACGGCCGCGAGCTCGCGAGCGGACACACGCGCAACGGCACGCGCGAGGCGATCGCCGCATACACGCGCGCGCTCGATCTCGATCCAGCGTTCGCCGCCGCGTGGGCCGCGCTCGCCGAGGCGCACACGCTCGCGTTCGAATGGTACGGACGGTCGACGGACGATGCGTCGCGCGCCGAGATCGCGAGCGCGCGGGCACTCGAGCACGATCCGCAGAGCGCCGAGACCCTCACCGCGCGCGGCCAGGCGCTCGTCGTCACCGATCGACTCGACGATGCAGCGGTCGAGTTCGAGCGTGCGCTCGCCGTCGCACCGAACTTCTACGGCGCGCTCTACGCGTTCGGCAGACTGCGGTTCGCGCAGGGCAAGTCGCGCGAGGCGGTCGAGCTCTTCGAACGCGGCGCGCGTGCGCGCACGGACGACTACCAGTGCCTCGCACTCGCGATCAACGGCTACCGTGCGACCCAGCCCGATCGCGTCGTCGATTGCGCGCGCCGCGCGGTCGCGCGCGTCGAGCGCCGCCTCGCGATCGCACCCACCGACGAGCGAGCGCACTGTCTCGGCGCGTTGGCCGCACTCGCGATCGGCGACAAGAAGCGCGCGATGCAATGGGCGCAACGCGCGCGCGAGCTCGCGGGCGATGATCCGAGCGTGCTGTACAACGTCGCATGCACGCTCGTCCTCGCCGGCTATCCGGACGATGCACTCGATGCACTCGAACAAGCGGTCGCCGCGGGCTTCGGCCAGCGCACGTGGTTCGAGCACGACTCGGATCTCGACAGCATCCGCGACAAGCCGCGGTTCCAGGCGCTGCTCGCGCGGCTGCCCCGCTAACTGCGCAATTCCCACACACGCGCGAGTGCACACTGGAGGTTGCAATTCGTCGACGCACTTTCACTTAGCGCGTGCGTCGAACCAGGTCTGATACTCTCACCGTGATGAGCGAAAGCTCGTTCGGCCCGTACCGGGTAGTGCGCAAGCTCGGTGAGGGCGGGATGGGGGTCGTGTATCTCGGCGAACACTCGCTGATCGGGCGCCGCGCGGCGATCAAGGTGCTCCATCGGGAGCGCGGCGCGCAGCGCGAGAACGTCGAGCGGTTCTTCAACGAGGCGCGCGCGACGTCCGCGGTCGAAGACCCCGGCATCGTTCACATCTACGACTTCGGGATCACCGCGAACGACACCGCGTTTCTCGTCATGGAGTACCTCGATGGCGAGTCGCTGAGCATGCGGCTGCGCAAGCGTGGCCCGCTGTCCAGCTACGACGCGGTCCGGATCACGCGACAGATCGCGAGCTCGCTCGCCGCCGCGCACGCCGCGAACATCGTCCATCGCGATCTCAAGCCCGAGAACTTGTTCATGGTCCGCGACGGCGAGGCGCTCGCCGGCGAGCGACCGAAGATCCTCGACTTCGGGATCGCGAAGCTCGGCAACGACGCCGGCGCCGATCGGTTCCAGACCCGCACCGGCATGGTGATGGGCACGCCCGCGTACATGTCGCCAGAGCAGTGCAACGCCGGCAAGATCGATCAGCGCACCGACATCTATTCGCTCGGCTGCGTGCTCTATCACCTCGTGATCGGCAAGCCGCCGTTCGATCTCGATGGTGTCGGCGCGATCATCGCGGCGCATCTGCGCGAGCCGCCGCCGGTGCCGAGCAAGGTCTCGGCGCGCGTCGCGCCCGCGATCGATACGCTGATCGCGCGCTGCCTCGCGAAGAATCCCGACGAGCGATTCTCGTCGATGACGGAGCTCCAGCAAGCGTGCGACGCGATCCTCGGCCAGCTTCCCGTCACGCCGGCACATACCTCGGACGTCGCGATCGCCGTCGCCGCGCGCCCGGATGCGGTGACGACGCTCGGCAACTCCGTCGGGCAGGTCTCGAGCATCTCGCGCCCGATGCGGCGCACGCTGTGGATCGCGCTCGGCGCGGCCGCGATCGCTGCGGGCATCGGCCTCGCGGTGACGACGCGACCGACGTCTCCGGATCTCGCGCCCGCATCTGCGGCCGTCGCACCGGCGCCGGCGATCACGGTCACGCCGGTTCCGGTCCCCGCCGCGCCCCCGCCGCCCGCGCCGGGAAGTGCCGCGGAACCACTCGCAGAGCCGGCGGTCGCACCGGCAGCCGTCGACAAAGCGCACGCCAAGCCTCCCGCAAAGAAACCCAAGCCCGCGCGCGATATGTATGAGGATCGGATCTAGCTGCATCGCCGCGCTCGCGATCCTCGTCGCACTGGCGCCACTCGCTGCCGCGCAAACCGCGGAGGCCGAGATGCTGTTCCGCGAGGGCAAGCGGCTCATGCAGAAGGGCAAGATCGCCGAGGCGTGCGACAAGTTCGAGGCGAGTGAACGCCTCGAGCCCGAGGTCGGCACCGAGCTCAACCTCGCCAACTGCCGCGAGAAGAACGGGCAAACCTCGAGTGCGTGGGCGGTGTTCACGAAAGCGGCTGCGAATGCGAAACAGGCCGGTCGTCTCGATCGCGCGGCCGAGGCGCGGCGCCGCGCGAGCGCGCTCGAGAAGCAGTTGATCTATCTGACGATCGCGGTGCCCGACGACAGCGTCGTCGAGAACCTCGTGATCCGGCGCAACCAGACCTCGCTCGATCGCGAATTGTGGAATCAAGCGGTCCCGGTCGATCCGGGCGTCTACGTGATCAGCGCGGAGGCGCCGGATCACACGGCGTGGTCGGTCTCGATCGCGGTCAAGACCAAGAACAAGACGATCGAGGTGCCGAAGCTCGAACGCGATCCGAATCGCCCCGTCGAGGTTGCGCCGGTCGAGACGCACGAACCGGCGCCGCCGCCCACGCGCAGCGTCGAAGTGAAGAAGCCGGAGCACCGGATCGTGGAGACGCCACGCAAGTACGGTGGCGCCGTGGTGACGCTCGGCGCGATCGGCGTCGGTGCGCTCGCGATCGGCGCCGGGTTCGGGCTGTACAGCAGCCACGTCGAGAGCGAGGCCGACAAGACCTGCCCGACGGTGATGTGCCCCGATGCGAACGCGGTCGATCAAAATCACACCGCGCGCACGACCGGCTGGGTCGCGAATATCAGCTGGGGCGTCGGCGCGGTCGCGATCATCGGTGCCGCGACGGCGTGGTACCTCGGCCGCCCCGTTCAGCAAGAGCTCGCGGTCGTCCCGACGGTCTCGCCCGATGGCGCCGGCCTCGCGCTCGGAGGTCGGTTCTGATGCGCGTGCTGATCTTGGTCGTGCTCGCCGCGTGCACCTACGACGAGAAGATCTTCGAAGGTCCCTACAGTTGCATCGGCGCGCAGCAACCGACGACGGCGCCCCAACTCGTCACGATCAGCGGCACCGTCGTCGATCCGGAGAACCTGACGCCCGTGATCGCGGCGAGCGTCCAGCTCCAGACCGCGCCGACCGGCAGCGTGATCGCCTCGACGGTCACCGACCTCCACGGTCACTTCAGCTTCGACGTGAATACCAACGGCGCGCCGATCGCGGGCCTCGACCTCCACGTCTCCGCGACCGGCTTCATCGATTCGTACTTCTTCCCTTCCCGGCCGATCGCGACCGATATGGACTTCCCGATCGTCTCGATCCTGACTTCGACCGAAGCATCGACGCTGTTCTCGGATGCGGGCGTGACGATGACGAGCGGCGATGGCCACATCTTGTTGTCGCTCAGCGATTGCAACGAGATGCCGCTCACCAATGGGACGCTCGCATCGTCACCGGCCGGCACGATCCGCTATTTCAACGGCATCATCCCCGCGCCGAGCGCGACGATGACAGGGCCCGGCGGCGTCGTGCTCGATGCGAACCTCGCTCCTTCGAAGGTCGCGCTGACCGCGATGGTCGATGGCCATACGTATCCGCAAGTCCAAGTCTCCGTCGTCGCGAATGCGTTCACGGTGACGGACTTGCAGCCGTGATCGGCAACGGCGCGAGCCACCAGCGGGTCGCGAAGTAAGCGCCGCCGAACAGCGCGAGCACGATCGCGATCCGCACCGCCCAGTGCAGGCCCGGTGCATCCAGCTTCGCCCGCGAAGGGCGGCGATGCGTCGGCTGCTCGTCGAGCGATGGCGACGTCGGCGGCAGCGTGTGCATCGTGATGCTGAGGATGTGCTCCTCGAGCGTCATCCCGGACTCGCGCGCGCGGTGCCACGGCTCGAGCTCGCCCGCGAAGAGCTGGTTCATCAGCCGCGACAGCGCGTGCGCCGAGGTGTGAATGCCGTGGCGCTGAGCGAACACCTCGAGCTCGTGCTGGAGCTCCTCTGCGGTCGCGTAGCGATCGGCGCGATCGCGCGATAGCGCCTTCATCAGCACCGCCTCGAGATCGCGCGGAAACTTCGGATCGAACGTCGTCGGCGGCGCGATCCGCGACTCGAGCATGCGCTCGACCATCTCCGGCTCGGTCGGAGCCGAGATCGCGGGCCGCCCCGTCGTCAACTCGTACAACATGATGCCGAGCGAGTAGACATCGGTGCGGCGATCGGTCGGCTCGCATCGGCACTGCTCGGGCGACGCGTAGCCGAGCCGGCCCTTGAACGTGCCGAACGCGGTGTGACTCAGGTTGTTCGCCGCCTTCGCGATCCCGAAGTCGATCAACTTGACGTTGCCGTCGTACGTGATCATCACGTTGCTCGGCGCGACATCGCGATGGACGAGCGGCGGCCGGCGCTCGTGTGCGTGGTGAAGGCCCGATGCGACCGCGATGCAGATCGCGATCGCCGCGTCGAGCGGCAGCCGCTGCGCTCGCGTCAGGATCGCCGCGACGGTTTGGCCGTGCAGGTATTCCATCGCGTAGAACACGACGCCGTCGCGCATCTCGATGTCGAACACCTGGACGATGTGGTGGTGCGCGAGCATCGCGGCGTTGCGCGCCTCGTCGAGGAACATCCGCACATACTCCGGGTCGCGCGCATGCTCCGGGAGGATCCGCTTGACCGCGAGCAAGCGCTCGATGCCCTGCGGCCCGACGGTCTTCGCGAGCAACACCTCGGCCATCCCGCCTGTCGCGAGCGGACCGATCAGCTGATAGCGCTCGCGCGCGGTCATGCGTCGACACCTAAGTGGTACCATGACGCCGGTGAGTACGAGCCTTCTGCGTGGAAGCGTGAAGGACTTCCGGTTTCACCGGTTCGCGCTGCGCGTCGTCGACGGCCTCGATAAGGGCAAGGAGCTCGTCTCGTCATCGTCCGCCGAGGTGACCGTCGGGACTGGAGAGTCGAGCTCATTGGTGCTCACCGATCCGACGGTGTCGCGCTACCACTTCCTGCTCCAGGTCGACCCGCGCGGCGTCCAGCTGCGCGACCTCGACAGCACGAACGGCACGATGCTCGGCGGATTTCGCGTCGGCTCGGCGTACCTGACGAACGGCGCGATGATCACGCTCGGCATGACGCGGCTCCGCTACGACGAGCTCGCGGAGACGCTCGACGAGCCGCTCAGCGACAACGATTACTTCGGCCGCGCGCTGGGGCGGAGCGTCGCGATGCGCCGGTTGTTCTCGGTGCTGCCGCGGATCGCCGCCGCGGATTCGACCGTGTTGATCGAAGGCGAGACCGGCACCGGCAAGGGCGTGCTCGCCGAAGCGATCCACGCCGCGAGTGCGCGCGCGAACAAGCCGTTCGTCGTCGTCGATTGCGGCTCGATCCCACCTGCGCTGATCGAGAGCGAGCTGTTCGGCCACGAGCGCGGAGCGTTCACCGGCGCGACCCGCGCACATGTCGGCGCGTTCGAGTCCGCCGCCGGCGGCACCGTGTTCCTCGACGAGATCGGCGAGTTGCCCCTCGAGCTCCAACCGAAGCTGCTGCGCGCTCTCGAGGAGCGCACCGTCAAGCGCGTCGGCGGCAACGAGCGGATCGGGCTCGACGTCCGCGTGATCGCGGCGAGCAACCGCGACCTTCGCCAGGCCGTGAACCGTGGGATGTTTCGCGCCGACCTCTACTTCCGGCTCAACATCGTGCGGATTCCCGTGCCGCCGCTGCGCGAGCGCCGCGACGACATCCCGCTCCTGGTCGCGAGCTTCTACGAGCAACTCGCGCAGCCTCCCGGCTCGCCACCGCCGGCCGCGCTCGTCGCCCAGCTCGCGAGCCAGGACTGGCCCGGCAACGTCCGCGAGCTGCGCAACGCGGTCGAGCGCGCCGTGCTCATGCAGGATGCCGAGCTGTGGCAGGAGCTGACCTCCGAGCCGACGACGACATCCGACACCGCGTACCGGTTCGACGAGTCGCTGTCGTTCCGGGCCGCGAAGGAGCGTGCGATCGCACAGTGGGAACGCTGGTATGTCGCCGAGCTGTTCCAGCGGAGCGGCGGCAACCTCTCCGGCGCTGCACGCGCCGCGCACATGGATCGCACGCACCTGCGCGAGCTCCTTCGCAAGTACCAGCTCGAGACCAAGAAGTGATCACATCGTCGGCGATGCTTCGCAGATCGACTGCGGCATCGCCTCCAAGGTGAACCCCGTCGAGACGCACATCTCGGTCGGGAAGGTCAGCGCGTCGCCGGTCGTGTTGTTCCAGTCGCAGTTGACGTGGAACGTGTCGCCCGGGTTGACGACGAACGGCGTGTTGACGTCCCACCGCGTCCACTTTGGATTGAACGTCAGGTCGGTCGTCCACATGTCGTCCTGCGCGAGCATCTCCTTCGTCCCGTCGGCGCGGATGATCTCCGAGAACGCGTGCGAGCCCCACTCGTGCATGTGGTTGCCCCACATGAAGAAGCTGAGCTGCCTGGTCGCCTTGCAGTAGCCGTCGAACGAATAGTCCGCGCCCGCGGGGATCGTGAACATGTCGTTGTTGACGGCGAGGTTGCCCGCGCCCTTCAGCGGGTGGTCCGGATCGCCGAGCTTGATGTCGACGACGGACTGGCCCTCGATCGTCTTGTCGGTCGCGTTCAGGTAGTGGGTGTTCGTCATCAGCGCGAAGCCCTTCGGCACGGTGAACGCCATGCCCTCCGGCAACTGCGCCGAGCTCACGCCCTCCGAACCGACGGCGCCGACGAACGTCACCGTCAGCATGTCGCGCGTCGTGCACAGCCGGCTCGTGCCGACCTCCTCGATCGAAGAGGTCGCGTAGAGCGCGACGTGATGCCCGCCCTTCGATTGGAACCCGGTCGTGTCGATGATCTGGCGATCGACATCCTCGGGCGCCGCGATCCATTGGCAGTACATCACGTTGTCGCCGGGCTTGATCTGCTCGACGGTGGGCGTGACGAACCGCGTGTAGCCGGCCGCCGTCGCGGGTGGCGAGAATCCCGGAATGTACGAGGCGTCGTTCGACGCCGCGCAGCTCGCGAGCATGGCCAGGACGATGAGGTGCTTCATGGTCGTTACTCCGAGATCACGGTCGTGACGAGCGCGTTCGCGCGCGCCATCACCGGGTGCTGGTGGAACGTCGCGCCCGACTTGCTCGCATTCACCATCACGCTGCCGAGCGGCACGCTGAGGAAGAACGCGGTGCCGTCCGCGGGCGTGCTCGAGGTGCCCGACGGCGTGCCCGTGCCGTCGCTGTACTTGTAGACACCGGATGCAGGCGTGCTCGAGATCTTCGCGCCGCTCACCGGCGTGCCGTTCGCATCCTCGAGGACCGCGATGATCAGGCCCTTCGAGGAATCGCCGCCGGCGAACGTGATCAAGAGGCCGAACGTCGACGTGCTGAGAATATCGGTCTCGATCGTCGCGTTCTGGATCCACGGCGACGCGGGATAGACGTACGTGTCCGCGTAGCCCGACTTCGTCACCTTGAGGTAGCCGTCGAGCGGCGTCGCATCGATCGCGAGCGAGTACTTGCCGGTCGCATCGCTCGTCGCCATCGCGACGACCGTGTTGTCGCTGGTCTTGTACGCCGTGATCGTCGCGCCGGAGACGACGGTCGCGCCGCTCTGGCCCTGCTCCATCGTCGTGCCCGATAGCGTCAGGTGACTCGCGACCGCGGCATCCGGGCCCGTGCCGCCACCGCCACCGCCGCCACCACCGCCACCACCGCCGCCGCCACCACTGCCCATGTCATCTCCACCACCACCGCCACCAGCGGGCGATGCACATGCGAACAACGAAAGGACGAAACACGAGAGAACGAGCTTCTTCACGATGGTCTCCTGGGTTGAGCTGCTCGCACCTAGAGCAAACCGGAGGCCGATCCGAACTATGCGAAACGACTCCGCTCTAACCCGCCGCCACCTGAGGGCGCGCGCCGCCACCCGACGGCCAGCGCCGTCAGGACACCAAACCGATAACGTGTTATATAACGTGCTACATGACTCCCGACATCGTCCGCGACCTCGGCCATCTCGCGCTCGGCACGCGGTTCAAGCGACTCGGCGACCGGCTGCAGGCGCACACCCAGCGGATCCTCGAAGCGCACGGGCTCGCCGTCCAAGCCGGCCAGTTCACGTTCCTCGCCGCGCTCGACCGGCTCGGCCCGTCGACGATCGGCGAGCTCGCAGATGCGGTCGGCGTGAGCCAGCCGGCGGCGACGCGCACCCTCGGCCAGCTCGCCGACGAAGGCGTCGTCGAGATCCGCACGCCGCGCGACGATCAGCGCCGGCGCACCGTCGCGCTCGCGAAGCGCGGTCGCGAGCTCGTCGAAGTCGGCAAGCGCGAGGTCTGGCCGCTGATCGAAGCGGCCGTGCGCGAGCTGTGCGCACCGGCGAAGGGCCCGTTGCTCGCGCAGATCGCGACACTCGAGGACGGGCTCGCCGCGATGCCACTCGACCAGCGGGTGCGCCCCGCGCGAAAGGTCGCGCGATGACGGATCCACTCGTTCGCCCGGTATGGGACGCACTCGCGCATCGTCAGGCTGCGGTGGCGATCGGCGGCGACCGCGCGCGCCGGTTCACACCCGACATCGGTCCGCTGTCGGGCGCGCGCGATGACGAGCCGGAGAGCCTGGGCGCGCTCGCGGAGCTCGTTCGAGCAACCGGCCCGTTGCTCGTCGTCCAGGCCGATCCGGTCGTCGTGCCGCCCGGCACCGTCGCGACGATGACCGCAGCGGGCGTCCAGATGATCGCGGCGAAGCTCGAGGAGCCCGCGCGCGACCCGCGGATCGAGCCGCTCACGGTCGACGACTACCCGGCGATGCTCGAGCTCGCGCTCCTGACGAAGCCCGGGCCGTTCGCCGCGCGCACGCCGTCGCTCGGCGAGTTCTGGGGGATCAAGGAAGCCGGCGTGCTCGTCGCGATGGCGGGTGAACGGATGCGCCACGCCGGGCTCACCGAGTTGAGCGGCGTGTGCACGCATCCGAGCGCGCGCGGCCGCGGGTACGGGCGGATCCTGTCCGCATGGGTCGCCTGGCAGATCGCGGCGCGCGGCGAGACGCCGTACCTCCACGCGTACGCGTCGAACACCGGTGCGATCGAGCTCTATCGCAGGCTCGGCTTCGTCCACAACCGCGCGATGCACGTCGCCGCGCTCAGCGCTTGATCCATTTCTTCGCCGACGCGTTCGCGAGATCGGGCCGCGTGCAGTCGCGGTATTCCTTGACGACCGAGTCCATCGTGATCGGGCCGTGGCCACGGCACTCCATGTATTCCCTGCGCTTGAAGAAGTGCGACGCGGTGCCGGCGCGCTGGATCTCCCACGAGTACGACGGCCATTCGATCGGCACGACGAGCAGTGTCGGCATCGCGCGATTCGCCGCATCGCGCGCCGGCGTGAACGACATCTTGAAGCCCTCCGCGATCGCGATCGGGCCGAGGTTCTGGCCCGGATCGTTCAGCAGCTTCAGCCGCCAGACGTGCCCCGTGTCGTCGACGTCGAGCAGCAACCACGCCTTCGCCCAGCGATTGCTGAGGAACGCTTCGTCAGAGTACGGCGCCTGGCGATCCCAGTTCGGATCGTCCTTGCGCTCCGGCGACACCGCGATCGGCGCGGCATCGTGGATCACGATCGTCGATTCGCTATCGACCGGGAGCGCGCTGTCGAACACCGCGATCGGACCGTCGACCGTGATCTCGCGATCGAGGTGCGCGTCCGCGTAGTCGATCGAGACCCTGTAGGTGCCTGGGCCGGGCACGGCGAGGCGATAGACTCCGGCCGGCGTGGTCGCGACGTGCTGGCTGCCGATCGCGACCGTCGCGGCCTCGAGCGGCCGGCCATGGTCGTCGATCAATCTTCCGACGATCTGGGCCGGTGACGCCGCGGCGACTCCGGCCGAACCCACCACCAGCGCGATCGCGATGCGGATGATCGATTGCATACACGCGAGCCGAGCAACCCACGTGCCCGCGTAGCTCCGCGATTTCTCGTCGAGCTGTTGGACCGCAGCGGTTCGATCCGGACCGCGCCGGTACAACGCTCAGCGCGTGATCCACTTCTTGGTCGAAGCGTGCTCGAGATCCGGCCGCGTGCAATCGCGGTACTGCATGTCGATCGAATCCATCGTGATCGGTCCATCGCCGCGGCATGCCATGTAGTTCCTTCGCCCGAACGCGTGCGAGGCCACGCCGTAGCGCTGGATCAACCACCCGTTGGAAGGCCACTCGAGCGGGACGACGAGGTGGATCGGCATCGCGCGGTTGTCGGCGTCGCGCGCCGGAGAGAACGTCATCTTGAAACCCTCTTCGATCGCGATCGGCGCGAGGTCCAGCCCCGGGTCGTTGAGGAGCTTCACGCGCTTGACGTGCCCGGTCTCGTCGACGTCGAGCATCAGCCACGCCCTCGCCCAGCGATCCGACAGGACGGCCGCGTCGGAGTACGGAACTTGATGCGCCCAACTCGGATCATCCGTGCGCTTCGGGGGCACCGCGATCGGGCGCGCATCGTGGATCACGATCGTGGATTCGCTATCGATCGGGAGCGCGCGATCGAAGATCGCGAGCGGGCCGTCGACGGTGACCTCGCCCTCGACGCGCTTGTCGGCGTAGTCGATCGCGATCTTGTACGTGCCGGGCCCGGGAACCTTCACGCGATACACACCCTCGGGTGTGCTCGTGACGTGTTCGGCACCGACGGTGATCGTTGCGGATTCGAGTGGCCGAGCGTGCGAATCGACGACCTTCCCCACGATCTGCGAGGGACTCGCCGCCGCAACGCCTGCCGCTCCCAACACCATTGCGATGAGAATGCGCATGCACGATGGTCGCACGTGCTCGCGCGATCGTTGCGTTAAGACACTCAATCCCGCGCGCGCACGAGCCACTCGTGAAACCGCGGCGCATGCACGCGACGCAGTCCCTCTGCCGCGTGAACTTTCGCGTAACGCAGCTGATCTTCAGGGGCGCGTACGATCAATCCACCGAGGAGCTTGCCGTGAAATGCCGCGAAGTCCTCGGCGGGCTCGGTGTCGCAGGTGAGACCTGCGCGCTTCACGAGCGACGCGAGGAACACCGCGTAGAACACGTGCTCGGTGATCCGGATCAGCTCGTAGCGCGCGCGCTGTCCCGGCGACGCCGGTGCGCCGTAGTACCGCGCGAGGTAGCGCTCGACATCGTCATCGCTGCGAACGAAGAAGTTTCCGGGGATCACGAGATCGAAGTTGCGATCGTCGAGAAACGCCGCCTCGAAGTCGAGCAGGTACAACCGCTCGCCGTCGAACGCGAGGTTCTCCGGTTTGAGATCGTGATGCGACGACACGCGATCGGACGTGCGCGGAAACACCGCGGCGACTTCCGCGTAGCGATCGAACAGATCATCGACCGGAAAGAACGAAGCGAACTGCGCGACGAACGTCTCGATCACCGCGAACTGATCGACGCTCTCGTGAAACGGCGGCAGCTCGTGCAGCGTGCGCAGCACCGGCGCGAGCACGCCGATCATGTCGGCGGGGAGCGGCGCGCGGGTGATGAAGTCGGTGATCACGATCTTGTCGGCCTCGTTCGCGTAGTGAACGCGGGGCGCGATGCCGGCGTCGGCCGCCTGTTGCATGTACGCGAAGTGCTGCGTCGGGTTCGCGCCGTACGTGCGGAGGTGGATCCGCAGGGCGTACGACCGGCCGGCGATCTCGAGCCGGTAGACGAGCGACTGGCTCATGCCCTCGGTGAGCGGGGAGATCTTGTCGGGAGCGGCAACGCCGAACGCAGCTTGCAGAGCATTCGTCACGGCATCGCGATGAGCGTCTGGAATCATCGCCACGTGATCGCGGATCGCCGTCCGCTTTCCAAGCTTGTGAATTCGGCGCGATCCACGGTACGTATCTAGTGCGGCTGGGGTAGCGGACGCGGCCCCGTGCAACGCTGTGCACGATTCGTTCACGCAGTCTGCGTCAGCGCGTGACAGCAGCGGGTCGTATCCGCGTGCGGCCGATCGGGCGGACGCTACCTGACATGCCTGAAGATCCACTTCGCGAGCGCGCGATCCAGATCCTGGTGCGCTCCCTGTATCGCGATCTGAAGGCACAGGGCTACGACGACAAGCACATCGTCGCCGTCGCGATCGAGCTCCTCGGCAAGGTGACGGACGAGCTCTCGACCGAGCAGCTGCCTCGCCGCGCGTAGGCTAAGCTGCGCTCGATGCGATGTCCCGCGTGCTCCGACGCGCAACTCGACCGTCACGGCAACTGTCACACCTGCGGCGGGATCTGGTTACCGAGCGAGCTCGTCCGCGAGCGCCTCGCAAGCTCGCCAGCATTTACCGGCGGCGGCTATAGCGAACGCCACTGCCCGATGTGCGACGAGACGATGGACGAGCCGCTCGTGTTCGACATTCCGATCGATCGCTGCGCCGCGCATGGCATGTGGTTCGACAAGAAGGAGCTCGAACAGGTGATCGCGCGCTCGCGGATCGATGGCTGGAAGTCAGCGCCCGAGCCGCGGCCCGAGGACTCGCTGAAGATGCTCGTTGCGGCGATGCACGTCTGGAAAAAGCCTGGCAACTCGTGAAGCCATGGGGGCGGGCTGTGGGCAGGGTGCAGACTGGGGCCCCTGGGAGTGGCACTGCAACATGTGGGAAGCCGCGCGGTTACGGCTGGCGAGGAGCTTGCTGATGGAACCGGCATGCATCGCATCGCGTTGGCATTGGCGGTCCTCGTCGGGTGTGCGGCCGACGAGCCGGCGAAGGCGAGCTATCCGCCGGGCCTCGGCACGCCCGACAGCCCGCTGCCGCAGCTCGAGCCCTACGTCGTGCGCTCGCGCGTCACGGTCCAGCTCGGGATCACGGATGTAACGTCCGCGGTCGCGACACTGCAAGCGTTCTCACAGCACGGCGGCACGACGTTGCTCGCGCAGAGTCTCCCGTCCGTGACCGCGTTGAACGCCCTGCCCTCCACGCTGCGCACGAAGCTCGATGGCTGGATCGACACCGAGCTCGACAAGCAGAAGCTCGGCACGCTGACCGCGCGCGCCGGCGTCGGTCAGATCGCGACGATCGCCGACAACGTCACGAACAACGTCGTGATCGAGAGCATGCTCGCGATCTCGCCGAGCGGCGCGTCGCATACGCTGACTGACCTCTCGTTCGATCCGCTCAGCCTCGACGTCGTCGTGCCAGTCGGCGGCCTCTCGGGCGACGTGCTCGAGCAGAACACGAGCGCCACGGTGGGAGCTGGCGGTTCTCTCGCACTCGGCGATCAGAAGTTCGGTCTCGCGTTCGGCAATCACGCCTGGCAGGGGATCGAGCTCGCGACGACGCAGACGTTCGGCAGCGGCATCGAGAGCATCGAGAAGCTCGACTGCAACGCGATCGCGCAAGCCGTCGCCGCGCGCTGCGTATCGAGCACGTGCGTTGGCCATGCGAGCGATCTGCTCGCGATGTGCCAGCAAGGGCTGACCGCGATGGTCGATCAGCTGCGCGGCTCGCTCACGCCGATCGTGATCGACTCGCTGCACTTCACGAGCGGCACGGCGAAGCTCGTCGACACCGATAAGAACGGCTACGCGGAACAGATCACCGACGGGATGTGGAACGCGCAGATCGACGACGGCATGGGCGCGCGCGCGATCCAGATCGCGTTCACCGCGAAGTGACCTAGCGCTGCGGGTAGTGCGCGGTCGCTTGCGGCAGCATCGCCTGACCGCCGCCCAGCTGACCCGCGTTGAAGTACGGGGAGCTCTGGACGTAGTGCTCGAAGCTGCGGAGCAGCGGCTTCCACGACGTCGAGTTGACGATCAAGATCGGGATGAGCCCCATCGCCATCACGCGGACCAGCGCAGACGGGGCAAACGCGTTGTACGCGAGCTCGGTGTTGCCGTTGTTCTGTTTGATCTTGATGCCGACGCCGGTCCAGCCGCTCTTCTTCAGGACGACGTCGAGTCCGATCAGTGCCGAGCGATAGACCTGAAAGCCCTGCGGCCCCCACGCGCGCTCGAGCTCGTCGACGAGCGTCTGCGTCGTGATGTGCGGCGCAGGAAAGCCGATCATGATCTTGCCGCGCGAGAACAGGCCGGGGGGTTTGATCTCCATACGGCAGCGATTCTAGCCGAACAGTTGCGGCACGAGCTCGTCGGCAGGACCGGCATGGGTCTCTTGATACGCGTCGCGCGCTTCGTCGTCGATCTCGAGGTTCAGCAGGATCGTGCGAGCGCCTGCATATGCGGCGGAGCGCACGAACGACGCCGCTGGCCACACGGTGCCCGAGGTGCCGATCGCGACGAACAGATCGCAGTCGCGCAGCGCGCCCTTCACCTGATGCTCGGCGTGGACGGGAATCTGCTCGCCGAACAGCACGACGTCCGGCCGCAGCGTCTGGCCGCAGCACTCGGGCAGCGCTGGGGTCGTGGGTTCCACGACGCGGCCGCAGGTCTCGCAGCGCCACTGCTGGAGGCTGCCGTGAAACTCGACGACATTGTGCGACCCGGCGCGCTGGTGCAAGCCGTCGACGTTCTGGGTGACGAGCGTGAACGCGCCCTTCGCCTTCTTCTCGAACGCGGCGAGCGCGCGATGCGCGGTGGTCGGCTCCGCCGCGGCGATCGCGGCGCGAAAGCCCCAGAACATCGAGGTCACCTCGTCGCGGCGCGACGCGAGCGCTTCGACGCTTGACAGCGAGACCTTCGCCGGATCGCTCCACAGTCCGCCGGGACCGCGATACGTCGCGAGGCCCGCAGCGCGCGAGATTCCAGCGCCGGTCATCACGACGATGTGTTTGTAGTCGGCGAGCATCGCCTTAGTGTAACATGTACAAGAAGGTTACGCCTTCGGCTTTTTCTTCGCCTTCTTCTTGGCGCGATTGTCGGCGCAGACCTCACAGTTATGGACGACGCGCATGTGATCCGCGCTCGCGCGAACCAGGTCTTCCAGGGTCTTCAGATCGACATCGGCGAGCCGCTTCACGTAGATGCAGCCGCCGCTGCTCTTGTACTTGCCGAGCGCCGCGAGCCGCTTGTCCTCGCCCTTCGCGCCGGACCGCGCGTACAGCACGAGCGCGGTGCTGCGCGGCGAGAAGCCGACGAGGCACATGTCGCCTTCGCGGCCGCTCTCGTACTTGTAGTGATACGAGCCGAACCCGACGATCGACGGTCCCCACATCACCGGCGGCTCGCCGCTCGCACGCTGGAAGATCTGAACGAGCGCCTCGGCATCGGCGCGGCGCGCAGGATCCGCGACCTTCTTGATGAACGCCGCGGCGGTCGTGGCCGTCGGCTTGGTCTTCGCCTCACCCATCGCCCGATCCTAGCGCAGCATCGGTATCGCCGTTGATGTCTTCGAGGGATCGGCGCGCGGTCTCGGGCACGACGACGAACGCGAGCGCGGCACCGATCAGGCAGACGATCGCGAGCACCACCATCAACTTGACCTCGCCGATCGCGCCGAGGAGCGCCGGAAACACGAACGCCGACAGCGCGGCACCCAGCCGACCGCCGACCACGGTGATCGCCTGCGCGATGCTGCGGATCCGGGTCGGCGCGAGCTCGACGCCGAGGAGGCCCGCGCCGGAGATCGCGCCCGGGCCCATCTGGAGCGCGACGTTGTAGAGCCCGAACATCGCGAACGCCAGGATCGGCGCCTTCGCCGCGCCACCGAGCATCGGTGCAAAGCCGATCAACCCGATGCCGGTGAGGCCGAAGCCAACCGCGGTCATCGTCCGTCTCCCCACGCGATCGACGAGCATGCAGCCGATCAGCGTTCCGGGCGTGCCGAGTGCGGCGTACGACAGCAGCGTGAACCCGATCTCGCTCATGCCCATGCCCTCGGCGATCACCGAAGGCCCGAACAGCACGCCCGAGTAGAGGACGATGTCGTAGATGAACCAGAGCAGCGCCGCACCGAGCACGCCGCGCGCGTGATGAGCGAGCAACTCGCGCCAGGCGCGCTTGTCGGTCAGCGGCGCGGCCTCGACCTCGGCGCCGGTGATGCCGGCGAGGACTTCGCGCGCCTCGTCGGTCTTGCCCTCGATCCGGGCGAGGTAGCGCGCCGACTCCGGCATCTTGCGGCGCAGCGACAGCACCGACAGCGCGGGAATCGCGCCGAACCCGAGCACGATCCGCCACTGGAGATCATCGCTGACGCCGAGCGCGCGGAGAAGTAAGAGGATCAGCGCCGCCACGATCGCGCCGAAGCCCCACATCGCGCCAAACCCGAACGCGAGCTTCTTGCCGCGATCCTGGACGTTCGAGTGCTCTGCCATGATCGTCGGCGACAGCACGTAATCGGCACCGACGCCGATGCCGAGCACGAACCGGATCGCGATCAGCGTCCAGAGGTTCGGCGCGAACGCCTGGACCGCCGCGGCAGCAGCCATGATGCCGACATCGATCCCGTAGAACTTCTTGCGACCCTTCTGCGCGAGCCAGCCGAACAGCACCGCGCCGATGACCGAGCCGACCAGCGCCGAGCCGGTGAGAAACCCCGCCTGGAAGCTGCTGATCTTGCCGACCCCGAACGACGCGAGGCAGAGCGGGAGCACGAGGCCGATCGACGACAGATCGTAGCCGTCGGTGAACACGCCCATGCCGGTCGTGAACATGGCGAGGAGGTGGAACCGAGAGAACGGCTTCTCGTCCAGCTTCGCGAATGCATTGGGCGACGAGCTCACGCCTCGACAGTCGCATAAATCGCGGGCACCGCCGGTTGCGCCGCGTAATACTGGAGGGATGAACCTGCTGGATGTGGCCGTAGGTCGTCGCACGGTGCTCGCAGTCGCTCTCGCGCTCGGTAGCGTGCTGTTGCTCGCGGCCGATCGGCCGGAGCCGCGCGGGCGGGTTGTCGTCACCGAGACCGAGACCACGATCCTCGATGTCGTCGAGTTCTCTCCCGGCACGGCGGCGCTGCGCACGAAGTCGCTCGCGACGCTCGATGCGGTGGTCGAGACGCTACAGGGCAACCCGAGCATCGAGCGCGTCGAGGTCCAGGCGCACATGCGCACGGATGGCAACCCGCGTGCGGATCTCGCGCTATCGCAACAGCGTGCCGAAGCGGTGCGCGACTACCTCGTGCGCCACGGCGTCGCGCCGGAGCGGCTGACCGCGCAGGGCTACGGGCAGACCGAGCCGATCGATCCGGCAGTACCGGCGAAGAACGAGCGCGTCGCTTTTTTGATCTTGAAGCGCACCGGCGATCAGTGAGGTTTGTTTTTCTCTAGCCGCTTCGGCCGGTACTTGCGCCGGATCGGCTTCACGCCCGCATCGACACCTGCATCCGGGGTGACGCCCGCATCCTCGACGCCCGCGTCGTCGATGCTCGCTGCATCGGGTACCGCGATCACCGCGTCGATCACCGCATCTGGGGTCGCGCTCGGCACGGCGACCGGTGCCGCATCCTGCGGCATGGCATCGATCGCCACGGCCTTCGCCGCATCGGGTGCGGCCGCGGGTTGCGAGCGCAGCTTCGTCCACGCGAGGTAGCCGCCACCGCCGAGAACGCCGAGCGCGAGGATCACGAGCACGATCGAGCTCGGCCCCGATGACTTGCTCTGCGCCGGCGGCGCGAAGTCATCGGCGCCCACGACAACACCCTTCCATACACTGCGATCATTCTTGTCGTCGACGGGAAGCTTCGGAGGCTTCGTCGGTGATGGTTTGACCTCGAGCACCTGGCTATCCGACAGGAGCTGGGTCTTGTCGTTCTTGTCCGAGGAATCGCCCACCGAGTAGCGAGCCTACCTTAGGATGTTGACCGTGCGCGTGGATCCCACACCACTCGATCCGGCGTATGCCGCCTTGGCGCTCGGCGATGCCACCGATCGCGAGCAGATCCTCGATCTCCTGGTCCGTGCGGTGCGCGCGAAAGCGAGCTCGGTCGCGCTGTTGTCGATCCACCTCGACGAGCTGCGCGGCCGGGGCACGGCGCTGCGGATCCCGCGCAACACGGTGCCGGCGCTCGAGGACGCGATCGCATCGCGGCGCCCCGCGGCAGTTCCGATCGGTACCGGCGAACCGTTTATCGACGGCATGCTCGAGCAACTGGGCGATCCGACGCGCGCGGCACTCGTCCTCCCGATCAGCGACGGCTCGCGCACGGTCGCACTCGTCGTGGCGCACGACGACGCCGAGCTCGGCAGCGGCGAGGTGACCGAGCTCCTGACCACGCTCGCCGCGACGAAGTCGGCGCTCGTCCGCGTCGCCGAGGCCCGCGCGAAGGTCGCAGGCCCCGCGCGCGCCGCGACGAAAGATCCGAACGACACGAGCTACGTCGTCGAGATCAGCCATACGCCCGATCTCGGCGCGTTGCGCGAACGCGGCGCGTGGAGCGAACTAGCGGCCGCGATCCGCGAGACCGTGCGCGAGGGCATGGATCACGGTAAGCCCGACGAGGACGAGCAGCTGGAGCTGTTGCTCGAGCTCGGCCGGGTCGAGACCGACAAGCTTCACCGTCCCGACCACGCGATCGAAGCGTGGCGCAGCGCGCTGACGATCGATGCCGGCGACGCGCGCGTGCTCGCGGCGATGCAGGAGCTGCTCGTGAAGGAGCAGCGCTGGGCGGAGTGCGCCGACGTCCTCGACAAGCAGGTCGCGCTCGCCGAGGATCCGCAGCGTCGGATCTCGCTGCTGCTCGAGCTCGCGTCGATCGCGCACGGCAAGCTCGGCGACGACGAGGCCGCGATCGCGGCGTACGAGCGGATCCTCAACTGGGATCCGGCCCATCCGATCGCGACGACCCAGCTCGAGGCGCTGTACACGGCGCGCGAGCAGTGGGAACCACTCGCCGCTCTGCTGCTCGACCGCGCGACGCGCCAGAAGGATCCGGCGCAGCGGATCGCCGCACTCGAAGCGGTCGCGAAGATGTACGAGGACCAGGTCGGCGACATGCGCGCCGCATTCCTCGTGTGGCTCACCGTGTTCCGGATCGCGCCGGACCGGATCCAGATCGTCGAGGAGCTCGCGCGGCTAGGACCGCGCGCGGACGCGTGGGACGAGCTGCTCGCCGAGGGCACGGCGCTCGCCGAGGAGCTCGAAAAGCTGAAGCCACTCGCGGCCGCGCGCGTCTGGCACCTCGTCGGCGTGTGGACGCGCGACCACCTCGGCCAGCGCGACGACGCGACCTACGCGCTCGAGCGTTCGGTCGCACTCGATCCTGCTGCCGATGCACCGCTCGCGGAGCTCGTCGCGATGCTGCGCGCCGATGCGCGGTGGGTCGACGTCGCGGCCCTGTTGTCGCGGCGCGCGGAGCTCGAGACCGATCCGGGCAAGCGCAGCGAGCTGTACGCCCAGCTCGGCGATCTTTACGAGTCGACCCTCGACGATGCGGACGAGGCGATCCGGTGGAACGAAGCCGCGCTCGCCGACGAGCCCGAAGCGAAGCTCGTCTTGATCGCGCTGCATCGCCTGTACCTCGCGACGGAGCGGTGGGACGCCCTGCCCGACCTGGTACCGCGCCTGGTCGCGGTGCTCGACACGCCGGCCGAGCGCCCGATCAAACTCGATCTCTATGTCGAGCTCGGCGGTGTCCTCGCCGATCAGCTCCACCGTCCTGGCGACGCGGTCGCCGCGTTCGAGGCCGCGCTCGCGCTCGATCCGAAGCACGCGGCCGCACTCGAAGGCCTGTCGCATGTCTACGAGCTGACCGGCGAGACCGATGCGCTGCTCGAAGCGCGCGAGGCCGAAGCGGCGGCAGCCCCGAGTGCAAAGCGCTACGCCGAGGTCGCGGCGGCATGGGCCGAGCGCGGCAGGTTCGATCGCGCGGTCGACGCGTGGCGCAAGGTTACGGGGCTCGCACCGCAGGATCCCACCGCGCGCGCCGGGCTCGCCCACGCGCTACGCGGCGCCGAGGAGTGGACCGAGCTCGCGGCGCTGCTCCGCGATTCGCACGAGCCCGTCACGCTGATCGAGCTCGCCGAGATCCTCGATAGCAAGCTCGACGATCCCGCGGGTGCGACCGCCGCATATCGCGCGGTGCTCGCCAACGATCCGGCGAATCGCGATGCGCTCGAAGCGCTCGCCAGGCTGCACGATCGCGCGGGCCAGAGCCAGCACGCGATCGAGATCCTCCAAAAGCTGCTCGAGACCACGACGATCGCGAAGCCGCGGGCCGAGCTGTTCCAGCGGCTCGGCCAGCTCTATCTCAACGTGCGCGATACCGCGAACGCGGGCGTCGCGCTGGCCCAGGCGCTCGCGCTCGATCTCGAGAACGCCGGTGCGCACGAGGGCATGGCCCGCCTCCACCTGATGCAAGGCGAGCTCGTCGCCGCGGGCGAGGAATTGATCCAGGCCGCGACGCTGTCGACCGAGGACCGCGATCGCGTTCGCCGGCTCGCCGACGCCGCGTGGGTGTTTCGCCATCGCCTCCACGACACCGAGAGAGCGCGCCAATGCCTGCACCTGATCCTCGAGCTCGAGCCCGAGCATCCCGATGCGAAGCAGGCGCTCGCCGAGCTCCTCCACGCGACCGAGCAGTGGGAGTCGCTGTGGCCGCACCTCGAGCAAGAGGTCGCGCGCGCCCAAGCGGAACCTGCCCCACCACCGGCGGAGCGCCTCGACATCTTCACCCGCGCCGCGCGCTGCGCACTCGAGCTCGATCGCTTCGATACCGCGCTCGAGCTCTACGATCTGGCGTGCGCGCTCGATCAGAAGCCGGCGCTCGCGATCGAACGGGCCGAGGCGCTGTATCGCGCGCGGTCGCTCGAAGCCGCCGCCGCCGCATATCAGACGATCCTGCTGCGCCACGCGGCCGCGCTCGATCAGGCCGCGCTGATCGCGGCGTATCGCCGGCTCGCCGAGATCCAGACCACGCTCGGCAAGACGCCGCAGGCGGTGCTGTTCCACCGCAAGGTGCTCGAGCTCGAGCCGCACCACCGAGGCGCGCTGCAAGACCTCGTCGAGATCGAGCTCGGCCGCGGCCGCACCGACGAGGCGATCGCGCACCTCCGCACGCTCGTCGCCAACGTCGAGGTGGCCGACCGCGTGCCGTACCTCGAGCGGATCGGCGACCTCTATCGCGACAAGCTGCACAACGCGCCGCGCGCGATGTCGGCGTACCTCGAGGCGCTCGAGCTCGCACCCGACAACCGGCGCCTGTTGCAGCGCTTGCTCGATCTGCAATCGGCGGCGGGCCAGTGGCGCGCCGCGACCGAGACGATCGAGAGGTTTCTCCAGCACGAGACCGAGCCGAGCAAGCGCGCGGCGTACTACCTCGCATCCGCCGAGATTCGCCGGACCGAGCTGCGCGACAAGCCCGGCGCACTCGACGCGTACGACCGCGCGCTCGCCGAGATGTTCCGCGAGGACCCGCTGACGCCGGCGACCCGCGCGCGCGGCCTCGACACGTTCCGGCTGATCGACGAGCTGGTCACCGCCGACCGCAACTGGAGCCGGCTCGAACAGAGCTACCTGCGCATGGTCAAGCGCGTGCCGAAGGACGATCCGGTCCTGCTGCCGCTGTGGCACGCGCTCGGCGAGATCTATCGGACGCGACTCAAGCAGTACGACAACGCGATCCGCGCGTTCGAGGTCGCGCACGCGCTCGATCCGAGCAAGGACCCGGAGCGTGCATCGGTGCTCGCCGAGCTGTACTCGCTCGTCGGTCGCAAGCAGCCGGAGCGGGTCGCCGAGCGCGCCGCGAAGCTCGTCGAAGCGGATCCCGAGCACCCGGATGCCTATCGCGCACTCGGTCGCGCGAGCCTCGCTTCCGGCAAGATCGATGAAGCGTGGTGCGTCGCGCGCGCGCTCGTGTTCCTCAAGAAGGCGAATGACGACGAACAGGCGCTGTACGAGCGCTACGCCGCGCACGAGGCCGACAAGGCGACCGGCATCCTCGACGACGACACCTGGGCCGCTGCCGTGCGGTTGCCGGAAGAGGACCGCACGATCAGCGCGCTGTTCGCGTTGATCTGGGAAGCCGCGGTCGCGCCACGCGCCGGTGCGCCGAAGGATTTCGAGCTGAAGGCGAAGGAGCGCTTGCCCGTCGAGGACGGCACGCGCGTGATCGCGAAGATCTTCCGCCACGCCGCGCGCGTCTTGAACGTCGCGCTGCCCGATGTCTACGTCCAGCCGCGGCGCTCCGGCCGGCTGTTACTCGCGAACTGCATCGAGCGCGGCCGCCTCGTGCCGGCGGTGATCGTCGGCCGCGACCTGATGACCGGTTATCGCGATACCGAGCTCGCCGCGGTGATCGGCGCGATGTTGTCGCTGCTCCGGCCGGCGTACTGGCTGCGGCTCGCGCTGCCCGGTGTCGAGGAGCTCGAAGCCGCGGTCGTCGCGGCCGCCACGCTCGGTGGTCGGCCCGGGCTCGGTCGAGACTCGGAGCTCCAGCGTGCGATCGCCGCGGAGATCCAGAAGCGATTGCCACGCACGGGTGTCGAAGCATTGCGCGCGATCGTCGCCCGCCTCCCCGACAAGCCGGATCTCGCGCGCTGGCGAACCGCCGTCGACCTGGCATCGCAACGCGCGGGCTTCCTGGTCTCCGGCGAGCTCGCGGCCGCAGCGCGCATGCTCTCGACCGACGGCGGCGGTCGTCCCACCCAGCGCGTGCAGCAGCTCGTGAGCTACTCGGTCTCGCCGAGCTACTTCGCAGTCCGCGGCCACCTCGGCGTTAACCTTCGCGGCTAGTTCGGCACGAACGTGAACATCCGGCCTTCGTCGATCGACGTGTAGCCCGGTCCCGGCCCCGCCGACGTTCCGCACTGGACGTTGTTGAAGATCTTGCTGCCCGACGCCTCGAGCCCGACCGTGGCCGAACAGCCGCGATGGCGATCTGCGCCGCAGTCCTTGTTCGGGTAGAGGGGCGCGGTGCGCGGTCCGTAGCGCATCTCGATCGTGCCGGTCTCGTGCAGCACGACCTCGTGGGTGACGCGGATGCCCTGGGTGAACGAGTTGTTGCCCGCCGGGTAGTACGCGTCCATGTCGCGCCACTCGACCGCCCACGTCCGATCCGGCGCGGTGCCGGCGGCGAGATAGGACAGCGCGCCGGTCGAGGGCGCGGTGTTGTTCGCATAGAGGTCGTCCCAGAACACCGCGATCGTCGCGCCCGGCGGCGTCGCATCGAGCGGACAGTCGTTGTTCTCGGTCTCGGCCCCGGTGATCGGGGTGTCGAACGTCAGGTAGCCGTTCATGCTGATCGTCACCGTCGTGTACGAGATGCCGTAGAACACGAACGTGAACGGCAGCGTCATCGTGTAGTTCTCGTCGTCGGCGAGCGCCGCGAAGCCAGGAACCAGGGTGCCGCTCAGGTTCACGTACGGTGCGGTCCCGTCGGTGAGCGTGTAACTGCCGGCACCGAGCGGCGCATCGATCGCGATGCCGGCGTCGGCGCTCCCCACCGCCGCGGCGTCGACCTTCGCGCTCGCAGTCGTCCCACCGTCGCCTCGTTCGTCGAAGCCGAGACGACCGCACGCGGCGAGACCAAGCAGTGCGATAGCGACTGCATGCACGGTCTCACTCTACGCTCCCAGATCGAGTGCCCTGTTCTCATGTCACGCGGCGGTGCCGACGCGTTGAAGAACACGTGGGCCTGCTCACCCGAGAGGTAAGTGCGAGGCTCACAACACGTTCAAGTAGGCCACGAGATCGTGCTTCTCATCGAGCGTCAGCGATTCGCCGAACGGGCTCGTCGGCGAGTCCTGATACTGCAGCGGCATTCCGATCGGCAGGAACGGCAACACGAACCGGCTGTACGAATCGACGACGTCGGCGAGCGTCGCGTGACTGTTGTCGTGCATGTACGGGGCCGTGTGGGCGATCCCGCGCAGCTGCGGGATGTCGAACGCCTCGAAGTCTTCCGGATCGCCCGTCACGATCGCGCGGCCCGGATCGGAGCTGAACCATTCCGGCGCGAGACTGGGTCCAACGATCGGTGCGCCGCGCGCATCGACCGGCGTGCTGAGGTTCGGGGGCTGGACGGGATTGCCTTCCGCGTCACGCGGGATCGGAGGCAGATCGACGAGCGGAATCGTCCGCGCGTCGTCGCTGTAGAACCGGAACCGATAGCGCGGCAGCTCGACATCGGCGTTCACCATCGGCAGCGCGCCGATCTGGCCGTAGCCGGATAGCAGCGCGAAGCCGATGTTGAGGAACTCGTCGTGAGGGCGCGGCACGGTGCGGACCACCGGCTTGCCATCGACGATGTCGTAGACGACCGTGCCATCCGCCGCGAGCTGCGGGAACAGCGCATCGTGCACGGTGCGATCGACGATCGTATTCGTCGTCGCAGCGCCGTGACAATGCGAGCACGCGCGATCGAACACGTCGCGACCGCGGCTCTGTGCGGCGGTGAGGCGCAGCGCGCGCTCTGGAATCGGGATCTCCGCGAGCGGAACGCCGAGCTCGGCAAGCGCGACGACGAACGCCGCGCGCGGCGATGACACCTGGGCCTTCTCGAACCGGGCGATGTCGTCGAGCAGTGCGATCGGCTCGAGCGGACCCTGCGAATGGCTCGAGATCGCGGCTTGCGCTTGATCGCGCAGGTTGCCGATTCGCCCATCGAGCTGGTACGGCGCGGTGATCGCGACGTTCTCGATCGTCGGGACGCCGCGCCACACGTCGAGCGTGCGGTTCGCGCGCGTGATCACGGTGCCGGCCGAATCGATCACGTCCATCCGCGCGGGGAGGTTCAGCGTCACGCGGACCAGGCCGTGTGCGAGGTGCTCGAACTGCGGGGTCGCCGCGGTCGGATCGTCGGCGTCGATCCGCGCGAACAGCGGATCACCTGGATCCGCCTCCGCGACGTGATCCGGAGTCAGGACGCCGTGATCCGCGAGCACGTGACAGCTCGCACACGACCGGCCGTTCGTGTGCGCGAACGCTTCGCTGAACGGAGAGCTCCGGCGGTCTGTGGCGTCGGTCGTCGCCGGGCCGGAGTCGACCGCGCAGCCCGCGGTCAAGAGAAGGATCGAGATCAGTCTCGTCATGCGGGGTGGTCCCCGCACGCGCGCGTTCCGTTCAATCAAATCAGCGAATGAACGACGTACGTCAGCGCCCCGATCGGCTCGATCTCGAGGCCGAGCGTCGCCGACCAGTCGTGCGACGTATCGAGCGAGTAGTTCGTCGATGCGACGAGTCGCACGCCGACGAGGTGGCGCATCCACCCGAGCCACGGATCGCTGCGCGGGAACGATCCGACGTAGCCGAAGCCGACCGCCCACGTCGCGACGTGCTCGTTGCCGCCCGCGCGCAGCACGATCGATCCGGTTCCTCCGATGCTGCTGTCGTACGGCCGCGGTGGCAGGCCCTCGACAACGAGCTCGCCACCGAGCACCGGCCCCGAGCTCGTACGAAGCTCACCCCACGCGCCGAGCCGGAGGTCGCCGCGCTTCGCGACGCCGAACGTCAGATCCGCGCCCAGCGCGCCTTCCCACAGCGGATCGCTCTCGCCGACCGGGGGATGACTGCTGCGCGCGAGGAGGCTCGGTTCGTGCGCGGCGATGCCGTAGCCGAGGCGCGCCCACGTCGACCATTCGACGGCGGGGCGCGCGTAGCGGACCTCGATCAGCTCGCCCATCACGGGTTCGAGCGCGATGCCACCCATCTCGATCGTGATGACCTCCGGTTTGGGCGCCGGAATCCCCATCAGCATGTTCGTTTCGATCTGGATCGCCTCGGCGCCGGTCGTGCCATCGGGCGGCGCGACATCGGGCGCTGCTTCCGGAGGAGCATCTGCGAACGCCGGTGAAGCCGCGAGCGCGGTGCCGGCAAACGTGCTCGCGACCACGGCGAGGCGCCGTCGCTCGGGACGGCCACAGCTGTCGGAGGTCATCACCGTGCCGTCGGGCCGGCGATAGAACCGCACGCACGGCTTCACGCCGCGCCGCGCGAGCACAGCCTCGGCCTCGGCGGTCGTCATCTCCGACAGGTTGAACACGGCGCGCTTGCACTTCGCGCAGTCGCGAACCTGCGCGTCGCCCACCATGTCGTCCCACCGCTCCTTGCACTCGAACCCGATCCGGATGTTCGCGAGGTTCATCAAAGCCATCAACGCACGACGGTGTCGCGCGGTGTAATCAGGCCGCTCTCAGGCCATCGGGACCCGATGCGTCGACTCGTCGTCGCGGTGTCGCACCGCCTCGACGGCCGCCGCGACCAGGTAGAACCCGGCAGCGAGCAGCAACGCGTCGGTGGTGCCACCCACCCGTAGCGCGAGCACGGCGACGATGCCGCCGGCGACCGAGGCGGCACCGTTGATCGCCCACAGGCTCGCGATCCGCTCGGCCGGCTCACCTTGTTGCGCGAGTAGCGTGGGGAAAGGGCCACCGAGCGCGAGGCCGGTCGGTGCCAGCAATCCGGCGATCACGATCATCCGCCCGGCGTCGCTCGCGATCGCGTCGAGCCACGCGAGATCGCGGACGAGGATCGCGGTCGCGGCAACCGCGAAGGCTGCGACGAGCGCGGCCCACGCGACGCCGTGCGCGAGCCGGCGCCATCGCGCGCCGAGGAGCAACGCGCCGACCGCGCTCCACCCGAGCAAGCAGAACAGCACGAACGACACCGCGTATAGCGTGCCGCCGGCCGCGAGCGTGAACCGCTGGATCAGCGCGAGCTCGACGCAGAGATAGGCCGCGCCGAGCGTGGTCGCGACCAGCGCCGGGCGGGCGAATGCTCGCGTATCCCGGCGGCGCTCGGCGCCGAGGATGCCGATCAACACGAGCGCCCCGGCGAGCACCCACAACCTGCCCGGTTCGGCGAGTGCGGTCGCGACGAGGCCTCTCGTGTTCTGAAAGAAGTACGGCCGCTCGTCGTGGACCGGCGAGAGATCGTCTCGGCCGGTCGCACCGAGCGACTTCGGATCGAGGAGCGCCGCGCGTCGCTCCGGTGGATCGCCGGGCCCCCACAAGAGCTCCGCCGGCTCGAGATCGAGTCGATCCGCGAGCTCGAGCGGCATCGGTGTGGTCCGCACGACGATCAGGTAGCGATACGCGGTACCGGGCTGGGGATCGCGAACCACCGCGATGCCCTCGAGCGCGCGCGTGCGCGTGACACCGCGTCGAGCGAATGCTTCGAGCACGGTGAGCAGCTGGCGATACGCGTTGCCCGGATCGCTGTGGACGAGGACGAGCACGCCGTCGGGTGTCAACCGGCTGAGGTAGAGCTGCACCGCCTCGACCGTGTAGAGCGTCGCCTCCATGCCGGCGGGTTGCGCGTGCGCGTTGCCGGTCAGCGCGAGCGCGAGCTCGATCAGATCGTAACGCTCGTTCGTATCGGCGAGGTAGCGGCGCGCGTCTTCGGTGAACAGGTGAACGCCGGGCTCGCGATAGACATCGCCGGCGAAGAACCGCCAGCGCGCGAGCACGCCGGGGATCGCGGGATTGACCTCGACGGCATCCACGCGCGTCGCGCCGTACTTCTTCGCGAGCCACACGCTCGCACCTGCACCCGAGCCGAGCACGAGCACGTGGGCGGGATGGAGCGCGCGATACGGCAGCGACATCAGCAGCCCCCACGTCGCCTCGAACGATCCGGCCTTCGCGGCGGCGAGCTGGACCATGTACGTCGGGCTCATCCCGTCGGTGAACACGCCGATCCGCGCCGGGTCTCCGGGCGTGCGATGCGCGTCGAGCCGGCCGAGCGGGCTCCACGCGGAATCGAGGATGTCATCGGGATCCGCGCTCGCTTCGACGATCGCCTTCTCCGAGTGCGGATCCGATCGCAGCAGCACGTGCATCGGGCCATCGGGCAGTGAAGGACCGAGGCAGAGCAATGCGCCGTGCGCGAGCGCGATCACCGCGGTCGATCGGCGCAGCGACAGCGCGCAGCAGACCAGACCGAGCACCACCATGATCTCCGTCGGCGAAAGCGGCCCGAGCACGCGCGGCGCGACGAGACAGCCGCATGCGGCCGCACCGAGATCGATCGCGTAGGTCGAACGTGCGACCGTGCTGCCGCGCGCCGCGTAGGCCGCTGAAACCAGCATGCCGGCCGATGCGAACGTCGCGAGCGAGACGGCAACGAGGATCGGTAACGGCGCGCCGGCGATCGCCGCGGCAGAGAGACACCATAGCAACGCTGCGAGTGCAGGTGCAGCGAGCTCGGCCGAGCGCGGCATGCGGATCCGCACCGCCGCGCCGACGCCGAGGCCGAGCAATGCGATCGCGAGCGCCGTCGAGGTCGCGTGTGAGCTGCCGATGTAGGCAAACAGCCGCGTCGACGTCAGCTCGAGGACCAGCGTCACGAACGTGACGATCGCGATGGTCGCGGTCGGGCGATAAGTGCGCGTGTCCAGTCGCGGTCAGCGTAGCTCGGAACCTCGCCACCCCGGTGGCGCTTCGTGGGAAACTGAGCCGATGAGGGCCCTCGCGATCGCGTGTGTCATTGCTGCCGCCGCATGCGGTAGCTCTTCCGGAAGCTCCGACGCGGGCAATGGCTCGGATACGACGAAGCACGACGCTGGGACCGGCAGCGGCAGCGGCAGTGGTAGCGATCCGTACGCGCAGGCCCGGATGAAGTGCATGGCGAAGATCAACGCGCTGCGCGCGACCGAGAGCAAGGCGCCGTTCGCGGAGTGGACCTCGGCCGAGACCTGTGTCGACGGCGAGGTCACGAGCGACGAGATGACGATGATACCGCACAACGCGTGGCAGACCCACAACGACACGTGCAAGGGCAACGGCCAGAACGAGTGCGAGGGCCAGGGCGTCGCCGGCATCGAGGCGTGTCTGCAATCGATGTGGGACGAGAAGAACCAGGCCGATTGCAGCGGCTGCGATGCGTGCGCGAACGCATACAACTCGAGCTGCCCGAACTGCGACTTCTTCGGGACGATGCACGGCCAGGTCTGCGGCCACTACGTCAACCTGAGCGCGAACTACTTCACGATGGCGGCGTGCGGGTTCAGCTCGCTCGGCGGCTGGGACGCGATCAACTTCAAGTAAGCGCGAGCAGCGAGCCGGCGAAGCTCACCACGGCGGCGGCGGCGACGACCCACACCGTCTCGATCCGCTTCGCGAGGAGCAGGGGGAGTGCGACGACAGCGATGCCGATCGCGAGTGGACCATCGAGCGCGTCGCGTCCGATCGGGATCGCGGCGAGCACGAGCAGCGTCGCGCTCGCGAGGACGACGCTCTGCAACATGCCGCGGACGCGTGGATGCTGCGCGCGCTTGCCGAAGTAGCCGACGAGCACGATCACGACGAGCGACGGCAGCGCCATCGCGAGCCAGCCCGCGATCGCGCCGGGGACGCCGTCGACCATGTAGCCGACCGCGACGATCCAGCCTCCGACGGGGCCTGGTGTCGTCCGCGTGATCACGATCGCCTGATCGATCTGTTCGTCGCTCGCCCAGTGGCGATCGTCGACGAGCTCGTGGCGGATCTCGGGCAACGACGCGAGCCCCGCGAACGAGGTGCACGTGCTCTTCAGAAAGATCCAGAACAGGAGGACGAGCTTGGTCATCCCGGCGCCTTTCGGACCGGCCACGCGAAGCCGAGCGCCGCCGCGATCAACAGGATCTCGACCGGCGAGAAGTGCAACCAGACCGCGAGCACGACGGTCAGCGGCGCGATCGCGATCGCCTTCCAGGGCGCCGCCTTGACGTGCGGCTCGGCGAACACCCACGCGGTCGATCCCATGATCGCGACCGCCGCGGCGAGCGCGCCGTGGAGTGCGGCCTGGAACCACGAGCTGCCTTGGAGCTCCTCGTAGAACACGGTGACGAGCAACACGAGCAGCGAGCACGGGATCGACGATGCGAGCAGCGCGATGATCGCGCCGAGCCAGCGCCGGCGCGTCCACCCGGCGGCGGTGCAAAACGCGAGCAGGTTCGTGCCGGGCGTGAGGCGCGACAGCGCGTAGCTGAGATCGAACTCGGACTCGCGCAACCAGCGCCGCTTGTCGACGATCTGCTTGCGGAGCACCGCGATCGTCGCGCTACCGCCGCCCCACGTGAGGTTCGCGTAGCGCGTGAACACGCTCGCGATCTCGCGCAGCGACGGCGTGACCGGCTCGTCGCTCATCCGTGCGGCAAGACGGCGGTGCGATTGTTCCGGCCCGCGGGAACCCACGTGATCGTCGGCGTCTCGTCGGAGTAGCGCACCTCGCGGATCCGCGCCTGGGTCGAGGGCGCGAGCAGGAACGACTGGAACGCGAGCGCGCCGTCGCGATTCACGCCGTCGATCTTGTCGGGCTTGACGACGATCGTGACCAGCATGCGCTGGAGCAGCGGATCGGCGAGCACGAGGGGCTCGAGCGCGACATGCTCGGTCTTGCGCGTGCGCAGGAACGGGGTCAGGCCCCAGAACGTGTACGCGGCGAGCTTGTCGGCCTCGCGCAGCGCGTCTTCCTTGCCGTGCTCGCGCAACCAGCCGCTGCGATCGGGCTTGCCGGCTGCGTTCCACAAGATCTCGACGAGGTAGCGGATGCCGTCGATCTCGTTGACGACGAACGGGCTCTTCGTCGAGGCGATCCGGCGGAACGCTTCCGCCGCGTCGTCGAGCCCGCGGATCTTTGCCGGGTCCGACGGCGGGCCGACGAGCGCCATCTGGTTGCTGAACACCATGCGCGGGAACTCGCCGAGCCCATCCACCACGAACGCCTCGGCGTCGCGATGGCCGTAGTGCGAGACCGCGAGGTCGACCTTGCCCGCGCGCGCTGCGCTGTACAGATCGGGATTCGTCTGGAGCTCGACGCGATACGCGGAGACCTTCTGAAACTCCTCGATCAACGTCGGCAACAGGTTGCCCTCGACCGCGGTCGGCACGCTCGCGATCCGGATCGTGGTCGGCGACCGTGGAGCGGCGGGGACGTGCGGCACGGGCGTCGGAGCGGGCCTTGCCGCTTCGCTCTTGCAGCCGACCAGCGCCGCGGCGCCGACGAGACCAGCGGAGCTGGTCAGGAACCCGCGGCGATCGAGCTTCGATTTCGGCATGCTTTCCCACCCTGAATTTCTCAAAAACCCCGCGAAGTCACAAGGCTGTGTTTTTGACGAGACCTGCGTACGGTGCGCGCCATGAGTTACGTGCTGCGGTTCCACGAGATCGACCCGACGCAAGTCGCCAGCGTTGGCGGCAAGGGCGCGCAGCTCGCGGCGCTGGCGCGGATCGACGGCATCCGCGTTCCCCCGGGGTTCTGCGTCACGACCGAAGCGTTCGCGGCTGCGATCGGAAGTGGGAAGATGCCAGCTGCAATCTCGGGCGCGATCACCAGCGCGCTACGCGAGCTCGGCGAGCACGCCGCGTATGCTGTGCGCTCGAGCGCGACCGCCGAGGATCTGCCGACCGCTTCGTTCGCCGGCCAGCACGACACGTATCTGAACATCGTCGGTCGCGACGCGATTCTCGAGCACGTCCAGCGTTGCTGGGCATCGCTCGACACCGAGCGAGCGATCGCCTATCGCGAGCGCAACGGATTCGCGGACCGCAAGGTTGCGATGGCGGTCGTCGTCCAGCGGATGGTGCAACCGTACGCCGCGGGCGTGTTGTTCACCGCAGACCCGATCACCGGCAACCGCAAGGTCGCCGCGATCGAGGCAGTGCGCGGGCTCGGCGAAGCACTCGTCTCGGGCCTCGTGACGCCCGAGAGCTACAAGGTCCGCGCCGGCGCGATCGTCGCGAAGCCCGTGCATCCCGACACGCTGACCGACGAACAAGTCTTGCGGCTCGACGAGCTCGGGCGCCGGATCGAAGCGCACTTCGGCCGACCCCAGGATATCGAGTGGTGCCTCGCAGACGGTGACTTCCAGTTCGTCCAGAGCCGCGCGATCACGACGCTGTTCCCGCTGCCCGTCGAGACCGACGGTGCTCCGCACGTCTACGTCTCGGTCGGCCATCAGCAGATGATGACCGATGCGATGAAGCCGCTCGGGCTCTCGGTGTGGAAGCTGACGTCGCCAGCACCGATGAAGGATGCCGGCGGCAGGTTGTTCGTCGATGTCACGCGCGCCCTCGCGTCGCCGGCAAACGCAGCGATGATGGTCGCGAAGCTCGGCGCGGCCGATCCGCTGCTCGGCGATGCGCTGCGCACCGTGGTCGAGCGCGGGTTCGTCCCGACGACCGCGGAGCCCGCGCCGATGAATCCGGCGTTCGCCCCCGCACCGGAGGACATCGACCCAGCGATCGTGCCGCGGCTGATCGCGCGGACCGAAGCTTCGCTCGCGATCTCGCAGCGCGAGCTCGCAACGCGCTCCGGCCCAGCCCTGTTCGACTTCATCGTCGCCGATCTCGAAGAGCACAAGCAGATGCGTCACGACCCCGACATGCTCCCCGCGATCATCGCGTCGATGGATGCGATGACCTGGCTGAACGATCAGCTGTTCGCCTGGCTCGGCGTCAAGCGCGCCGGCGACACGTTCGCACAGTCGGTCCCGAACAACGTCACGTCGGAGATGGGCCTCGCGCTGCTCCATGTCGCCGACGTGATCCGCCCGCACGCCGAGGTCGTCGCGTTTCTCGCGCGGGTCGAGCGCGACGACTTTCTCGCCGACTTGCCCGGACTTCCCGGTGGACGCGAAGCGCGCGCCGCGATCGAGGCGTTCCTCGCGAGCTACGGCATGCGCTGCGCCGGCGAGATCGACATCACGCGCCCGCGCTGGAGCGAACGCCCGACGACGCTCTTGCCGGCGCTACTCGGCAACATCGCGAACTTCGCACCGGGTGCCGGCGAGGAGCGCTTCGCGCACGGCCTCCGCGAAGCCGAAGCGAAAGAGCGCGACGTCCTCGCCCGCCTCCGCGCACTGCCCGACGGCGAAGCGAAGGCCGCGCAAGCGAAGAGGATGATCGACCGGCTCCGCGCGTTCGCCGGGTATCGCGAGTATCCGAAGTACGGCATCGTCCGCCGCTACTTCATCTACAAGCAGGCGCTCCTGCGCGAAGCGGATCGGCTCGTCGCGGCCGGCGTGCTGCGCGAGCGTGAAGACATCTTCTTCCTCACGTTCGAAGAGCTCCGCGAGTCGCGTGGCATCGCACTGATCGACCAGCGCAAGGAAGCGTTCCGTGCGTTCGAAGCGCTCAGCCCGCCGCGCGTGTTGACCTCCGAGGGTGATGCACTCACGGGTGCGTACAACCGCGACGATGTTCCGGCCGGCGCGCTCGTCGGGCTGCCGGTGTCCACCGGCACCGTCGAGGGGCGTGCCCGGGTGATCCTCGATCTCGCGCACGCGAACCTCGAGCCGGGGGACATCCTCGTCACGAGGTTCACCGATCCGAGCTGGACGCCGTTGTTCGTCGCGATCAAGGGACTCGTCACGGAAGTCGGTGGCCTGATGACGCATGGTGCGGTGATCGCGCGCGAATACGGCCTTCCCGCCGTCGTCGGCGTCGAGCAGGCAACGCGACGGATCCGCGACGGCCAACAGATCCGTATCGACGGCGCGCACGGCTTCATCGAGCTCCTCGGATAGCGACACCCTGCGACGCTCGTAACGATACGGCTGACACGACTTCATCAACCGTGTATGGCGGTGAGTATGAACAAGCTGATCGCGTGTGTCCTGGTCGCGGCGTGTGGTGGTAAGGCGCCCGCGCCCGCGCCCGCCCCTACGCCGGTCGCGCCGCCACCGCAGGTCGCCGACACTGCGCCGCCGCCGGCCGCGAAGCCTGCGCCGGTGAAACAGGGTCCCGCCGACGATCTGAAGGCGTACTGCACGAGCGAGCTCGCCGCCGCCGGCACGGCGCGTACGCAGGTCTACACGGGTGCGCACACGCTCGAGGACTACAACGAGATGGTCCGCCACATGACGAACGCGGCCTACCGCGGCGGCCTGTGGAAGGAGGTCAGCCCCGACGCTGCGACCCGCGATGCCGCGCGCGCGTGCCAGCAGGAAGCGGCGAAGGCGTTCTCCGACGTCAATCTCGACAAGAAGCTGTACGAGGCGCTGAAGGCGGTCGACCTGAAGAGCGCCGCCGCCGAGACCAAGCGAATGATGTTCCTCACGCTGCGCGACTACAAGCTCGCCGGCATCGAGCTCGACGACGCACAGCGCAAGCATGCAGCCGAGCTCGACGATCAGATCGTCCAGGTCGGTCAGACCTTCGAGAAGAACATCGCGGAGGACACCCGCAAGCTCGATGTCGATCCGAAGCGGCTCGCAGGCCTGCCCGCGGACTGGGTCGCGGCGCATCCGGTGCACGACGGTGTCGTCACGATCACGACGGACTACCCCGACTACATCCCGGTCGAGAGCTACGCCGACGACGACGCGCTTCGCAAGGACCTGCTCGTCCAGTTCCAGTCGCGCGCCGACAAGGCGAACGACGCGCTGTTGAAGCAGCTCCTCACGCTGCGCGCCGAGCGCGCGCACATGCTCGGGTTCAAGGACTGGGCGGACTCGGTCAGCGCCGACAAGATGCTGAAAGGTGGGGCGGCCGAGGCCGACTTCATCACTCGCGTGACCAAGCTCGCGCAGCCGCGCGCGAAGCGCGACTACGACGAGCTGCTGAAGCAACTGAAGAAGACGAACCCGAAGGCGACCGCGGTCGCGAGCTGGCAGAAGACCAAGCTCGAGCTCGAGGTGAAGAAAGAGAAGTACGCGGTCGATGCTGCCGAGGTTCGCAGCTACTTCTCGTACGACGCGACGCTCGCCGGTCTGCTCGCGATCACGTCGAAGATCTACGACATCGCGTACGTGCCGGTCGCGAACGATCCGCTCGTCTGGCATCCGGACGTCCAGGTCTTCGACGTGATGCGCGGCCAGGACAAGCTCGGCCGGATCTACCTCGACATGCACCCGCGCGCCGACAAGTTCAAACACGCGGCGGAGTTCGGGATCTTCGACGGCATCACCGGCAAGCAACTGCCCGCGGGCGCGCTCGTGTGCAACCTCCCCGACCCGAAGCAGAGCCACGGCCCGGCGCTGATGGATCACGAGGATGTCGTGACGATGTTCCACGAGTTCGGTCACCTGATGCACCACATCTTTGCGGGCAAGCACCACTGGGCGCGGATCGCGGGCACGAGCGTCGAGCAGGACTTCGTCGAGGCGCCGTCGCAGATGTTCGAGGAGTGGGCGTGGAGCTACGAGACGCTGAAGCTGTTCGCGAAGAATGCAAAGGGTGAAGTCATCCCCGAGCAGCTCGTCGCGAAGATGCGCAAGGCGCGCAACTTCGGCGAGGGCACCGGCACGGTCCAGCAGATGCTCTACGCGGCGCTGTCGCTCGAGCTCCATCGCGCCGATCCGGCGAAGGTCGATCCGCTCGCGCTGACCAAGAAGCTACAGGCGCAGTACACGCCGTTCGCGTACGTCGAGGGCACGCATTTCTACGACAGCTTCGGCCACCTCGTCGGCTACTCGTCGATGTACTACACGTACATGTGGTCGCTCGTGATCGCGAAGGACCTTCTTACCCCGTTCGAGAAGTCGGGGCTAATGGCCACTGACGTCACGACGAGGTATCGCGACACGATCCTCGAGCGCGGTGGGGCGAAAGACGCCGCGGATCTCGTGAAGGACTTCCTCGGCCGCCCTTACAACTTCAAGGCGTTCGAGAAATTCCTATCCGAGTAGCGATGCGCGCGCAGCAGGCGTGAACGCGCGTTCGCTATCGCGGTGCAGCGTGCGTCTCATGAAGGGCACGTCGTGTCACAGCGTATTGGCCGGTGCTGCGCCACCGCCACGCGGATGCGTCTAGCCTGTCATCGATGTACGGGCGCTGTTGTTTATTGATCGCGTTCCTCGGATGTAGCGCTGCACCGTCGTCGCAAGGCAACGGCGCGGATGCTGCGGTCGGCTCTCCCGCCGATGGCCATGTCGCCATGGGAGATGGCGGCGGCGGCGGTAGTGGCAGCGGCGGCGGCAGCGGCAGTGGCAGCGGCAGCGGCAGTGGCAGCAATACTGGCGACGGCACGCCGACCCGCCAGGCGTGCACCAGCAACTTCGGCACCGCGCTGCCCGCATCGGGCACGTTCGGCAGGCTCGACGGCTATCTCGTCGCGATCGTCCCACCCGGTTCGACGAACGGCTGCAACGACGACAGCTCGCACGTCCATCTCCAGATCAAGATGAACAACGCGATCTACGACATCGCGATCGACGCCACGAACGGCTCGACGGGTGTCGACGACGTCCACACCGGCACGCTCGATCGAGCAATGCCCGCCGGTCCCGCGTGGGCCGAGGGATTCCACACCGGGGTCACGATCGATTATCCGGCGCTCGGCATTCATTCGTCGTCGCTCACGCTGATGACGAAGGCGCAGATCGTCGCGGCGATCACCGCGGACCTCACGACCGTCAATCACATCTCGATCTTCACGACGAGCTACGGCCAGACCGGCGCGCACCTCGTGCACCGCAACAGCGGCAGCACGGATGGCGTGCTCGTCACCGAACCGCTCTCGACCACTCCGCACCTGCGGATGTTCAGCTTCAGCGATCAGTCGTTCTGATCCGGCCGTGGTTTTCCGCGATCGTGTGATGCCGTCCACGTCGCCCACGAGTTGCCAGCGGTGAAGTGCAAGGCCTGTTCAGCGGCCTCACGGTCGATCCGCACCACCTGAAGTTCGCGGTCGTCGATTCGTGGCTGAGCTGCACGCGGACGTTCTATTTCGATCTGACGCGCTAAGCTCTCGCAATGGCGCCCCACCCGCTCGACTGTCGGATGCGCGGCGGCGTCGCGCGGTTCGAGCGCGAAGCGCGGCTCCCCCGGATCTACGTAGCGGCCAAGCACTGGCGCGGGCGCGAGGCCGAGCTCGTCCACACGCGCCCGCAACACTCGATCGTGCTGACGTTGAGTGGCGGCACCCGCCTGACAGGCAACAAGATCGCCTCGGTGCCGACCTACGAGGGCTCCGATCGGCCCGGCAGCCTCAGCTTCGTTCCGGCCGGCGTCGAGCGGCGCGGCTGGTATCGCGACGCCGACATGCGGTTCGTCGCGCTCCTCGTCGAGCCCGGGTTCGTCGCCGACCTCGACGTCGATCCGAGCGCGCTCCGCCCGTTCACGAACCAGCACGATCGCGTGCTCGAGGTGCTGCTGCGCGACCTCGCGGACGCGATGACCGCCGACGAACCACAGGGCCTCTACATCGAGCACGTCGCTGCGCTCGCGATGTTGCGCCTCGCGCGCGCTGCTCGGCGCGAGCGCACGGCGCTCTCGGGGCCCGCGCTCGCCCGCGTCCTCGAAGCGATCGAAGCGCGCCTCGCCGACCGGTGGACGCTCGCAGAGCTCGCCGCGATCGCGGAGCTCCGGCCAGCGGCGTTCGCGCGGGCGTTCCGAGCGCGTATGCGAGTCGCGCCGTATCGCTACGTCGTCGAGCGCAGAGTCGAGCGCGGCCGCGAGATGCTCGCCGACCGGCGCCGCTCGCTCGCCGAGATCGCGCTGGCGCTCGGGTTTTCGAGCCAGAGCCACTTCACGCGCTCGTTCGTGCGCCAGACCGGCATCTCGCCCGGCGCGTGGCGCAAGCGCTGACCGGATCGTGCCAATGCGGTCGCGATCGTGAAAGATCGCGGCGCACCTCGCGGCCAGACTCGCCGCATGGAGCTTATCGCCCGACCTCTCCACGGCAAGGTCGCGCTCGTCACCGGCGCATCGTCCGGTATCGGCGAGGCGACCGCAGTTGCACTCGCACGCGCGGGCGCGGCAGTCGCACTCGTCGCGCGGCGCAAAGATCGCCTCGCCGCGCTCGCCTCCCAGATCGAGGACGCGTCCGGCATCGCGATGGCGCTCCCCGCCGACGTGACGACCGAGCCAGAGCGCATCGTGGAGCGCACGCTCGACCACTACGGTGCACTCGACATCGTGGTCAACAGCGCCGGGGTGATGCTGCTCGCACCGGTGAGCGAGGCGACCGCTGACGAATGGCGCCGGATGATCGACCTCAACTTGATCGCATTGATGACGATCACGCGCGCTGCGCTCCCACACCTCCGGCACGGCGGCAACGTCGTCAACATCGCGTCGCTCGCTGGCCGGATCGCGAATCCGAACGCGAGCGGCTATGCGGCGACGAAGTTCGGCGTCGTCGGGTTCTCCGAGGCAGTGCGGCGCGAGGTCTACGCCCGCGGCATCCGGGTCACCGTGATCGAGCCGGGCATCGTCGCGACCGAGCTCGGCGATCATGTCGAGAACGCGGCGATGAAGGACAACCTGCGCGCACGGACCGCGCAACTCGAGCCGCTGCGTGCCGAGGATATCGCCGAGGCCGTGCACTACGCGGTGACCCGACCGGCTCACGTCAGCGTGAACGAGATCGTCGTGCGGCCGACGGGACAAGAGCGATGATCCGCGCCGGCTTGCTCTTGCTCGCAGCGTGCGCGGCGCCGGTCGCGAACCAGATCGTCGTCGCGGATGCACTCGCGTGGCACGCCGGCCCGGCCGGCATTCGCTCGGCCGACGTGTGGGGCGACGCTGGCCGCGGCGCCCACGGCACACTCGCGCGCCTGCCCGCCGATCTCCTCGAGCCACCACATCACCACTCCCACGCGTTTCGCGTGCTCGTGCTCGCCGGCACGATGACCTACTCGATCGCCGGCCGCGTCACGCCAGCACTCACCGCGGGATCGTACGTCGTGATCGCCGCGGGCACACCGCACTTCGCACACTGCCTCTCCGGCGCCGCGTGCGAGGTCTACATCGAACAGGATGGCGCGTTCGACGTCGAGCCCTGATCGCTCACATACACGACGACGCGTTCGGCGTCATGCACGTGCCCGCGGTGCCGCTCGATCCCGAGGGCACGACGCACTTCGCGCCGGTCATGCACGGCGGTCCCATCGTCGGATCGTTGTCGCAAGCGGCACCGTCGGCCGCCGGCGCGACGCACGTTCCGGAGGTGGCCGTTCCGACCTTCATGCACTGTCCACCCGCCGCACACGCAGCGAACCCGGTGATCGGCATCGCGCCGACGTCGCCACACGCGGCGCCGGCCGCGGCGAGCGTGATGTTCTGGCACGTGCCGACGGCGCTGCCTTTCGCGGTCGGAATGCAGACGAGACCGAGGTTGTTGTCGCAGCTCGCCATCGTCTTGCGCGAGCCATCACACGCCGCACCGACGCTCGTAGCGGCCGCCTGACACGTGCCCATCGTGCCGCTCGCGACGTTCTCGCCGACGCACGACAGGCCCGCGCCGCACGGCTGCGAGTCCGCGAGGCATGCCGCGCCCGACGCGGCATACGCGACGCACGTTCCGGTCGACGCGGTTACCGGGATCACGCACGCGAGATCGCGGCCGCAATCGGCAGCATCGGAGCAGGTCGCGCCAGCGACGGGCAGCGCGGCGCACGTCCCGCAGATCGCGGTGTGCGGGATCGAGCAGAACGTGCTCGCGCATTGCCCCGAGGCACCGCACGCCATCCCGTTCGCCTTCGAGCCGGCCGGCGCCACGCAAGCGGTGACCGGATTGCCGTTGAAGAAGTCCGGGCAGCTCTCGCTCGGATACGCCGCTGCGCACGCCTCGACACCGGTCGGCGTCTGGCCCGTCCCCGACGCGGCGAGCGCGGACTGACAAGCGGCGACGCCACGGCTCTGACACGCCGCGAGATCGGTATACGCGCGCGCGAGCGAATACGCCGAGCACGACATGCGCAGCGCGCAGAGCGCATCTTGCTCTTCGGTGCACGCCTCCATGGCGGAGGGCCCGTTGTTGCTGGTGCACGCGGCGAGCAGGATCGAAGCGATGAGTAAGCGAGGCATAGGTCCCTATGACCCGTGGCGCTCCGCGCTGTTAAACGCGCAGAATGCCCCGCACACCTCGACCTACTGGATGCATTCGGCCATCGTGCGGCTCGCGAACGCGATCGAGAAGTCGTTCTGGGGCGAGCTGACGGGCAACAGGTTGCCTGCATTGTCGAAGCACTCGACCGTGGCAGCGATACTCGTCGTGCCAGAGGGCACGTACCAGCTCGTGATCGAGCAGTGGTTATCTGCCCCGCCGTGCGAGGTCACGAGCGGCACCACCTCGGTCGACGAGCTCTTTACCGCATCGGGCATCGTCACGGTCGTGACCGTGCTCGTCGCGGACGACGTGATCGTCGGGAACGAGCAGTTCGACACGCCCGTCGCGGACCGGTAGTAGCTGCTGACCGCGCCTTGCGGGACCCACGCGTTGCCGCCGGCATTCTGCGGGATCATGGCCCGGATGTACGAGACGTTGAATTGCCCCGCCGTCGGCGTGCCGTTCGCCGAGTAGCACTTGACCGTCACGCCGCCGTAGACCGACCACGACACGATGTTGCAGCGATGGCCATCGTCGGCGAAGGTCTGGCCGCCGAACGCGGTGACCTGCACGCTCGCGTTACCCGTGCCGATGCCGGGCATGGAGATCGTGTACGTGCTGTTGCTCGAGTTCCAGGTGACGCTGTTGGTCCCGCCACTCGAGTTCCACGATGCGGCGAGATACGGGCTGGTCCCGCCGGCCACGCTCTCGAAGCCGCCGGCACCCCAGTTCTCGAAACCATCCGGCTGCTCGACGAACGCGACGAACTCGGTATCGGCGAGCGCGCCCTGCGGGGTGAAGCAATCGACGAGCAGCTTCGTCGTCGTCGAGTTGCCGACCACCGACGCGTAGAGCTTGCAGTAGTTGGGGCCACCGAACGCGGTCACGTGGCCGATGCTGGTCGCCGAGTGAGGCATGTTGGTGAAGTCGACCTCGTATTGGCCGGCAGCGAGCCGACTGGTCACGACGAGGCCGCCTTGCGAGTTGTAGTTCCAGCTCGTCGGATTGCCGTTCGCATAGACGAGCGCCCAGCCGTTCGAGGCGGCGGCGGTCTTGCCGAGGGCGACGACGGACCACAAGACGGAGGCAGCGAGCACGTTGCGCAGAGTTGAGTTGGTCATGCACGGTAGAGCCGGCTCCGTGCGGTTGTGACGAAGTTTTTTAGGTCATGCAGGCTTTCGCCCGCAGGTCGCTCTTGAGCCGCTCGAACCGCTTGCGCAGCCCGGCCGCGCGACGGTCGAGATCGATCGCCGCGCCTTCGCCGCTCATGATCCGAGCGATGTCGCGCCACGCGAGCTGGCGATTGACCCGCAGGATCAACAGCGTCTGATCCTCGGGCTCGAGCTGCGCGCGGAGCTGCGCGATTCGATCCTTGGTCTCGGTCCGGAGATACGTCGCGGTCCGCGACCGTAGCTCGGCGACGACGATCAGTGCCGAGGGGCTCGACAGCGAGACGTGCGAGACGCGCCGCGCTCGCGCGAGGTGCTTCAGGCAGCGGTGGCGAGCGACCGTGTACGCGAACGTCCGCAGCGAGCTATCCCAGCGAAACGTCGGCAACGCGCGCCACAGGTCCTCACAGACGGCGCCGAACACATCATCGGCGTCGCCGACGCTTCGGACCAAGGCGACGAGGTAGCTGAGCAACTCGGGACCATACGCCTCGAGCGCGAGCTTGATCGCGTCATCCCACCGCGCGGCGTCGCAGCACGCGCGAATCCGCGCTTCGACCTCGACCGCGATCACTTCGCCGCCACCTCGACCGCATCGACATCGATCATCGAATCCGGGGTGTTCGCAGCTTCGAGCTTCGCCTTCGCGAGCCAGTCATGTGCCGCACGGCGATCGCGACGCGCGATCGCGACGCGGGCGAGTGCGAGCTGCGCCCGCACGATCTGGACGTGGTCGTCCGCACCGAGAACCGCCAGCCCACGCTTCGCAGCGTCCTCGCCGTGCGCGAGGTCGCCGCGCTTGACGGCGACGATGCTCTGCCCCACGAGAGCGCAACCGTATGCCTGCGTCTTCGGCGTGCTCGCCAGGACCGCCACGGCATGCGCGAGCTGGGGCGCGGCCTCGAGCGGCCGTCCCATCGAATACAGGCCGTTCCACAGGTTGTACTCGACGAGCGCGACATCGTAGCCGTCAGGACCTTCGATCTCGCGGAAGATGTCTGCGGCGCGCTTCCACTCGGTCGTGGCTTCAGCGATGCGGTGCAAGTGGCTGAGCGTGTCGGCGTGGTCGTTGAGGTCGCTCGCGACGTTGTAGCCGCGCTCGCCGTCGTGTGCCCGATCGTAGACGGTCGCCTGCTCGATCAAGGAGAGCGCTTCGGCGTAGCCGTGGTTGTCCTTCAGCGTCACGGCGAGGATCGAACGAGCGTTGTTCGCGAGGGGGCTATCGTCGGCGACGAGCTCGTGCGCGAGCGCGACGGCTGCACGTGCGGTCGCGACCGCCTCGTCCGGTCGCGCGACGTGCTCGAGGATCAGCGCGCGATCGTCGAGCTGCATCACGAGCTGCGGGTGATCGCCGTAGCGATCGCGAGTCTCGCGGTCCGCGGCATCGAGATCCGCGAGCGCACCCTGGTAATCGCCGATGCGATCGCGCACACGCGCACGCAGGTCCAACGCCGGCGCGGGATCGGAATGGCGCGCGCGCGCGAGCTCGACGTAGCGGTCGGCATACGTCAGCGCCTGGATCTGATCGCCGTGCTCGCGGGTGACCATCGCGAGTGCAGCCGCCGATTCCATCTCGGCGCGCTGCGATGACGACGCGCGCGCGTCGACCTCGGAGAGCCGCGCCCAGTCCATGGCATCCGCATCGCGCGACAGCTCGAGCAGCTCGCGTGCGATGGCAGCGGCGCTCGTCGCGGCTGTTTCCTCGTCCCCGATCTCGCGCGCGCGAAAATACGCATCGCGATAGCGCACGATCGCGGCGTCGTGATCGCGGTCGAGGCTTGCCGCATTACCCTGCGCTCGCAGCACCTGCGCTGCGAGCGGCGGGTATTCGATCGCCTTCGCTTGCGCCACGACTTGCGGGAGCAACGCCTTCACCTTGTCTTGCGCCTGTGCGGCCTCGAGCGCCTCGACCTTCGCGAGAGCATCGCGGGCGCTCGCGACGCGCGTCGCGGTCTGGACATCGCGCGGCGGCGCGACGCTGGCGGCGAGGTACGAGGCATCGCCGCACGTTGCGGGCACGGCGATCCGCCCGATCAGCGAATCGGCGTGCTCGCCGGAGCTCGCGATCGCGTCGAGTCCCGCGACCAGCTCGCGCTTGCGCTGATCGAGACAAGCGTAGCCTTTCGTGACGAGCTCGGCCGACCAAGTGCGGGTCGCCGCACAGACGTGCGTGTACTCCTTGGACCAGTCATAGGTCCATCCGTCGATCACCGTCCTTGCACGCGCGGCCGCCGTAACGAGCCAGGGCCGTGCGCCGGTCGGGGCGATCGCCGCGGCGAGCGCGCCGGCGCGGTCCGGAGTCCAGACCTCGCGGATCGACGCGGCGCCGATCGCACACGGATCCGCGGCGCTCTCGCGATGCAGGGCGAGCCCACTCGCGACCACGGCTGCGCCGGCGGCGAGCGCGAACCACGCGAGGCGTGGTCGGCGAGGACCGCGCGCGAGCTCCTCGACGAGCAGCTCGAGAGAGGGCCAGCGATCCTCGGGCGCGAACGCCATACCGCGACGCAGGATCTGTTCCACGCGCTTGGGCGCGTCGGCGCCGCTCGGGCGCTTCGGCTCCGCGTATGCCAGCTCTTCACCGGTGCGCTGGGGAAACGGTCGCTCGCCGAACAGCGCTTCCCACAGCGACACGCAATACGCGAATTGATCAGCGCGCGCGCCGACGGCGCGACGAGCGAGTTGTTCGGGCGCCATGTAGGCCGCGGTCCCTCCGGCACGCGTCTCCTCGCCGCTGCGCCCGCCCGCGATCGCCTCGCTCGCATCGGTCGGCCGCGCGAGGCCGAAGTCCGCGACCCGCGGCCGACCATCGTCCCCGACGAGCACGTTGTCGGGCTTGAAGTCGCGATGGACGAGTCCCGCGCGATGTGCCGCCGCGAGCCCGCGCCCCGCGGCGATGTAGAGCTCGACGATCTCGTGCCACGACTTTCCGACGACCCACTGGCGTGCGGTGCCGCGAGTAACGTGCTCCATCACGACGTACGGCCGACCGCCGAGGTCTCCCACACCGTGGACCGTGACGACGTTCGGGTGCGCCAGCCGCGCGAGTGCGATCGCCTCGCGCGAGACCCGCGCCAGCGTCGCGGCCGAGCGTTCGAGACCGACCTTGATCGCGACGTCGCGATCGAGACGAAGATCGCGAGCGCCGTAGACCACGCCCATCCCGCCCTCGCCGATCACCTTCACGATCCGGTACTGGTCGAGCACCGAACCGCGGGCGAGGAGCTCGGGCTCCGGAGTCGCGGCGAGTTGCTCGAGAAAGGAATCCGGCGGCTCTAATGAATTCGAGCTGAGCATCGGCAGCCGTAGCCTCAACGACGGCTCGGCCGGATCTTCCCGCTAGCTCGGCTGATCGGACGTCTGACACTGATCTACAGTCGCGGTTCATGGCTGAACCGGCCGACCAGACGTTCATCCTCTCGCTGTCGTGCGCCGACACGCGCGGCATCGTCGCCGAGGTCTCCGGCTACTGCGCCGGTCGCGGCTGCAACATCCTCCACGCGAGTCAGTTCCGCGATCGCGATACCGACAAGTTCTTCATGCGGGTCGAGCTCGGCACCGACGTGGCGATCGAAGATCTGCGCGCCGGCTTCGCACCGGTCGCGAAGCGGTTCGGCATGACCTGGGCGCTGCGCGACACGCGCGATCTCAAGCGCGTGATGATCCTCGTGTCGAAGCTCGATCACTGCTTGATCGACCTGCTCTACCGCTGGCGGATCGGCGAGCTCCGCATGAATATCGTCGCGATCGTCTCGAACCATCCGCGCGAGACCTACGCGCACATCGACTTCGCCGACATCCCGTTTCACTACCTGCCGGTGACGCGGACGACGAAGCTCGAGCAAGAGGTCGCGCTGTGGCAGCTGATCCGCGAGACCAACACCGACCTCGTCGTGCTCGCGCGCTACATGCAGGTCCTGTCCGACAGCCTCGCCGCGCGCCTCGCGGGTCGCTGCTTGAACATCCACCACAGCTTCTTGCCCGGGTTCAAAGGTGCGAAGCCGTATCATCAGGCGCATGCGCGCGGCGTGAAGCTGATCGGTGCGACCGCCCACTTCGTCACCGGCGATCTCGACGAAGGTCCGATCGTCGAACAGGACGTCGAGCGCGTCACCCATGCCGATACGGTCGACGACTTCGTACGCAAGGGCCGCGATATCGAGCGCCGCGTGCTCGCGCGCGCCGTCAGCGTCGTGCTCGACGATCGCGCGATCCTCGACGGGGTGAAGACCGTCGTGTTCACGAGCTAGCGCGTACCAGCCTGTACCGGCCGAGAACGGGCATATCCTCGCGCCGATGATCGACCAGCTCCCCAGCTTCGGGCGTCGTTGCTTCGCGGTCGCCATCATCGCGTTCGGCGTCCAGACGGTCGTCCTCGACAAGCTGGTCACCCGCGCGATGCCGGCGTGGCCCGCGTGGGTTCCCGCGCAGCCGGTATTCGCGATCCTCGTCGGCGCGCTCCTGGTCGTCGGTGGCTCGGCGATCCTGTTCGACGTTCGCCCGCGCGATGCCGGGCGCGTGCTCGCCGCGATGTTCCTCGCATCGGTCTTGCTGATCCATCTGCCGCCCGCGCTCCACGATGTCGCGCTCGGCGGGACCTGGACGATCCTCGGCAAGGGCGTCGTGCTGTTCGGCGGTGTCCTCGCGGTGACGGATCGTCGGTTCGCTGCGCTCGGCCGCTGGTGTCTCGCCGCGTTCATGATCCTCGGCGGGATCCAGCACTTCAAGTGGTCGCAGTTCGTCGCGACGCTCGTGCCCGCGTGGATCCCGGGCCACGTGTTCTGGACGTACTTCGCGGGCATCGCGCTGATCGCGGGTGGCGTCGGGCTGGTGATCCCGAAAACGCGACGAGCCGCAGCGATCGCGTCGGGCGCGATGCTGCTCGCGTGGGTCGTGATGCTTCACATCCCGCGCGCCCTCGCGAACGTGCACGATGCGAACGAGACGACCGCGGTGTTCGAGGCGCTCGGATTCGCCGGCCTCGCCTGGTTCTTCGCGCGCGACTAGGTGTCGAGGATCTCGGCCTGGAGGTGCGCCGGGCCGCTCCACTTCGCGCCGGCGCGGAGCAACGCGCGCGCTTGGTCGTGCGTGATCGCCAGCGATGCCGCCTGACCTTGCGGCCGCCGCGGAGGTTGCTGACTGCGCGAGTCCTCGAACAGGTGCGCGACGAGCTGCTTGTTCGGTGCGTCGCGCGGCGCCATCACGTCGAGGTGAACGAAGGCGGACTGCTCGGTCACCGCCGCGAGCATGCGATCGTAGAGCTCGGTCATGGAACGATGATAGCGCGCGAGCTGGAGTTTACGGACGTAAACCCATTTGCGCCGGCAACACTCGCACCAGCGCCGGGAGCAATGTCCTAATGGGCACATGCGGTCATGCGTACTGTGGTTGGTGATGCTCGCCGGCACGAGCTTCGCCGGTTCGGAGATCAAGACGACGCCGGTCAAGGCGACCGAGCTACCCGCCGGCGTCACCGTCCGGGGCGAGTTTCAGAGCGGCGTGAAGTTCAGCGACAAGAACGGCACGAACTACCTCCTGTTCGCCGGCTCCGCCAACAAGAAGGACAACTCGCTGGCGCTCTACGTCGAGGATTGGGTGGTTCCGGCGAAGGGCTCGCCGCGCAACCTGTTGCCGGTGCGTGACTTCGTCGAGCCCTGCCCGCTCGCTCCGTCGGCAAAGTTTCACAAGGCCGCGCTGGCGGTCACCGATCTCGACGGCGACGGCATCGCCGAGGTCACGTTCGCGTACGAGCTCGCGTGCCGCAGCGACGTCAGCCCGAGCACGTACAAGCTGCTCGTCCTCGAGAACGGAACGAAGTACATCCTGCGCGGCCAGACCACCGTCGATCCGGGTGACGGGATCATGGGCGGCAAGTTCACCGCGGATCCGGTCGAAGCGAAGTGGCCCGCGGCGTTTCTCGCGCACGCGAAGAAGGTGTGGACGAGCACGATGGCCGACCTCGGGGACCACGAATGATCGGACTCCTGACGGCGGCGGCCCTCGTCGCGAGCGCAGGCGATGACGTCGATACCGCACCGGTCATCGCCAGCGATCACGCGATCGCGACGCTCGCGACCCCTGCCGCACCCTACAAGGCCGCGCGGCTCTACTGGACCGGCGAGTCCGAGACCACGCCCGCGAACGACTGCCATCTCGCGATCCAAACCGAGCACGGCTGGACCGTCGCGCCCGCCGGAACGGATTGCTGGGGCATCGGTCGCTACTACCGGCGCCTCGCGGTGCAGGAGTTTGCGGTCAAGGCCGGCCTCTTGTGGCTGCGTCTCGAGGAGGAGAGCTCGGATCCCGACGAGGGCGGCACGAGCCACACCGACTATCTCGTGATCTGCGGCCTCGCCGATGGCGCGCCGCGCTGCACCGCTCCGATCGAGACCGGCTACATGTTCGACGTCACGCAGAAGTGGAAGGTCAAAGCCTCGCTATCGAAAGGTGCGCTGGTCCTCACGCTCCAAACGGGCAAGCGCTCCGCCCTTCCGGCGGAGACCGCGGCGCTGCTCGGCCGCTCCACCCTCTCGTTCAAGTAGGTGACCGTGCGTGGACTGCTGTTGGTGTTGTCCCTCGCTGCGTGCGGCAAGTCCTCGGGTTCGACCGGCGCGACCAAAGGCGGAGCCAAGTGGTACGACGCGGACGCGCCCGTCGGCGTCTGGGTCGGCACCGACATCGGAACGGACTACGACCCGAACAATTTTCATCAGCACATGAAGCTCCAGGGCTACGCGTTCTGGCCCGACGGTCACCTCACGCGCAGCTTGCCGGCATCGGGCTTCGCGGACTTCGATCGCGACGAATGGGAACGAGGGATCGGGACCAACGCGTCGCTCGGTGGAGAGCCGGGCACGTACGCGCGCGACGGTGGCACCTGGACGATCAAGTACACCGGTGGCCGCGAGGTCGCGATGAAGCTCGTCGAAGATCACCTCGAGACCGAGAAAGCGCGGGTGTTTCGCGCGAAGGACGTCACGGGCGCGACGCTCGATGGCACGTACACCTGGTACACGAATGCCGAGGACGAGTCCCTCGCCGGCCTTGGCTGCAAGCCGGTTGTCGCGTTCACGGCGGACGGTCATTTCGACGATCGCGGAGGCTTCGCGACGCCGTGCACGTCCTCGGGCCCAGATGCGCCTGGCACCGGCACGTACGAGCTCCGCGACTTCTCGCTCGTGATGCACTACAGCGACGGCCGCACGGTCCGGCATCTCATCACGCCGGTGGTCAACGGCGACCTCCGCGCAGACAACTCGCGCGCGCTGATCATGTATCGGGTGTGGGCGCGGCGCTCGGCGCCGATCGCCGCGGCAGAACCACCTGCGCCGATGCAGACCGCGCCACCAGCTGCGAGCAGTGACGACACCACGTTCGACGGCGTCGTGTTCGCGACACCGCCGGGCCAGGTCCAGCGCTCGAGCTCTACGATCACGTTCACCGAAGCCACCAACGATCAGTTGCAGTGCATGACGATCGTCTACGCGGGCGTCGCGAGCACGGGTGACGCGAAGCGCGACTTCGCCGCCGACTGGAAGGACGTGATGTTGAACGGGCGCACTGCCGACGCGTCGCCAGCACCCGACGCTGCCCAGAGCCCGCACGGCCTCGTGTTCACCGTCGCTGGATCGATGACGACCGAGACCAGCAACCACGTGCGCGTCTATCGCGCGCTGTTCGTGTTCGAGGTCGATGGCCGCCGCGTCGATGCCATGCTGATCGCGCCGACCGAGGCTGGCCTCGCGCAGTGCAACCTGCAAGAGCTGATCAAGTCGATCCGGCCCGCGAACTAGATCGACGTGATCCGATCGTTGCGCGCGCCGTTCGTCGGATCCCAATGCAGCAGCAAGTTGATCGTGCCGGCAAGCGCGAACGGCTCGGCGTAGGACAGCCGTGACAGCAGCGCGTAGTCGGTCTTATCGATCGCGTTTGGATCCGGCGCCGGCAGGTGGCGTTCGGTCAGCGTCATCGTCAGGTTGAGATCGACGTGGCGGCCGATCTGAAACGTCGCGAATGGCGCGGCGATCAACGTCACGCGGCGGCCGGGATGATCGAGCTCGAAGTCGCTCGCCAGCGTGAGCCCGTACGACAGGCCGTCGTGACGAACGCTGCCGACCGCATCGATCCCGCTCACCGGGTAGTGCGCGTAGTTCTCGCCGAGGACGTTGCGGATGTTGTAGCGCTCGTACGCCCAGCCCAGGTGATAGAACACGCCGAGCCGGTTCCCGCGTGGGTCGTCGGCCGGGAACACGTCGTACTCGAGCGCCGCGCGCGCGTGGCCGTTGTACGCGTACTGCGCCTTCGGATCCGAGATCCCCGTGTACCAACCAAAGCCTGTCGACCAGGTGTCGTTCAACAGGTGGATCGCTTCGCCGCCGAAGTTGATCTGCCAGATCCGGGTATCGAGCGACACCGTCGAGCCATCGTCGAGCATCAGCGGCGGCTGGTAGTTGAGCCCGCCGCTGACCGAGAACAGCGCGAGCGCGCGATTCTCGTGCTCGAGGAACGTGCCCTTGAGATCGAGCTCGCCGTTCGCGCTCTGATACTTGTGCGTGTAGTTGCCGTTGCCGGCGAGCGTGACGGAGAAGCCCCACGGCGACGTCTCGACCGCGCCGGCGGTCATCTGTTTCGGCGTGGTCAGCGAGATGTTGACCGCCTCCGGATAGCGCGCCGCGACGAACAGCGCGATGCCGCGCACGAACGCCGGCTCGATCAAAGCGCGCTGCTGATCGTCGGTCATCCGCGTGTCGACCATGACGTCGAGCTCGATCACCTCCGGTGCACCGGGCATGTGACCGACGAAGCGGAGATGGATCTGATCGTCGAGCGCGACTGGATTCGCGGTCGCGTAGACGACGACATCCGCGCCGGATCGCGGCGAGCTCAGGAGGACCTTGTTCGCGTCGACGAAGCCGAGCAGGAACGCCGGGCAGAACTTGGTCCTCCCCGCTTGCTCGCACTCGACGTCGACTCGAACCTGCGACGACTGCGCATGCGCGACCGTCGACATGACCAACAACAGCAACAACAACCGCACGGCCGCTGCAGTGTAGCGAACTCCATGCGTACCAAAGCTGCGACACCTCGGTGCGGTCAGCCGATCTTGTAGCGGCGCATCTTCTCGTACAGCGTCGACGGCGCGATGCCGAGCGTCTTCGCAGCTCGGACCTTGTTGCCATCGGCGTTCTTGAGCGTCTGGACGATCGCAGCGCGTTCGATCGACTCGAGCGAGCGACCGCCGAGGGGGAAATCCGCGAGCGTCGCGCTGCGCCGGCGCGGCTTGAACATGAGCAAGTGACGCGGCTCGATCAGATCGGCGTCGGCCATCGCGGCGGCCGCGAGCAGCACGTTGCGCAGCTCGCGAATGTTGCCCGGCCAGTCGTAGCTGGCGAGTGCCTCGAGGGTCTCCTGCGTCACGCGCACGCGCCGTCCCTCCGCCGCGAGGATCGCTTCGACCAGCTCGGGTAGATCGGAGAGGCGCTCGCGCAACGGCGGCACGGCGACGACCGCGGCGGTCAGCCGGAAGAACAGGTCCTGACGGAAGCGACCCGCCGCCACCTCGGTCTCGAGATCGCGGTTCGTCGCGGCGAGGATCCGGACGTCGACGGGAATCTCGACGGTCGAGCCGACGCGCTGGATCTTGCGCTGCTCGAGCGCGCGCAACAGCTTGGGCTGGAGGTCGAGGCTGAGCTCGCCGATCTCGTCGAAGAACAGGGTCCCGCCGTGCGCTCGCTCGAACGCGCCCGCGACCGTCGCGTTCGCGTTCGTGAACGCACCCTTCTCGTGACCGAACAGCGCGCTCTCGATCAGCGCCGGCGCGACCGCACCGCAGTCGAACACGACGAACGGCCCCGAGCGCCGCGCACTCGCGTGGTGAACGGCAGACGCGAGGACATCCTTGCCGACGCCGGTTTCGCCGAGCAGCGTGACGGTGAGGTCCGACGCCGCGAGTCGGCCGAGGAGATCGAACACGCCGCGCATCTGCTCCGAGGAACCGACGGCGTTGCCCATCCTGCGCGCTTCGAACGTTCGCGCCTCGGTCTCGAACCGGATCGTCGTACCGCCGACGCGGATCGTCGCGGGGACATCCAGGATCGCCTCGCGGACTGCGATCCCGTCGACGTACGTGCCGTTGCGGCTCTCGAGATCGCGGACGACGACATTCGCACCAGCGCGTACGACCATGGCGTGGCGACGCGACACGTGTGGATCGGCGACGCAGAGCTGCGCCGTCGCGTCGGAGCCGATCGTGGTTGGCGTCTCTCCGATCTCGATCCGCCGCTCGTCCGTGGTTCCCGCTCCAACGATCAGCCACGCGGCCTTCGACGGGGTCGTCGGCACGCGAAGCGTCAGCGTCTGATCGTTGGTCGGATTCGTGGCCACGCGCCGCGACCATCGTAGTGGCCGGCACGCTCCCGAGCAAACTGCCGTTCATCAACTGCACGGTTTCCGGCATGGGTCTCCGATTTTCGGAGACTGACCCGAAACGAAACCTGTGAAGTTTCGCGCATCTGGGCGCGGCACGGCACTTGTACTAGAGGCCCCCATGTACTTGATCTGCCTCTGCCTGGTCCTCGTTGGCTGGAGCGGCACTTCGCCCGAACCGGCCCCCCAGCCGAGCCCGTTCCATATCGCGATGGTCGTCGAATCGCCGCCGATCGTCATGACCGAGGTGCCCGCGCCGGCGCCGGTTCCGACCACCGTGCACACGGTGCTGACGCGCGGCAACGACCGGCTCGAGCTCGAGCTGCCCTTCGACGGCAACGTTTCGCCTGCCGACGCGAACGCAATCGCGAAGTTGATGAGCGATCCGGCCACCGGCCGCACGCGTCACATCGCGACCGGAACGCTCGTGCTGCTCGCCGACATCTCGTCGCGCTTCCCCGACCACGACATCGAGATCGTGTCGGCCGTGCGCGCGGAGCCCGAGCGGACGCGCCAGGGAATCAAGCACTCGAAGCATTGGGATGGTCACGCGATCGATCTACGCGTGCACGACGTGAAGCTCTCCGATGTCCGCGACGCCGTGTGGAAGAACCATCACGATGTCGGCGTCGGCTGGTATCCCGCCGAAGACTTCATCCACGTCGACTACCGGCCCGACGTTCACGACACGTCGTGGACGCAGCCGCGCTACAACGCCGACTACGTCTACAACCCGCACTGGTCGCGCGCCGCACGGGCCGAGGATCCGCAATCGGTCCCGACGCGCACGCACGACAACTCCTAGTTCGTGGGCGCAACCGGCGGCGGGTCGCTCACGTGCACGACGTAGTGCGTGCACTCGCCGGTCTGGATCGTGTTCACGATCATCGCGTACTCGACATAACAGCTCTCGACGGCAACTCGGCCGCCGCCGGCATTCTCGATGTGCGTGATGAACGGGCCCGCCTTGGTACAGCCGGCGAGTGTGGCGACGAGGATCAAGGCGGTCTTCATGCACGCTCCGTCAGATGGTGGGCGTCAACGCTGCAAACATCAGGGACATGAGACCCACGGTTGCGAGCGTGCCGAGCACGACAATCACCGCCGTCGTCTTGGCGCCGCTGACCTCCGAGCCCGAGACGCACGCCCGCGGGTCGTAGCGTTGGCAAGCGCCGTCCTCGACAGTGACTCCTGGACACGCGCGAGCACACGACGCCGAGCCAGCGCAGGCCTCGAAGCACGCGGCGGCGTCCGGATCGTTTCCCGCGACGAGCGTCACGCGTTGCGTGGAGGCGCACGCGGTGAGGACGCACGCCATCGCGAGTGCCAGCAGCGGCTTCATGGTCTGCCACGGTCAAAGCAATGCTCGGACCATCCGTCCTCCCGCTGGCGAGTGTCGAGTTACGCCAGTAACCGTCACGCTTTTGCCGCACGCGGTGTCGAACACCGCCGAGGATTCACCGCAACGCAGGTCGTTGCAGACACACGAGCCTAGCCCTGCGGCTTGGTCCACGCCGCAGGGACCGTGACATTCGCCTGCTTGTCTCCGGTGTCGATCGTCACCGGCGTGCATTTCATCGGCAGCGTAGGTTGTTGGGCTTGCAGCTGCTGCGCGGCTGCAGGGTTGTTCGGATCGCCGGGCAGCGGCACCGCGCAGACGGTGTACGAGCCGGGTTTCAGCTGGTCCATGCGGACTGCTCCGCCGACGGTGTTGCGGGTAAAGAACGGGACCGGCGAGCCGTCGGCAGGAAGCGCCGGTATGAGTGCCTGGTAACGAAGCGCGGCCATGTTCGGGGCATCCACGGGGAGGCCCACCACCACCACCTGTGCGGCCGGAACGCGCTGGCCCGCATCGGTCTGCACCGTAACGTCGACGGCGCCCGGGCCCGTCGTCGCGTTGATGTCGACCTTGGAGCGCTGACCGGCGACGAGGTCGACCCGGACGAAGTACTTGCGGCCACCGGAGAGGATCGGCGTGATCGCATACCGTCCCGGGCTCAGCGCATCGAGGGCGAAGCTGCCGTCGGGCCCGGTGGTGACGAAGAAGTTCGAAGACGATCCGTTGGCGGGGCTCGCGATGATGATCGTGTCGGCCAGCGGCGTGCCGTCCAAGCGTGCGATGCCGGAGACGGCTCCGGTCGGCGCGAGCACCAGATCGACCTCGGCGCTGCTCGGCCCGCTCGGGATCGATACCGATTGGGAGCGGCCGACCCCGTCCTTGCCCGCGGTCACCGTGATCGCTGCGGGCGGAAACCCGCTGATCACGTAGCGACCCTGATCGTCGGTCTCTGTCTGGCGCGCGCCGACGCTCTCGCTATCGATGTACAGCTGCTGGCCGTCACCGGTTAGCAGCTGTCCTGCGGCCACGCTGGCGGCGCTGACCGGCTTGCCCGACGCATCGAGCACCTGGCCGCTGATCGAACGGCCTCGCGTCACCGTGACGGTGCCGAGGTCTTGGGTGCTGCCGTGGTCGACGTCGATCGCCACGAGCTTGCGGATGAACGTCGGCCCCGAAACCACGAGGTTGAGAGCTCCACCCGGAACGTCGACGGAGAAATGACCGTCCGCGGCGGCGAACGCCATGGGCGTGCCGTAGCCGACGGCCACGGTGAACGCCGGAGGTGTGCTGCCGTCGTCGTACAGGACGCGCCCCTTGACCTTCGCCGGGGACGAGATCCGCAGCGTCAATCCGGTCGTGCCCGCGGGCACCACCTGGCCGGCTTGGCTCCAAAGCATCGACTCCGACGTTCCAGCCCGCGCGGCGCGAACGCGATAGTTGCCGACCGGCAACCCGCCGATGTGAAAGAGCCCGCCCGAGTCTGCGATGGAGTACTGATCGCCACGCACCGACCAGCGGTCGCGCTCGCTGGCATTGCCGCTCCAGTCCGGCTCGACCACCACCTGCGCCTCGGGCACCGGCTCGCCCGTTTCCGTCACCACGGTGCCGTCGATGGCGCCGTCGATCGACAGGCTCAGGTCTGCGGTCGCCTTTGCCGGGTTGGTCAGATCGACTTCGACCACCTTCGAGGATCCGGCGGCGTGCGTGGCCACGACCTGTGCGTGGCGGCGGGGCAAGCCGTGGAAGGCGTAGTCCCCGTGGACATCGGTGAAGACCTGGCGCGCAGCGCGCCACTCGACACTGCCGCTCGCGACCACCCGTACCTCGGCTGCGACCACCGGCTCGCCGCTCGTCGAGGTCACCTTGCCGCGAAGCTCGCCGCCGCCGGCGGCGCGAATCTCGATGCCCCTGCGCGGAGTCGCTCCGTCGACGACGATGGGTGCGGTCGTCGCAGGCTCGTAGTCGGCGTGCGAGAGGACGAACCGGTACGAGCCCGCCGCGAGCGAGCCGACCGACCACTCGCCATGCGGCCCCGTGATCGTGCAGTCGCGCGGCGCTTCGGCCAGCGGGAACGGCTCCGATGCCGAGACCGCCAGCACGCACGCGCCGGCGATCGGTCGATCGTCGGTGGTGACTGCTCGGCCGGAGGCGCTGGCACCGCGGCGCAGCGTCATCACCACACGCCGATCGTCGCCAGGACTCGGCGCGACGCGGCGCAGCTCGGGCGCGTAGCCGCGCGCCTCCACCTTCAGCGACATGGCGAAGCCGGAGCCGCCGACGCCTCTCAGCCGAGCGACACCGTCGCCACCGGTGGTCGCCGTCCACGACAGGGTCGACCGCAGCTCGACCGCGGCGCCCTCGATCGGATGTCCCGAGTCGGCGTCGCGCACCTCGACGGTGACAGACGCGCCGGGTCCGATGCGCAGGATCACCGGCTCGGTCGTCTTCGACAGCTGCAGGAACGCGGGGCCCGCATAGCCGTCGCCGGCGCGCGCCTCGAGCTTGTATCCGCGGCCGATCAAACGATCGAACGCGAACGAGCCGTCGGCCTCCGTGGTCACCGTGCGCGGCGGGTTGGTGTCGATCGCGACGGTGGCGTCGCCGACCGGGTTCTTGTCGGCGTCGATCACCTGACCTTCCAGGCGAAGGGTGCCAAGCGGATCCTCTTCGCGAGTGACCCGCTCGCTACCGATGTGCGGCGTGGACGCGGTGGCCGACTTGTTCGGCAGCGGCGCCGCTGCGCGCGCGGCGCTGGGACGCTCGCCCGTGGGACGCTTGATGTGGTGATAGCCGACGACGGCGAGCACAGCGATGACGATGACGAGACCGATCTTGTAGATGGTTTTCATGGCGATGATTCCGAGGAGGCTCGAGCCGCCAACGGGTGCAGTGGCCGGCAGCGGTGCGAGCGCGAGCACCCAGCGCGTTCGATCGCCCTGGTGCGCGTCGTCGAGCTGCCGACGGAGCTCCTCCAGTCCGCGCTTGAGGCGCCACCGTACGGTGCCCGCGGGGACCTGTTGTCGACGCGCGATCTCGGCGGCCGAGCAGCCTTCGTAGTAGCGCAGCAGCAGCGTCGACCGAAATGGCTCCTCCATGTCGAGGACCCGGCGCGCGACTCGCTGCTGCATCTCGGCCCGTGCGACCAGCTCCTCGGGCGACGGCGACGGCTCGGGGAGAGCCGCCGACTCCTCGCGTCGCACGCGGCGGCCGGACGAGCGGGCGCGCATCCGCGCGAGGTTGCGCGCCACACCCCCGAGCCATGGGCGCAGCGGCCCGGCCTCGCGCGGCGGTTGGGTCAGCGCCGCCTGCCAGGTCTCCTGCGCCAGATCGTCGGCGCCGTCCGAATCGCGAACCAGGGCAAGCGCGAGCCGACGCACCCATTCGGCGTGCTGAAGGATGTCGCCCTTCGAGATCGAAGTCGGATCGGATGCCATCGTGCCCCCACCATCTTGCCGCCGCCGGGGCAACTGTTGGCGCGAACTAGTTGGTGTGAGGCTTCAACTCGGGTGCGGCGTCGCGCGTGGGCGGGCGCTGTGGGAGCAGCGCTCGGATCTGCTTCAGGTCGATCGGCTTGTCGAGGAGCGGCAGCGTGATCCGCTCGCAGAACGCCTTCGCGCGTTCGGTGAACGCACCGCCGCTCATGAACGCGAGATGACCCAGCTCGTTCGGATACGCGCGAGCGATCTCGTCGTGGACGTCCATGCCGGTGAGCTCCGGCATCATCAAGTCGCACAGGATGAGATCGAAGCGCCGGCCCTCGGCGAGGAGCGCGAGACCTTCGCGACCGCGTTCGACGATCGTGACGCGATGCTGGCGTAGCCCGCGCGCGATCGCCTTCGCCACGGCGACTTCGTCATCGATGATCAACACGTCGAACACGCCTCCGATCGGAGCCTCGGCCGGCGCGACCGGCGCGACCGTGGTCTCGGTCCCGGCGATCAACGTGACGGTCGCGACCGTGCATCCCGGTCGGCTCTCGAACTGGAGCGTGCCGCCGATCGAATCGAGAATCCCTTGCGAGAGTGCGAGTCCGAGCGCCGCGCCGTCGCCATGCTTGGAGAACGCGAGCTCCTTCGAGCTCGTGACGACTCGCGTGCCGCTGTCCTCGATCGTGATCTGGACGCGGTCGCCCGCCGGGACCGTCCGGATCTTGATCTCGTGGAGCGAGGCCTGGCCTTCGGGAACGTTGTGCGCCGCGTTCACCAGCAAGTTCAAGAACACCTGGACGAGGCGACCTTCGTTGCCGACGACGCGTCGAGAATCTTCGAACGTCGTGACGACCCTCGCGCGCGCCCGGGTGTGCACCGCGGCCATCTTCGTCGCCGTCATCATCACCCGAGACAGATCGACGCTGTGGATCGTGTCGTTGTCGTGCGACGTGACACCGCGAAGATCCTGAACGATTCGCTCGATCCGCTCGACGCCCTCGTGCGCGTCGACGAGCGCGTTCCGCATCTCGTCCTGGCCCTCGAGCTGGCCCGCGGACCAGCGTGCGAACTCGAGGTTGTTCGCGACGTATGACAGCGGGTTATTGATCTCGTGCGCCGCCGCCGCTGCGATCCGTCCAAGCGATGCCAACCGCTCGGTGTGTGCGACGCGCGCCGCGAGCTCGACCTCCATCTTCTCGCGCTCGATCGCCTGGCGACTCTCGTTGAGTGTCGCGATCCGGGCGAGGCTATTCCGACGACCGCGTTCGTAGAGTGCAGCGACCAGGAACAGCGTGCCGGTGATCACGAGCAGCGCCGCGTGGTCGTTGAACAGCCGGGTCTCGTACGTCGAGGTCGGCAGGAGCGTGCCCGCGCGGCCGAGGAAGCCGATCACGATCCCGGCAATTCCGGACAACACGACCCAGATCGCACCGACGCGAATCCCGCCGAGCAGCGTCGCGAAGATCGGCACCTCGGCGATCGCCACTGTCGCCGTGTTGACGCCGGCCCCGTGCACCAGCACGAGGCTGACCGTGCCGGCGAAGCACGCTGCGAGCACCGCGTTGAGGACGATCCGATACGAGACGCCGGCGCGCAGCGAGAACGGACCCGCCGCCGCCACGGCCGCGAGGCCGAGGTTGATCAGCGCCTCGAGCAGATTTCGCGCGGCGAGATGGATCGCCGCGAGCACGACGAACACGACGACCATCACCCACGCGATCAGCACGGCGAGCCGAATGCGATCGAGCTGATCGTCATCCGGCGGCGCCGGCGGGAGAAACCACTTCAGGAACCTGGAGATCCAGGCCATGGCGAGAAGCGTACAAACAGCCCGCGCGTTGTGTGAGAAGAAACTTACGAACGCTGGCTCACCAATCCCGAGCTCGAGCCAACCTATGGAAATGACGCGGCAATGGCAGCGCGCGGAGGTCACGCCATGCGCGCGCGAAACAAGCGAGCCTGGCGGCGTGACATCTCGACCGGTGGGCCGCCGCGGAGCTCGATGTCGAGGCCACCGCCGGCACTGACCTCGATCCGCTCGATGAAGTCGAGGTTCACGATTTGGTGGCGGTTGGCTCGAAAGAACCGGCGCTCGTCGAGCCGCGGCTCGAGCGCGACCAGCGAGCTGGCCAGATACGGCTGTGCGTCGTGGAAATACAGGCGCACGAAGTTGCCCTCGGAGGCGAGCAAGCGGACCTCGTGAACCGGCACGAACCAGCAACGGCCGCGGTCGCGGACGAACAGGCGTTCGATCGCGTCGGAGCGCACCGGGGCCGCGCGCGCTTGGTCCTGGACGCGGGCGAGTGCCGTCGCGAGCCGACGAGGTTCGACGGGCTTGACGAGATAGTCGAGGGCGTCGACCTCGAATGCACGGACCGCGTGGTTGTCGTATGCGGTCGTGAAGATCACGAGAGGCACGTGCGCGACTCGCTCGAGCACGTCGAAGCCGGTGCCGCCGGGCATCTGGACGTCGAGCAACACCAGCGCGGGAGACAGGGCGTCGATCTGCGCGACGGCATCGTCGACGTGCGCGGCCTCGCCGACGATCTCGATCCACGGGAACGCCGCGAGCAACCGCCGGAGCTCGAGACGCGCGAGCGGCTCGTCGTCGACGAGCAAGGTCCTCATGACGCCTGCGGGATCCGCACGCGCGAGCGAGCGTGGCCGGTGTCGGTGAGATCGAGAGCGAGCGTCGCACCGGCACCGAACAGGAGCTGCAGCCGCTCGAGCGCGTTCACAAGCCCGAGCCGCGCGCCCGGCACCTCGTCGTCGGCGGGACTGGCTTCGGGGCGCGGGTTCTCGACATCGACGACGAGCGTGCGGTCCGGCTCGAAGTGCGCCGCCATCCGCAACGTGCCGCCTTCGGGCAAGCGTGCGATGCCGTGCTTGACCGCGTTCTCGACCAGCGTCTGCAGCAACAGCACCGGGATCCGGCCCTGGCGCGCCAGCGGAGCGATCTCGCGCTCGACGCGCAGCCGTGCGCCGAAGCGAAGGGCCTCGAGCTCGAGGTAATCGTCGACCATCGCGAGCTCGTGCTCGATCGTGACGACCTCCTCGCGCGTTGCACCGAGCGCGTACCTGAGCGTGTGCGCGAGCTGAGTCACCGCGTCCTGCGCGCGCGACGGATCGAGCGCGATCAGCGCGCGCACCGAATTGAGCGCGTTGAACAAGAAGTGCGGGTTGAGCTGCGCCTTGAGCGCGGCGAGCTCGGCGGTGCGCAGCGCATGTGCGTGACGCTCGCGCAGAACGCGCCGGTCGAGGAGCACTGCGAGCCCGACGTAGATCGCCGACCAGACGAAGAACAGCGGGGTCCAACGGATCCACGCGATCACCGGCCCGAGCACGGCCACCGTGGCGTCGAAGCAAACCACCTCGATCGGCCACACGACTGCGACGAAGATCGCGGCCAGTGCGAAGCTGGCGGCGACCACCCGCCACGCGAGCGCGCGAGTGTCGAGATCGCGCCACCCGCGCGCGCGGACGAACGCGCGGTAGCGATGAGTCAACGCGATCCCGAGAGCCGCGGCTCCGATCGGCTCGACCACAGCGCGCAGGTGCGAGACCGCGCGCCAGGCCCCGAGGGTCGTGACGATCACGTAGAGTCCCCAGCCCGCGAGTTGGCATGCCCAGTATCTGCGATGCATCGCTCTAGTCGGAAGGCTACACGGCACGCCGCGATCCGCGAGCGCCGGACCGCGGTTCACTGCTTGGTGCCGGTGACGCTCGTGCCGCCAACGCTGAGCGTCACCGTCGTCGTGCCGAACGTCGCGGTGACTGCGAGCGAGCGGCCGAGAAATGTCGTCGCCGACGTCGGATAGAGCCCGACCGGATACCAGAACAACCACGGCGCGCTGGCCTCGAGCCGGCCGTCCTGCACGGAGATCGCGAGCGGCTGGGGCGCGCCGCCCACGTCGTACATCCCGGCGTACGACTGCAGCTGAGCGGAATCGACGGTCACGGTCGCCGGGAGGAGCGTCGACATCGCGGGCGGCACGTCGCTCGCGTCCTTCATCCAGGCCAAGACCAACAGGCCGATCGAAGTGGGGAGGTCCGAAAAGATCGGCGTGCTGACGCCGAGCGCCGCGGTGTCGGTCAGCACGACCACGCCGACGTGTGCCTTCGGATCGAAGCCGACGAATGCGAGCCCGTCGCCGACGCCACCGTTGTGCCAGACCACGCTGCCGTCGGAGCCGACGATCCAGTTGTAGCCGATCTGATAGCCGGCGAAGCTGGTCGCCCGAAGTGGCACCTGACTGCGCGCCATCGCGGCTCCGAGCGCGTCGGTCGGCGCGGGCGTGATGCCGGCCTGTGCCGCGGCGTAGGCGAGCAGATCGTTCGCCGTCGATCGAAGCGAGCCAGCACCGGCGGTGGCTTCGGTGAACGTCCACGGCTCCGCCGGCGCGAGATCGCCGTCGTAGCCCGGCGCGCGTCGCAGCGCCTGCGCCGGGGTGAGCACGTTGGTCGTGTCGCCGAGCGCCAGTGGCTCCGCGATCGCGCGCTGCACGTCGTCGTTCCAGCTGCTACCGGCCTGGAGGCTCAGCGCGAGCCCGAGGAGTCCCTCGCCGATGTTGCTATAGACGAACTGCGTTCCCGGCGCCGATGCGAGCGGCGTGCTCGCGAGCATCGCGTAGAGGTCGGCCACCGAAAAGTCTGCCCAGTAGTTCGCCGGATCGCTCGGCTGGTAGCTCGCCGGTGGGCCGTCGGGGAGTCCGGACGTGTGCGTGGTGAGGTCTTCGAGCGTGATCTGCGTGCCGTTGTAGGTCGGCACCGTCACGCCGGCGGGCAGGAGTTGCTGCACTGGCGTGTCGAGCGCGAGTTGCCCGGCCTCGACCTGCGACGCGAGCAGGAGCCCGGTGAACGTCTTTGACACCGAACCGATCGGGAAGATGGTGTCGCCGGCCGGCGCGATGCCGGTGTCCCCGACGGATCCATAGCCGTAGACGACCGAGCCGTGCTCGTCGACCATACCGATGACGAGACCGTGCACGAACTGCCCGTCGAGCAGCGGCTGTAGCCACGGATCGACCTGGGCGTGAGCGAGCAGCACCGGTTGGTCGGGCGTGGCCGGGCTCGAGCAGCAAGCGAGCAGTGCCAATGATGTGAAGGCGAGGCGCATGTCAGTGAACTCCGAGACGGCTCGCTCAGCGTAGATCGCGCGCACCGTCCGGCTCGTGAATCGTGATGAACGGTCTAGAACGCGTGACGAATGGTCCGGCGGATCGATCTCTCGCGGGAAGAATTCCCCGCGATGTCGCTGGGCATCGCCGGACCGAAGACGCGCTCGGTGGTACGCCATAGCCATGCGGGCGATCGTCGTTCGTCGAGTCGGTGGACCGGAGGTGCTCGGCGAGGAGACCGTCGCGGATCCACTTCCCGCACCCGGTGAGGTGTTGGTCCGGATCGCCGCGTGTGGAGTCAACTTCGCCGACACCGAGCGGCGCCGCGCGGTCTACGCGCCGCCGACCCTGCCATACATTCCCGGGCACGAGGCTGCCGGCGTGATCGAAGCCGTGGGCGACAGCGTCGACGCGAAGTTGCGCGGTCGTCGCGTCGCGTTCTTCAGTCCGCGGTCGACGGGCACCTATGCCGAGCTCGCGACGACACCCGCGGACGAGCTGTTCGAATTCGACGACTCCGTCGACTTCGCGACGATGGCCGGCGTGCCGGAGCAGGGTCTCACCGCGTTCGGCGTCCTCGCACTCGCCGGACCGGTCGCCGGTCGCACGGTGCTCGTGCATGCCGCGGCCGGCGGGGTCGGCCAGCTGCTGGTCCAGCTCGCGCGTCACGCCGGCGCGCGCGTGCTCGGGCTCGCTTCGACGCCCGCGAAGGTCGAGGCGGTGCGCGCGCTCGGCGTCGAGGCCGCGTGCTCGAGCGACGACTGGGTGACCTGGGCCGGCGAGGTCGACGTCGTGTTCGATTCGATCGGTCGCACGACCCGCGATGCCTCGCTCCGCGTGCTCGCGCCCGGCGGACAGCTGCTGTTCTTCGGCGATGCGAGCGGTCCGCCGGCGCCGATCGATGTCGATCAGCTCTACGCGAAGTGTCTGCGGGTCGGAGCGTTCGGGCTGGAGCTCTCTCGCACCAGAGATGTGTGGGAGCGAGCGCGGCGCGAGCTCACCGATGCGGTGACAACGGGGCGCTTGCGAGTGAACGTGACGAGGACGTTCCCCCTCCACGATGCGGCGGCTGCGCATCTCGCGATCGAGAGTCGAGCGACGAGCGGGAAGCTCGTCCTCGTTCCCTGAGCAGCTTGGTGGAGGAGAACCCTCCCGAACGAATGGCGACCCCGACGGGATTCGAACCCGTGTTACCTGCGTGAAAGGCGGGTGTCCTAGGCCTCTGGACGACGGGGTCTTGATCGCTGTTTCGTTTATCTCTGTGAGCCCAGAAGGATTTGAACCTTCGACCCTCGGCTTAAAAGGCCGGTGCTCTACCACCTGAGCTATGGGCCCTGACTGGGCGGAGGAATCTGCCGTAACCGAGGTCAGAAGGCAAGCGCCAGCGAAGAATCGAGCAGTTATCCGAAACTTCAGGCCCTAAGCGGCGACGGCGCGGGCCTGAAGGCCGTCGATCGGCAGCCGGATCGTGAACGTCGTACCGATGCCGACCTTCGAGGTCACGTCGAGCCGGCCGTGATGCTTCTCGACGATCACGGCGCGCGCGATCGCGAGGCCCTGGCCGGAGCCCCGCCCGATCTCTTTCGTCGTGAAGAACGGGTCGTAGATCTTCTCGACGATCTCGTTCGGGATCCCGCAGCCGTTATCGGCGATCGAGATCACGGCATCGGTGCCTTCGACGAACGTCGAGATCGCGATGGAGCCGCGCTTGCTGGTGCCGCGATGCGCGTCTTCGATCGCGTGCGCCGCATTGACCACGATGTTGACGATCGCCTGGTTGATCTCGCCGACGTGGCACATCACGGGCGGCAGCGTGCCGAGCGTCAGTTGGGTATCGGCGACGTACTTGTACTCGTTGTTCGTGACGGTCAGCGTGTTCTGGATCGCGCGGTTGAGATCGCTCGGCGTCTGGTGCGGTTGATCGGCGTACGCGAATTCCTTCATCGCACGGACGATCGCGGTGACGCGCTCGAGGCCGCCCAGCACCAGCTTGCTCGCTTCCGGCATGCTCGTGATCAGGTCGTCGATGTCGGCGCGCTCGTCGGCGACGCGGAGCTGCTCGACGAGCTGCGGCACGGTGAGCTCGCCGCGGACGAGCTTCTCGACGGCGACGCGGCGCGCGAGCACGAGCTCGATCAGGCCCTGCGACGCTTCGTCGAGGAACGTGCAGCTGTGGCTGACGAACTGGACCGGGCTGTTGATCTCGTGTGCGATGCCCGACGCGAGCCGGCCGACCGATTCGAGCTTCTGCGCCTGGCGCAGCTCGAGCTCCATGTCGGCGCGCCGCTTCATCTCCTTCTCGAGCTGGGCGGTGCGGACCGCGACGCGTTCTTCGAGCGCGGCGTTCGACATCGCGAGCTCGTCCTCGGCGGTCTGGAGGTTGAAGACGACGTCGACCAGGCGGCTGCGATCCGCGCGGAGCTGGGCGAGCATCTTGTTGAACGCGCGAGCGAGCACGCCGATCTCGTCGCTGCGATTGTCCTGCACCGTCGCCGCGAGGTCGGCGCTGGTCGCGACGGTGCCGATCGCGCGAAGCCGGCGCACGAGCGAGCGCGACACGATCCACGCGACGAGGATGCCGAAACCGAGCGCGACGCCGGAGACGACGATCGACGCGATGAACAACCTGCGGCTCTCCGCGTCGTAGCCGGCGGTCGAGGCTTCGAGCACGAACGTGCCGCGCGGACCTTCCGCCGAGATCACGGGCACGATGATCGAGTAGCGATCGGCGCCGTGGATGATCCGGCGCGCGACGACACCTTGCTTCGCGCGATCGATCCACGGGGCCGGCTTGCCGGTCTGGTACATCACGTTGCCGGCACCGTCGAACAGCGTCGTCGCGACGATGTCGGGGTCGGAGGTGACGGGCCCCAGCACTTCGCTCGCGGTCGCGCGATCGCCGAACGCGATGGCAGAGCGCAGCTCCAACGCGAACTGATCGCCGTAGCTGCCGAGCTGGCTGTCGCCGAATTCTTGCTTCTGGTCGAGCTGCTGCGACTTGAAGTACCAGGTACTCGCAACCACGAGCACGACGATCGGGATCGCGATGAACGCGATCAACTGCGTCCTGATCGAGAACCATCCGCGTCGCACGCCATGTGAATCGGCCAAATTCGGGGCTGTTCAGCGGTCGCAGGCGGCCGATTAGCTGAATTAACAATGTGGCGATCGGTCGTGATCGTGGCCCTGTCGGGCGCTGTGGGATGCAGCGAAGCCCGCGGCGGCGACATTCCCGATCTCGGGCCACCCGCGCTGGTCTCCGTCGAGACCACGAGAAACATCGACTTCAACCCGCGGATGTTGAGGCGATTTCGCCAGCTGCACGAGGCGCCGCCCGAGAATCCCGCACTGGTCGAGCTCGGCAAGCTGCTGTTCTTCGAGCCCCGGCTCTCCCACGACGGTGATCTGGCGTGCAACACGTGCCACCCCCTCGATCGCGGCGGAACGGATCACTCGAGCGTCTCGATCGGCACCGACGGCCAACGCGGCAAGCGCAACGCGCCGACGGTGTTCAACGCTGCGACGCAGATCGCGCAGTTCTGGGACGGCCGCGCCTCGGACCTCGAGCAGCAAGCGTTGGGGCCGATCCTCAACTCGTCCGAGATGGCGATGCTCGATCCCGAAGCGGTCGCGCGGACGCTGCGCGTCGTGCCGGGCTACGTCACCGCATTCGCGCGCGCGTTTCCCGGCGAGCCGATAGACTTGCCTCACGCCGTCCATGCGATCGCCGCGTTCGAGCGCACGCTCGTGACACCGTCGCGGTGGGATCGTTTTCTCGCCGGCGATCGCAGGGCGCTCAGCCGCACCGAACAGGTCGGGCTGAAGCTGTTCGCCGATATCGGCTGCATCCAGTGCCACACCGGCGAGCTCGTCGGCGCGTCGATGTTCCAGAAGGCCGGCCGGATGGCACCGTGGCCGAACCAGCTCGATCAGGGCCGCTATCAGGTCACCCACGACGAAGCTGACAAGATGGTGTTCAAGGTGCCGAGCCTGCGCAACGTCGCCTCGACCGCTCCGTACTTTCACGACGGCTCGGCAGCGACGCTCAAGACCGCGATCACCATGATGGCGCGCTACCAGCTCGGGACCGAGCTCGCCCCACCCGAAGTCGCCGCGATCGAGGCGTGGTTGATCGCGCTCGATGGGGCGCCGCCCCAGATCGACCCGCCAACACTCCCGTGATTCCAGTTGCTTTGCTGCACGTACGGCGGTAGCCTTCCTTTGCCTACATGGACAAACGGGAAGCGGTACGAGTCCCCGTCCAGGTGCGTGCTCGATGCCGTGCCGAGGGAGTGGTGCTCGACGGATTGGTCGAGGACGTCTCGCGCAGCGGACTGTTCTTGCGCATCGATCCGGCCGAGCTCGAGCCAGGCGCCGACGCAGAGATCGACCTCGATCTGCCCGGCGAAGAGACGTTGCACCTCCAGGTCAAGGTCGTCCGGGTCGAGGCAGCCGACGAGGCCCGCACGGGCGTCGCGCTGAAGTTCGCGGGTGATTCGTCGACGGCGCGCATGCCGCTGGCGAACTTCATCATGAAGTCGCACCAGGCCCGCTAATAGATTCGATGGCTTGCGGGCTTGATCGGCAGCGTTTCGCCGATATGCTGGCCGCGATAAATTGCTCGCGGAAGTGACCTCCTCGGATCTGTCGGCGAAGCCGGTTGCACGTCGCACGGTGCTCGCGCGGCGCGATGCCCTCACGCCGTTCGCTCGCGAGATCGCGAGCATGCGGATCGCGGAGCGCGTGAATGACCTCCTTTCAGCTACAGACTGCCGGACCGTCGCGCTCTACGCGCCGAAGGGCAGCGAGGTCGAGACCTGGTTGATCGACGAGCACGTCCGTGCAACGGGCGGCCGGGTCGTCTATCCCCGCGTCGTCGATCACACAAAGGAGCTCGAGTTCCACGAGGTCGTGCCGGAGCAGCTCGTACCGGCGCGGTTCGGTCTTCGCGAGCCACGTGCGGATTGGCGCAACACGGTCGGGCTCGTGGAGATTTCGGCATTCATCGTCCCGGGAATCGCGTTCGATCGCCGCGGCGGTCGGATCGGCTGGGGTCACGGTCACTACGACGCGACGCTGTCGGCCGCACCGGCCAAGGCACTACGGATCGGGCTCGCTTACGATCTGCAACTACTCGACGAAGTCGCGCGCGATCCGCACGACATCGATCTTTCCCACGTCGTGACCGAGAGCGCGACGTACGAGGTCACTCGCTAATGGAACCGATCACACTCGTGATCGCGCTCGTGCTCGGACTCGCCGCTGGCGTGTTCGTCGGCACGCGATTCGGCAAGGCGCGCGGCGCCGCCGGCGGAGATTCGGCGCTCGCCGAAGCTGAAGCCGAGAAGGTCCGGACCGCTGCCAAGGCCGAGGTCGCCGCGATCAAACAAGCCGCCGAGGTCGAGGGCAAGGAAGCTGCGCGCAAGCGCAAGGCCGAGCTCGACGACGAACTGAAGCAACGCCGCGCCGAGCTGCACAAGCGCGAGGAATCGCTCGGTCAAAAGGAGCGAGACCTCGACAAGCAGCGCAAGGACGCGGAGCGCCGCGCGGGCGAGCTCGACAAGAAAGAGAAGAGCGTCGACGGCAAGATCCGCCAGGCCGACGCCGCCGTCGAGAAGGCCGAGAGTGCGCAGGCCGATGCGCGCAAGAAGCTCGAGCAGATCGCCGGCCTGTCGGAAGCCGACGCGCGCAAGAAGCTCGAGGAAGAGGTCCGCGGTCAGGCGCTCCAGTCGGCCGCCGTGGAGATCAAACGGATCGAGGACGAGGCCGCGAAAGAGGCGACCGCGCGCGCGAAGACGATCGTGGCGACCGCGATCCAGCGGTTCGCGAGCGAGTTCGGCCACGAGCGTACGGTCGCGGTGATCCCGCTGCCGTCGGATGACCTGAAGGGCCGGTTGATCGGTCGCGAGGGCCGCAACGTACGTGCGCTCGAGGCCGCGACCGGCATCGACCTGATCATCGACGACACCGCCGAGTCGATCACGATCTCGTGCTTCAACCCGGTGCGCCGCGAGATCGCTCGCATCGCGATCTCGGCGCTCGTCGCCGATGGCCGGATCCATCCGACCCGGATCGAAGAAGTCGTTCGCAAGGCCGAAAAGGAAGTCGACAAGGTCTGCAAGGAAGCCGGCGAGCAGGCGGTGTTCGACCTCGGTCTTCACCGCGTCCATCCCGAGCTCGTGAAGCACCTCGGCCGGTTGAAGTTCCGCCAGTCGTACGCGCAGAACGTGCTGCTCCACTCGATCGAGGTCGGCTATCTCGCCGGGTTGATCGCGGCAGAGCTCGACTTCAACGTCAAGCTCGCGCGCCGTGCGGGCCTCTTGCACGACATCGGCAAGGCGCTCGATCACGAGCAAGAGGGCAACCACGGCGAGGTCGGCGCGCAGTTCGCGCGCAAGCACGGCGAGTCGCCGAAGGTCGCGCAGGCGATCGCGGCGCACCACGGCGACGACGTCGGGGCGAAGCCGACCGCGCTGCTCGACCATATTGTCGCCGCGGCGAACGCGCTGTCGGCGGCCCGCCCGGGTGCGCGGCGCGAGCAGCTCGCGTCGTACATCAAGCGGCTGGACGACCTCGAGGCGATCTGCAAGCGGTTCACCGGCGTCGAGCGCGCGTACGCGCTGCAGGCCGGCCGCGAGATCCGCGTGATGGTGATGAACGATCAGGTCGACGACGCGCAGGCGATCGTGATGTCGAAAGAGATCGCGCGGTCGATCGAGACCGAGGCGACGTATCCCGGCCAGGTCCGGGTCGTCGTCGTGCGCGAGACCCGCGCGTCCGATTACGCGCGCTAGTGCTGAATCGTGTAGCAGACGGGTGGCACCTGGCCCGATGCGATCGCGATGCACGTGTCGTTCGTGATCGCCGCGGTGCACGCCGCTAGGTTCGCCTTCGTCAGCGCGAGCCCGGTCTTCGGATCGCTACCATCGAGGACCTTGTCGGCAGTGCGGCCGAAGTAGCAGCGCTTGTGGCACGGCTCGTCGCAGTTCGCGTTCTGGCCGCAGGTCGTGCACAGCTTCGCGCAGAACCCGTCGCAGTACGCGCCGACCGTGAGAAACCCGCCGGATCCACTCGCAGCGCTGCCAGCTCCCGGGGTTGCGTCCTTGTTCCCACACGCGGCGACCATCACGACGACCAGGGCGATGACGATGTTCATGGTGCGATCATACCGGGACCAGCTACGCTGGACCCGTGCGCCTCGATCCGACCGTCACGCACGCTCGGGTGTTTTTCCTGATCGACGTCAGTCGCGATCAGCTGGCCGAGGTCGTGGGCGGAAGGATCATCAGCGCGGAGCCGGTCGAAGGCGGGCTGACGAACACGATCCACAAGGTGACCACCGAAGCGAACGAGACGTTCGGCGTGAAGCACTACGCCGGCGGTCGCGACTGGTTCGATACCGAGCTGACGACGCTGACGCTCTTGCACGGCACGCTGCCGATTCCGGAAGTGGTGCACGTCGACGATGCGCGGATGGTGATCGTCTATCGCTGGATCGAGGGAATGACGCTGCTCGACCTGCGGCGCAAGGGCCATAAAGAAGCGTTCGCCGCGCTCGCCGAGCCTCTCGGCCGCGTGCTCGCCGCACTCGCGACGACCGATGCGACCGAGCCGTTCGACCTCGCGCCGATGCTCGATGCGAGCTACGTGCGGCTCGCGGATGGTCGCGCGCGCGGCCGGTTGGGTGCACCGCTCGCGGATGCCCTGCGCAAGCAACTCGAAGCTGCCGAGCCGATGATGGCGTGGGGCGCGGTGTGCCTGTCGCACGGCGACCTCTCGCATCGCAACGTGCTCGTCGCGAAGCGCGGCGCCGGTTGGCGGATCAACGGCATCATCGACTGGGAGACCGCGACGACCAGCTCGCCGCTGTTCGATATCGGCAGCCTGATGCGCTACGGCGACCGTCACGATCGAGCATGGCTCGAGGCGTTCGAGCGCGGCTATCGCGACAACGGCGGCGATCTTCCGGAGGGCTGGAACCGGTGGGCGCGCCTGCTCGATTCCCTCGACCTGGTCGAGTTGCTCGACGAGGAACAGGGGCTCCAGGTGTTGTTCGACGACTGCCGCACGCTGATCGCGAAGCTCGTCGCGGACGTCGGCCGGTCGCGTGCGTGATAGGGTGCGCGCATGCTCGACGAGCTGAAAGCGCGCGGATTGTTCCAGGAATGCACCGACCTCGAGGGTCTCGGCGAGTTACTCGCCAAGTCCGCGCCGGTCGCGGTGTATGCCGGGTTCGATCCGACGTCGTCGAGCCTGCACGTCGGCAACCTGGTGCCGGTGATCCTGCTAAAGCGGTTCCAGCTCGGTGGCCACCGACCCGTGGTGGTCGTCGGTGGTGCGACCGGCATGATCGGCGATCCGTCGGGCAAGAGCAGCGAGCGCAACCTGCTCGACGAGGCCACGCTCGCGGGAAACGTGCGCGCGATCCACGCGCAGCTGTCGCGCCTGCTCGACTACAACACCTCGCCCACCGGCGCGGTGATGACGAACAACTACGACTGGACGAAGTCGCTGACGTACCTCGACTTCCTGCGCGACTACGGCAAGTTCCTGACGGTCAACTACATGACTGCGAAGGACTCGGTCGAGAGCCGGCTCGGCGGCGAGAGCGGCATCTCGTACACCGAGTTCTCGTACATGCTGCTCCAGGCGTTCGATTTCGTGCAGCTCGCGCAGTCGCACGCCTGTCGGGTCCAGGTCGGCGGCAGCGATCAGTACGGCAACATCACCGCCGGCTGCGAGCTCCAGCGCAAGATGGGCCGGCCGCAGCTGTTCGGCTACGTCGCACCGCTGATGCTCGATTCGTCGGGGCAGAAGATGGGCAAGACCTCGACCGGCGAGCGCGTCTGGCTCGACCCCGAGAAGACCACGCCGTTCGCGTTCTACCAGTACTTCCTGAACCGGACGGACGAGGAAGCGCCACGCCTGTTGAAGATGTTCTCGACCGAGTCGATGGAGCGGATCGAGGAAGTGCTCCGCGAGCACGACGCGGACCGCGCGAAGCGGATCGCGCAGAAGGAGCTCGCGCGCGCGATGACGACGTGGGTCCACGGCGCCGGGGCGATTTCGGCGATCGAGGCGAGTGCGGGCGAGATGTTCGGCGGGGACTTATCGAAGTTGAGCGATGCGCAGCTCGCGGACATGGCAGGGACGGTGCCGAGTCACGACGTGCCGAAGAGCGAGCTCGAGGCGGGGATCGCACTGATCGATCTGCTCGTGCGGGTCGGCATCGAGAGCTCGAAGGGGGCCGCGCGCCGCACCATCGAGCAAGGCGGCGCGTACTTGAACGATGTCGTCGTGAAGGATGTCGCGAAGAAGGTGACGCTCGGCGATCTGATGACCGAGACGCGGCTCGTCTTGCGCAAGGGCAAGAAGAACCTGCGGATCGTTCACGTGGTCTGAGCGGGACCGGGCTGGAGCTGGAGCTGGAACGCGAAGCCGATGGCGACGCCGGCTTGCTCGAGCACCGTGGTCACGATGCGGCCGGCGGCCGCCTCGGCGTCCGCGCGCGAGCTCTGGGTCACGCTGAAGTAGATCTCGTGGAGACCGCCACGGTTCGGTCCCATGCACCAGCCCGCGTCGGCGAGAATCGCGTCGAGCGCGGCGGAAACACGAGGCAGCTCGTCATCCGTGAGCCAGCGCGCGAGATCGGCGTAGACGCTCCAGGTCACTTGTTGCGCTTGAACGTCGACGCCGGGACCGCGTGCTTGATCGCCGGGACCTGGTGGATGTAGCTCGCGACCGCGTGGAGATCGGCGTCGGTCAGCTGGCTCCAACCGCTCTGCATCAGCAGCATCGGCGGCAGGATCTGGCGGTGATCGGGACCGACCATGGTCTTTAACGTCGTGAAGATCTGCTCTTCGCTCCACCGGCCGATCCCGGTGTCGGCGTCGGGCGTGATGTTCGGCGCGTAGAGCTTGCCGGTGCCGAGGCCGACCGGGGTGAGCTCGAGGCCGCCGCTAAACATGTGATCCGGCTCGCCGGGAGTCTGATGGCAATGGCCACACAGCATCAGCGACGCGAGATATTCGCCGTGCGCGACCGCGTTCGCCTTGTCATCGGGGTGGTTCGGCGGCGTCGGGACCGCGAGCTGCGGAAATTTGAGGTTCTTGTTCGGTGCGATCACGCGCGAGACCGGCTTGAGCGACCGGAGATACGCCACGACGGCCGCCAGATCCCGATCGGTCATCCGGTTGTAGAGCGCGTACGGCATGATCGAATACAGCTGGGTGCCGTCGGGACGCGTGCCTTCGCGGATCGCGCGTGCGATCTGGTCGTCGGTCCAGTTGCCGATCCCGGTCGCTTTGTCCGGCGTGATGTTCGGACTGCGCCAAGTGCCGGCCGGATCGGGCATGTCCGAACCGCCGCCGCCGAGGTTCGCGACGTCCGGGCCGTTCGGACCGATCGCGGTGTGGCAAACGAGGCATCCAGATGCGTGGGCGACGTACGCGCCGCGCGCGAGCTCGTGCGCTTTCGAGGTTGCGTCCGAGCCCCAGCCCTGCCCCGTGCCGGGATCGGACGGATCGAAGACGGGCTCGGCTTGCTTCACACCGGAGCCGAGCTTGATCTTCTCGACCTTGTCCGGGTCCTTGTCGTCGGCGTTGCGCTTCGGACCGCACGCCGCGAGGGTGAGAGCGAGAAGGACGAACGATCTCATAGGTGTTTTAACCACGATCGCGCGCCGAAAACACGACGCGGTCAGCGCCGCTTCGTCGCAGTGATCTGCGCGACCGCCGAGCGGCGACCGAGCGCGTCGACCCAGGTCAGGCCGATGTGGTCGCCAATGAGGATCGGTCCGGGACCACCGCGCATGCAGCTCTTGTGAGCGTACGTGGTCGTCTCGAACTTGCGCTGCTTGTCGGTCGGCGCGACGGCCGAGTGAACGCGCGCCCCGCTCCCGGTGATCGCGATCGTGAGATAGCGAGCATCGGCCGGGGGATCGACAGACAGCTCGAGCGTGGTCGTTCCGCCCGGCACTCCCGAAGGGATCTTGCGTGCGTCGGCCATGCTGGTGGTCGAGCTCAACGAGGAGGGTCTCGGCCGTGCGAGCTTCGGCGAGCTCGTCTTGGATTGGTGGATTCTCGCGATCTGATTGCCGTCTTCGCCGAGGATCACGAGATCTCGATCGGCAGCGCCCTGTGGAACCCAGCGCTCGACCGAGCTGCCGAGATCCTCGATCGCGTACGCGACATCGTGACCATCGCCGTCCTGGAGGGTCCAGTGCTCGTCGGTATCGCGGGTCGCATTGCGAACCGGCACCTCCCGGCGAGTCACGAGGATCGCGCCATCCGCCGGCAGTGTCGCGTCGGCTGCGGTGACGAGCGTGAGCTCGCTGCGCATCGGCGGAGGTGCGGCGCACGGCCAGGCTGCAGTCGCTGGCAAGAGAGACGCGATGACAACGAACAGGAAGCTACGCATTGCAGGCACCGTGGACGGACGGCTGAAGGATCAGACGCACGAGCCGCACGAACGCGCGCGAAATCGCCATCGGCGCCGAAAAAGAGAAGAGGGCCCGATCTTTCGATCGAGCCCTCAAAACCCCGGCAGCGTCCTACTCTCCCACAGGGTTGCCCCTGCAGTACCATCGGCCCTGGAGAGCTTAACTTCCGTGTTCGGGATGGGAACGGGTGTGACCTCTCCGGTGTAGCCACCAGGAAAAAAAGAATGAAGTGCATTGCACGGCCAGGTTGGTACCTGGCAGGTCAGCATTGAATCGGCTCTGGTGAGCCGTTAGATCGTCCTACATCCATGAATCCCGACTAGAGACACTCTCTTACAAGGTCTGGGAAACGCGAATGGGGTGATGGCTTTGACCTTCTCCCGGCGCGCCTCGACATCAGCGTGGTAGCTGATGCGGCGCCCACGATATCGGTTTGACCCGATAACGTTGGGAAAAATAGGTGGTCAAGCCGCCCGACCGATTAGTACACGTTAGCTCCATGTCTTGCGACACTTCCACATCGTGCCTATCAACCGCGTAGTCTACGCGGGGTCTTCTGGTGCCTTGACGGCATTTGGGATACCTAATCTCGAGGGGGGCTTCCCGCTTAGATGCTTTCAGCGGTTATCCCTTCCAGACATAGCTACCCGGCGATACGGCTGGCGCCATAACCGGAACACTAGCGGTCTGTCCAACTCGGTCCTCTCGTACTAAAGTCAGCTCCTCTCAAGTATCCTGCGCCCACGACGGATAGGGACCGAACTGTCTCACGACGTTCTGAACCCAGCTCGCGTACCGCTTTAATTAGCGAACAGCTAAACCCTTGGGACCGATTTCAGCCCCAGGATGCGATGAGCCGACATCGAGGTGCCAAACCACGTCGTCGATGTGAACTCTTGGACGTGATAAGCCTGTTATCCCCGGAGTACCTTTTATCCGTTGAGCGATGGCCCTTCCAT
>Ga0105245_10000030_pt1 | contig 152361 bp, 154 predicted proteins | sample KBSM54metaG_FD_81523 | JGI IMG/M metagenome (GOLD analysis project Ga0105245, IMG submission 81523) | Miscanthus rhizosphere microbial communities from Kellogg Biological Station, Michigan, USA - KBS M5-4 metaG | ecosystem: Host-associated > Plants > Roots > Rhizosphere > Soil | place... | reverse complement strand
CGATGCCGATATCGCGTCGGCCAAGGACATCGAGCTCAAGGCGACGCCGTCGTTCGTGATCAACGGTCGCCGGGTGATCGGCAACCTGCCGGTCGAGTCGTTCCGCGCCGTCATCGACGACGCGCTCGCTCATCCGTAGTCGTAACGGAGCCGCGCGCCCGCAGGCAGCGCGAGCCCGAAGTGCTCGTCGAGGATCTTCACGAGATGATCGTGCGACTCGACGCGATGCTTCTCGGCGACGCCATCCGCGCCGCGGATCGACAGCGTGTCGTTGAGCAGCGTCACCCGGCCTGCGGGCGTCGCGCGCGCGACGAGCAACCGGCTCTTGAAGTGCGACTGCGGGTGGGTGCTCGTGTACCAGTTCGCGACGATGCGATCGATCAGCGGCATCTCTTCGAGCGTGAGCTCGCAGACGTCGTGCCAGTCCTCGCCGAGGCGCGCCTGGTGGTAGATCATGTTGCCCTCGCGATGCAGGCGACGCGGTTCGTGCGGCGTCGCTTGCTCGCCGTGCTCGGCGAGGCGGAGCGCGCGGGTCGGTGACATCGCGCCGACGCCGACGTCCGCGAGCCATGACTCTTCGAGCTCGACCCGCACGAGCAAGTGCGTGCGAGCCGGCGTGTAGTCGCGCGGCCGTTGCCAGCGCACGCGGGCCGACAACGGGCGCGCGTGAAACCCGAGCGCGGTCAGCACCTCGAGCAGCAGCGTGTTCTGCTCGAAGCAGTAGCCGCCGCGACGATCGTGGACGAGCTTCTGGACCACCGCTTCGGGCGCGAGCTCGATCGGCCGGCCGAGCAGCACGTCGAGGTTCTCGAACGGAATCGTCTGGACGTGGGCGCGAACGAGACCGTTCAACGTCTCGAGCGTCGGCGTGCGCGGGCCGGTGTAACCGGTACGCGCGAAATAGGCATCGAGGTCCACGCGTGCATGGTGACACGCCGGCGGCAGTAACTGTGCTGGCCCCGCGCGCGCTACCTGTGCTGGACCTGGAGCGCGGGGCGCGACGAGCGGTCGCCAAGTCCGCGCAGATCGCGCACGACGTGCGAGCCCGGATCGAGCCGCAACGCGTAGTCGAACCGATCGTTCGCCTCCCGCGTATCGCCGAGCTCGCGAAACCCGATGCCCTGCTCGAGCTCGTTCCACACGTGGCGCGGTGCACGCACCATCGCGCGCACGCGCGGGCGAGCACCGAGCGCGGCGAATGCGCCGATGACCTCGTCGAGCGACCGGAACCGCTTCGCCGGATCGCGCTCGAGGCAGCGCAGGATCACCGCGCCGAACGGATCGTTCGGCGGAAAATCGCGGATCAGTTGCCATAGCCCGCGGCCGACCGCGTAGACGTAGCTGCGCTCGCTGCACAGCGGCCACTGGAGGTCGAGCTCCGGCGGCGCGCAATCGCTCGGCAAGGAGTCCCGACCGACGCTCGCGAATCCGACGCGCAGCTGGCCCTCGAGATCGATCTTCACGATCGGCGACGTGAACCACGCCGCTTGCGTCGCGGGCACGCGCGCCAGCACGAATTCCATCGTCTGTGCGAGCTCGATGCCCCAAGACGCGACCCGGATATCGTCCGCCGGCCGGACTCCCAGCGCGATCCGCGGCTGCGTCCAATCGAGCGCCGCGTAGCGCAGCACACCCGGTGCGATCACTTCGAACAGCACCGGATGGCGCGGCAAGTCCTGCCATAACCGCCACAGGGGTTCGGCGACGCGCACGCACGCCGAGCCCGTCTTCGCGTACTCCATCGTGGCGACGCGTTCGCGCTGCCACCCGGTCATCCTGCGCATCTGGACGTAGGCGGAGCCGAGCTCGCCGAACTCGGCAGAGCGCAACGCCCACATCGATCGCCGGAGCCACTCCTGCGCCACCATGTATGGAGCATAACGATCGAGCCGGAAGTTCTTCCTGACTCATTTGAACCTGGCAGATGCGCCTGCGTTGCGGCTCCACGTACCGCCGCAGACTTAGGTCACATCGACTCGATGCGTCGGTCCGAACGCTGTTCGATCAGTCGTAGATACGTGGACATTTCCACCCCCGCTTCCTCGTCACGGCCCAAGGCAGCGAGCGCACGAGAGCGGAGCTCGTGGGATTCGTCGGCCGTCAGCGGTGCAAGAACCGTAAGCGAGTCGTCATATCGCTCGTCGCGGATCAACAGATCGGCGAGCAGCAGCTGCGCGACCGTGTCGTCGTCGTAGACCGGCCGTTTCAGCATCTGGATCGCATCGACGATCCGGCCGCTGATCATCACGTCGCGCAATTCGGCGAGGTGCTCGGGCAGTGACGACACCATCGGGTTCGGCACGGCCGCAGCGGCGCGCGTCGCCGCCATCACGCGATCGACTTCGCGGCGAAGCAACATCGCTTCGAGCAACTTCGGTTGCAGCGTGCACGCGCGATCGAACGCGCCGCGCGCATCGGGCAAGCGACCGAGTGCGAGCAGCGCCTTGCCGCGGAGGTGATGGGCGCGTGGTTCGTCGGGCGCGCTTGCCACGATCGAATCCACCTTGTCGAGCGCGTCGTGGTAGCGGCGGCGGTGAAGGAGATCCTCGACCTGTTCGTGCGGCGTGCCGACCGGTGGAGCGGGCTCGATCGACCGCACGACCTGAGGAGGATGCAGGCGCTCGTAGACGTGTTGGAACACGCGAGGAACCGGCACCCGGCTGGCGCGATCCTCGATGATCGGTTCCGGCCTCATGTACATCGACCTGTCGTAGTCGGATGGCACGGTCTCCAGATCGACAAGCGGGGCCGTCGCGATGAGCTCGCGTAGCTCGGCCGCGATCGGATCGGAGGCCCAGGGTTCGAGGCAGTCCAGCGCGCTCGGCCGATCGCGAAAGGTCCACAGTCCGATCGCTCGTTCGAGCGCTTTCCACAGCTCGGTCGGTGGCTCGAGCCTTGGCCGCGAGCCATCAGCGACGCGCAGCGCTTTCGTGACGCTGCGTAGGGTCTTGAAGGTGTCGCGATCGAGCTCGAGGCAGCGAGCGATGATCTGGCCGCACGCTGATCCGTGCGCGCGCCGTGCGACGAGTTGGTCGAGACCTCGGCCGACGGCGAGGACGAGGAGCCCTTGGTCCGAGCGGTCGGAGATTGGCGCGACGGGCGCTGCAAACGCGATGCGGAGCCGGCCTTGAAGATCGAGCTTCAAGATCGGATTCGTGAACCACTTCGCATCCGCGATCCCGACAACCTCGACGACGTGCTGGATCGCGCTGACCAATTCGAGGCCATGCGTCGCGATCTTTCTCTCGGCGTCGGCCGTGACGAGCTGCGTGCCGCGCCGATCCCAATCGATCGCCGTGAAGCGAAGCAGGCCCGGCTCGAATGCTGGAATCACCGCGGGATGGTCGATCCGCTGGATCCAGTGGTCCCACATGCGTGTTGCAGCATCGAACGCGAGCTCGAAGTGCACGGTCACGAACGGCTTGCCCTCTGGATCGTGGCGCATGGCCAGCTTGCCGAAAGGCTTGATTCGTCTCGGCCACCGCGCCCGCTCCAACCACTTTGCCGCCAACGACATCACCAACATTCTACTTGCGCACCGGCAAATGGCCGCTTAGGTTGTTCGAGTCATGTGTTGCCAGTGCACGACGACGACGACCACCACCAACCCACGCGGGTCGGTGGTCGTGCGCGCTGGCTGACACCCTCGCCCGACCCGACGCCCGCCAACTGGCCGGGCGTTGTTTCGTCGTGCTGCAGCATCCGGTCCGTTGGTCCAACGAAAGCCAATGGAGACCGACCATGCTCGCCGAATCCGAATCCGTTCTTCCTCCCGACGACCATCGCGCGTTGATCGCGCGACTCGACCTCTGCCACTTCGAAGATGCCGCACCCGCGATGGTGTTCTGGCATCCGCGCGGCTGGCTGCTCTATCGCTTGCTCGAAGACGCCGCGCGCGCGCACGTGCTCGCCGGCGGCTATCGCGAAGTGCGGACTCCGCAATTGCTGCGACGCCCGGTGTGGGAGCGCAGCGGCCACTGGGGCAAGTTCCACGACGCGATGTTCGCGTGCGGCGACGGCGCCGACGAAGCGGCGTTGAAGCCCGTGAGCTGCCCTGGCCACATCCAGCTCGTGAAGCGCGATGCCCCGTCGTGGCGCGACCTGCCGATCCGGATCGCCGAGTTCGGCCTCGTCCATCGCGACGAGCCAGGTGGGACCTTGCATGGCCTCATGCGCCTGCGTCAATTCACTCAGGACGACGGCCACATCTTCTGCAGCGAGGATCAGGTCGCTGGCGAGGTCGAGAAGTTCTGCCGGGAGCTGCCGGCGTTCTATCGCCGGTTCGGCTTCGAAGAAGTCTCGATCGCGCTCTCGCTGCGCCCGGAGCATCGCCTCGGCGAAGAATCGCAGTGGGGTCGCGCGGAGAGCATGCTGCAGGACATCGTCGAGAAGCTCGGCGTGCCTTACGTCGTCCAACCCGGCGCGGGTGCGATCTACGGACCGAAGCTCGAGTTCGTGTTGAAGGATCGCCGCGGTCGCGCGTGGCAGTGCGGCACCATCCAGCTCGACTTCGTCATGCCGGAGCGGTTCGACGTGCGCTACGTCGACGCGGGCGGCGAGCGCAGGCGCGTCGTGATGCTGCATCGCGCGCTGTTCGGATCGATCGAGCGCTTCCTCGGCGTGGTGCTCGAGCATCACGGTGCGGCGCTGCCGGCGTGGCTCGCGCCGGAGCAAGTCGCGGTCGTACCAGTGGGGCCGCCGCATCGCGAAGCAGCGAGCGAGGTCGCGCGCGCGCTGCAAGCGGTCGGGGTGCGCGCGCGGGTCGATGCGAGCGATGCCACCCTCGCCCGCCGGATCGCGCTCGCTCATCAAGATGGCGTGCCGTTCCAGATCGTCCTCGGAGATCGCGAGATCTCGGGAGGCACTCTGGCGATTCGCGCACGCGACGCGCAATGGTGGGCGCCGAAGGAGCTCGCGATCTCGGATCTTGCAAAGAGATGTCAGTCGAGTCCGGTCTTGCCTTCGGCCCAGTAAGACTTCACGCGTTGCGGCTGTTTGCTGGCGAGTTGCTTCAAGTGGCCGCGCAGATCCTGGATCGACTTCGCGTTGCCGGTGAGCACGAGCGTGCCACCGGCGGCGGCGAGGTCGCGCGCGATCTTCGCGAGGTGATCGCGGTTGCGCTCCACGAGCTCTGCTTTCAGGCCCAGCTTTTCGAGCGCGGGCTCGACGTTCGCGCGCGCACCGACCTCGAGGATCACGCGCGCGTCGCCGCGCCGTATGTCGTGAAGCGAGCGCGCGACGCCGACCGAGGTCTCGTCGCCGAACAGAGCGATCGGACCGGGGATCGAAGCGAGCGCGATCGAACCGGAGGGCCCGACGAACCGGAGCTGGCGACCTGGTCCGAGGGCACGCGCCCATGCCGAGCTCGGCCCGCGATCGTGCAGGAACACGGCGAGCTCGAACCGTCCGCCGCTGCACCCGAACGGCGAGTACGTGCGCGTCCCGATTTCGGGAAAGAACACCTGGATCTTGTCGCCGGCGCCCGGCACGGCGGAGCTGCGAACCACCACGTGGACGAACGCGCCGACGGTCGTCGCCTCGACCACGTCCGCCACGGCCATCAGGCGGTCGCCGAGCCAGCTGCCGAGGAACCGCGACTTCAGATTCGCCATCCGGCCAGCCTAGCGCGGCCGGCCGACGCGCAACACGGAGTGCGTGCTCACTCCGAATTGCGTACGATATGGATGTGGCGAGCAAGCTAGTCACGCGCTGGATCGCGCTCACGCTCGCGGCATCGATCGTCGCGGCACTCGACGGCGGCTGGCTCGTTCACTGGGCCTCGCTCGCACCGGCAAAGATCTGGCACGGCGAGGTCTGGCGGCTCGTCACGTGGCCGTTCGTCGAGCTCGGTCCGGTCCAGCTCATCCTCACGTGCGTCGCGATCTACAAGCTCGGCGGCGACCTCGCGCAGCGCTGGGGCGATCGCCGCTTGTTCCGGTTCGCGCGCCACGTCGTGCTGAGCGCGGCGGTCGTGACCGCGATCGCGGGTGCGATTCCCGGACTCGGCTACATCCAGCGGCTTGGCGGCTGGGCGATCTGCGACGCGCTCGTGATCGCGTGGGCGCGTCAGTTCCCTGCACGGACGCTGACGGTCTACGGTATGCTTACCGTAGGTGGTCGCGAGCTCGTCAGTATTACCGTCGGAGCCGCGATCGTGTTCGCGATCTATTTCGGGCCGATGACGATGGCGCCCGAGCTCGTCGCCTGCGCCGCTGCCGCGCTCTACCCGCAATCGTGGTTGCGGCGATGAGCGCGCAACACGTCGACGTCCTGATCATCGGCGCCGGGCTCTCCGGCATCGGTGCCGCGCGTCATCTCCAGAAGCTGTGTCCCGACAAGACGTACGCGATCCTCGAGGCGCGCGCACAGATGGGCGGCACGTGGGACCTGTTTCGCTATCCGGGCATTCGCTCGGATTCCGACATGTACACGCTCGGCTACGTGTTCAAGCCGTGGACGAACCCGCAGGCGATCGCCGATGGCCCGTCGATCCTCGAGTACATCCACGAGACGGCGCGCGAGGGCGGCATCGATCAGTACATCCACTACAACGAGCGCGTGACGCGCGCGCGGTGGTCGAGCGCCGACGCGAAGTGGACCGTCGAGGCCGCGCACACCTGGACGTGCAGCTTCCTCTACGTGTGCGCGGGCTACTACGACTACGCGGCAGGTTACACGCCGGAGCTCGCGGGCCGCGAACAGTTCAAGGGCACGATCGTTCACCCCCAGCACTGGCCCGAGGGGCTCGACTACACGAACAAGCGCGTCGTCGTGATCGGCAGCGGCGCGACCGCGGTGACGCTCGTGCCCGAGCTCGCGAAGAAGGCCGCGCACGTGACGATGCTGCAGCGCTCGCCGACCTACATCCTCACCCGCCCGTCGCGCGACAAGATCGCCGACTGGCTGCGCGCGAAGCTGCCGGCGCGCACGGCGTACTCGCTGACGCGCTGGAAGAACGTGCTGCTAGGGATGGCGTTCTTCACGTACGCGCGGAAGTTCCCGGCGCACGCGAAGAACATGCTCGTCACCGGCGCGGAGAAGCTCGCCGGTGGCAAGGTCGCCGCCGATCCGCACCTCACGCCTTCATACGATCCGTGGGATCAACGGCTGTGCCTCGTGCCCGATGCGGATCTGTTCGCCTCGTTGCGCGCCGGCACCTCCGAGATCGTGACCGATCACATCGAGACGTTCACGCCGACCGGCCTGAAGCTGCGCTCGGGCGCCGAGCTGCCCGCCGATATCGTCGTCACCGCGACCGGATTGAAGCTCCAGCTGTTCGGCGGCGCGGCGCTCGACGTCGACGGCAAAGAGGTCCGGCCGGCGGACGTCATGATCTACAAGGGCTGCATGTGCAGCGGCATCCCGAACTTCGCGTTCGCGGTCGGCTACACGAACGCCTCGTGGACGCTCAAGGTCGATCTCACGAGCACGTACGTGTGCCGGATCCTCCAGTACATGGAGAGCCGCAACTTCCGCGAGGTGAAGCCGCGCCGCGATCCGAGCATCGGAGAGATTCCGCTGCTCGACTTCAACTCGGGCTACGTCACGCGCTCGCTGCCGGATCTACCGCGTCAGGGCGAGCGCCTACCGTGGCGGCTCTACCAGAACTACGCGTTCGATCGCGCGATGCTCGGCTACGGTCGAATCGCCGACCGCACGCTGGAATTTCGCTAGGCCTTCGCGAGCAGGTCGTAGACCTGACGGCGGGCCTCGACGACGATGCCGGTCGCGCGAGCGATCTGATCCGCGTTGCCGATCGCGCCGACTTGCTTCGCGGCGAACTTGAGCGCGTGCACGGCCTCCTTGAGGTCGGAGGTCGGCGCTTCGCTCGCAGCCTGCCACGGCGTTTCGTCGCCGCGCTTCGCGCGCTCTTCGAGGTCGGAGAGCCCGCGCTTGCTGAGCTCGTAGATCCGCTTGCCGTCGCGCTCGGTTGCGGTCACGAGCTCTTCATCGGCGAGGGCCTGGAGCGTCGGGTAGATCGAGCCGGGGCTCGGGCGCCAGGCGCCGCCGCTCGCGCGCTCGAGGCGCTGGCCGAGCTCGTAGCCGTGGGTCGGTCCTTCTTGGAGCGCGAGGAGGAGCGCGGCGCGCACGTCGCCGTGGCGCATGCGGCGAAAGCCGCGGTCGGAGTGGTCGTGGTGGCGGCCGCGAAGGCGGCGCCGGTTGATTCGTTCTTGTCTCATACTAACGCGATATATCGTAATGCATCTCGATACGATGTCAAGGATCGCGAAATATCCGAGCCGGCACGAGCGTTTGCGCTGCCGATGAGACTCTGGCCGTTGTTCTTCACCGCGTGCGCGCACGTATCGACTGTCCCGACGCCCCCGCGCGACCCGATCGCGCTCACCTATCTCGGCGTCGCCGGCTGGCAGCTCGAAGCCGGCGGCAAGACGATCCTCACCGATCCGTACTTCTCGCGGCCCGCGGATGCGAATCAGCCGCTCGTACCGGACGTCGCAGCGATCGCCGCGCACGCGCCGGTGCACGCGGACTTGATCGTCGTCGGTCATTCGCACTTCGATCACCTGCTCGACGCCGCCGAGGTCGCGAAGCGCACCGGCGCCGAGCTGATCGGCAGCCTCAGCACGATGCGCGTCGCGATCGCGTCCGGCGTGCCCGAGGCGCAGCTCACCGGGATCTCGGGAGGCGAAGATCTCGCGCGCAGCGGCTTCTCGGTTCGCGTGATCCGCAGCCTGCACTCGATGATCGGCGCCGCCGATACGCTCGGCGAGATCGGTGAAGCGCCGCAGCTACCGATGCCGCAGAGCGGCTACAAGGCAGGCGGCACGTTCGCATATCTGATCGAGATCGCAGGTCACGAGGTGCTCGTCCTCGACACCGCGAACTTCATCGAGTCCGAGCTCGCGGGGATCCATCCCGACATCGCGATCATCGCACCGGGCTTGCGCGAGCAGATCCGAGACTACAGCTGCCGACTCGTGCATGTGCTCGGCGATCCGCCGATCGTCCTCGCGACCCACTTCGACGACTGGCACCACGCACCAGCGGATCAACCTCCCGGCGAGGATCTCCAGAAGTTCATCGCCGAGATCCAGCACTGCTCGCCGCACACCCGCGTGATCGTGCCGAAGCACTTCGAACGGATGACGTTCTAGCGGCGCTTGCGCGGCTTCAGCTCGACGCCCGTCCGCGGGTCCTGCCACGCTTCGCTGCGCGGCGTGAGGCCCGCACCGAGCACCGCGGTCGCCGCGATCGCGAGCTCTCTCGCACGCGCGACATCGATCTTGCCGAATTTGCCCTCGACGATCTGAGCCGCCACGCCATGGGTCAGGCTCGTCGCCGCGAGCATCACGTCGTCGAGCGGCAGCGCCGCGATCTGACCGGCTTCCTGCGCGCGCGCCAACGCAGCGCGCTCCTCGATCGCCCACGCGTTCGCGCTCTCGACGCGATCCGGCGACATCCGCTCGATCAACCCGGGCACCGACATCGCGCGGAAGTGCTCGGGGTGCTCGACCGCGAACGTCACGTACGCGATACCGGTCGCGCGAAACCGCTCGAGCGGATCGTCGGGTGCTGCGGCGAGCGCCGCCTGGATCGCCGCACCGATCTGATCCCAGCACTCCTCGGCGACCGCCGCGAGCAGCGCGTCTTTATCCGCGAAATGGCGATACACCGCAGGTGCCGACACTCCCGCGCGCCGCGCGACGTTGCGCAGCGAAAACGCTTCGGGCCCGGTCTTCGCGATCTCCTTGAGCGCCGCGGCGACCAGGGCCGCTCGGAGATTTCCGTGGTGATACGCCTTCTTGGTCGCCAATGTTCACATTGTTCACATTTTTCTCTTGCCCGTCAACCCGACTATGTTTACAACGTTCACATGGTCGCAGCTATCAAGCCCACCGAAACCTCCAACGCCGTAGACACCCTCGCCCTCGACATGTGGTCGAAGAACCTCGGCCGCGAGCACGGGTTCGAGCCGCTCCGCATCGAGGGCACGTTGCCGGCGAGCCTGCGCGGCACGCTGTACCGCAACGGCCCTGGCCAGTTCGGCCTGTTCGGCCGCCCGTACTCGCACCCGTTCGAGGGCGACGGCGCGGTCACCGCGGTTCGGTTCGAAGCCGGGCGCGCGACCGGCGCATCGCTCGTCACGAACACCGAAGGGCTGGTCGAAGAGCGCGCGGCCGGCAAGATGCTGTACGGCCTGTCCGCGCCGTGGCCGCGCAAGATCGCGAACGTGCTCCGCGGCAAGCAGAAGAACACCGCGAACACGAGCGTGATGATGTGGCAGGACCGGCTGTTCGCACTGATGGAGGGCGCGAAACCGACCGAGCTCGATCCGCGCACGCTCGAGCTCGTCGCGGAGCAGGACCTCGGGGTCATCAAGGGCGCGTTCTCGGCGCACCCGCACCGGGTGACCGCACACGCGACGACCTACAACTTCGGCCTCGAGTACGGCCGGGTCACGAAGCTGCATTGCTACGCCCTGCCCGATCAGGGTTCGCCGCGCCACCTCGCGGCGATCGAGCTCGCAGCCGCGACGATCCTGCACGACTTCATCGCGACCGAGACGCACCTCGTGTTCTTCGTCTCGCCGATCCGCGTATCGATCCCGCGCGCGCTCCTCCAGCTCGGCGGCTTCTCGAAGCTCGTCGCGTGGAAGCCGGAGCACGGCACCGAGGTGATCTGCGTGAACATCGCCGACCCGAGCGAGATCGTGCGGTTCACGACGGAGCCGTTCTTCCAGTGGCACTTCGCGAACGCGTTCACGCGTGGCAAAGAGCTCGTGATCGACTACGCGCGCTACCCGAGCTACGACACGTTCTACGAGATCGGCGGCTACGCGCACGGCGAGGATCGCGCCGCGCTCTCGGCCGGTCGTTACCATCGCGCGACGATCGATCTGACCGCGAAGACGCTGCGCTCGGAGCAGCTCGCCGACCGCGAGTGCGAGTTTCCGACGGTGGCGCCGGCCGACAAGGGGCGCGAGCACTCGCTCGCATTCGCCGCGTTCGGTCAGCTCACCGCGATCGGTTCGATCGACGCGCGCGGCAAGATCAGCGCGCACGACCTGCCTTCGAACCAGCGCGCGACCGAGCCGCTGTATGTCGATGGCTCGCTGCTCGCGCTCTGTCACGAACAGGATCGCGCGTTCGTCGCGGTCTACGACGTCGCTCGGATCCCCGACGGGCCCGTGGCGAAGGTCTGGATCGACCACCACGTCCCGATCACGTTCCACGGCACGTTCGCATAGCGGTTCGAAACTCTCGGCTCTCTGTTCTCCGTTCCCTATTGGTGGTCGAACGGAGCGAGCGGAGCGAGCGACCCGAACGGTCGATCGATCGTGCGTACCTGATCGGCCGCGGTCGGAGGTCGATCGCTCGTAGACAACACGAGCGACGCTCGTACGCCGGGCACTATTCGCCGGCTCGTCGGTCGAAGAGTGAACTGCGGAAGCGGAACCGGAGTTGCGAACTGCCTAGATCTCGATCGGGAACGGCAGGTGGTGCTCGAACATCCGCGCACGCACCGCTAACAGCTCCGCCGGCACGAGCGCGCCAAACGCGTCGGCGGCGGCTGCGAACGCCTTGCGCAGCGGCGGGATCAACCGCGGGCAGTCGGCTTCGCTCAGCTGGACGAGCGGCGTGAGGAACGTCGCCGTGTAGACGTCGATCGCGTTCGGCTTGTCGCCGCCGAAGTACGGATGCGCACCGAGCCGTGCTGCGAGCGTCGCGAGCTGGCCCATCACGCGCGCGCGGACGTGCTCGGCACTCGCCGGCGTGTAGCCGTAGCGCTTCGCGAGATAGCCGCCGACTTGCGGCGCGAACCCGCGCTCTCCGTTGCTGGTCAGGCTCGCATCGATCATCGCGAGCCGGCCGTTCCAGCCGAGGCCGTCCTCGCCGGCGATCAGCTCGAGCAGCCCCATCGCCTCGACTCGCGCCGCCGGATCCGCTGGCAACACCGCACCGGGTGCGAGCCGCGCCGCGAGCCCGACGATCTGCGACCAGCACGTGCGCGCCGGCTCTCGCTCGTGGAGCACGACCGGGACGTTATCGATGCCGGTCCACGCGTGGAGCTCCTGGTCGCGCGGCATCGCGCGGACCGCGAGCACCGGCAGCTTCGCGATCCTGAATACGCCCTTCGCCGCCTCGGACCACGGGCTCGGTACGACTGCAGACACCACCAAGCGCGTGCCGCTCGCTTCGCGCGCGGCGGCGGTCTCGACGAATTCGATCATGGCGGCCAAAATAGCCCGAAAATAAGCAGCCCCCGGTCGTTTCCGACCGAGGGCGCGACGCGTGGCTGGGGTTGACCTGCGTCAGTAAGTAGCGATGAGGCTGACTCCGCTGAAGGCTGTGTAGCCACGGAGCATCACGTACGTGTCACCTGCCGTCGTGACGTTGCTCGTACACGTCTCGTTGCTGCCAACGAGGTACGGCCGGCACGCGTAGGTCGACGTGGTCGGGCGCTGACCGACGCGGGTGTAGAGGTCCGCGTCGCTCGAGGCGCTGCTGCTGCCGCTGATCTTGACGGTCAGCGTCTTGCCGGCCGGCACGGTGATGCGCCAGTACTGGTTCGTGCTCGCCGCACCGCTGATGCCGGTCACTGCCGTGACGTTCGTGAGGTACGGGTCGCCACCACCACCGCCACCGCTGGTGCCGTAGCTACCGACGAGCGAGACGCCGGAGTACGCCGCGTAGCCGTTCAGCATGACCCAGTACGTTCCCGCCGCGGGCGACGTGATCGTGCAGGTCTCGGCGTTGCCCGTGATGTACGGACGGCAGGTGTACGTGGTGAGCGTGGGCTTGCTGCCGACGTTGACGTAGAGATCCGCGTCGCCGGTGCCACCGCTGATCTTGAACGTCAGCGTGCTCTGGCCCGCGGGAACGGCCATCGACCAGAACGTCTGGCTGTTCAGCGCGCCGCTGATGCCGGTGACCGGAACGTTGTTCGTCAGCGTGCCGGTTCCACCGCCGCCCGAGCCACTGCCCGAACCGCTGCCCGAACCCGAGCCCGAACCGCTGCCCGAGCCCGAGCCCGAGCCGCCACCGCCGGTGCCACACGACGTCGACGTCGACGTGACCTTCACGGCTTCATACGCACAGCTGACCGCGTTGCGCTCCGTATCCGAGTACAGCGCGAGCGCCGCCTGCTCCATCGCGGTACGCAGCGACTTGTAGTTCGACGTCGACGTCAGGATGTCGGTCTGCGCCTTGTACATGATGCGGATCGCCTTATCGAGGCCGATGCCGGGGACGACGGTCGTCGTCTTGCCACGCGGGTGCGTGCCGCCCTGCGAGAGCAGGTAGAAGGCGAGGTTACCGACGCCCGAGCTGTAGTGAACGTCGAGGTTGCCGACCGTGCTCGACCAGACGTCGGCCGAGGAGCCGTCCTTCGCCGGGTCGTACATCCAGCGGAGACCACCCGAGATGACCTGCTCGCCGACAGTCCACGTCGTCGCGTTGCTGATCACGAGGTTCGAGAGGCCGGTGCCGCTCTTGCCGCCGGCGACCCACGCTTCGATCCAGTTGCCGAAGATGTCGGACATCGACTCGTTCATGCCGCCCGACTCGCCGGAGTAGTTGAGCCCCGACTCGTACTGGGTGACGGCGTGCGTGAGCTCGTGGGCCGTGACATCGACGGCGCGCGCGAGGTTCGTGCAGCCCTGCGACGGATCACCGTCGCCGTAGACCATCTGGCCGCTGGTGGCGGTGCCGCCGTTCCAGTACGCGTTGCAGTAGTTGTTGTCGTAGTGAACGGTCGACCGGAGGCCGGCGCCCGCGTTGTCGAACGAGTCGCGGCTGAACCACGCCTTGTAGCCTTCGTACGCGTCGCCGGTGCCGTCGTAGGCGCCGTTGACCGCGTCATCGCTCGTCGCGGCCTGGCCCTCGGTCCGCTTCAGCGTGCCGGGCAGCGTCGTGCCGTTGTTCGCCGAATAGATCGTGCGGTTCTCGGCGAACATGATCTGCGGGTAGTCCGCGACGATCGCGCCGGAGTCGACGTCGACATAGACCTTGTCGTACGCGGGGTCCTTGCCGCGCATACCCGAGACGACCGTCTCGTAGGCCTTGTGGAACACGCCGTCGCCGGTCTCGATGTAGACCTGCGTGGCCGGCGCCGCGGTCAGGCCGGTGAAGCGCGAGTCGAGCGGGATCGCCGACAGCGCCTGCGCCTCGGTGATCGCGTGCGAGCCGAGCGAGGCCGAGATGTCGCCGCGCGCGGTGCCGTTGATGGAGTAGATCGCGCCCTTCACGTCGACGTGAACGACGAGATCTCCGCCGATCACCGGCAGCCCGTCGTGCACCATCTGGTAACGGAAGTGGCGGTTGCCCTGGTCGTCAACGGTCTGGTGCTGCGCGACCAGCTGGTCCGTCGTCAGACGGAACGGCTTCAAGATCGGCGGGAGCGCCGGCATCAGCGTGGTCTGGGCCTGCTGCATGTCCTCGCTCATCGCGGGGAGCTTGGCCATCTCGCCCACGATGTACGTAGGCAAGCCGTCGTTGGTCCACTGCAGAACCGTGGCCTCGGGCAGTGCGTTCAACGCATCACTGACGTCCGTGGGAACGTCCGGCTTATCGGGATCCTCCTTTGGTGCTTCCGGGCCGAACGGATTACACGCAGCGATGGAGAGGAGCAGCACTGTGCGAATGGACCAGCGACGTCTCGACATGGACCCTCGCAATTTCATGCCGAGTGCCACACATGCGTGCACAACATGCGTAAGTGCGCCTCAGGTGTGAACGCGTCCTCTAACAGCAGGTGCGTGAGAGCGCCCCACCTCGCCAATGTGGGATGGCGGACGTCGGTTGCCATCGTTTGATGTCAAACAATGTCCACCCTGCACCTCCAATGTAGGTGCAGATCGGTGCGGAGCGAGGTTCGCGATCGGCAGTCGGTGATAGTTCGCCCCGATTCTCGGGATAGCTGATGTCATTCGGGGCAGTTTGCTGACGCGACCTCGATTGCAATCGATTTGCATCTGACTGAGACAGGTCGTCACGTGTACCTCCGTCGGTGGCGCGATACGCCTCTGCGGCGATCTCCGTCGAGGTAGGACACGCGGCGCGTCAGAGGACACGATCTGTACCTTCACAACGTGCGGAATCGTTCGCGATACTCCGCGTCATGACGCATCGGCTCACGCTAGCCACGATCGACTCCGAGGCACAGCTCCGCGCGCTCCTCGGCGATCCACAGCCGGTGGTCGTCTCGAAGATCACCGACCGGATTCACCCCACGACGCGCTGTTTCATCGAGCTCTCCCCGTTCATCTGTCTCGCGACCACTGACGCGAGTGGTCAATGCGATGTCAGCCCGCGAGGCGACCCGCCGGGGTTCGTACGCATCCTCGACGATCGAACGCTGCTCGTCCCGGACCGCCCCGGCAACAAGATCGCCGACACGCTGCGCAACATCCTCGCGAACCCCCGCATCGCGATCCTGTTCGTGTTGCCCGGCCTCGGCGAATCGTTTCGAGTCAACGGCCGAGCGACGCTCACGACCGATGCGGCGCTGCTCGCACCCTCCGCGGTCGAGGGCAAGGAGCCGAAGCTCGGCATCCTCGTCGATATCGAGGAGGCGTACACGCAGTGCCCGAAGGCGTTCATCCGCTCGCATCTGTGGGATCCGACGCGGCACCTCGCGCAGTCCGCGATTCCGACGAGCGGTCAGATCCTGAAGGACATCCGCGCCGGCGATCTCGACGCCGACGAATACGATCGCGCGCGCGACGAGCGCTATGCGCGCCGCGAAGGCTTCTATTAGACCGCGCAGACGTCGCTGCGGATCAAGAACCGCACGCCTTCGGGAGCCTCGAGCGAGAACCCCGCGCCACGACCTGGCACCACATCGAGCGTGAGGTCCGTGTGTTTCCACAGCTCGTACTGATCGCCGCCGATGTAGAACGGCGCGCCACCGACCTCGCCGAGCTGGACGTCGCGCGATCCGATGCGGAGCTCGCCGCGCGGGTAGCACATCGGCGCCGAGCCGTCGCAGCAGCCTCCCGATTGATGAAACATCAACGGGCCGTGCTTCGCGGTCAGCGTCGCGATCCAGGCGAGCGCCGCATCGGTGGCGACGATCGAGCTCAGAAGAACCCCATCGGCTTCGGGTCGTAGCTGACCAAGAGGTTTTTCGTCTGCTGGTAGTGATCGAGCATCATCTTGTGGGTCTCGCGGCCGATGCCCGATTGCTTGTAGCCACCGAATGCCGCGTGCGCGGGATAGAGGTGATAGCAGTTCGTCCACACGCGCCCGGCTTCGATCGCGCGGCCGGCGCGGTACGCCGTATTCGTGTCGCGCGTCCACACGCCGGCGCCGAGGCCGTAGAGCGTATCGTTCGCGATCGCGATCGCATTGTCGTAGCCGTCGAAGCTCGTCACCGATACCACCGGGCCGAAGATCTCTTCCTGGAACACGCGCATCTTGTTGTGACCTTCGAAGATCGTCGGCGCGACGTAGTAGCCGTCCTCGAGGCCGCCGCCGAGCCGCACGCGCTCGCCACCGGTGCGAACCTTCGCGCCCTCCTTCTTGCCGATATCGATGTACGACAGGATCTTCTCGAGCTGATCGTTCGACGCCTGCGCGCCGAGCTTGGTCTCGGTGTCGAATGGATCGCCCGGCATCACCCGCTTCGTGCGTTCCGTCGCGAGCTCGAGGAACTGGTTGTAGATCTTCGCGTCGACGAGCGCGCGCGACGGGCACGTACAGACCTCGCCCTGGTTCAGCATGAACATCGCGAACCCTTCGAGCGCCTTCTGGCGGAAGTCGTCGTCGCGATCGAGCACGTCACCGAAGAAGATGTTCGGCGACTTGCCGCCGAGCTCGAGCGTGACGGGGATCAGGTTCTCCGACGCGTACTGCATGATCAGCCGGCCGGTCGTGGTCTCGCCGGTGAACGCGACCTTGCGGACCCGGCGGTTCTGCGCGAGCGGCTTGCCGGCCTCGATGCCGAAGCCGTTGACGATGTTGAGCACACCCGGCGGCAGCAGGTGGCCGACGAGCTTCGCCCACAACATGATCGTCGCTGGCGTCTGCTCGGCGGGCTTCAACACGACGCAGTTGCCGGCGGCGAGTGCAGGCGCGAGCTTCCACGCGGCCATCAGCAGCGGGAAGTTCCACGGGATGATCTGAGCGACGACGCCGAGCGGCTCCTTCACGTGATAGCTGACGGTGTCGTGGTCGAGCTCGGCCATCGAGCCCTCTTCCGCGCGCAAGCAGCCTGCGAAGTAGCGAAAGTGATCGATCGCGAGCGGGAGATCGGCGGCGAGCGTTTCGCGGATCGGCTTGCCGTTGTCCCAACTCTCCGATAGGGCGAGCACCTCGAGGTTCTGCTGCATCGTGTCCGCGATACTCGTCAGGATCTGCGCACGCGTTGCGGGTGAGGTTCGGCCCCACGCAACCCTTGCGCCGTGTGCGGCATCGAGCGCCTTCTCGATGTCCTCGGAGGTCGAGCGCGCGACCTCGGTGAACGGCCTGCCGGTGACCGGCGAGATGTTCGCGAAGTACTGGCCTTTGCTCGGGCGGACGAACTCGCCGCCGATGAAGTTGTCGTAGCGCGACTCGTAGTTGAGCTTCGCGCCGGTGGTGTTTGGGCGTGCGTATTTCATGGTGACGACGCCTCTTGCAGCGCCGAGGCCAGCAGCCAACTCCGCATCATCGCAGTAGCGCGATGCGTCGAACTGGAGCGGAACGCTTCACGTGAAGCGCTCCAGATCGCGGCGAACGCGCGGGTCGTGCTTGCCGGCATGCGACGTGAAGAGCACGCTGGTCGAGATGGATCGGCTGGTGCTCGCGGACGTGGCTGCGGCGACGTGGGACGACTTCCAGTCGGGCCGTGGCATTCGGGCGGGCGACGAGCTCGCGCGCTGTTGGACCCGGGCCCAGACACTCGGCGCGCCGCGCGAAGGCGCTCCCAGCGAGGACCAACTCCTGCGCGGCGAGGCGCTTCGCTTGCACGCAGGCCAGCTCGAGCTGATCGAAGCGATCGGTGATTCGATCCTCGATCGCGCGACCGCGCGCGTGGCCGAGCGAGACTTCCTGCTGTTGCTAGCCGATGCCGATGGTGTCGTCGTTCGCACCGCGGGTGGCGGTGCGTTCGCACCGACCGCCGATCGCGTGCGGCTGATCGCCGGCGCGTGCTGGAGCGAGTCCGCGCGCGGCACGAACGCGATCGGCACCGCGGTCGTCGCGAATCGGCCGACCGAAGTCCACGGCCACGCCCACTTCGGGCGGAGCTACCACGAGCTCGTGTGTTACGCGGCGCCGATCCGAGGTGTCGATGGTCAACCGATCGCGGTGCTCGACGCGACGTCGCGGATCGATCGTGCGAACGCCGAGGTCGGCGCGACGATCGTGCGTGCGGCGCGTGCGCTCGAGGAGCTGGTTCGTCTCCAGGCGTACGCGAGCGCTGGCCTATCGATGACCCGGGTGCTCGGCCGCTCGCTCGATCGAATGCGCGATCCGGCACTGTGGATCGAGGCGCCCGGCACGATCGTGCGCGCGAACGCCGGAGCGCGCGAGCTCCTCGGCGCCGGCGTCGTCGGGCGCGACGTGCTCGCGGCTCTCCGACTCGAATGGCGGACGCTGCTCGGCGAAGCGCTGGCTCCGCAGGATGGCGGGATGCCGATCGTCCTCGGCACCGCGCGGAGTGCGTGGCGCCTGCGCCTCGAGCCGGTTGCCGCACCGAACGGCGTGATCGTCGCGGTGATGGCGGTGCTCGAGCCGGGCGTCGCGGTGCGCGCACTCGAGCGTGGCAAGCCGGTGCGTCGCGACGATCCGTTCGCGCCGATCTTCGCCGAGGATGCAGCGATCGCGGCATCGATCGAGTGGAGTCGCAAGCTCGCAGCGAGCGATGTCCCGGTGATGCTGCTCGCCGAGACCGGCTCGGGAAAAGAGCTGTTCGCGCAGGCGATCCATGCGGCCAGCCCGCGCGGCGCCGGGCCGTTCCACGCGATCAACTGCGGTGCGCTCGCACCGAGCCTGCTCGAGGCAGAGCTGTTCGGATATGCCCCCGGTGCGTTTACCGGTGCAGATCGCGCGGGTCATGCCGGTCTGTTCCAGGCAGCGTCGGGCGGCACGCTGTTTCTCGACGAGGTCGCGGAGATGTCGCCGGCGATGCAGGCCGCACTCCTGCGCGTGCTCGAGACCGGCGCATATCGCCGCGTCGGAGATACGCGACTCGCGAGGAGCGACGTCCGGGTGGTGTGTGCGACGTGCCAGGACCTCGCCGCACTCGTCGCGGCGAGCGCGTTCCGCCAGGATCTCTACTATCGGCTGAAAGGTGCGGTCGTCCGGATCGCGCCGCTGCGCGAACGCACCGATATCATCGCCCTGGCCCATCATCTGCTCGGCGATATCTCGCTCTCGGCCGACGCCGCGGATGCGATCGCGCGCTACGCGTGGCCGGGGAACGTGCGCGAGCTCAAGAGCGTGCTGGCGGTCGCACGCGTCATCGCGGCAGGAGCGAGCCAGATCGAGCTGGCGCATCTGCCAGACGAGATCGTTGCCGGCCCACCGCCAGCGTCGATCTCGGATGTCGAGCGAGATGCGTTGCTTCGCGCACTCGCGACTGCAGGCGGCAACGTCAGTGAAGCAGCACGTGCGCTCGGCGTCGCGCGCTCGACCGTGCATCGGATGAAGCGCCGTTACGGCATCGCCTGAACCAGCTCGAGCACCCGCGCGTTGACCTGATCGGCATGCGACAGCGGCCCCATGTGACCCGCGCCCGCGATCACCGAGACGCTCGCGCCGGTCGCTGCGGCGAGGCGATCGATCACGCGGCGCGCGGCGACTGGTGTGTGCTCTCCGGTGATCAACGCGAGCGGCGGCAGCCGCGCATAGCCCGCGGCCTTGGTCGTATCGGTCATCAAGGTCCGGACGCCTTCGCGCACCGCCCAGCCGACGCGATGAAACTCGGCGCGCGCCGGTTCGCGCAATGCCTGCCAGGCGCCCGGCCCGCCCCAATAGTCGACGAACGAGCGCAGCCATTCGTCGCGCGTCGCGAGCGTCGCCCCACCGTTCAGATCGATCACCGAGAGCGTCGCCATCACGTCGGCGTCGCGCTCGTCGAGGATCCCGAACGCGACCGGATCGTAGAGCACGAGGCCCTTCGCGCCCGCCGCGAGCGCGGCGTGAAGCGCGACGAGGCCACCGTACGAATGTCCGATCACGTACGCGGGTTCCGCGAGCAGCGCCGCGACCTCGGCGACATCATCGTGCCACGACATCGCGGCACCCTCCGCGAGCGGCGACGACTTGCCGTGGCCGATCAGATCGACCGCGACGGCGCGATAGCCGTTGGCGACGAGCAGTGGGACCAGCTTGCCGAACTGCCGGCTCGACAAGCCCGAGCTGTGCAAGAGGATCACGCGCGGTCCAGATCCCGACGTCTCGACATGCAGCACGCGCGCAGCTTAGCGCGTGTAGACTCGGCGGCATGTGGCGCGCGCTCGTGCTGATCGGGATGGTCGGTTGCATCAACCAGGTCCAGAACGCGATCAATCCATCTTCGAATAGTGGCAGTGCCGGCGGCACGCTGACGTGCGCGCAGATCGTCGAGACCTGCGATAGCACCTGCACCCAGCCGCTGTGCCTGCACGGTTGTACGAGCCAGGGCACGCCCGAGGCGCAGCCGAAACACGACGCGCTGTTGACGTGCGGCGAGCACAACGGCTGCACCGACGAAGCGTGCATTCGCGCGAATTGCCCGACCGAGGTCGACGCGTGCCAGGGCCAGCCGGCACCGACCGGCCCGGCGAACCCGGTGCCCGCGGCGCCCGATCCGGCGCCGTCTACAACCTAGATCGCCTTCTGGGCCGTGCGCAGCACGGGACTCTCGACGAGCGACACGAACATCTTCGACTTCTCGAGCGCCTTCAGCGTGCGGTCGGTCAGGCCCTGGAGCTTCGCGCCGGTGTAGCCATTGCGCTCGAGCAGCTCGTTGACCTCGAGGTCCGCGCCGATCGTGTTCGGGATGTCGGCGTGCTCCTTCGCCGCCTCGTGCGCGACGAAGTCGGCGGCGGCGACGATCTCGGTGATCGTGCGGAGGTTCGGCGCCAACCGGTCGCGGACCTTCGCCTGATGGATGCTGTGGTGCTGCTCGATCGGCGTCGCGAGGTTCGCGGGGAACCGCCACTGCTTCGCGAGGTGCGCACCGATCCGATCGTGCGGCGCGATGCCGGCGCGGCGCTCGGCTTCGTCCTGCGAGATGCCCTGCTCCATCACGAGCATGCACGCTTCGGCGAACCGATCCGGCGCGATCTTCGCGAGCGCGATCTTGCCCATGTCGTGGAGCAGGCCCGCGGTGAAGCACGCGCCCTCGTCGGGACAGCGCAGCTCGGCCGCGAGCTCCTTCGCCGCGGTCGCGACCGTGAGCGAGTGCATCCACAGCGAGCGCGCGCCGCCGGGGACGTTCAGCGCCTCGAGCACCGAGATGCCGAGGACGAGCTGGTAGAGCGTGTTGAAGCCGACGAACGGAATCGCGCGCGCGACGTCGGAGACGCCGCCCGGGATGCCGAAGTACGGCGAGTTGACGAGGCGGAGCAGCTTCGCCGAGATCGACGGATCCGCCTTCAGCAGCTCCGCGATCTGGTTCACGTTGACGTTCTTCGAGTGGATGAGCTCGCCGAGACGGAGCGCGACGATCGGGAGCGTGGGCAGGCCGTCGATCGACTTCGAGATCTGAGCGGTGTCCTCGCGCAAGATCACGTGCTTGTCGTTAGTTGCCATCGAACACCATCCCGAGCACGAGCTGGACTTGCGTCGCAGCGTGGCCCTGCACCAGATCCGTTCCCGCGAAGTACTCGGTCAGCGCGACATCCGCGCACGCGCGGAGCGTCTTGCCCATGCGATGGCAACCACCGCCGCTCGCCGTCGCACCGAACAGCGTATACGGAGCGAAGAAGTAGACCGCACCGCCGCGCAGGCGCATCGGACCGGATTCGATCTGGACACCGCCGCTGGCGCCGATCGCGCTGCGGTCGAGCGTCTCGACAACGCCGCCGGCATACGCGTAGACGAGCGGATCGTCTTGCAGTGCGAACGCCGCGAGACCTTCGACGGTCAGCGGTGCCGCGCGCGGGGTGGTCATGCCCTCGCCGCTCGCGACTTGGATCCCGTAGCCGAGCCGGAGCTCGGCATCCCACAACGGCGCCACCGGATCCGCGTGAGCAGAAGCCGCCGACAACACCAAGATGATCAAGGCGAGACGCACGAGCTCTGCCTACTGCGAGGCTCGTGCCTGGACCGGCTCTAATCCTTCAGCACCTTTGCGGCGTCCTCGTCCTTGAGGTCCTTCGTCTTGACGGCGGTTTTGGCGATCTTGACGAGGATGGAGATCCGGCGATTCTCTGGCGCGTACGGGTTCGTCTTGATGTAGGGCTGGCTCGCCCCTCGTGCGAACACGCCCGCGATCTTGTCGTCGTCGAGACCCGCGTTGACGAGGATTTCGCGGCTCGCCTCGGCGCGCTGATAGCTGAGGTCCCAGTTCGAGAACTTGCTGCCCTTCACGAACGTCGTCGCGTCGGTGTGACCGTTGACCTCGAGCTTCGCATCGACGTTCGACAGGACCGGCGACAGCTTCTGCAAGAGCTCGATCAGCGGCTCCTTGAGCTTCGCCGACGACAGATCGAACAGCAGGCCATTTCCCTGGTCGACGATCTCGATCAACACGCCATCGGGCGTGATCGTGACGTTGACGCCTTTCAGCACCTGGGACAGCGTGGGATCGATCTCGGCGAGGTGGGCCATCTCGGCCTTGAGCGCGGCCGCCGCGTCGTCCGACATCGACGCTTCACCTGGCTTCGGCGGGGTCGGCGCGGACTCGATCACCGACGGCGTGATCTGCGCCGCGTGATTCATCGACAAGCTGCCCTCGGGCATGATGCCGGTGCGGAAGTAGTTCGCGATCTCCTTGCGGGTCTGCGAGTCCGACGACGCGAGCAGCCAGAGCACCATGAACAGCGCCATCATGGCCGTGACGAAGTCGGCGTAGGCGACCTTCCACGCGCCACCGTGGTGACCGTGGCCGTCGACTTTCTTTACGACCTTGCGTTTCGGCGGCTCGGCCATCGTTAGCCCTTGATCGACTGCAGCGCCTTGTCGAGCTCGATGAAGCTCGGACGCTCGTCGGAGAAGATCATCTTGCGGCCGAACTCGACGGCGGTCGGCGGAGCGACGCCGCGCGAGGAGGCGACGATCGCGGACTTGATCACCTGGAGGAACCGCAACAGGTGGGTCTCCTGCGTCTCCGCGTTACCGGCGAGCGGCTGGAGCACGCCGTAGCACATCAAGATGCCGAGGAACGTACCGACGAGCGCGGCGGCGACGTGGTGACCGATCTCCGCGGGAGGTGCATCCATGTGGCCCATCGTCACGATGATGCCGAGCACGGCGGCGACGATGCCGATGCCGGGGAGCGCGTCACCGATGTTCTTGACGAGACCGGTCGCGAGGTGACCCTCGAACTTGAGCGTCTCGATCTCGGCGTCGAGCAGCGACTCGAGGTCATCGGGCGACACGCCGTTGATGACCTGCTGGAGTGCCTCGGTGAGGAACTGCTGCGAGTGACCGACCCGCGCGAGGCTCGGGTACTTCTTGAAGATGTCCGACTTGCCCGGGTCGTTCGCGTGCGCTTCGAGCGCGAGCACGCCTTGGCGGCGCGCGAGCATCAGGAGCTCGTACTGGCACTTCAGGAGATCGAGGTAATCGCTCTTCTTCGGGATCGCGTCCTTCATCGCCGACTTCAGCGCGTGGACGACGCGCTTCTTCATCAGGCCAGGCGACGACGCGATCAACACGCCGACGGCGGCACCGAGGATGACGACGAACTCCGACGGCTGGATGAGCACACCGAAGTGGCCACCTGCCATCGCGAAGCCGCCGCAGATGGCGCCGAAGACGATTGCGATACCGAGCATTACGAGATCCGATTCGGCCGCCCAACCCCCTCGTCGAGGGGCGTCAGGCCACCACTTCCAGGAGTTGCGAGATATCGGCGGTGGGATACTGTGCGGCGAGCGAAGCGAGATCGCGCCCCATGTCGCGCATCGTCGGACGCATCGCGGGATCCTTCGACAGCGCGCGCATGATGATGCGCTCGAGCTCTGCGGGAATTTCGCGCTTCTCCGACGGCCGCTGCGGCAGCACGTTCGAGTGAGAGAGCATGAGTTGCGGGAGCGGGCCGATGAACGGCGGCGCGCCGGTGACGAGCCAGTAGAGGAGACAGCCGAGTGCGTAGACGTCCGACTTCGCCGTCGGAGCGCCGCGCCACTGCTCGGGCGCCATACACGACGGCGTGCCCGCGATCGCGTCGCTGTGTTTCGTGTTCGCGAGCTGCGAGACCCCGTAGTCGATCACCTTGATCCGCGGCCAGCCCTCGAGACCACGCTCGTAGAGCAGGAACACGTTGTCGGGCTTGATGTCGCAGTGGACGATGTCCTTGTCGTGCATCGCGGCGACGGCCTCGGCGACTTGCGCGCCGATCGCGGCGATCGCCCCGGTGACCACGCGACCGCGCTCGGCGAGCTCGCCGAGGTTCTCTCCATCGAGGAGCTCCATCACGAGGTACGGCGTGCCATCGGGCGCGCGATCGAAGCTGTGGATCTGGAGCAGGCCGGGATGCGAGACGGCCGAGGCGATCTGGTGCTCGGCGTACATGCGGTCGATGATCTCGGTGTGCTTGTGCCAGACCGAGTCGAGGATCTTGAGCGCGACGCGCTGCCCGGTGACGACGTGTGCGCCGAGGTAGACGCCGCTCGTCCCACCGCGGGAGATGATCGCGAGGATCAGGTAGTCGCCGAACTGGAGCGACGTCGTACCGGTACGGCGCTTCCTGCGAGGCGTCGCCTCGCCCACGATCGGGATCGGGCAGGTCACTTCGCGGCTGTAATCCGTCATCGCGAACACACCTAAAGCACCGGTGATGCCAAGTCGTACGACCGTGGTTTCGGGCAGTTCGTGACAGCGCCAAAACTCCCACCCGGCAGCGTTGACGCTTACCATTCAGAGATGCGCTCACTCTTGCTCGCTGGTTTGACGCTGCTGTTCGCGTGCGGAACGGACGATCCGCCCGGCACGCTGATGGTGAAACCGGATGCGACGACGATCGGAACCGGGCAGATGACGTTCATCATGGCCTACATGCAGGACGGCATGACCGCCGATCCGCCTCCGGTCGACGCGACGTGGAGCGTGGACCCACAGGGCATCGTGATGCTCACGCCGACGCAGTCGATCCAGAAGGTGATGGGCGTCGCGCCGGGCAACGTCGTGATCACCGCGTCCGCGTTCGGTCAGACCGCGAAAGTCGGAATCACGGTCGTCTCGCCCTGATACGATTCGATCGATGCGCGCGCTCCTGGTGTGGCTGAGCGTGTCCGCATGCGGGTTCACGCCCGCCGTCGGAACCGACGGCAACCCACGTGGCGATGGTGGCGGGGGCGACGTCGCGGACAGCTCGACCGGTCTGCCCGCGCCGCTTCACCTGACGAGCGACGACGGTCAGCCGAGCGACGTCGATCTGGTGCTGAGTAGCCCGATCGTCGTCGATACATCGGCGCTCACGATCACCGGGACGCCGCTCACGCTGGGAACGTTCGACGTGCGCCACCAGATCCAAGGCAACGGCGAGGTCGCCGTGCTTCACCTTCACTCGCTGACGGTCGCCGCCGGCGCCGTGGTCCAAGTCGTCGGCACGCGCCCGCTGATCGTGGTCGCGAGCGACGCGATCGTGATCTCCGGCAAGGTCGACGCCGGCGCGAAAGGGGCGACGCCCGGCGCAGGTGGCTTCGCCCCGGGCATGGGCGACGGCCAGGGCCTGCGTGGCGCGCACCAAGGCACGTACTCCGACTCGGGTGGTGGCGGTGGTGGCTTCGGCGATCGAGGAGGCGCCGGCGGCGCGATCACCGGCTGCGCGACGCCGCTTCCCGGCGGCATCGCTGGCCCGAGCGAGGGCGACGATCCGATCAGCGTGCTGCAAGGCGGCGCCGGTGGTGGCGCGGGCGAAGGCACCGCGTGCGCCGACAACCTCGGCGGTGCGGGTGGAGGCGCGATCCAGCTGACGAGCGACAAGTCGATCTTCGTCGACGAGACTGGCGTGATCACGGCCGGTGGCGGCGGCGGTACCGGCGGCACGGATTGCGGCGGCAGCGACGGCAACTCGGGCGCGGGTGGCGGTGCGGGTGGTGCGATCGTGCTGCAGGCGCCGATGGTGACGAACCAGGGCATCATCGCGGCGAACGGCGGTGGTGGGGGTGGTGGCGGTTCCGGCGGAGGCTTTCCGGCGCCCGATACCGGCAAGCCGGGCGAGGATGCTCATCCGTCGGACATGGCGGCCGCCGGCGGGATGGGCATCGGTGCGTCGGGGATCGATGGCGGCGCCGGTGGCACTGCGGATACCGGCGCGCAGGCCGGCATGGCGAACAGTTGCAGCAACAACGCAGGTGGTGGCGGTGGCGCGGTCGGCAGAATTGCGGCGAGCTCCGGCTATCAAGATCTCGCGGTGACGTCACCGCACGCGATCGCGACGCTTCCGCTCTAGAGCCGGCCGAGGACGCCGACGGCGGGAACGAAGACGGTCGCCTTGGTCACGCCCATCTCGAGATGGAACTCGTGCTCGACACCCGCCTCGACGACGAGCGCGAGGTGGCGGTTCACGATGTACTCGAGGCCGCCGGCGCCGCGGATGCCGTAGCGCGCGCCCGACGAGAAGAATACGGGCACGCCGGCCGAGATGTACGGGCGATAGCGGTCGGTCAGGAACGAGAACGTCGCTCCGCCGTACGCACCGATCGTCGGGCCGAGGATCGCGGTCGCGCGCACCTCGACGCGGTCGATCACGTCGGCGGTGACACCGACGAGCGCGGCACCGCCGTGGGGGATGTCGAAGTGGCCGAGCACGATCGCACCGAAGCGCGAACGCGGACCTTCCTCGACCGGCGCGGCGACGATCTTGTTCTGCGGCTCGACGACCGTGATCACGGCGGGTGCTTGCTTCGGGATCGGCGAGAGCTGGATCTCGAGCGCGATCGATTCGCCGGCCTTGACCTCGACCGACTTGGTCTTCGGCTCGTAGCCGTCGGTCTTCACGATGATCGAGTGACGGCCGGGCGCGACGCGCCAGGTCTTGCCGCGAACGACGTGCAGCCAGTCGTCGTCGTCGATCGTGATCACGGCGTCCGACGGCGTCGGCGTGATCTCGTAGCGACCGGCGGTCTTGTCGATCTTCTCGACGAGCTTCGCGAGCTCGCCCTTGCGCTTCGGATCGGCGTCGTTCGCATCGACGTAGCGCTGATAAGCGTTCGCCGCGTCGGCATCGCGAGCGAGGTACTTCAGCGTCGTACCGATGTTGAGGAGGATCTTCGTGCTCGGGAACCGCTCGTATGCGGTCTTGAACACGGCGAGCGCGCCCAGGTAGTCCTTTGCCTCGAGCAGCTTCACGCCGGATTGCATCAGCGACTGCGCGTCGACCTTGTTCTCCTTCGAGTCGGCGGGCTGAGCAGCAGCGACGGTCGCCATCGCGGCGACGACAACGAGCGAACGGATCATCTAGATACCAGTTTCGACCGGAAGCTCGCCCGAGTCGGAGTCCTTCGGCTTCTTTTCGATCGGTTTCTTTTCGACCGGCTTCTTGTCGGGCTTCTTCTTCGCGATCGTCGCCGGCTTCGTCTCGGTGACCGCGGGCTTTTCGGCCGGCTTTTCTGCGGGCTTCGTCTCGACGACGGCCGGCGGAGCCTCGACCGGCGGAGGTGTCACCGGCGCGGGTGCGACGGGAGCTGGCGCGATCGGTACCGGTGCTGGCGCGGGCTGGACGGCGGCGGCAGGCGGATTGTCGGCGGGCTTCGCCTTCTCGCTCGGCTTGTCGCCACCATTCATCACGCTGAACGCGACGCCGCCACCGGCGATCAGAAGCGCGGCGGCGACCGCGATGATCGGCCCCTTCTTGCTCTTCGGCGGCGCGGCGACCGACTGGCTCGCGGCGCCACTGAGCGTCGTCGGCTGATTCGGCGACGCGGTCGGCGGCCGCGTGATCGGCGCGGGCGTGTGGTGGAGCGGCGTCGGTTGCGGCGGCAGATAGCTCGGCGTGTACGAGACCGGCGCGAAGCTTTGCGATCCGCTCGTCGACCAACCCGCGCCGGACTGCGTGTTCCAGCCGTGCGCGCGAGCGATCGCCGCGAACGCCTGCGCGAGATCGCGCGCGGTCTGCGGCCGACCCTTCGGATCCTTCGACAGCATCGCCATCACGAGCGCTTCGGTATCCGGCGAGATCCCGAGCGCGTGGCGCGACGGCGGCTCGGGCTGCACGTAGAGGTGCATGCCGATCACCTCGCCGGCACCTTCCATCGCGAACGGCGGCTTGCCCGCGAGCAACTGGTAGAAGATGCAGCCGAGCGAGTAGATGTCCGCGCGCGCGTCGACATCGCCACTGCCGCGGCATTGCTCCGGTGACATGTAGGTCGGAGTGCCCATCACCGCGCCGGTCTTGGTCGCTGCGTGAGCCGAACCTATGTCGGTGAGCTTCGCGATCCCGAAGTCGAGTAGCTTGATCCGCTCGCCGCCGGGGATGTCGAGGTCCTGGACGAGGAACAGGTTGTCGGGCTTGAGGTCGCGATGGACGATGCCCTTGTCGTGCGCGGCTGCGAGGCTGCTGCACACGCCGCGGAGGAGCGCCGCGGCTTCGCCCTCGGGCATCGTGCCGCGCAGCTTGATCCTGCGCGCGAGCGTCATGCCCTCGAGGAGCTCCATCACGATGTAGGCAAGCCCGCTGTCGAGATAGCCGAAGTCGAATACCTCGACGATGCCGGGGTGTTTGATCGCGGTGGTCGCTTTCGCTTCGCGGAAGAACCGATCGACGATCTCGCGATTGCCCGTGAGCTCCGGGAGCAGCACTTTGACGGCGACATGTCGGCCGATCAGCGAGTGCTCCGCGCGATACACGCTGCCCATGCCACCATCGCTGATCTTGTCCAAGATCCGATAATTGCCTGCAGTCGTGCCGATGAGGCCGTCGGCCATGCCCGTGATGATTGCGGTTGCCACCCCGTCTGTCAAACCGGATATTCTCCGGATCGTGCGTAGCCTGATTTGTCTCGCGATGGGGCTCGCGGCGTGCCAAGCCGCGACCTCGTCTACCGAAGATCCACTGCTGACTCCGGCAGCGTCGATCCTCCAGTCCAACGGAACATCGACGTTTAACGCGACGCAGGTCGGTAGCACCTCGAACACGCTCCAGTTCGGGGTCCGGACGAGCGTCAACAACTCGACGATCACGATCAACTCGATCGCATACAACTGCCCGGACTACACGATCACCGCGACGTTGCCCGGATATGCAGACCGGACCTGCGACACGACGTGCTACGTCGTCTGCCCCGCGGTTGTCTGCACGAACGACGACTACTACTTCACCGCTGTGTTCCATCCGTCGGTCGCGGCGTCGACGTCGTGCGTCGTCACGGTCAACACCGACACCGGCGGCTCGCCGACGCTGACGCTCTACGGCACCGGCACGCCACCGCCGATCCACGTGTCGGCTTCGCCGGGCAGCATCAACTTCGGTGGGGTTCGCGTGATGACCGCGTCGACCGGCGTCGGCGTCACGATCTCGAACTCGGGCGGCGCGGCGGCGACGATCAACTCCGTCACGGCGAGCAGCGGGTTCTCGGTCACCGGCAATACGGGCTCGCACGGCCTCGGCGCGGGTGCGAGCGAGGGCGTCACGGTCACGTGCAACCCGATGACGACCGGTGCGCTCAACGGCAACCTCACGATCTCGAGCAACGACCCGTCGACCCCGACGATCAACATCCCGCTCGGCTGCAGCGGCATCGACAGCGCGCTCGCGATCTCGCCGAGCCCCGCGGTCCTGCCGACGATCCGCGCCGGCGAATCCGAGTCGCAGACGATCACGGTGACCAACATGGGCGCGGCCGCTACGAGCATTCAGAACGTCACGCTCACCGGCTTCGACATGGTCAGCGCACCGCCGCCGGGGACGATGCTCGCCGCGAGTGGCGGCGCGACGTCGGTCAAGGTCTCGTACAGCCCGACCGCAAAGGGCAACGTGAGCGGCAACCTCCACATCGATTACGACAACGGCAAGACGATCGACACGCCGATCGCTGCGAAGGCCGTGACGACGTCGCTGTCGCTCACGCCCGACGGCGATGTCGAGCTCGGCCCGATCTGCATCGGCCAGATGCACAGCCAGGACTTCTCGCTGATCGCGGCCGACGAAGGCTCGTTCAAGCTGACGAACGTGACGATGCCCGACGCCTCGACCGGCTTCACGCTGACCGCGCCGACGCTGCCCGCGACCGTGCAGGGCTCCGCCGCGAACACGGTGAAGATGGCGCTGACCGCCGCACCGACGACGCCGGGCGACATCAACGCGTCGTTCCAGATCACGACCGACATCCCCGGCGCGACCGACCCGCACATGATCAACCTCCACATGCTCGGCCTCACCGAGGGCGTCAACGGCCCGCCGATGGTCGACCTCGGTGGCAACCTGATCAACATGACGTCGCTCGGCCAGCACGTCCAGATCTCGAACTGCACGAGCGCGCCGGTCACGATCACGTCGGTCAACATCTCCGGCACCGACGCGGCGGACTTCGCGGTCGTCGATCAGCCGATGGACCTCACGATCATGCCGGCCGAATCGATCTCGTGGCTCGTCGTGCTCGACCCGCACTCGGGCGGCGACAAGAGCGCCGAGTTCAACGCGATCTTCGACGGTGGAACGACGGTCGTCCCGCTCATCGGCGAAGGCCTCACCGACATGCTGCCGAGCCAGGACGCGGGCACGAACAAGTCGAGCTACTACGCGTGCAACGTCGGCTCGCCGTCGGCGCTATTTCCGATCGCTCTCGCGGTGGGCGGGCTGTTCGTCCGTCGGCGACGCCGAACGAACCGGAACGGTTGAGAGCGGCAACACCGCGGTAAAGCAGGCGCCGCGCGAAGGCTGGCGCCGGTAGCTCAACCGGCCGTTGACGAGCTCCATCACGTACGCGCTGATCGCGAGGCCGAGGCCCGCGCCTTCGGGCGTACCCGACGCGAACGGCTCGAACATGATCTCGCCGATGTCGGTCGAGACGCCGGGCCCGTCGTCCGTCACCGAGAACACGACCTCGCTTCCGACGACGCGAACGTTGACGTCGACCGTGCCATCGGGCGGTGACGCGTTCGCCGCGTTGCGCAGCAGGTTGCAGAGCACCTGGAGAAACAGCGGCTCGGCGATCATCACGGTCGCGTCGGCGACCTCGCCAATCTCGAGCTTGCACTTCTCGCGGACGTAGCCGCCGGCGAGGCGGACCGCGCGCTCGACGAGCTTCGTCGTCCTCACGGGCTTGTTCGTGACCTCGGCGCCGCGGATGAACTTGCGCATCTGGACGAAGAGCTGGATCGCTTCGTCACCGGCCATCGACGCTTCGGACACGGCGTCGGCCAGCCCGGCGCTGCCGCCGTCGCTGGTGATCATTTGGATCTCGTTGAGCGCGACCGTCAGGGTCTGCATCGTCGACGCGAGGTCGTGGAGCAGCGACGAGGTCAACGCGCCGATCGTCGCCTGGCGCATCAGCCGGCTCATCCGACTGCCCTGCGAGCTGGTCGACACCGACGACACGCGCGCCTCGAGCACGCCGTTGCGGCGCTGAGCGCGATGCGCCATGTACGACACGAGCTGGTGGGCACTCTCGCCACTGCCGCGCGCGCGCAGGCGAAGATCGCCATCGGCGTCGATCGGCAGATCGATGAACCACCCGGCGCCTTCGCGCGGCACGGGATTGCCGGTGAACGGATGCTCGGTATCGCCCGAACGCGCGACCGTCGCGGCCATCGTGACGCCTTCGACCGTGAGCGCGCGGCGGACGATCGCTTCGCTGAGCTCGAGCGGCGTGTCGGTCTTCGCGAGCTCGTCGTCGAAGTTCGACATGCTGAGCGCGTCGGTGACCGATGCCGTGAGTCGGCGCGCGACATCGCGCTGCTCGAGCGCGCGGCGAACGACGACTTCGATCTCGTCGTGCCAGGGCTTACCGACCTTGTACGGCGCATCGGGGCTGAGCAGCGCGCGCTGAGCACGCTCGTCGAGATAGCCGGTGAGCAGCACGCGAATGGCATCGCGCTGGTGATCGCGCGCGAACTCGAGGACCTCGATGCCGTCGTGATCGGGCATCTTGAGGTCGGAGATGATCACGTCGTACTGCTGCGTCGCGAGCGCGTCGAACGCTTCGGTGCCGGAGCCAACCGCCTCGACCGTGTAGGTCGGGCTGAGCTCGTCGACGAGGGCATCGCGGACATGATCGTCGTCGTCGACGATCAGGATACGGGCGGTCTTCATGACGGATCTTTCGTCGGAATGTCGTCCAGGCGCTTGGTCAGCGCCTCGATCACGGAAACGAGCTCGCGCGGCTGCTCTGCGGGCGGCCCATCGCCTTGCCCGGAGCGGCTCGCCTTCACGATCGCGTTGACGTTGGATTCGATCCGCAGCGCGATCTTCGCGATCCGCGCGGTCAGCCGATCGAGATCGCCGCGCTGCTCGACCGGGAGCTTCGCGATCTGATTCGCCATCGTCCGGGTCGTGCTCTGGAGCGCGCCAACCGGGTTGTTGAGGTGGTGAGCGATACCCGCCACGAGCTCGCCGACCGCGGCGCGCCAGCCGAGCATCGCGATCTCGCGATTGCGCTCTTCGAGCTCGGCGTGAGCCGCGAACAGGGCGGAGTGCTTCGCGACCAGCTCGTTCTCGAGCATGCGCCGCTCGGTCGTGTCGCGGGCCGCGAACGCGGTGAGGTCGCCGTGCTCGGTCCCGAGGATGTGGGACACGGTGAGCGTGACGTACACCGGATAGTCGTCGCCGCGGCGGAGCGCGACTTCCTCGTAGGTCCCGTCGTAGGTGAGATCGCGCGGCTCGAACGTCAACTGATCGAGCCGGCGGCCGAGCACCTCGCCGATGTCGCGCGCGAGCAGCTCCGCGACGCGCACATTCGCCGACACGACGTTGCCCGTGGTCCGATCCGCGATGAACAGTGCTTCGGTGCTCGACTCGAACATCAAGCCGAACACTGCTCTCGCGATCGCATCTGTCACGTTCGGTGGATCGGCCAGCGCCCGTCAGCGTCAAGGTCGCCGACAAGATCGAAATTGCTCGGCTAAGTGGGCTTCGCGATTGGCCCCGAGATCGGCCCGACACTTGCTGTGTAGCCGGCCGTGGCCAACGAATTCTCAACGGTCGACAAGCTGCAAGCCGCGATGACGTTTCATCGCGAGCGCCATGCAGTGCTCGCCGGCAACGTGGCCAACGTCGATACCCCGGGCTACCGCCCGTTCGACCTGAACCCGACGACGACCGACGACCCCCAGGTCCTCGCGGTGACGGAGCCGGGTCACATCGGCGGAACTTCCGCTCAGGCTTACACCAAGGAGTTCTCCGATGAGGGGCAACTCCAGACTCCCGATGGCAATCACGTCCAGCTCGAGCGCGAGCTCGCGAAGATCGATGCCAACCGCGCCCGTTACTCGACGTCGGCCGAGCTCGTCTCGCGCCGGCTCGCGTTGCTTCGCTACGCCGCAGGAGACGGTACCTGATGCCCAGAGTCGGAACGAACATGGACTTCTTCACCGCGATGGAAGTGTCGGCGTCGGGCCTCTCGGCTCAGCGCGCGCGCATGAACGTCGCGTCGTCGAACCTCGCGAACGCGCAGACCACGCAGACCGCCGCCGGCGGGCCGTACAAGCGCAAGGACGTCGTCCTCCAGTCGACCGACGTCCCCGGCACCGAAGGCCAGCTCGATGGTGCGGTGAAGGGCGTCGAGGTCTCGTCGATCAAGCAGGACACTGCCCCGCCCCGCCTCGAGTACGACCCCGGTCACCCGCAGGCGAACGCGCAGGGCTACGTCGCGTATCCGAACGTCAATCCCGTCGAGGAGATGGTCGACATGATCACCGCCTCGCGCGCGTACGAAGCCGGCATCACGACGATGTCGACCGCCGTCAGCATGGCCGAGAAGGCGCTGGGGATCGGCAAGTGAGCATCGTCAATCGCGCATACGGCGCGCAGGCGGTCCAGCCGCTGCCGCAGCTCGACAAGGTCGCGAAGCCCGAGACCGACCTCGGCGAGAGCTTCTCGAAGGCGCTCACCGATGCGAAGGAGCTCGACAAGGATGCGACGTCGCAGGCCGAGCGGTTCGCGAATCACGATCCGAGCGTCGGCATTCACGAAGTCGTGATCGCGAGCGAGAAGGCGAGCATCGCCGTCCGCTACGCGGTGACGCTGAAGAACAAGGCGCTCGAGGCCTATCACGAGCTGATGAACACGCAGGTCTGAGTAAGCCGCCATGCCCGAAGCCCCCAAATCTTCCTCGTCGCAGAACCAGGCGTTCACGGTCCTCAAGCAGCTCAAGGAGCTGTGGGACAAGCAGCCGAAGGGCCGCCGGTCGCTCGCGATCCTCGTCGTCGTGGGGATCATCGGCTTTGTCGGCATCACGTCGCTGGTGAAGAAGACCGAGACCTGGCAGCCCGTGATGGACTCGCTCAGCCCGGGCGATTCCACGTCGCTGTTCCAGAAGCTCGAGGCGCGCGGCATCGAAGCGCGGATGAACGCCGGCAAGGTCGAGGTTCAGGACGCCGACGTCGCGCAGGCTCGCGCGATCGGTGCGGTCGGCCTCGGCCTCCAGGGTTGGGACACGTTCAACGGCAACACGCTCGGGCAGACCGAGCTCCAGCAGCAGGTGATGTTCCTGCGCGCGATTCAAGACGAGCTGACCCGCAGCATCCTCGAGATGACGCAAGCCAACTCGGCGCGCGTGCTCATCACGTTCGGCAAGAAGTCGGCGATCAAGGATCTCGAAGAAGCGCCGACCGCCTCGGTCGCGCTCGTTCCGCGCCCCGGCCAGCAGATCACGCCCGAGCAGGTCAACGGCATCCGCGCGATGGTCGCGGCGACTGTCGGTCACGACATGGACCCCGCGAAGGTCGTCGTCACCGGCCCGCGCGGCGAGCTGAGCGGCGAGAAGACCAGCGCGGACACCGCGACGATCGAGCAGAGCATCACGTCGGCGACCCAGTCGATGCTCGAGACGATGGTCGGCGCGGGCCATGTCCTCGTGAAGACGAACGTCGACTACGACCGCCGCAAGATCCAGACGCTCGAGGAGAGCGTGACGAACGACGCGAACGTGAAGGTCAGCGAGACCCGCGCGGTTCACGGCGCCGATGCGACGAAGGGCAACTCGTCGATCGGTGGCGTCGCCGGCGTTCAGGGCAACCTCCCCGGCAACGCGGCGCCGACCGGCAGCGGCACGACGCCGCCGAACGGCGACCTGACCGAGACGATCAACTACGCGCCGAGCAAGAAGACGACGACGACGGTCAACCCCGAGCAGACCGTCAAGAAGATCCACGTCGCGATCATCGTCGACCAGGGCAAGGATGCGAAGACCGGTAAGCCGGTCGCACGGACGAAGGAGGAGCTCGACAACATGATCGCGCTCGCTCGCACCACCGCCGGTATCGACGATGCGCGCGGCGACACGCTCGAGCTCAAGGCCGTCTCGTTCGCGCCGGTCGAGGCGCAGGTGTTCCCGGATGCGCCGAAGTCGCTGCTCCCCGTGCCGATGCCGGTGGCGATCGGCGCCGGTGCCGGCGTGCTCGTGTTCATCGTCGTCGTGATCATCCTGCTGAAGAGCAGCAAGAAGAAGCAGGCGAGCAAGACCCAGGCGCTCGTGCTGAAGGGTGGCAAGCTGCCGGTCCCGATGCCGGTCGCCGAGCTCGAGCGCGTGCTCGACGCCGATACCGGTTCGTCGCCGGAGCTCTCCGCGCAGCCGGAGAAGCCGGCGCTCAACCCGGGCAAGACCGCGCAAGAGCGCGTGATGGATGTCGTCCGCTCCGATGTGGAGCGCACGGCCGGCGTGTTGACCGCATGGCTGGCGGAAGCTCCGCCGGCGGCCGCTAAGGGAGCGACGAAGTAATGGCGACTGCACTACCAGGCCCTCGCAGGGCGGCGATCGCGCTGCTCTCCCTCGACGAAGAGCTTGCCTCGCAAGTGCTCTCGAAGATGTCGCTCAACGACGTGCGCCGCCTGTGCGAAGCCGTCGAGCAGCTCGGCGACGTCCAGTCCGACCTGATCCAGACGGTGCTCGGCGATCTCGAGCGCGGCCTCTCGGACCCGCTCGCGATGGCGCGCGCCGGTGGCCCCGCGTATCTCCGCAAGCTCGCCGACCGCGCGTTCGGTCCCGATCGCGCGAAGAAGGCGCTCGGCATCGAAGCGCCGAACCCCGAACCGCTCCAGCAGCTCCGCACCGCGCGCGTCAACGTGCTCGCGCAGCTGCTCGCCGACGAGCATCCGCAGATCGCGGCCGTCGTGTTGACCCAGCTTCCTCCGCGCGTCGCCTCGAAGGTGCTCGCGCTGATGGACCAGCCGATCGCGGCCGACCTGACGGCGCGGATCTCGTCGCTCGAAGAGATTCCGGAGCACGCGGTGACCGAGGCGTCCGAGAGCCTGGTCCGCGCGCTCGAAGCATGCGGCGGCCTCGCGACGAGCGACGCTCGCGCCGAGTTCGACGGTCTCGCGTTCAGCGCGTCGATCGTCAACGAGATGACCAGCGAACAAGGTGACGAGCTGCTCGGCGTGATCGCCCAGCGCGACGAGTCGATGGCCACGAAGATCCGCGAAGCGCTGTTCACGTTCGAAGACCTGCTCCGCATCCAGGGTCGCGAGCTCGCGAACGTCCTCCGCGCCGTCCAGGCCGAGGCGCTCGTCACCGCGATGCAGACCGCCACGCAGGAGCTCAAGGATCACGTGCTCGGCTCGCTGTCGCAGCGCGCTGCCGCGACGCTCCGCGACGACATGGCGTCGGCGCCGCCGAAGCGCCTCTCCGAAGTCGAAGCCGCTCAGAAAGAGATCATCGAAGCCACGCTGCGCCTCGCCGGCGAAGGCAAGATCACGCTGCCGGCCCGCGGTGGTGAAGAATGAGCGACCAGCCGCAACCGCTGTTCGCAGCGCTCGTCGCGAACGCGCGGCCGTTGGCGACCGCGATCACGGCCAAGCCGACGCCGCCGGTCGCCGCGCCCTGGTTGGTGCCGGCCCAGGCGTCGGGAATCGACGAAGCCACGGCGGCCCGCAATGCCGCGGCGCTTGCCGAAGCGCGCGCGAAGGCGATCGAAGAAGGCCGCCAGGAAGGGCTGCGCGAGACCGCCGGCCTGCGCGAGACGCTCCAGAAGCTCGCCGCACAGTTGATCGCGGCGCGCGACGAGAAGCTCTCGTCCGCTGCCGAGTCAGTCGCCGCGTGCGCGGTCGCGGCGATCGAAGGCTGGCTCGTCACGGCGCCGAAGCAGGAGCTGTTCGCGCCGGTCGTCGAGGCGTGGATGGAACGCGGCGGTGCGACCGCGACGGCGAAGGTTCATCCGAGTGGCGTCGTCGCGCTGCAAGCGGCGATCGGCGACGCGCCGATCACGATCGAAGCCGACCCGACGATGGCGCCCGGCGACCTCAAGATCCGCGGCGATGCGCTCGACATGTCGCACGCGTGGGCCGAGCGCCTGCGCGAGCTGCGCGACGCGATCGCGACCGCGCTGGAGACCGAATGAACGCAGCGATCGCAGATGCGATCCGCGCGACGACGAAGGCGTGGCTCGTCCCGAAGGTGCTCGGCCGCGTGGTCGAGGTCGCGGGTACGCTCGTCCAGATTAGCGTCACCGAGAAGAACGGCCCCGTGCTCGGCGACGTGCTCGAGGTCGAGACCTCGACCGGCGTCGTCCCGTGCGAGGTCGTCGGCTTTCGCGGCCCGACGCTGCTCGCGATTCCCCTCGTGCCGGCGCGCAACATCGCCGCCGGTGCCCCTGCCCGCCCGACCGGTCGCGCAGCTGCAGTCTCCGTCGGAGATGCACTGCTCGGCCGCGTCGTCGATCCGTTCGGCGTGCCGATGGACGGCGGCCCGGTGCCGCGTTGCACCGACAAGGTTCCGCTCGACGGCGGCGCGCTGCCGATCGATCAGCGCGGCAGCGTGACCACCCGGTTCGATACCGGCGTACGCGTGATCGACGGCATGCTGACCTGCGGTCGCGGCCAGCGCATCGGCATCTTCGCCGGCGCCGGCTGCGGCAAGAGCGTGCTCGTCGAACAGATCGCGAGCCAGGCCGAGGCAGATATCATCGTGATCGGCCTGATCGGCGAGCGCGGTCGCGAGGTCGTCGAGCTGATGGGCTCGCCCCGCCGCGACAAGATGATCATCGTCGCCGCGACCGCCGATCGCTCGCCGCTCGAGCGCCTGCGCGGCGCTTCCGCTGCCACCGCGATCGCCGAGTACTTCCGCGACCGTGGCAAGAACGTGCTGCTCGTGATCGACTCGCTTACCCGGTTCGCGATGGCGACCCGCGAGATCGGCCTCGCGCTCGGCGAGCCGCCGGCGACGAAGGGCTATCCGCCGAGCGTGTTCGCGAACATGCCGCGCCTGCTCGAGCGCGTCGCCCCGCGCGCCGGTGGCGGATCGATCACCGCGTTCTACACCGTGCTCGTCGAAGGTGATGACCTGTCGGATCCCGTCGCCGACTCTGCGCGGTCGCTGCTCGATGCCCACATCGTGCTGTCGCGCGATCTGGCGGGGCGCGGCCACTTTCCCGCGATCGACGTGCTCGCTTCTGCCTCGCGCGTCGCTCGCCGCGTCGCCGGTGCCGCGACGACCGCACTCGCTTCGCGCGCGCGCGAAGTGCTCGCCCAGCGCAAGCAGGCACACGAGCTGCAAGCTCTCGGTGCCTACACCGTGGGCGTCAATAAAGACCTCGATCATGCACTCGCCCTCGGGATCCGCATCGATGCGTGGGCGCGCCAGACGCCGGAACAAGCGTCGACCCACGAGCTCGCGCTCGCCGGACTCACGGCTGCCCTGGAAGGTAAGTAGTCATGACGATCAACTCTCGCGTCGCGCGCTCGGTGCGTGACCTCCGCTCGCGGTTGCGCGACCTCGCCGCTGCAGAGCACGGCGAAGCGACCGCAAAGACCACCGCCGCCGCCGAGCACGTGTCGACGCAGGAGCAGGCGCTCGAGGACACGCTCGACGACGCCGAGGACACCCTGACCGGGATCACGAACGTCTATCACCTCGATCACCACGCCGACCTCGTCGCGAGCAAGCGCGAAGCGATCGTCCACGCGACGAACGCACACACCGCTGCCGCTGAAGTCGCGACCGTCGCCGAAGCACAGCTGCGCTCGCGGATCCGCCAGCTCAAGACCGCCGAGCGCGTCGTCGAGATGGTGCAGGAGCATCGCGCCGCCCGCGAAGTCCGCGCCGAGCAAGGCGCCCACGACGACCTCGTCAACGCGAGGCGCAAATGAACATGCTCTCGATCCCAGCGACGAAGCACGTGGAGCCGGAGACGCGTGACGCATCGACGCCTCCGAGCAAAGACGCGCACGACTTCAAGTCCCAGCTCGAGAACGCGATCGTACCGAGCAAAGACCCGCACGACCTCAAGCTCCCGGTCGAGAAGGCGAAACCCGCGAAGAAGCTCGCCGACGAGCTGGTGGCGCCCGTCGTTCAACCTCCGCTCGCCCAACCCGATCCGAGCTCGCTCGTCCAGATCATCGCGTCGCTCCTCACCGGCGCGGCGAAGCCGGATGCCGAGCCGCTCCCCGCGGCGCTGCCCGACGCGCCGAAGCCGATCGCGGCGCTCACCGCGGATGTCGCCACTGCGAGTGCGAAGGCGGTCGCGACCGACGCCGCGCAAGGCGCGCCCGACAAGCTCGTCCAGCAGATGGTCGCCGTCGCGCCGGAACCGGCCGAGTCGGCACAGCCCGCGATGACGCCGCTCGAGCAAGCGGTCCACGATCTCCTCTCCGAGCTCGCCGACAAGAAGGCGCCGGCACACGAGGCGACGACCGCGCCGGTCGGCGCGACGTTCCAGCTCGCGCCAGCGACGACGATCGCCGCACCGGAAACGAAGCCCGACGTCCAACCGACCGCATCGGTCGCACCTGCACCTCCACCCGCCGAGCTGGTCTCGCAGAACCACGCACACCTCGTGCTCGACGATGCGAATGGTCGCGTCGTGTTGACGGTCGCGGTGCGTGGCTCCGAGGTCAACGTCTCGGTCCGCGCGACGGACGACGCGACCGCTGCTTCACTCGCTCGCAACGCTGCATCTCTCGATGATGCGATGCGCGGACGTGGCCTCCAGCTTGCACAGTTCGATGCGCAGCGCGATCTCGCGCGAGAGCAACACGCTGAAAAGCCGAAGTACGAGCGAGAGACCGTCAAAAAGTCCAACGCCGAGCGTTTCACGCTCGAGGAGAACCTGTGAGCGCGATCGATTCAGTCAGTTCCACGAATTCCACCGGTAGCAGCGCGACGTCGGGTACCGACATCACGCAACTCTCGGGTACGAAGGACGAGTTCCTGAAGCTGTTCATGGCGCAGCTCCAGAACCAGGATCCGATGTCGCCCAAGGACGGTAGCGACATGGTCGCGCAGCTCGCCCAGTTCTCCAGCGTCGAGCAGGCGCAGCAGACGAACGCGCAGCTATCCGCTCTGACCGCGACGGAATCGTCGACGGCAAACGCGAGTCTATCCAGCCTCGTCGGCCGCTCGTGCAGCGCGACGGTCGGCGACGTCAAGATCGAAGACCCTTCGAAGATCCCGCCGATCGACGTGTCGTCGTCGAGCGCGATCAACGGCGCCTCGGTCGTGATCAAGGACGCGAACGGCAAGGAGATCCGCCGGATCGCGATTCCCGCGACGGGTGGCCCCGTGCAGTGGGACGGCCGCGACGCGAATGGCGCGCTCGTCCAGCCCGGCGCCTACAACGTCTCCGTCGATAGCGGCACGTCGACCGGCACGGTCAACGCCGTGTGGCAGGACCGGATCTCGAGCGTCGAGCTCGGCGCGACCGGCGCTCGCCTCAAGATGGACGGCATCACGATCTCGCCCAGCAGCATCACCTCGATCGGCGCCGGCAATACGACCGACACGATCACTTCCGCAATCAACGCTTCCGCGGCCGGCAGCGCCGCAAACACCTCTACCGGAACCGGAGCCAACCCGTGAGCATCCTCAACAGCCTCTACATCGGCGTCAACGGCCTTACCGCGCACGGCGATGCGATCAGCATCGTCGGCGACAACATCGCAAACGCCTCGACGGTCGGCTTCAAGCGCGAGCGCGCGGAGTTCTCCGACATGCTCGGCGGCGAGCTCAACGGCCAGCGCATGGGCGGAGGTGTCCACCTCGGTCAGAGCCAGACGATGTTCGAGCAGGGCCAGATCACGTCGACGGGCAACCCGCTCGACATGGCGATCAACGGCCACGGCCTGTTCGAGGTCAAAGGCACGTACCAGGGCAAGATCTCGGACTACTACACGCGCAACGGCCAGTTCAGCCTCGACAGCAGCGGTTACGTCGTCAACCCCGGCGGCCTCCGCCTCCAGGGCTACACGATCGACGCGACCGGCGTTCGCACCACGACCCCGGGCGACCTCGACCTGTCGTCGCGCCAGAGCGCCGCGATCCCGACCGCCAACGCGAAGATGACGCTCAACCTCGATTCGTCGGCGACGACGCCGGCGCTGGCGTTCGATCCGAACAACACGCAGAACACCGCGAACTACACGACCTCGATGACGGCGTACGACTCGCTCGGCAACGCGCACCAGGTCCAGGTCGCATTCCGCAACAACGGTAGCGGCAGCTGGGAATGGCACGCGAGCGTCGACGGCGCGCAGCTCAACGGCGGTACGCCCGGCAGCCAGACCGAAATCGCGTCGGGCACGATGACGTTCAACACGGCGGGCGCGCTCGCGTCGCAGACGACGAACTCGTCGAGCGCCGACTTCGTCAACGCGACGCCAGGTCAGGTGATCAACTTCAACTTCGGCGACGACATCGCGAGCGGCGGCACGGGCCTCTCCGGCACGACGCAGTACGCGTCGACGTCGTCGGTCAGCGCGACCAACATCGATGGCCGCGCCTCGGGCAAGCTCACCGACGTGACCGTCAACAGCGACGGCTCGATCACCGGCGTGTTCGACAACGGCGAGACAGCGAAGATCGCGCAGGTCGCGATCGCCTCGTTCCAGAACGAGGCAGGCCTCACCCGCGCGGGCAACAACCTGTACACGGAGAGCGGCGACTCCGGCCAGCCGATCGTCGACATCCCCGGCACCGGTAACCGCGGCTCGATCGCCGCCAGCAGCCTCGAGAGCTCGAACGTCGACCTCTCGAACGAGCTGGTCACGCTGATCGCGTATCAGCGCGCGTTCGAAGCGAACTCGAAGACGGTCACGACGGCCGACCAGATGCTGTCGACCGTCTCGAATCTCAAGCAGTAAGAACATTGACGTTGACGTGAACCTCGCCGTCAACACTACCGTTGTCCTCGGCGTCGCTCGCTCGCGCGTAGCTCGCGTTGTGCGAGCTTGCGTACATCGGTCCCCGCTTCAACGATCGCGGGCGATCTGGATCCGCCTTGACGCTCGCCGTTCGTTCGTCAAATGCGACGATCACGTTGGCCGTTCAGGTTCAGGTTCATGTCGACGTCAACGTCAACGTAACTGCGCCAAGCTTGGCGACACCGGATCGATCGCCTCGAACGAACTCACCATGTTAGCCAGGCACGCTGGCTGCAATTACCGGGGACGTGAGCGATTCTCTTCTGGACCCGGCCGAGCTCGAGGCGATTCAAAACGCCATTCGAGAGACCGCCCCCAAGCGGTCGAACGGTGGGTTGGATCCGGATGTCGAGCCGACCCGGCTCGCCCTGATCGCCGACGACCGCAGCGCCGAGGCTGCTCGCCCGCTGCTGATGACGGTCATGAATCGGTGGGTGCGCCGCGCCACGAAAGCGCTGCGCAACTACCTGCCCGGCACCTGGACGCTCGATGTCGTCGGTGCCGAGACCGTCGACGGCCAGCAGGTCAAGGAAGAGCTGCGCGGTGCGTGGGTTGCCGGCGGTACCTGCGGCAACGCGGAGCTCGTGTTCGCGGTCCAAGGTCCGGTCATCGACATCGCCGCGGCGAAGCGCTGTGGCGCGGCGACGGCCGAGTCGGAGTCGACGCGGACGCCGTCGGCCATTTCGCTGCGCTTGTTCCAGCCGGTCGGCCGCACGCTGTTCGAGAGCCTCGGCCCGTCGTGGCAGGAGATCTACGACAACGAGCTCCTGCCGTCGGGCGACATCTCGATCGTCCAGCGCCTGATCGAGGCGCGGACCACGGTTCGCGTGACGCTCTCGTTCTCGGGCGCGGTCGCCGGTCGCGTCCAGATCTACGCGCTCCCCGAGGCGCTCGTGCCGAAGCAGGCCGCGCTCGCCGCGATCAAGGCGAAGACCCAGTCGGTCGCGAGCGCGCTGTCGAACGTTCCGGTCGACCTCGTCGCCGAGCTCGGCACGCTGCGCATGTCGCTCGGCAAGATCCGCTCCCTCGAGCGTGGGTCGACCCACGTTCTCCCCAGCTTCGTCGACTCGCGCGTACCCGTGTACGTCGCGGGCGTCCTCAAGGCCTGGGCCAAGCCCGTCGTATGCCGCGGCGTGCTTGCTGTCCAGATCATCTCTGTCGTGCACGGCCAAGGAACTCAGTCATGAGCGATGACGAAACCAACTTCGACCCGCAAGCTCTCGAGACGCTCCTTCACGACGTCCCGCTCGACGTGACCATCGAGCTCGGCCGCGCCCGCCTCAACATCAGCGAGCTCGCCTCGCGCCTCGGCCCCGGCTCGATCATCACGCTCGACAAGGCCACCGGCGCGCCGCTCGACGTCCGCGTCAACAGCCGCCTCGTCGCTCGCGCCGAAGCCATCGCGATCGGCGAGCGCTGCGGTATCCGCATCATCGAGCTCGTCAACGGAAAGGACGCTTGAGATGCGCAGCCTGCTCGCACTCGCGTTCGTCGCCCTCCCCACGCTCGCCCATGCCGACGCCCCGGTCAGCTTCGAGGTCGCCGATCACGGCGACTCCGTCGAGGTGATCGCGCACAACATCGAGATGAAGGCAGCGCCGATCTCGTCGGTGCGGTCGCGGATCGAAATCCCGATCATCGGCCAGCCCGTCGCGAGCCGCGCGATGATGGCCGACGGCACCGTGCTCCTCGTCGAGCTCGACGGCACCGGAAATCGCGTGCTGAGCGTCAAGACCAAGCTCGACCGGCCCGAAGTGAAGCTGCTCGCTGGCATGGCGAAGGCCTCGCAGATCGGTAGCGACCTCCACCTGACGTTCCCGCGCCACGCCGAGACCATCGCCGCGGCCAAGACCGAGGCGAAGATCGAGACCAAGCCCGAACCGAAGATCGAGATCAAGAACGAGATCAAGGCCGAGCCGAAGATCGAAACCAAGCCCGAGCCGAAGATCGAGATCAAGAACGAGATCAAAGCCGAGCCGAAGATCGAGACCAAGCCCGAACCGAAGATCGCCGCGAAGCCGATCGCCGCGCCCGTCGACAATCGCCCGATTCCAGCGATGGAAAAGGACAGCATGGCGACCTCGCCGGGCCTGTACGCGTTCGGCGCGCTCGTCACGCTGCTCGCGTGCGGCTACATCCTGAAGAAGAAGAAGAAAGAAGCCAGCACCGCCGCGACGATCGACGTCGTCGCGCAGCGCACGCTCGGCAACAAGTCGAAGGTGATGTGGCTGTCGGCCGGCGGTCGCGAAATGATCGTCGCCGTCACCCAGCAGAAGGTCCAGATGCTCGGCCAGTGGCCCAAGGGCACGAGCGAGCTGCCGCGCGCCACGTCCCTCGAGGCGCCGCGCACCAGCCGCCGTAGCATCACGAACTTCCAGCACGAGCTCGACGCCGAGCAGGCCGCACCCGCGCGGACCGAGAGCTCGACGGTCACCGGCATCCTGAAGCTCCGCGCCCGCACGTCGGGCCCGATCCAGGGCCGCGCCGGTACCGTGCCGTCGCTCTATCAGGTGAACGAAGACGTCGCGACCGACGACGACGACCTCGACGCCGAGTGGGCGAAGGAAATCCTCACCGCCTCGGGCGGTCGCCGGTGACTCCGCTCGGCCAGCTCGGGCTCGACCCGCAGCACCTCCAGCAGAGCGGTGGCTCTGCAGGACCGATCGGCATGGTCGTCCTGCTCACCGTCGTCACGCTGCTGCCGGCGATCATCCTGTCCTGCACCAGCTTCGTCCGCTTCATCGTCGTCCTCGGCTTCGTTCGCACCGGTCTCGGCACGCCATCGGCACCGCCGAACCAGGTCCTCGTCGGCCTCTCGCTGTTCATGACGATCTTCGTCTCGGCGCCGGTCGCGATGGACATGTACGACCGCGGCGGCAAGGCGTACTTCGCCGGCCAGATCGACGAGAAACAAGCGCTCGACCAGGCGCTGCCCCCGCTCCGCAACTTCCTGATCTCGCACACCGCCGATACCGATCTGCAGCTGTTCCTCGAGGCGTCGAAGTCGGCGCGCCCGGCGACGATGGACGAGGTCCCGCTCCGCGCGCTGATCCCCGCGTTCATCCTCTCGGAGCTGCGGATGGCGTTCAAGATCGGCCTCACGATCCTGCTGCCGTTCCTCGTGATCGACCTCGTCGCAGCGACGGTGCTGACCTCGCTCGGCATGGTCATGGTGCCACCGAGCGTCGTCGCGCTCCCCGCGAAACTGCTCGTGTTCGTGATGATCGATGGCTGGCACCTCGTCGTCGAATCGCTCTTGCGCGGAGTACGCGGGTGACCGAAGACGCGCTCTTGGATCTCTGGCGCTCGGCACTCACCGTCGCCGCGCAGGTGTCCGCACCGTTCCTCGTGATCGGCCTCACCGTCGGTCTCGCGATCGCGATCATCCAGACCGCGACGCAGCTCCAGGAATCCGCGCTGACGTTCGTGCCGAAGCTCGCCGTCGCACTCGTCGTGCTCGCGCTCGCGGGTCACTGGATGCTCGACAAGCTCGGGACGTTCGCGAAGCAATCGATCACGTCGACGACCGTCGCCGCGCCGCACGTCGCCCCGAGCGACCTCGGCGTCCACCCCGCGCCCGACGTACGATGAACCTCACCGCCCCCGAAGTCGGAGCGTTCCTCGTCGCGCTGATGCGCGTCGGAGCGATCGCGATGACCGCGCCGGTGATCGGCGACAGCGGCGTACCGGTCCGCGCCCGCCTCGTGTTCTGCGTCGCGGTCGCGATCGCCCTCGCCGCGAACCGCCCCGGCGTCGACATGGACACGCTGCCCGCGACCGCGCTCACCGAGCTCGGCTCGGGAATCATCACCGGCCTGACCGCTCGGTTCGTGATGGCGCGGCTCGCGAACGCAGGCCAGCTCATGGGCATGGCGCTCGGCCTCGGCTTCGCGTCGGAATACGACGTCCACGCCGGCGAGAACGCCGGCATCCTCCGCACGCTGTGCTCGACGCTCGGCAGCCTCGCGTTCCTCGCCGCGCACGGCCTCGAAGCGGTCGTCCGCAGCGTGTCGACGCCGACGACGAGCCTCGCCATGCTCGGCGGCACGACCCAGCTCCTGCGCGAAGGCACCGCATCGTTCGGCTGGGGTCTTTCGCTCGCCGCGCCGATCATCCTCGCCGCGGTCGTTGGCAACCTCGGCCTCGCTGTGATGAACCGCGCAGCGCCGGCCATGAACGTGTTCTCCGTCGCACTGTCGGCCGTGTTGTTGATCGGCGTCGCACTCCTCGTCGCGAGCGCCGGTGGCTTCGTGAGCGGCGCCATGGCCGTGGCGCACGACGCAGCGCACGTGCTCGCGCCCTGAGATATGATCTCTCGCGATGCGATTTGTTCTCGCCGCGCTCGTGCTTGCAGGTTGTAGCGTCGACGACGGCACCGCGCCGACCTGTACGGTCGCGTCGACCGACACGTGCTCGGGCGACACCGTCTGCATCGGCACGACCTGCCAGAACGCGTTCCCGCACGCGTACGCGATCACGCAGCTGTCGATCACCGCACCGGCGGTCCAGCCGAACGGCATGCCGTGGAGCTCTGCACCCGATGGCTCACCGAGCCTGTACGCCGATATCTCGGTCGCCGGCGCGAAGATCACGACGACGATGGTCAACCCGACCAGCTACAACGCGACGTTCACCGGGCCCTTCGCGGTGTCGCTCGACGCGAACGTCGACCTCGACGTCAAAGCCTCGAGCAACGACGGGAGCGGCGTCCTTCCGGTCTACGACTGCGACGTCCCGATGGTTTCGGCGCTCGTCCTTCGCACTCACTACGTGCTGTGTAGCGGTGCAGGTGTGACGCTCAACTACACGATAGAGCCCTCGTGATTCGACCCCTGGGAGTATTTGTTTACCCCCTAAGAAGTTTCGCAAGCTCCCTCAACATTTGGCGCTCACGTCAGCGCCGCCGACAGCGCTGATCCGAACGGGAACGAAGACGAGCACTTAGCGCGGGCATAGCGGTTGCTGATACCGCGCCCGTGGCCGACCCACAGAAGACTCACAAGCCAACGCCGAAGCGGATCCGCGAGTTCCGCAAGCGTGGCGACATCGCGTTGTCGCGCGATGTGGTCTCTGCGGCGACCTTCGCCGGCGGTGCGATCATGCTCGTCGCGTACGGCGCGACCAGCTTCGGCGCGCTCCGCTCGCTGACCCGCGATGTCGCGATGGCCGCCGATGGCGCCGAGCACGGCGGGCTCTCGCACGAGGCGCTGACCGCGTTCATGACCGCCGCGTTCCCCGCGGTGATCGGCGCTGCGATCGGCGCGCTGATCGCGATCTTCGTCCAGCTCGGCTGGCCGCCCGCGATCAAGGGCATCAAGTTCGACCTCAACCGGCTCAACCCGATCTCGAACGCGAAGAACGTGTTCGGCATCGGCGCCGTCGTTCGCCGCACCGGCAGCGCGGCGATGAAGCTCGTGCTCGTCGGCATCGTCGTCGCGCTCGCCGTCGTCGGCACCGCTTCGCAGCGCCCCGGTTCGGTGTTCGCGCTGAGCGGCATGCTCGGCGCGACGATCGCGCACGTCCTCCAGGTCGTGATCGGCGTCCTCGTCGCCGTCGCGGCGGTCGACTACTTCCTCGCGAAGCGGAAGCTGAACGCGCAGATGAAGATGACGACCGACGAGGTCAAGCGCGAGCACAAGGAGCAGGAAGGCGACCCGCACATCAAGGGCAAGCGCCGCCAGAAGATGAAAGAGCTCGCGAAGCGCCGGATGTCGGCTGCGGTCGCGAAGGCGGACGTCGTGATCGTCAACCCGACGCACTACGCGGTCGCGCTCAAGTACGACGAGAAGTCGCACGCCGCGCCGGTCGTCGTCGCGAAGGGTATCGACGAGTCGGCCGAGAAGATCCGCGAAGTCGCGCGCAAGCACGGCGTGCCGGTCCTCGCCCGCCCGCCGCTCACCCGCGCGCTCTACAAGCTCGTCAAGGAAGGCAAGCCCGTGCCCGCGAACCTGTATCGCGCGGTCGCTGAAGTCCTCGCGTTCGTCTACCGGATCAAGAACGGAGCCCGCGCGTGAAGGGCAACAAGGGTCATATCGTGATGGCTGCCGCGCTCGTCGGCATCCTCGGGATCGCGATGGCGCCGCTGCCGTCGGTGCTGTTCGACCTCCTGATCGGCGTCTCGCTGTGCGTGTCCGCGCTGACGTTCCTCGTCGCGTTCTACGTCGAGAAGCCGACGGACTTCACGTCGTTCCCGTCGCTGCTCCTGTTCGTGACGCTGTTCCGGCTGTCGCTGAACGTCGCCTCGACCCGGCTCATCCTCACCGGCAACGACGAGCACGCCGCCGGCGCGGTGATCGCCGCGTTCGGCCACTTCGTCATCCGCGGCAACTTCGTCGTCGGCGCGGTCATCTTCCTCATCCTCGTGATCGTCAACTTCATCGTGATCACGAAGGGCGCCGAGCGGATTTCGGAAGTCTCGGCGCGCTTCACGTTGGACTCGATGCCCGGCAAGCAGATGGCGATCGACGCCGACCTCGGCGCCGGTCTCATCAACGAGAAGGAAGCCCGCGCGCGCCGCAAGGCCGTCCAGCAGGAAGCGAACTTTCACGGCTCGATGGACGGCGCTTCGAAGTTCGTTCGCGGCGACGCGATCGCGGGCCTGATGGTCCTCGGCGTCAACATCGTCGCCGGCATCATCATCGGCGTCGCCCAGAAGGGCATGTCGTTCGGCCACGCCGCGCAGACCTACACGGTGCTGTCGATCGGTGATGGCCTCGTCGCGCAGATTCCCGCGCTGCTCGTCTCGACCGGCTCCGCGCTGCTCGCGACCCGCGGCGACGACGCGCAGCTCGGCCAGGCGCTGTCGGGCCAGCTGTTGACGCGCAAGCGCCCTCTGCAAGTTACCGGCGCGCTCCTCGGCATGATCGGGCTCCTGCCCGGGATGCCGCACATCTTGTTCCTCGGGCTCGGCGGTGTTGCCGCTTGGGCGTCGACGCGTGCAAAAGAATCGGCAGCTCCCCCTGATGCCGCCGATGGCACGCGTCCGCTCGCCAACACCGCCGAGCCCGGACGGACTCCCGACGAGAAATCGCAGCGCGGCGAGATCGAAGCCGCCCTGCCGGTCGAGATGCTTTCGCTCGAGGTCGGCCTCGACCTCTTGAACATGGTCGACGCCACCCGCGGCGGTGACCTGCTGAAGCGGATCGCGACGCTGCGCAAGCAGCTCGCCGGCGAGCTCGGCATCATCGTGCCGGCCGTCCACATCCGCGACGACCTCCGCATGCGGCCCGGCGCGTATCGCGTGCTGCTCTCGGGCGTCGTCATCGCCGAGTCCGAGGTGTTCGTCCATCGCGTCCTCGCGATCGACCCGAGCGGCACCGCGACCCGCGCGCTGCCCGGCGAGATGACCGTCGAGCCGACGTTCGGCCTGCCGGCGAAGTGGCTGCAGCCTTCGGAGCGCGCGCGCGCCGAGGCCGCGGGCTGCACCGTCGTCGACGCCGCCGCGGTGATCGCGACGCACCTCACCGAGCTCATCCGCCGCAACGCACACGACCTGCTCGGTCGCCGCGAGCTCCAGGACCTGCTCGATGTCGCCGGCAAGCAGAACGCGAAGGTCGTCGAGGAGCTCATCCCGACGCTGCTCCCGATCGGCACTGTCATCCAGGTGCTCCGCAAGCTGCTCGCCGAGGGCGTGTCGATTCGCGACCTCCGCACCATCCTCGAGGCGCTCGCCGACCACGCGCCGGCGACGAAGAACGCCGACGACCTCGTCGAGATGGTCCGCCAGCGCCTCGCCCGCCGCCTCACCCGCGGCCAGCTCGCCGCCGATGGCGCGCTCCGCCCGCTCGTCCTCGACCCCCGCGTCGAGCAGATGCTACGCGAAGGCGGCGTCAAGCACACCCGCTCTCTCACCAAGCTCACCGAAGACCTCGCGAACCGCGCGAAGGATCTCGCGATGCGCGACGAGCCGCCGCTGCTCGTCGTCGCTCCCGACCTCCGCCGCACCGTCGCGGGCATCGCCCAGCGCCACGCGCCGGGACTCACCGTTCTTAGCTACCGCGAAGTCGACCCGACCGTTCCGTTCGTCACCCGCGGAGTCATCTCCGCACAAGAGGCCGCATGAAGATCATGAAGTTCGAAGGTTCCAACATGCGCGAGGCCGTCGCGAAGGTGAAAGCCGAGCTCGGCGACCAAGCGGTCATCGTGTCGACGCGTCAGATCCGCCGCGGCCTCCTCGGTACCGCGTGCGAGATCTCCGCAGCGATCGACGACGACACCGACGACGACCGTCAGGGACCGACCCGTGGATTCAGCGCGTACGCCTCTCAGACGACGCCTCCGCCCGTTTCGTCGGGCACTCAGCTCAACACCGAGCTCGAGATCGAACGCGCGCTCGGCCCGCTCCGTGGCGAGCTGAAGTCGCTGCGCGCGCTGGTTCGCGCCGCGAGCGCAGATAGCCGCGCGACGAGCGAGATCCGCAACGAGGTGGCCGCGCTCCGCAAGCTCATCGAAGAGAAGCTGTCGCCGCCGCCAGCTGCGCCTGCGCAGCATCGTGCACCGACCCAGTCGACGCTCGCCGCGTCGCTGACGGCGCCGAGCACCGCTCGCGCGATCATGCTCGTCGGACCGACCGGTGTAGGCAAGACCACCACCATCGCGAAGCTCGCCGCGCGCGCCGCGCTGATCGAAGGCAAGCGCGTCTCGCTGATCACGCTCGACAACTACCGCGTCGGCGGCATCGACCAGATCCGGACGTTCGCCGAGCTCATCGGCGTTCCGCTGCGGATCTGTGAAACGCCGGGAGATTTGACGAACCTGATCGACGACGCGGATGATTTGACGCTGATCGATACCGCCGGCCGGTCGCCGCGCGATGTAGGTGCGATCAAAGAGCTCGCGCAAGCCGTCGCTCACATTCCGGCGATCGAAACGCACCTCGTCGTCGCAGCGGCTAGTACCGCGACAATCATCGAAGATCTGGCGAACCGCTACTGCGCGCTCAACCCGACGCGCCTGTTGTTCACCAAGCTCGACGAAGTCGATGAAGCGCCGGAGCTGTCGCGGGCGCCGGCACGACTTTCGCTACCTATCACTTGGGTGACCACCGGCCAGTCGGTTCCCGAGGACATCGAAGAGCCGACCTCGGCTCGCGTCCTCGAGCTCGCCACTGCAGGTCTCGCACGTACTCGCACCCAGGCTGCCTAACAAACCAATGTCCGATCAGGCCCACACACTTCGCGTTCTTCGCGGCGGCAAGCCAGAAGACACCCTGCCCAAGCAGCGCCGCGCGTTCGCGGTGACCGGCGGCAAGGGTGGCATCGGCAAGAGCACCATCGCCGTCAATCTCGCCGTCGCGTACGCGCAGATGGGCGCGAAGACGCTGATGCTCGATACCGACCTCGGCATGGCCGACCTCAACCTTCTCCTCGGCGTCGCGCCGGAGAAGAGCCTGCTCGACGCGCTCGGCGGCGCGGATCTCCAGGACGTGCTCGTGCAAGCGCACGGCATCGAGCTCCTGCCCGCGCTCAACGGTTCGTATCTGCTCTCGACGCTCGGCAAGGCCGGTCTCGAGAAGATCATGGCGCTCGTCGAGTCGCTCGCGAATCAGTTCGACACGCTCGTCGTCGACGTCGCGGCCGGCATCGGTCAGGTCCAGACGATGTTCGCCGGCTCCGCCTCGGACGCGGTCGTCATCGTCAACCCCGAGCCGCTCTCGATCGCGGACGCGTACGCCTGCTTGAAGGTGCTCTCGGTCGAGCGTGGCATGAAACACGCATACCTCGTTCCGAACCGCGTGCTGTCGCGCGCGCACGCAGATGAAGTCACCGCGCGACTGTCCGCACTCGTCAATCGCTTCCTCGATCTCGAGCTGACTGTACTGCCTCCGATCCCCGCGGATCCGGCGGTCGCCGAAGCAGCTCAGGTCGGTGTCCCCGTACTCGTGCACGCGCCGGAATCCCCCGCGGCTCGTGCGATTCGTCAACTTGCCAAAGCTCTCGGCTCGCTCGCGAGCCAACCGGCGACGTGGTGGCGCGCCCGCGCTCAAGGAGTCTCTCGATGAAGGCCTACGCTCAGCAGCTCAAGAACACTCGTGAACGCGACAAGCTCATCACCGAGCACGTCGAGATCGCCCGCCGGATCTCGCTGCGCATCGCACGGACCTGCCCCGATTGGATCTCGCGCGACGACATCGTTGCGGCCGGCATGATCGGCCTCGCCGAGGCAGCCGAGCGCTACGACGAGACCCGCCAGGAGCCGTTCCTCTCGTTCGCCGAGAAGCGGATCCGCGGCGCCGTCATCGACGAGCTCCGCCGCGGCGACGTCATGCCGCGCCGGATGCGCCGGATGGCTCGCAAGATCGGCGACGCGATCCAGAACCTCGAGCAGCGCCACGGCGAAGCGACCGACGACAAGGTCGCGGAAGCGCTCGGCGTCACGCTCGACGAGTACAAGCAGAACCTCGAGCAGATCGTCCACGTCTCGGTCGGTGCGCTCGAGCTCGACGACGACTCGCTGATGCCGACCGGCGACGAAGCGTCCCCGGAGATCCAGCTCGCGAACGGCCGCGCGAAGGCCAAGGTTCGCGCCGCGCTCGAGCAACTCGACAAGCGCGACCTCTTGATCCTGAACCTCTACTACACCGAGGAGCTCACCTACACCGAGATCGGTGAAGTCATGGGCATCACTCGCTCGCGCGTGTGCCAGCTCCACGGTCGCGCGATCGCTCGCATGCGGTCGCTCATCCAGGGCGGCAACATCGACGGCGAGCTCGAAGAGGTACCGTGAGCTCCGGCATCTACATCGCAACCGCAGGCGCCGTCGCGCAATCGGTCGCGCTGGATGCGACGGCGAACAACATCGCGAACGCGTCGACCGCCGGTTATCAGGGCGAGCGCGTCTCGTTCAAAGAGGCGCTCGGCACCGCGAAGTCGGCCGACACGGCGCTCGTCCAGACCTCGACGGCCCACGCCGTCGACGGCACGAACGGCGCGCTCATGCAGACCGACAATCCCCTCGATGTCGCACTCGAAGGCGACGGCGTGTTCGAGGTCAAGACGCCGCAGGGTCAGCGCTACACGCGCGCAGGCAACTTCCAGCTCAACGCCAGCAACCAGCTCGTGACGCAGGACGGCTTCCAGGTGATGGGCCCCGGCCACCAGCCGATCTCGCTGCCGCCGGATGCGAAGACGATCTCGATCTCGCCCGAGGGTGACGTCAATGCCGACGGCAACGTCGTCGGAAAGCTCGCGCTGGCCAAGTTCACCCCCTCTCAATTGAAGCGAGAAGGCGGATCGCTGTTCTCGGCTTCTGGCACGCCAAGTGGAGGAGAGCTGCCCAAGGTGCGCAGCGGAGTCCTCGAGAGCTCGAACGTCAACATCGTCCGCGGTGTCGTCGACCTCGTGAAGGTCTCTCGCACCTACGAATCGCTGATGAAGATGATCCAGGGCTACCACGACGTCGAAACCCGAGCCGCACGCGAGCTCGGCGGACCGAAGTAAAGGACCACCATGTTTCGCTCACTCGCCACCGCAGCCTCGGGCATGGAAGCCCAACAGACCAAGCTCGACGTCACCGCGAACAACATCGCGAACGTCTCGACGAACGGCTTCAAGAAGGGCCGCGCGGAGTTCTCGGATCTGATCTACCAGCAGACCCGCGGCGCCGGCTCCTCGACGGGCCAAGGCACGTCGGCTCCCGCGCCGACCGAGATCGGTCTCGGCGTGAAGCTGACGTCGACGGCGCGCGAGCACAGCCAGGGCGAGCTCCACTCGACCGGCAACCAGCTCGACCTCGCAATCCAAGGTAAGGGCTTCTTCCCGGTCACGATGCCGAACGGCACGACGCAGTACACGCGCAACGGCGCGCTGCAGATGACCGCCGAAGGCAAGCTGGTCACGAGCGAAGGCTACGCGATCGGCGGCGACATCACGATTCCGACCGACGCGCAGTCGGTCACGATCGCGCAGGACGGCACGGTGACCGCGACGGTCGCCAGCTCGTCCACGCCCACCACGCTCGGCCAGATCCAGCTCGCGACGTTCGCGAACCCGGGCGGCCTCGAAGCACAAGGCGGCAATCTGTTTCGCGAGACGTCGGCGTCGGGCACCGCGGTGCTCGGCAACCCCGGCGATGGCGGCTCCGGCTCGATCAGCCAGGGCATGCTCGAAGTCTCGAACGTCAACGTCGTCGAAGAGATGGTCGATCTGATCTCCGGCCAGCGCGCGTACGAGGTGAACTCGCGCGTGATCAAGGCCGCCGACGAAATGCTCGGCGAGACGGCGCAGCTCCACTGATGAAGGCTCTGATCGTCATAGCGCTCTTGTCGGCGACGGCCGCTGCGGATCCGGTTGCGGATGCAATCGCGGAGAAGCTCCAGCCGATGTTGCCCGACAACGTCGGCGTCGCTCAGGTGTTCGTGCCCGCCGCATTCGCGGGTGCGTCGCCGGCGAACGTCATCGTCGAGCCGCCGAGCAGCCAGCTCCGCCCGGGTCGCCCGAGCGTGAAGGTGACGATCAAGCACAAGACTCTCTACGTCCCCGTCGCGCTCGCCGCGATGACGGACGTCGCGATCGTCACCCACGCGGTTGCCTCGGGCACCGTGCTGACGGCCGGCGACATCTCGATCGAACACCGCGCGCTCGCCGGTGCGCCGGCTCCGGCCGCGCAGGTGATCGGCGCGACCGTGACCAAAGATCTCGATGCAGGCACGCCGCTCGGCGCGCACGACCTCGTGCTCCCCGCGCCCACGCCGCGCGGTACGCACGTCTCGGTCGACATCGCGCACGGCAGCCTCCACATCAAGGGCCAGGGCACGCTCGAGCTCGCCGCACGTATCGGCGAGCCCGCGACCGTGCGGCTCTCGTACAACCAGACCGTCGTCAAAGGCACGCTGATCGCACCCGGTGCGGTCGTCGTCGGAGATCAGCCATGAAAGCGCTGTTGATCATGCTGCTCGTCGCAGGCTGCGCGAGCCACATCGCGCCGTACCACGCGAAGCACCGCACGTTCGAGAAGACGAACTTCGGCAAGCGGAGCGAGGCGTCGCACGGCTCGCTGTACGCGCAAGGCGAAGGCGGCCTGTTCGAGGATCCGATCGCGGGCCGCGTCGGCGACATCCTCGTCATCAAGATCGACGAGAAGGATCTCGCTCAGCACCAGGCGGATACGAAGCTCGACAAGTCCGACGCGACGACGTACGGCATGCCGAACGCGCTCGGCTTCGTCGCGGCGCTGACGAAGAAATACCCCGGCATCGATCCGACGAAGCTGTTCGCTTCGACGACCGATCAGAAGTTCAGCGGCTCGGGCGCGGTCAACCGCCAGGGTCAGGTCACCGCGACGTTGCCCGTCCGCGTCATCGATGTCCTGCCGAGCGGCGACCTCGAGGTCGAGGGAACCAAGGTCGTGATGGTCGGCGCTGAAGAGCACCACATCTACATGAGCGGCGTCGTGCGCCGCATCGACATCGCGCAGGACGACACCGTGCCGTCCTCGCGTATCGCGGACGCCGAGATCGAATACACCGGTCAAGGCGACATCAGCGATACCCAACGCCGCGGTTGGCTCGCTCGCATCATGAGCAAGATCTGGCCGTTCTGATGCGCAAGCTCATCCTTCTCCTCTCCTTGTTCGTCGCGACGAGCGCTCGCGCCGACCGGATCAAAGATCTGGCGTCGATCGACGGCGTTCGCGACAACCACCTGACCGGGTTCGGCATCGTCGTCGGTCTCGACGGTACGGGCGACGACGTGATGTCGCCGGTCGTCAAGACCTCGCTCACCACGATGCTGAAGCGGCTCGGCCTCACGGTCGATCCGACCTCGATGAAGATGAAGAACGTCGCGGCGGTGATGCTGACCGCGGAGCTGCCGGCGTTCGGCAAGCCCGGCCAGAAGATCGACGTCACGATCTCGTCGATGGGCAACGCGAAGAGCCTGTCGGGCGGCACGCTGCTCGCGGCGCCGCTGAAGGGCCCCGACGGCAAGACGATCGGCATCGCGCAAGGTGCGCTGTCGATCGGCGGCTTCACCGCAGAAGGTGCGAGCGGCTCGTCGACGAAGAAGAACCACACGCTCGTCGGGTCGATTCCCGGCGGCGCGACGCTCGAAGTCGCCGCTCCGACCGTGATGCCGACGAAGGAGCTCACGTTCATCCTCAACACCGAGGACTTCACGACCGCGACCCGTATGCAGGCGGCGATCGAAGCGCAGCTCCCCGGCCTCGCGAAGACCCGCGACGGCGCGGCGGTGACCGTGCTGATCAGCGGCGACTGGAAGGCGAAAGTGCCCGAGCTGATCGCGAAGCTCGAGGCGATCGAAGTGGATCCCGATGTCCGTGCGAAGGTCGTCGTCGACGAGAAGACCGGCACGGTCGTCGTCGGTGAAGCCGTCACGCTCCGCCCCGCCGCGATCACGTTCGGCTCGCTCACCGTCGAGGTGACCGAGACGCCGACCGTCGTCCAGCCGACCGCTCCGGTGTTCGGCGGCAAGGGCGTCAAGACGAAGACCGTCCCGAATACGCAGATCAAGGTCGAGGAGCCGAACAACACGATGAAGGTGTTGAACAAGGCCACGACCGTCGGTGATGTCGCTGCCGCGTTCGCCGCCCTCGGCGCGAAGCCGCGCGACCTCGTCTCCATCCTGCGCGCCCTCAAGGCCGCTGGCGCTCTGCGCGCGGAGCTCGAGACGCTGTGACGATCAAAGCGGTCCAACAGAATCCCCTCGCAGCGCATCCGCTGCAGGCGGATCCTGCGCACACCGCGGGCAAGCAGCTCGAGGCGTTCTTCCTGCGCCAGCTGCTCGCCGAAGCACGCCCGCAAGCCGGCGGCGACGACGGCTTTGCCGGCGACACGTTCAAGCAGATGTTCGATGAAGCGGTCGCCGACAAGATGTCGGGCGCCGGCGGCATCGGGCTCGCGGACATGTTCGCGAAGCAGCTCACCGCGAAGGGTGGCGCTCGAGGTAGCGATGCGACCGGCACGCCGATCGCGAACGAGCTACCGCACCACACGACCGTGCAGATGCCGGAGCTCGCGGGGCCGAACCTCGATGGCATCCCGCGCTTCACGATGCCGGTCGCCGGCACGCCCACCTCGGGCTACGGCTCGCGCATCGATCCGATCCAGCACAAGGAGATCAAGCACCCGGGCTTCGACCTGGCGGCCAAGACGGGTACGCCCGTGTCGGCAGCCGCCCCGGGTACGGTCGTGTCGGCGGGCCCCGCCGGCACCTACGGCAACCTCGTGACCGTCCGCCACGGCAACGGCGTCGAGACCCGTTATGCCCACCTCTCCGCCACGACCGTGAAGGTCGGCGACCACGTCGAACAGGGCCAGCAGATCGGCAATGTAGGTACGACCGGGTACTCCACCGGCCCCCATCTTCACTTTGAAGTTCGCAAGGATGGCCAAGCGATCGATCCTGCTCCCTTTCTTCCGATCAACAACCCCATCAACACCCCACCCGCGCGGCCGAAACCCTAATCACAGAGGTCGCTATGCGTATCGAATCCAAGGTTGTCGGAGCTGTTGTTGCTGATTCACGCGAACAGAAGGCCACCACGCCTCCCGCCACATCGAGCTCCAAACAGCCCGTCTCGTCCGTCGTTTCGCTGAGCCATGGCGCCGCCAAGGCAAGCGCGAGCGCCGACACCGAGATCGAGCCGCACATCCGTACGCGCATCGAAGAGATCCGCGACGCGATCAAGCACGACCGCTATCCGATCGATCTCGACAAGCTCGCCGCCAAGATCGTCGAAGACGACAAGTTGAGAGGTCACTCGTGACCGATCGCGAGCTCGACGAGCTGCGCCTCCTCGGCGAAGAGCTGCGCGTCGTGTTCGCGTCGGAACGCACCGCGATCAGCGCGCTCGACTACGACGCACTGACCATGCTCGCCGAGACCAAGTCGCGCCTCGCGACCCGGCTTGGCGAGCTCGCTCCCCTCGCGAGCGCGAATCCCGAAGCGCGCGCGCTGTTCGAAGCGGTGCGCGTCGAAGCACACGCGACGGCCCTGCTCGCCGCGACCGCCAGCAACCTCGTCAACGCGATGCTCGGACGCGAGACCAGCGGCTACGACCGCCGCGCCCGCAACGTCACCACCAGCGCCCCGGCGTTCAGGAACCTGCGAGCGTACTGATGTCTGACTTGATGAGCCTGCTCAGCCTGGGTTCCGCCGCGCTCTCCGCGGCGAACAACGGCGTCGCTGTCGCCACGAACAACGCGGCGAATGCGAACACGGTGGGCTACTCGCGTCAGACCGTCTCGTTCGAATCGAACCTGCTCGGCGGCGTGACGACCGGCGCGACCGGCCGCGATGCGAGCAATCTGCTCCAGACCCGGATCCGCGCATCGACCGGCTCGCTCGCGAACTCGAGCCAGACCCAGGCGTCGATCTCGGATCTCGAGGACACGCTGACGTCGGGCACCGGCCTCGACAGCCAGCTGTCGACGCTGTTCTCGAAGATCTCGCAGGCCTCGGCGTCGCCGACCGACTCGTCGCTGCGCGATGGTGTCGTCGCGGCGACCCGCGACCTCGTGCTCGGCATCAACAACCGCGCGGCGCAGATCGCCAGCGCGCGCAAGGATGCCGACGCGCGGGTCTACGACAATGTTCCGCAGGCATCGCAGCTCGCCCAGCAGCTCGCGGATGCGAACGCGATCGTCGCGAAGAGCGGGGACCCCGCCGCGATGGACCATCGCGAGCAGATCGCGAAGCAGCTGACGTCGCTCGTCGGCGGCACCGCGCGCATCGATCCCGATGGCAACATGCGGTTCGTCCTCGACGGTGGCTCGGTCCTCGTCGACGGCTTGCACGCCGCGAAGATGCAGACCGCGCCAGATCCGACGACTGGCTATCTGACCGCCCAGGTCGTCGACGGCGGCGTGACGCGCGATGTCTCGAGCCAGCTCGGCGGCTCGATCGGCGCGGACATCACGTTCCGCGACACGACCGCGAAGAAGACTGCGGATCAGCTCGATCAGCTCGCGTACGACACGGCGACCGCGTTCAACACGCAGCACGCCGCGAACGCCGCACTCGACGGTACGACCGGAAATCTGATGTTCGTCGCGCCGACCGCGGTCAGCGGTGCGGCCGCGGCGCTCACGATCGACCCGACGCTCGATTCGAACTCGAACAAGCTAGCGCTCGCATCCGCGGGCGGCTTGCCGGGTGACAACACCGGTGGCCTCGCGCTGTTCGCGCTCGCGACGACGAAGAACGCCGTCGGTGGAACGAAGACGCTGACCGATGCGGCGCTCGCTGTCGTCGGCGATCTCGGCAGCACCGGCGCGGTCGCGAAGAGCGACATGGACCGCGACCAACTCGTCTCCGATCACCTCGACGGCCTGCGCGACTCGCTGTCCGGTGTCGATACCCAAGAAGAGCTCACGAACCTCGCGCGGTTCCAGAACGCGTCGTCGGCCGTCACGAAGTTCGTGTCGACCATCAACGACATGCTCACCAACCTCATCGACAAGCTGTGAACCATGCGCGTCACCGACCATCGCATCGTCGACATCTCGGCCGCCGCAACGCAGCGCAACCAATCCGCAGTCGCCGACGTCACGCAGCAGCTCTCGAGCGGTCTGCGCGTCTCGAAACCGTCTGACGATCCGGCTGCGTGGATCGCGGCGCAGCGCGAGAAGGTCCGCGCGGCACTCAACGACGGCACGAGCGAAGCGATCCAGGTCGGCAGCGAACGGCTGACCCAGACCGACGGCGTGCTCTCGACGCTCGCAGGCATCGTCTCGCAGGCGCGCGAGCTCGCGGTCGAGGGTTCCAACGATACCCAGAGCGCGACGTCGCGCTCCGATATCGGCGCGCAACTCAGCTCGCTATTCGACGCTGCGGTCGCCGCCGCGAACACCACCGATCCGAACGGCGAGTACCTGCTCGCCGGTTCGAAGTCGCTCACCCAGCCATTCGATTCGACGACGGGTGTCTACAGCGGCGACAGCGCGACGCGCGGTGTCAACACGGACACGACGTCGACGCAGATCGCCACGACGGCGGGCTCGAACCTGACTGCGACGAACGGCGTCGACGTCCTGCCGCTGTTGAAGACGCTCGCGACCGCGATGAACGCGAACGATCCGGTCACGGTTCGCGCCGCGCTCGGCGATCTCGACACCGCCGTGAAACAGATCTCTCAGGTGCGCGGCCAGACCGGTGCGCACATGGCGGTGCTCGATTCGGCGAAGGCCGCGCACACCGCACTCGCGACACAGATCCAGACCGCGATCAGCGACAACGTCGAGATCGATGCGGTCTCGGCAGCGAGCCAGCTCGCGAAGGCCAGCCAGGCGCTCACGGTCTCGCAGGCCGTGACGTCGCACGTGCTGCAGCTTCTGAATCCTGCGAAGTAGTCGCCCCTCTACACGGGTGATTCCGGGACGAATACCTAGTTGGAACCGACGACGTCGGGAACCAAAAAAGAAAGCACACAAGGAAACAAGCCATGATCTCCGTCCTCACTAACACCGCGTCTCTCGAAGCTCAGCGCAACCTCGCGTCCACGCAGAGCGCACTCTCCAAGTCGATCGGCCGCTTGTCTTCCGGTATGCGCATCAACAGCGCGTCGGACGACGCGGCTGGCCTCGGAATTTCCGAGAACCTCAAGGCGAGCATCAACTCGATGGCGCAGGCGCAGCGCAACTCGAACGACGGCATCTCGATGTCGCAGGTCGCTGAAGGCGGCATGAACCAGATGCAGGGCATTGTCTCGCGTATGCGCGAGCTCGCCGTGCAGTCGGCGAACCAGACGCTCGGCACCACCGAGCGCGGTTACATCCAGACCGAGTTCGGGCAGCTCGGCCAGGAAATCGACCGGATCTCGAACGTCACCGACTTCGCCGGGCAGAAGCTGCTCGACGGTTCGGCGTCTGCGGGTCTGACCCTCCAGGTCGGCATCAACAACACGGCGAACGATCGCCTGACGTTCACGATCACCAAGCTGGCGACCTCGACGCTCGGTTCGGCGTCGCTCCACATCGGCTCGGCGAGCCTCTCGACCGCGACGAACGCGCAGAACGCGATCGGCGTGTTCGACAAGGCGATCCAGCAGCTGTCGAGCGCTCGCGCTTCGATCGGTGCTTCGCAGAACCGCCTCAACATCACCGTGAGCAACCTCTCGGTTGCCCAGGAGAACCTGTCGGCCGCGCAGTCGCGCATCACCGACGTCGATGTTGCGAGCGAGACTGCGAACCTGACCAAGGCGCAGATCCTGAGCCAGGCCGGCCTCGCCGTCCTCGGCCAGGCGAACAAGATGCCGCAGTCGGCGCTGTCGCTGCTCCAGGGCTAATTGACTGACGCTGGGAGATAACGATGTCTGCAGTATCGTTTAGCGGGTTATCAAGCGGTCTCGATACCAGCTCACTAATTTCCAAATTGGTGGCGGCCGAGAAGAGCAGCGAAACCCAATACACGAAACAGCAGCAAACGATCTCCAGCCAAAAGACGGTCGTCGACGCTTTGACGTCGTCGGTCGCATCGCTCGGCTCGCTGGCCGATGATCTGGGGCTGCCCTCCACGCTCCAGATGCGGACGGCGAGCTCGAGCGATACCCACGTTTCGGTGGCCGCCTCTGGCACCGCCACCGCCACGGTTCACGACGTGCGCGTGAGCCAGCTCGCGGCCGCACAGGTCGCCAGCTCGAACACGTACACCGGCAACACCGCAGGAATCGCGGGTACCGGTAGCGTGAAGATCACGAGCGGCTCGACCAACGCCACGATCAACTACGACAGCACCGATACGCTGTCCTCGATCGCCACCAAGATCAACAACGCGAGCGCAGGTGTTACCGCCTCCGTGTTGTTCGACGGCACGAGTTACCGCCTGATGGTCGCCTCGAAGGCGACCGGTACTGCCAACGCGGCAACGTTTGCCGAGACCGGCACCGGCCTCGGCCTGAGCGCGAACATCACGGTCCCAGCGAAAGACACCAAGGTGTCGATCGACGGCGTCGACGTCGTGCGCAGCACGAACGTGATCGACGATGCGATTCCCGGCCTCACGATCACCGCGAACTCGATCCAAGCCCCGACCGATCCCGACACCACGGTCACCGTCAGCAACGACACGACTGGGCTGACCGCCAAGCTCAACTCGTTCGTCAGTGCGTTCAACAGCGTCGCCGGCACGATCACGGCCCAGCTGACATACAACGCGAACGCCTCGTCGCAGTCCGCGCTGTTCGGCGACTCGACGCTGCGCGGCCTCCAGGGCACGCTCAGCGCGTTCGTCGGCCAGACGTTCGGCGGGATGCACCTCAGCGATCTCGGCCTATCGATGGATCGAGACGGCATGCTGTCGCTCGATACCGACAAGCTGAACACCGCGTTGCAGAGCAACCCCGACGCGATCACGAACCTGTTCGTGACCGGCGGCTTGGCCAAGTCGGTCTCGTCGATGTCGAAGATGTACAGCGAGGCCGGCGACGGCGTGCTCGTCACCAAGAGCAACGGCTACGACGATCAGACCAAGCTGCTGCAGGACCAGATCGATCAGATCGAGGCCAACGCGACCGCGCTGCAGACTCGCTTGCAGGACCAGTTCAACGCGATGGAGACCGCGCTCTCCGCGATGCAGAGCCAGAGCCAGCAGCTCACTTCAATGTTGTCGTCTTCTTCGTCGGGATAGGAAGTGCCATGTACAGTCGTTCTGCAGCCACGGCCTACCGCAAGGTCGACCTCGAGTCGGCGCCGAATTATCAGATCGTCGACCGCCTCTACGAGCGGTTCGCTCGCGACTGCGAGCGCGCTCGCGCTGCGATCGTCGCGAAGGACATCCATACGAAGGCCAAGGAGCTCGACCATGCGCTGTGCATCGTCGTCCAGCTCAAGGTCGCGCTCGACCACAGCGCTGCACCCGAAATGTGCGCGAACCTCGAGGCGCTCTACGACTTCGTGATGGGCCGACTGAGCCAGGCGAACATGACGCTCCAGGTCAAGCCGCTCGATCAAGCCGCGAAGATCATGGCCGAGCTCGCGAGCGCGTTTCTCCAGGCGCCGCGATGAACGCCGCCGCTTGGCTGCAGCGTCTCGTCGACGCGACCCCGTATCCGACCGCCACCGACGCCGACACCTTGCTCGCACAGTGGGCGACCGTGTTCGTCGCTCGTCAGAACATTCTCGATGAGGGCAACGTCGCGATCGGTCCCGACCTCGCCGCGCTCTATGCCGAGCTCGTGCTCCGCCAGGACACGTGGTGCGCCGCTCTCGCTGCGGCACGCGAGGCGCTCGGCCAGCAGCGCATGGGTATGTCTCAGGCTCGCCGTTATCAACGCTCGCTCGGCGCGGCCGACCTTTAAGGTCATGAAGCCCGCGATCGCACTCCTACTCCTGGCAGGCGCCGGGACGGCATCGGCAGACCGTTGGATGAGTGCCGAGCTGCCGACTGCGGTCGCGGTTTCGGACGTCCAAGAGCAGGTGTTCCGGCCGGGCGCGATGCCCGCCGTCGGTGGCTACCTCCAGCTCTCGACCCACTTCGCCGTCGGCGTTCGCGCTCGCGCGGGCGTGTTGCGCGACCGTCTGAAGGCACCGATCCTCACCGACGCGAATCGCATGGAGCCCTCGACCGGTGGTCTCGCGACCGCCGGCCTCGCAGCGCGCGCGATGGTCGGCGGCGCGTACTTCGAGCTCGTCGTCGGCGGCGGCATCACCGGTACCGACGTCGTTCCGACGTTCGAAGCCGGCGCCGGTTACATGTGGGACTTCGAGCACTACTCGGTCGGCCCGAGCGCTCACTACGCGCGCGTCCAGGCCGCAGGATCGGATGCACTCGGGAGCGCGGACCTCGTGCTCGTCGGCGTCGACTTCCAGTTCGGCCACGAGCATCACCGCGAGATTGTCCCGCACTACGTGCGCACCGAAGCTCCGCCGCCGGTCGCCCCGGTGGTCGAAGAGAAATCGCCGTTCGCGTACGACACCGAGCGCGTCGTCGACGCGTTGCCGTCGTGCGCCGACCTGCTCGAATACATCGCCGACGACAGCGGTTGCGGCAACGGCACCGTCGAAGTCGCCGGCGACCGGATCATCCTCGACGACCGCGTGCTGTTCGACACCGATCACGCGCACGTTCACACCGAAGGTCGCGCGATCATCCGCTCGATCGCCAAGGCCGCTGCGCAACACCCCGAGTGGATGACGCTGACGATCGAGGGCCACGCCGACGTGCGCGGCACCGACGAGTGGAACCAGCAGCTCAGCCTGCTCCGCGCCGATGCGGTGCGCGCGCAGATGATCAAGGCCGGCTTCCCCGCCGACAAGATCCAGACCGTCGGCTACGGCCGTACGAAGCCGCGCGATCCAGGCACCACACCGGCCGCCCTGCAGCGCAACCGCCGCGTCGAGTTCGTGATCGACCGCGCAGCTCATACCGTCGGAGTCGAGCCGTGAAATACCTAGTCCTCGCGCTATTGGCCGGTTGCTCGTCGCTCGTCAGCGATCCGTGCGCGTCCGGCTATCACCTCGCCACTGGCACTTGTCTTCAAGATCAGAAGACCCACGGCAACATGCCTCCGAACGGCACGATGGAAGGTCCGGATGCGTCGGTCGACCAGGATGGCTCGATCATCGTGGTTCACCCGCCGATGGACGGCCAGACGGTCCAGCCGCAGGACGCATCGAGCGATGCGCCTCCCGACGCGATGGTGTGCCCGCTGCCGACGACGATGTGCAGCGGCACGTGCGTCGATCTCAGCGATGATCCGTATAACTGCGGCCACTGCGGCCGTACGTGCTCGAGCGGCATCTGCGCCGCCGGCACGTGCATCGGTGACCTCCCCGGCCATATCGTCGTGATCGGTCACGATTACGTCGCGTCGGATCCGGCGATGGATCGCGTGATCGCGAACGGCGTGACGCTCTCGGTGTTCGGCTCGACCGCGCGGGTCGGCTGGTGGCGCGGCACGGCGACGCAAGAAGCCGGCATCTCGGCCGTCGCGCGCGGCCTCGCGCAGACCGGACACACGTCACAGACGATCACGGTCGCCACGATCGATAGCTCGTCGCTCGAGTCGCTCGACGCGATCGTCGTCGAACCTCAGGTCGGCGACGGCGATGCGGCCGAAGCCGCGGGAGCCGCGGCCGCCGCGAGCCTCGCGACCTACCTCACCGCAAGCCACACGGTCGTCGTGATGGAGACCACCGCCGGCGTGTCGTATCGCTGGCTCCACGGTTCGGGTCTTCTCGATCTCGCGCCGCCGGTCGACGCGTCGGCCTCGCAGGTCAGCGTCGTCAACGCCGGTGATGCGGTCGCCACGGATGTGGTCTCGCCGTACTTCGCGAAGCCCGGCTCGGTCGGATTCGCGGCCGCACCGCACGTCGTCGTCACCGACAGCAGCGGCGACGGCGTCGTCATCCACGCGACGTACTAGCCGTCATTCTCGCCGACGGTCACGTTTGCCTACATGCGCAAGTGACCGGAACTGTTCGGCCGGATCTGGCCTCGCCCTCGCAATAGCGATGGCTCGATGCTTCCCTACGGCCGCCAGACAATCGACGACGCGGATATCGCCGCGGTCGTCGAGGTCCTCCGCTCGCCGCTCCTCACGTGCGGCCCGTTGGTCGCGCGGTTCGAGCAAGCGCTCGCCGCGAAGCTCGGCGCCAAGCACGCGAGCGTGTGCTCGAGCGGTACCGCTGCACTCCACCTCGTCTACGCCGCGCTCGATCTCGGCGCCGGCGACGAGATCATCACGACGCCGGTCACGTTCTCCGCGACTGCCGCCGCCGCGTACTACGTCGGCGCGAAGGTCCGGTTCGCGGACGTCGACCCGAGCTCGGGCAACATCGATCCGGCGAGCGTCGCTTCGCTGATCGGCCCGAAGACCAAGGCGATCGTCGCGGTTCACCTCGGCGGCATGCCCGTCGACCTCGAAGCGCTGCACGACCTCGCGGATCGCCACGGCATCCCGCTCGTCGAAGACGCGTGCCACGCGCTCGGCGCGACCTATCACGGCACGCCGATCGGCGGCGGTCGCAGCATCGCGACCGTGTTCAGCTTCCATCCGGTCAAGCACATCACGACCGGCGAAGGCGGCGCGATCGTCACGCCGAGCGCCACGCTCAAGCGCCGGATCGATCGGCTCCGCCAGCACGGTGTCGAGCGCGACCCCAGCCACATGCAGCAACCGCCAGCCGGGTCGTGGGCGTACGAGGTCCAGGAGCTCGGCTGGAACTACCGGCTCTCGGATCTGTCGTGCGCACTCGGCCTCGCCCAGCTCGCGAAGCTCGATCCCTTCGTAGCGCGCCGCCGGGAGCTCGCCGCACTTTATCGCACCGCGCTCGCCGGCTTCACCGGCGTGACCGCGCCCGCCGAATCGAACGATCGCGAGAGCGCGTATCACCTGTTCGCCGTCGCGATCGACTTCGCGCACTTCAACACGACCCGTGCACGCGTCACCGAACAGCTCGCCGCGTCCGGCATCGGCACGCAGGTCCACTACATCCCGCTCTACGAGCACCCGCTGCACAAGCAGCGCTGCGGCGACGTCGGCCCGCACCCCGGTGCAGACCACTACTACGCCCGCACGCTGTCGCTCCCTCTGTTCCCCGCGATGACCGACGCCGATGTCGGTGAGGTCGTCGCCCAGCTCCATCGCGTCCTCGGAGATTCGAAATGACCATCAGCAAGATCGTTCAGAACGCCACCACTTCGATGCTCGACGGCAAGACCGTGCTCGTGACGGGTGGCACCGGTAGCTTCGGTCGCGCGTTCGTCGAGAAGGCGCTGACGTCGAAGGCCAAGAAGGTCATCATCTTCTCGCGCGACGAGCAGAAGCACTACAACCTCGAGCGCGTGTTCAAGGACAAGCGCGTGCGGTTCTTCGTCGGTGATATCCGCGACCGCGATCGCCTCCAGACCGCGCTGCGCGATGTCGACATCGTCGTCCACGCCGCTGCGATGAAGCACGTCCCGATCTGCGAGTACAACCCGATCGAAGCGGTCCAGACGAACGTCAACGGCGCTCGCAACCTGATCGAGGCGGCGATGACGAACGGCGTCGAGCGCGTGATCGGCCTGTCGACCGACAAGGCGGTCTCGCCCGCGAACCTGTACGGCGCGACGAAGCTGTGCATGGAGAAGCTGCTGACCGCGGCGAATGCTTACGCCGGCGACCGGGCGACCCGGTTCTCGCTGGTTCGCTACGGCAACGTGATGGGGTCGGCGGGCAGCGTCATCCCGCTGTTCCGCAACCAGATGAAAACGGGCAAGCTGACGATCACGGATGCTCGGATGACCCGGTTCTGGATCGAGATGAACGAGGCAGTCGCGCTGGTCCTGCGCGGCCTCGAGCTCATGACCGGCGGCGAGATCTTCATCCCGAAGCTGCCGACGTCCGATATCGAGACGCTCGCCGAGGCCGTCGCGCCGGGTACGCCGCGCTCGATCGTCGGCATCCGCCCCGGCGAGAAGCTGCACGAGACGCTGATCTCGTCGGAAGAAGCGCGCCGCACGAGCGACATGGACGACCTGCTCGTCGTGTGGCCGGAGTTCCAGTTCCATTCGAGCACGCTCCAGAACATCCGCCCGGGTAAGCCGGTCCCGGAAGACTTCACGTACTCGAGCGACTGTGCCGAGCCGCGCCTCGGGCTCGACGAGACGCGCGAGATGGTGTCCCGGGTCGCATGATCGGCCGCCGAGTCCTGTTCCGTGCGGATGCTTCGCACGCGGGCGGATTCGGCCATGTCGCGCGTTTGTGCGCGCTGATCGAAGAGCTCCAGGATCGCGGCGCCGAGCCGATCGCGATGTTCGGCGGTGACGCGCAGGGGCTCGATCCCTGGTGCAAGCACTACGGGATCCCGGCGCTGATCGGCGACTGGAGCCTGACCCAGCTGATCCAGGTCGCCGACGCCGAAGACGTCGGCACGATCGTCGTCGACGGACCGGCGCTCGTCAGCGAGCTCGTACCGAAGCTCCTGGAGCGCCGGATGCGCACCGTGATCCTCGACGACAAGGGCACGCTCGCCTACCCCGTCGCTGCGGTCGTCAACCACAACATCCACGCTGAATCGCTCTACGCGACGTATCCGAACGCGAAGAAGCGCCTGCTCGGCCGCCGCTACTCGATGCTGCGCAAGGAGATCCGGCGCTATACGCGCGGCTCGTGCCGGCCGATGAACATGTCCCGGCTGCGCGTGTTGGTCACGTACGGCGGAAGCGACCCGGTCGACGCGACGTCGCGCACGCTGAGGCTCCTGCCCGATGACCGCCCGCTCGAGCTCGTCGTGATCGCGGGCCCGGGTTACGAGCACGACGATCAGCTGCGCGACGCGATCCTGTACGCGCGCGATCAGGGCCACACCGTCGACCTGCGCAAGGCGCCCGACGATCCGGGTGGCCTGTTCGTGAGTGCCGACGCGGCGATCTGCTCGGCCGGTGGCACGCTCGGCGAGCTCGCCTACCTGGGCTGCCCCGCGATGGCGTATGCGATCGCCCAGGACCAGATCGTGCCGGCGCGCCATCAGGTCCGGAATGGTCTGATCGCCGGCGGTCGGACCTGGACCGAGACCTCCGACGACATCCTCCGGGCGGACTTCGCGGCATTCCTGCTCGATGACGCCGGCCGCGCCACCCAGCGCCAGCGCGCGCTCGCGACCGCCGATTCAGATGGTGCGAAGCGGATCGTCGACGAAGCGCTGTGAAGGTATAACCGTGCTGTGAGCGAGCAGGCGCTAGACGCGTTGGGTGATGGGGTGGTCGTCCTCGATGACGCCGGAATCGTGACGTACGCGAACCCGGCTGCGATCGAGCTCGGCGCGACGCTCGGCAATCACTACGAGGTCCCGCTCGAGGACACGTTGCTCGCCGGCCGCGTGATCTCGCCGGCGACGACGCCGTTACCGGCCGGTGGCGTCGTCGTCGTGCTCCGCGATCTGACCGATCACACGATCGCCGCGCGCCGCAAGGATCTCGCCGAACGGCGCGCCGAGGTCGCGGTTAACCTGTCTGCGCTCGCGCACCAGATCAACAACCCGCTCGCGATCATCAACGTCCACGCCGAGCTGATCAAAGACGAGCTGGCGTCGCTCCGCGCGCGCCACCGCGACGATGCGAAGCGCTACACCGATATCGACGAGTCGATGGCGGAGCTCGAAGGTGCGGTCGCCTCGATCACGGCGCTCACCGCGGACATGCGCGCGTACTCGCAGCCGATGCCCGGTGCGAACCGCGGCGATCTGCGGCGTGCGGTCGAGTGGGCGTGCAGGACCGCGGCACCGGCACTTCGCGATCGCGCGCGCCCCGTGATCCAGCTCTCCGTCGAGGGCAAGCTCGCGCTCGAGGAGCCCAAGCTCGGCCGGCTGCTCGTCGCACTGCTCCACAACGCCGCCGCGGCGATCCCGATCGGTCACGCCGAGCATCACGATGTCGTGGTCAGCTCGCGCGCATCCGACACGCCGGGACGCATCGTGATCGAGATCAAGGATAGCGGCGCCGGGATGGCCGCACCTCCGACGTTCGCTCCGAAGCTGACCGGTCATCCGATCCACGTCGGCCTCGGGCTCGCCGAGTGCCGCGCGATCGTCGACGAGGCCAAAGGCGCGCTCGTGATCGACTCTCAGCCCGGCGTCGGGACGACGGTCGCGATCGAGCTCCCGCTGCGCTGACGACAATAGCTAGTTCGGCAACACGGGCATCGCGATGTACGTCACGAGCTCGCGCTCGAACGCTCCGATCGCCTCCCCGACCTCCTACGAGGCTCGGGCGTGGGACAGCACGGGGTGAATCGGCCAGACGATCTGGATCGTGGTTCCGGCTCCGATCTCGCTCGACACGGTGAGCCGCGCGTCGATGGACTCGACGCATGAACGCAGCGCAGCGAGGCCGAGGCCACGCCCAGAGATCTCGGTGACATCCGTTCGCGTCGAGAGTCCGTCGGCAAACAGTGCGGCTTCTAGATCGGCGGTCGTCGCACTCGGCAACCCCCGCGCCCGTGCAGCTGCGGCGATACTTTCCCACTCGATACCGCGGCCGTCATCGACGAGCTCGATCACCAGCGCGCCTTCACGGCGCGATGCGCGAAGGACGAGCCGCGAGCTCGCGGGCTTGCCCGCCGCGATGCGCTGGTCGGCAGTTTCGATACCGTGGTCGATCGCGTTACGAACTCCGTGGAGCAGGCCGCTCCACAGGTTGCTCAAAACGGACGGGAAGCGCAGGTCGGGCTCGCACTCGATGACCACCTCGAGTCCGGGTTTTCCGAGCCGGATCGCCAGCGCCTTCGCATAGTCTGCAATCCGTCGCAGCCGATCGATCGCGCGTTCGTCGCGCCAGCTCGCGACGATCCTCGAGACCTCCGACGGGGGAGCCGCGTGAGCGACCGCCGTCTCGAGGTAAGCGAGATCGGCTTCGTGAACGCTCAAGCCATGGTCTCCGATGAGGAATGGCCGTAACACGTCGGCCAGCACCCGCCAGCGCTCCGCTAGGTCCTTGCGCTGTTCGGTGATGCCCTGATCGTCTCGATCGATCATCGCAGTTTCGAGCGCATGGCAACCGTTCGAGATCGACTCCAGCGCCAGCATCGCGCTGACCCCTTTCAGCGTGTGAACGTCGCGCGCGACGTCCGCATGATCGATCTGGATCCTTTCGATCAGACGGGCGACCTCGTCACAGACCTCGATGAACCCCGAGCGATCGCGCAACGCGCGGGTTAGCAACGACATCGTCTCGCGCTCGTCGCGTTCACTGCGCTCGCGCGCGAGTTGGGCGGTTATGTCGGACACGATCACCAGCACTCGCCACCCTCCGCCATCGGTCTCGAAGGGCTTGTAGGACCACGAAAAGGTGCGTTCTCCGACGCCGAAGCGCTGAGGGAGCTGAGACGCGGCAAGCTCGATCGGAAGGAGCTCGTCCTTCAGCGAATCCCACATCACGCCGAACCACTTGGCGTGGCTCGGTGCGAAGCAACGGATGAAGTCGACGATCTTTGCCGAGCCCGGAACGGGGCCGAGCCAGGTCTCCACCATCGCGGACCGCTCCGGCGCGATGGTGCCGTCGAGATCGACGACGAGGAGTCCCTGGTCGACCTGATCGAACACGAGCCTCATCTCGGTGTTGCGCACCGCCAGCGCGCGTGTCCGCTCGGCAACCAGGCCCTCGAGACCACTCACGAGCTGCTTGAGCCGGGCGAGCATCTTGTTGAACGCGCCGGAGAGCACGCCGACCTCGTCATTGCGGGTATCGGCGACCGGCTGCTGGTCCAGGTCGCCAGCCGCAACGGTCGTCATGACCGCGCCGATCGCGCGTAGTCGCCGCGCCAAGCGGTGCGCGATCAGCCACGCCATCAAGACGGAGCACGTCAGCGCGACGCCTCCCGTGAGGACACCGATCCACAGCAGACGCGTGCGAGCGGCCTCGAGATGCTGCATCGAGAGCTCGATCACCAGCATGCCGGTCGGTCCCTCGAGTGAGGTCACCGGCGTGACGCTGATCAATCTCATCGCGCGCCTGAGTAGGATCGGCTCGCGGGCCGACGTCATCTTCCAACTCGCGAAGCCCGAGGAGAACAGGATTTCGCCGCCGTCGCCGGTAAGCAGCACGCTCGCGACGTCGCGATCGTTCGAGATCGCGACGAGAACCTCACGAGCCGTCTCGCGATCAGAAAACGCGACCGCCGAGATCGCTTGCTTCGCGGCGATCCCCGAGTACGTCTCTGCCTTCACCGCGAGATTCTTCTCCATGACCTTGATCTGGCTGGAGATGAAGAACGACGTCAGGACACCAACGATCAGCAGCGTCGACGCTACGATGAGAGCCATCAGCCGCTGTTTGATCGTCACGGACTGTCATTTCGGCCTCATCGGCCATTCGTCGAGACGGGTCGACGATCCCCGAGCCCGGCCGAACCAATTGGAGAGATGGCAACGATCCTTGTAATTGACGACTCGATGCTGATTCGCCAGCAAGTGAGCCGAGCGCTAACCACCGCGGGTTTCACCGTCGTCCTCGCCGAAGATGGCCAGGACGCGCTCGAAAAGCTCGCTAAGACTCCAGACATTGCTGCTGCGGTCTGCGACATCAACATGCCGCGCATGAACGGGCTCGAGTTTCTCGAGCAGGTCGGAACAAAGCTCTCCGTCGTCGTGCTCACCACCGAGGGCGAGCCCGATCTCGTGATCCGTGCGAGGGAGCTCGGCGCGAAGGGCTGGATCCTGAAGCCGTTTAAACCGGAGATTCTCGTCGCGGCCGCGCGGAAGCTGGTCGCCTGAAGGGCGTGCAATGCGGATCATGGTCGCGACTCCACGATCGGAAGCATCTCCCCGCACCTTAGCGGTGCTTCGAGAGCGTGGGCATCAGGTGGAGGTGGTGGAGCCGGAGGGAGCAGCGACTCACATCAGTGTCCGGCCACCGGACGTCCTCGTTGTCTGCTTGCCAATGGAGCCGGTGCTACTCCGTGCGTTGTGTGCGGCGGACGCCGGTCACTCCGCGTACGTCATCGCATTGATCCCCGACGGTCACGTCGCACGCTCGATCCCGTCGGCGATCGCGGCCGGGTGTCACGACGTCCTCAAGGCGCCATTCACCGATGAGGAGCTATGGACTCGAGTAGAAGTGCTCGAGCGGTTGCGAGGCTGGAATCGGGTCGCCAACGCCAATACCGGCGCGAAGCGCGCGTACGAAGAAACGCGTGGCTGGCGGTTCCTCGGAGACGTCGTTGCAGACGATCTCGAGTCGATGCTTTGCCAGAGGGTGAAAGTCACGCGCCGCGGTGCTTGTTCTGATCAGGCCGTGCGCATGGCCTCGATCCCGATGGTGCTAAGCTCCGAACACGTCGAGCTCTTCATCGCGGTCCGCGCAACCCGCGAGGCTTGTGCGCAACTCGGCGAGAACTTGCTCGGTGACCCCGATCCCGCCCCGGAGATGATCGACGACGTGCTCCGCGAGATGGCCAACGTTGCCGGCGGAGCGGTCAAGCGAGCCCTCCTCCCCGAGGGCATCGTGCTCACGACCGGCCTTCCGATCGGCGGAGATGCCGATGCAGCACCGTCCACGACCACGGCGAGAGCCTGGAACCTGGACGCCGAGGGTGGCGCTGTGCTCACCATCGTTGCCGACGTCCGACCTCGCAGCAACTTCGTGGTCCCGACTCGTACGCTGTGCGAGGGAATGGTGATCGTCGACGATCTCCGGAACGCCGCCGGCGTGCTCTTGCTCCCCGGCGGCACTCGCCTGACGTCGACCACGGCGGATCGTCTACGGCAAATCCTCAGCGTGTCCCACGTCGAAATTTCGGCGGCCGCCTAAGAAGCTACCCAGATGAACGTCGTGGGTGTGGCCAATTCGAGCCAGCCCGGGTGGGACCGCGTTCGCTGCCCGGTATCAACGCGCGCCGACGTAATAGCGCGCACCGACGCCTACGAAGAACGTCGACGCAGCCTCGTAACAGTCAATCACGCCTCCGTAGGCGAGGAGATCGAGATCGCCGTCGTCGAGATTGAAGATCGCCGTTCCGAGCAGTGGCGCGACATCTGCGATCGTCACCTGGTCCATGTCGTCCGACGCGTAGGACGTCACCACGTTTGTATCCGCTTCGATCCAGACCAGCGGGTGAATCTGCACACCGATCCCGACCGGCAACCCCAGAGAAAGAGACTGCGAGCCGAACGCGTCGTAGGAGACACCCGGCATCACGCCGGTGTCGTGCACGACGAGCGCGACCTTGTCCGTGAGGTCGAGTTGGGCCTGCATGCCGAGTCGAACGGTCCGCGCCGCATGCGCCTCGAAGTCGTAACCGGCGACGATGCGCGCGATCACCTCGAGTCTGTCGCCGAGCCCGCCGCGGATCACCGCGACGCCGAGCCCCGCGTCCCACGGACCGGCAAGGTTCGCATCGGTGAGCGTGAACGCCCCCGTCGGCGTCAGCGTGTTGAGCTCGATCCTGTCGGTGAGCCCGATACCGACGTTGAGATCTCCGACCAGCGATGTGCTGCCGTCGAGCGCGCGTGAGGCGAGCATGTCCGGCCCCACGAGCACGATCCCTTTGGGAAGCGTGAGAGGCCTGTCCCATCCCGACTCCGCCCAGCGCTCGGCCGATGCGGTCCCCTCGAGCAATACGCACGCCGCGGCTAGAAACAAACGTCCGCTGGTCACGTCCAGTGACTCGGCCGATTCGCGCTAAGCAGCAGCCATCGTCGCCGCGATCTTTTCGATCACCGCGGGCTCGATCCCCAGCAGTGTTGTGCCGCCGGCGATCGTCACGTCGAGGGCCTCGGGATCGATCGGACCTGCGGCGAAGCCGTTGCGCTTCGCGACCGCGTTCCCCATTCGCACCACGTTCGCGACCGAGCGGCGGTCGACCGGGTCGTAGCCCGGTTCGCGACCGACCATGATCTCGGCCGGAAGCTTCCATGCCTTGCCCACGAGCTGCGCGGCCTGATGATGCGTATCCGCGATCACGCGGTTCCACATGTCGAGATCGAGCCACTGGGCGAGCCCTGGTGCGACCTTGCGCTGGGTCTCGAACAGCAGCGCCGCGATCACGGGCTTGCCGATATCGTGGAGTAGCCCCGCGAGATAGTAGGCATCGGCATCGCGACGACCGACGCAGGTCGCGAGCTCGCGCGAGACGCATGCGACCGCGACGGAGTGGTCCCAGATCTCTTTCGCCGCCTTCGCGAACGGGCCGGTCACCTCGAACAGCTTGCGCGCTGCGTACTCGAGGATGATGACCTCGAGCCGCGACGTGCTGAGGCGTGCGACGGCCTGCTCGAGCTTCGCGACCGGATTCGCTCCGTAGACCGCGGCGTTCGCGGCGCGGAGGATCATCACGGCGATCATCGGCTCGCGCTCGATCTCGCGCACCAACTTGCGCTGGTCGTAGTCGCGATCGCGGAGCACCTCGAGGCAGCGCATCGCGACCGCGCCGATCGCGGGAACATCGATCCGGCCCGCCGCGACGCGCGCGAGCACGAGGCGTTCGACCTCCGCGATCAGCTTCGGGTCCGTCATCCTGCCTGTGCTACGCGATCGGCGAGCCCCGCGACGAGGCGATCGATCACGACGTCATCTGCGCCGATCATCGAGCGACCGATCATGATCATCGCATCGATATCCGCGGCGTCGACGGGACCGGTCGTGAAGCCTTCGCGCTTCGCGAGCGCGTTCGCGAACCGGACGATGTTCGCGCAGCCGGTGCGGTTCGCGGTGTCGTACTCGCTGCAATCGCGAATCCCGGCGGTGACTTCCTCGGGAAGCTTCCACTCGGTCGCGAGCGCGACGCCGACCGTGCGGTGCGTCTTTTCGATCGTCGAGGTCCAGATGGTGATGTCGAGCCAGTTCGGCTTATCCTTGCTCAGCATCTTCTCGGCTTCGAGCAACATCGCGGCGATCACCGGCTTGCCGACATCGTGGAGCAGACCCGCCAGATAGCAGGCATCGCTCGGCGCGCCGCTCGTCAGCGCCGCGATATCGCGCGCGAGGACCGCGACCGCGACCGAGTGCTGCCACACGTTCTTCACCGCGGCTTGAACACGCGGGTTCGAGCTACGAAACAGCTCGCGCGCCATGAACTCGACGATCAGCGACTTCAGCTTCTGCTGGCCGATCGCCGAGACCGCCTGATCGAGCGTCTTCACGCCCGAGCCGGCATGCGCCGCGGACATCGCCGTCTTCAAGATCGAGGCGGTCAGGAGCGGCTCGCGCTCGAGCTCCGCGGTGAGCTTGCTCTGGTTGAACTTGGCGTCGCGGATCGTCGCGAGACACTTCTGCGCGACCTCCGGCATCACCGGGAGGACGAGCCGGCCCGACGCGATCCGTCCCAGGACGATGCGGTTGAGCTCGCCGACGAGCTTTTCGTTGTCGCCCAGATTGGGTGCCACGTTATGCCGCCTTGGCTTCCGCGAGCGTTCCGAAGAACGGCAGCGAAGCAGTCTCGACGAGCTGTGACAGCGCCTTCTTGGCTTCGGGCACGCCGACGAGGCGAAGCGCGATGCCGAATTTCTTGGCCTCGCTGTCCATCTCCATCACGAGGCGCGGCAGCTTGTCGTTGTGCATCGGGACCTTCGAGAGGTCGATGATCGAGTCCTCGTAGCACGCCGACGCGAGCTTCTCGAACGACTCTCGGCACAGGTTCTTCAGCTTCGCGTAGTAGCCATCGACCTTGTCCTGCTTGCCCGCGAACTCCGCGATCGACAGGACGTTGTCGTTGACGACGACCAGGTTCTCGACGGCGAAGTACTTCGTCCGCCAGTCGTCGACCGCCGCGGCGTCGAACGGCTTCTGGATGCAGTCGTGGAAGCCCTGTGCCTTGGTCTCGCCGGTGATGTCGTTCGAGCTGCGCAGCGCGAGCGCCGTCATCACGGCGTGGGGCTGGAGCACGCGGAGCTGGTTCATCAGCGCGACCGAGTTGACGTCGGGGATCACGAGGTCGATCACGATGACCCGGTAGACGCCCTCTTGCGCGTGCTGCAGCGCTTCGCGTGCGCTCACGCAGCCCTTCATCGTCAGCGTCTCGGGGAGCAGCGTGCGGAGCTTCTTGTGGACGTTCTCCATGTCGTCGACGACGAGGACGTCGATGAACTGGCGCTGACCGCTAGGAGCCGCGCTCGGAGGCGGCGGTGCAGCAGCCATCTGCGCGTCGGCCGCATTCGTCTTCACGGCGACCGGCCCACCGTCCATCTTCAGCGACTTCAGGACCTTCGCTTTGAGCTCGTCCGGCTTGAACGGCTTCAGGATGTAGTCCTCGACGCCGAGCTTGATCGCGCCGGTCATGATCGAGCGCTTCGATTCGCTCGTCAGCATGATCACCGGCGTCTTGTTGCCCGAAGCGCGGAGCTTCTCGAGCATCGTCGGGCCGTCCATCACGGGCATCGTGACGTCGAGAAGGATCAGATCGACCGAGACCTCTTCGAGCTTCGCGAGGCCTTGCTGACCGTCTTCAGCTTGCTCGATCTGGAAGCCGAGCTCGCCGAGGGTCTTGTTGATGATGCTGCGGATGGTGCTGGAGTCGTCGACAGTGAGAATGGCAGGCATGGGTCTCTCCCTCAGAGAACGCTAGGCGCGAGCGAGACGATCAGAGAGATCGATTCGCTAGCAAGAACGTGGTGAGTCCAGGCGGGATCGGAGCTGATCCCATCCAGACAGCGCGGCAAGCCGAGTGCTTGATCAAGCGACAACTCACACTTGATCTGCCCGGCGGTCATGTTGACCAGCTCGCGCATGAAGTCATCGATCATCTGGAGCTCGAGCTCCTCTTCGTCGCACATCAACATCGCGGCGGCGAGTGCAGCGCACCCCGCGCGATCCGATGACAACGCCACGGTCACCGGCTTCGCGCCGGCGATGCTGAGCATCGCCGTGCGCCACCGGTCCGGGGCTTCCCTCGTGGTTACCTCGAACGTGCGACCGAGCATCGTGCTGGTCACCCTGGACAAGGAGGTCGCGATTCGATTCGAAGGCAGCATCGAGTTCGAAGTGCAATTCGTCCGGAACGGCGAGCTGTGTAGCGCCTGACCCTCGGATCTCGCGAAGGCACAGTTTCGCTCAACATGTTCGAACGAGGGCCGAATCAGGCTTTCGTATGGGTGCTGACGAAGAGATTCTGCAAGAGTTCCTCGTCGAGGGACGCGAGAACCTCGATCGCCTCGAGCGCGAGCTGGTGGGCTTCGAGAAAAATGGCGCGAGCGAGCAGTCGATCGGCGCGATCTTTCGCACCGTCCATACGATCAAAGGCACGGCCGGCTTCTTTGGCTTCGAACGCCTACAGTCGCTCGCCCACGTCGCCGAGAATCTCTTGTCCAAGATCCGAGACGGTCAGCTCGCTCTCAGTAGCGACATCGTCTCGGCGCAGCTAGCAGTTGTCGATGGTTGCCGGCTCATGATGGACTGGGTCGAACAGACCGGTACCGACGGCACCGACGACTACGTTGCATTGAAGGCCCGATTAGAGGCGCTGACGGTCGGTGCGGCTCCCGAGGTGGTGGCAGCGCCAGCTCCCGTGGTGGCTGTCGAGGCCCCGCCCCCGCCCCCGGTTGTGGTCGCGGCGCCGGTCGTGGCTGTCGAGCCGACACCTGCGCCGGTGCAGCCCAATGTAGTCCTGCCTCCGGGTCAAGAAGGTGAACGCGCCGACACGACGGTTCGCGTCGACGTCCACCTCCTCGACAAGCTGATGGACCTCGCCGGCGAGCTCGTGCTCGCGCGCAACCAGCTGCTCAAGTTCGCGACGACCAGCCGCGACGTCGGGCTCGGCCAGTCGACCCAGCGCCTCGATCTGATCACGTCCGAGCTCCAGGAGCACGTGATGAAGACCCGCATGCAGCCGATCGGCGGCGTGTGGAACAAGTTGCCGCGCGTCGTCCGCGATCTCTCCGGCGAGCTCGGCAAGCACGTGCGCCTCGAGCTCGAGGGCAAGGATACCGGTCTCGATCGTTCGGTCCTCGAAGCGATCAAGGATCCACTCACCCATATCGTTCGCAACGCGATCGATCACGGCATCGAAAAGCCCGCCGCTCGGATCGCGAAGGGCAAGCTCGGTGAAGGCCTGCTCCGGCTCCGCGCGATGCACGAGGGCGGTCACGTCCTCCTCGAGATCACCGATGACGGTGCCGGCATCGACGCGGATCGCGTTCGCGCGAAGGCCGTCGAGCGCGGCATCCTCACACCGGATCGCGCCGCGAAGCTGACGACGCACGAGGCGCAAGCACTCGTGTTCGCGCCCGGGTTCTCGACCGCCGAGAAGGTCACGAACGTCTCCGGCCGCGGCGTCGGCATGGACGTCGTCAAGACGAACATCGAGCGCATCGGTGGCGCTGTCGAGATCGAGAGCGTCGCCGGCCAAGGCACGACGATCCGGATCAAGATTCCGCTGACGCTCGCGATCATCCCAGCGCTGATCGTCGCTGCAGCGGGCGAGCGCTATGCGCTGCCCCAGAGCGGCGTGCTCGAGCTCGTTCGCATCGACCCCGCGAGCGGCCGCAAGGTCGAGCTCGTCGACAACACGCCGGTCTACCGGCTGCGCGGCGAGCTGTTGCCGCTCGTCTATCTGCCGCAGCTGCTCGGCACCGGTGGCGCCACGGGCACGACGGTCGTCGTCCTTCAGAACGAAGGGCGGCCGTTCGGCCTCGTCGTCGACACCGCGCAGGACACCGAAGAGATCGTCGTGAAGCCGATCGGCAAGCGCCTCCGCGACCTCGTGACGTACTCCGGCGCGACAATCCTTGGCGACGGCCGGGTCGCGCTGATCCTCGATGTTCGCGGTATCGCAACGCGCACCGGCCTGGGCCTGATGAAGCGCCGCGAAGCGGAAGTCACCCACCAGGAATCCACCGCTGGCGATCGCTATCTGATCGCGAGCGTCGGTGCAGACCGCCGCGTCGCGGTCTCGCTCGACTCGGTCGCGCGCCTCGAAGAATTTGCGGTCGAGAAGATCGAGCGGGCAGCGGGCCGCGAGGTCATGCAGTACCGCGCGCAAATGCTGCCGCTGATCCGCCTCGGCGATGCGCTCGGCGCGATGCCGGCGGAGCCCGGCGACACGGTCCACGTGATCGTGTACTCGGCGGGAGAGCGCGATCTCGGCCTCGTCGTCGAGGGCATCCTCGACGTGATCGAGCAGCGCGCACAGATCTCGACCACGGTCGCGCAGCACGGCCTGCTCGGCTCGGCGGTGCTCGACGGCAAGGTTACCGACGTGGTCGATGTCGCGGCGATCGCTGCGAACGCCGGCTACGCGACTGGAGCAATGTAATGGCGGAGCAACTCTGTTCGTTCCAGCTCGCGGGCATGACGTTCGGCGTCCCCGCAGTCGAGGTCCAGGAGATCATGCGGGCGCAGCCGATCACGCGCGTGCCGCTCGCCGATCCCGCGACCGCCGGCCTCATGAATCTGCGCGGCCAGATCGTCACGACGATCGATCTCCGCGCGCGCCTCGGCCTCGTCCCTCGCCCCGCGGAGGAGAAGCCGATCAACGTCGTGATCCGTACTAGCGAGGGCTTGTTCAGCCTCCTCGTCGATGCAATCGGCGATGTCGTTGTTCCCGCTCGGGAGATCCTCGAGCTGATTCCCGAGAACGTCCCCACCCACTTTCGCGACCTGATCGCGGGTGCGTACAAGCTGCCGGACCGGCTGCTGTTCGTCCTGCTCCTCGATCGTCTCGTCACGCACTGAAACGGAGAAACTGACATGAAAGGCATCGCACTTCGCTCGCTTCGCTCCCAGCTACTGGTGGCATTCGCCGTCCTCGCTGGCGTCCCGTTGGTCACGCTCGGCTACCTGACTTCGCGTCAGGGCATGCAGGACATGAAGGGTCAGGCCAACGCACGCCTGATGAATCACGCCGGCAGCGTGGGGCACAAGCTGGAAGCGTATCTCTCGGAGAGAGTCGGCGACGTCACTACGCTCTCGCGCAGCCCGCTCGCGATCGCGGGGCCACCCGAGAAAGTCTCGGTCCTCGCCGATAACTACATCACGACCAACCCCAGCTATGACGTCGCGATCGTCGTCGACAAGGACGGCAAGGTCATCGCGACGAGCTCGCGGAGCGGCGACAACAAGGCGGTCACCGGCTTCGTCGGCCAGTCGATGAAGGGCCAGCCGTGGTTCGACCGCGTCGCGTCTGGGCCGAAGGGCACGACGTACACGTCGACGACCGCCGAGTCCGAGCCGGCGCTCGGCCAGCTGCTCGGTAGCGACGGCCGCGAGCTCGTGTTCGCAGCTGGTCTCTACGACGATCAGGGCGAGCTCGTCCGGGTGTGGTCGAATCACATGAACTGGGAGCGCGGCGTCAACAGCATCCTCGCGACCGAGCTCGCGGCGATGAAGGAAGCCGGCATCGAGTCCGGTCAGATCGATCTCATCGACAAGTCCGGTCGGCTGATCGCGGAGGTCCCCGGCAAAGCCGAGGATCTCAACATGAACCTCCTGACCAGCGGCTCGGTGGCCGCGAAGGTCGCGCTCGAAGGCAAGCCCGGGTTCACGCGTGAAGTCGATCCCGTCGACCACAACGCGGACATCGTCGGCTACGCCAGCACCAAGGATCACGACAACTTCAAGTCGCAGGGCTGGGCGGTGCTCACCCACGAGACCGAAGCCGAGATCGCTGCCGATGCATCCGGTATCCGCAACTACGCGATCATGGTTCTGCTCGGAGCGGCGGCGTTCATCGTCGTCGGTGCGTTCTGGTTCGCGCGCCGCCTGACGCTCCGCATGGGCAGGGTCGTCGCGACGCTCGAGCGCGTTGCACAGGGTGACCTGACCGCGCGCGCCGACGTCCACGGCAAGGACGAGCTCGCGCAGATGACGCACGCGCTCCACACGGCGCTCGATCGGATCGGCGGCGCGTTCTCGAACATCGGCCGGAGCGCGGGCGAGCTGACTCGCTCGTCGGAGAGCCTGTCGTCGGTCGGCGTGACCCTCAGCTCCTCGGCGGACGATACGTCGCGCCAAGCGGGCGTGGTCGCCGCGGCTTCGGAAGAGTCGGGCAAGAACGTCCAGACGGTCGCCACCGGCACCGAAGAGATGAGCGTCACCATCAAGGAGATCGCGAAGAACGCTGCGGAAGCGGCGAAGGTCGCGACGGCCGCGGTGGCTCGTGCCCAGCGCACGAACGAGCTCGTCGGCAAGCTCGGCGACTCGAGTGTCGAGATCGGCAACGTCCTGAAGGTCATCACCTCGATCGCCGAGCAGACCAACCTGCTCGCGCTGAACGCGACGATCGAGGCGGCACGCGCGGGTGAAGCGGGTAAGGGCTTCGCGGTTGTCGCGAACGAGGTGAAGGAGCTCGCGAAGGAGACGGCTCGCGCGACCGAGGACATCACGCGCAAGATCGAAGCGATCCAGACCGACACGACGAGTGCGGTCGGCGCGATCGGCGAGATCACCGCGGTCATCGGCCAGATCAACGACATCCAGAACACGATCGCCAGCGCGGTCGAGCAGCAGGCTGCGACGACGAACGAGATCGGCCGCAACCTCCACGAGCTCGCCCAGGCGTCGAACGAGATCGCGCAGAACGTGACGAGCGTCGCGGCTTCCGCGAGCTCGACGTCGGAGTGCTCGATGCAGACCCGCCAGGCGGCGACTCAGCTCCAGGACCTGGCGCGCGACCTCGACGGCCAGATGTCGCAGTTCACGTACGACAAGTCCACGCAGTTCGAAGCTCCGCGCCAGCGGCGCACCGTGACCGGAACGCTCGTTCGCATCCCGGCCACGACGCCGCTCTCCAACCTCCCCGCCACCGGCATCCGCCACTAGGAAGTCCATGCGCGCCCTGATCGTCGATGACTCGCGCACCATGCGCATGATTCTCAAGAAGCAACTCAAAGAGCTCGGGTTCACCGAGATGTTCGAGGCCGGCGACGGCGTCGAAGCTCTCAAGGTGCTCGAAGGCATCACGGCCCCCGATGTGGCCCTCGTCGATTGGAACATGCCGAACATGACGGGCATCGAGCTCGTCGGTGCGGTCCGCAAGAACGACACCTGGAACGAGATGAAGATCGTGATGGTCACGACCGAAGCGGATCTCGAGCACGTCCAACGCGCGCTCGGTCAGGGTGCGAACGAGTACGTGATGAAGCCGTTCACGCCCGAGATGCTCTCGGACAAGCTGATGATGATCGGCTGCGCTCCGTGACCAAGATCCGGGTCATGGTCGTCGACGACTCGGTGGTGGTCCGCCGCCTGGTCAGCGATGTGTTGGCGGGTGACCCGGAGATCGAGGTTGTCGCAACGGCATCGAACGGCAAGGTGGCGCTCCAGCGCCTCGAGCAGACGCCCTGCGATCTGCTCACGCTCGATGTCGAGATGCCGGAGCTCGACGGCATCGGCACGGTGATCGAGGTTCGCAAGAAGTATCCGAAGCTCCCGATCATCATGTTCAGCACGCTCACGTCGCGCGCCGCCGAGGCCACGATCGATGCACTGTCTCGCGGTGCCAACGACTACGTGACGAAGCCCGATGGCGTCGCGAACGTGGCGGCCGCGCGCGAGAAGATCAAGGGCGAGCTCGTTCCGAAGATCAAGGCACTGACCGGCGTCCGCACGACCGGAAAGCTTCCGCTCTTGCGGAGCTCCGCGAGCCCGGCGCCGCGTCCGACCACGAGTGCGCTGCCCGTGCACCGCACAGGCGTGATCACACTGCCGACCCCGAACCGCCCGATCACCGGCGTGATCTCGGTGTCGCCGCCTCGCTCGAGCATCGTCTCGGCGATCGCGATCGGCGTGTCGACGGGCGGTCCGCCCGCACTGCAGACGTTGATCGGCGCGCTGCCGGCTTCGCTGCCCGTGCCGGTGTTCATCGTCCAGCACATGCCGCCGACGTTCACGACGATGCTCGCCGATCGGCTGACCCGGAGCTCCGCGGTTCCGGTGCTCGAAGCGGCAGCCGGGATGAAGGTCGAGTCCGGCAAGGTCTACCTCGCACCGGGGGACTATCACCTCGTTGTCGATCGCGGACCGATGGGGACGTTTCTGCGTACGAATCAGGATCCGCCGGAGTGCTCGTGCAGGCCTTCGGTCGACGTGTTGTTCAGATCAGTAGCGGCGGCGTATGGCGCGAATGTCCTCGCACTCGTGCTCACGGGGATGGGGAGCGACGGAACGAGAGGCGCGGAGTACATCCGCGCAGCGGGCGGGACGGTGCTCGCACAAGACCAGGCGACCTCGGTCGTTTGGGGAATGCCGGGTTCGGTTGCACGCGCAGGCCTCGCTGCCTCGGTGCTGCCGATCGGCGACATGGCCGGAGAGATCGTCCAGCGTACGCACGCGCAAACGCACAAGCCGGCGATCGGACAGGGATAGTCATGCAGGCAGCAGCGTTCGGATACATCCAGCAGATGGTCAAGCAGCAGGCCGGCATCGTCGTCGAGCCTGGCAAGGAATACCTCGCGGAGAGCCGGCTCAGCGGCTTCGCGAAGGAGCAAGGCTTCGCGACGCTCGACAACTTCGTCGACACGCTTCGGCTCTCTCCTTACAGCGAGACTCATCGTCGGGTCATCGAGCTCCTCACGACGAACGAGACGAGCTTCTTTCGCGACTTTCGCCCGTTCGAGGCGCTGCGCCAGACGATCATCCCGCAACTCGTCGCGGCTCGCCCGGGCCGCAACCTGACGATCTGGTGCGCGGCATCGTCGAGCGGCCAGGAGCCCTATAGCCTCGCGATGCTGATCCGCGAGCACTTTCCGGCGCTCGTCCCGACGACGCGGATCATCGCGTCGGACATCTCGCGCGAGATGCTCGCGCGCACCAAGGACGGCACCTACTCTCAATTCGAAATCGGTCGCGGACTCCCCGCGCCGATGCTCGCGAAGTACCTCGTGTCGAACGGCGCGCAGTGGCAAATGCGGCCGGAGGTCCGAGCGATGATCGAAACGCGCGAGATCAATCTCGCGGTGGCGTTCCCGGCGATGCCGGCGATCGACATCCTGATGGTCCGCAACGTTCTGATCTATTTCGACGCGGCGAAGAAGCAAGACATCCTGACGAGAATGCGCAAGGTGCTGTCGCACGACGGCATCCTGATCCTCGGCGGCGCGGAGACCACGTTGGGAGTGGATGTCGGCTTCGATCGCTGCACGGCTGAAAACAAGGCGGCGTGGTACCGCCGGAAGGACGCGAAATGAGCACGTCGTTGAGCACCTCGATTCCAGACCTCCGTGATGGCGCCGGGTGGCGTAGCGCTATCGAGCCCGCAGCGAGCGAGATCGCGCTCTACGCGCTCGGCTTCACTTCGGCGAAGGTCGAGCTTCCGCAAGTCGACTATGCCGGCAAGGACAAGATCGGCGCGCACCTCCCGCTGATCGGCGGACCGCGCGCGCTCGAGCTCGCGCTCGTCGGGACGGAGGCAGCGTGCCGCGCCGTCGCTGGAGCGATGTTGCAAAGTGCTCCGGAGTCGCTCGCGATGCCCGAGGTCGCCGATGCGATGGGCGAAGCGTTGAACATGCTCGGCGGCGCCATCAAGCGCCGGTTCAATTCGCCCGATCTCGAGCTCGGACTTCCGCTGTTCGTCGTCGGTCACGTCCAGTCGACTGCGAATCTCGCCATCATCGCGTTACCGACCCATTTCGGTCCGATCGCGATGTACACGCTCGTGATCGGTAGGCGTGGTTAGCCAGCTCAACCTTTGCGCGGCGCGGACGAATAACGTGTTGTGCGCCTCGTACTGCCAGAGCGGCTCGACATCACGGCGGAGGATGTGGTCCGCGAGCTCTGCGAAGTCGTAGCCGACGACGTCGAGGTCGATGCGAGCTCCATCGTGAAGGTGGATGCCGCAGGGCTGCAGGTGATGTGTGCATTCGCGGCTGCGGTGCGGGCCCGTGGCGCTCGCTTGACGTGGCATGCGGTGTCTCAGGTGTTTCGGGATGCCTCGCGCGTCCTGGGGGTCGACGCAGCGCTCGCGCTGCCCGGGTAGGAGGCTCACATGTCAACGATCATGGTCATCGACGATTCGAACTCGATGCGAATGCTGGTGAAGCAGACGCTGATCACCGCCGGCCACACCGTCGTCGAGGCCTGCGATGGACTCGACGCGCTCGACAAGCTCGGGACCGCGTCGGTCGACCTGTTCCTGTGCGACGTCAACATGCCGCGCCTCGACGGGCTCAGCTTGGTGAAGCGCCTGCGCGCGCTGCCGAAGTGCAAGTTCTCGCCGATCTTGATGCTGACCACCGAGGTCGACCCCGAGAAGAAGCGGATCGCGAAGGAAGCGGGCGCGACCGGATGGCTCGTCAAGCCGTTCCAGCCGGAGCAGCTGCTCGCGACGATCAAGAAGGTCATCGCATGAGCGCGCTCGACGCAGCGACGCTCGCGGCGCTGCTCGAGACGTTCTTCGAGGAGAGCTTCGAGGGTCTCGAGCGGGCGGAAACGTCGCTCCTCGCGCTCGAGCACGATCATTCGGAGGAGCGGATCGGCGAGCTGTTCCGCGCGATCCATTCGATCAAAGGTGGCGCCGGTGCGTTCGGCGTGACCGAGGTGACCGACCTCGCGCACGTGATGGAGAACCTGCTCGACGAGATTCGCTCCGGCCGCGTTGCGACCCGCGAGATCACCGCGGCACTGCTCCAAGGTGTGGACACGCTGCGCGTCGCGCTCGTCTCCCGGCGCGGCGGCAAGCCGGTCGATCCGGCAAGCCATGCGCCGATCGTCGCCCAACTCGTCGCGCTGCGTGGCGGTCCGGTCGCGGCGGCACCGACCGTGACGGCGCCGACCTCTTCGGCACCGTGGCGGATCTCGTTCGCGCCGCACGCTCACATGATGCGCGCCGGCAATGATCCGCTGCGGATGTTGCGCGAGCTCGCCTCGCTCGGTGGCACGGTGGTCGCGACCGATCTGTCTCGGCTGCCTCCGCTCGCAGAGCTCGATCCGACCGCGATCTACCTGGCATGGACACTCACCGTGCCCGGCGGCGTCGCGCGCTCGGACATCGACGACATCTTCGCGTGGGTCGAAGGCGATTGCGATCTGACGATCGAGCGCGAGGTCGTCGTTGCCGCCGTCGCGGCCGTGCCCAGCGCCGTCGACCAAGCGAGCACACCCCCTCCGCCACCGACGATGGGCTCGCTCCGCGTCGGCATCGACAAGATCGACCTCTTGATGAACATGGTCGGCGAGCTCGTGATCACGCAGTCGATGCTCGGCGAGCTCGACGACGAAGGTCCGATCACCGTCGACCGCATCCGCCAGATCCGCGAAGGGCTGTCGCTGCTCGCGCGCACGACGCGAGCGCTCCAGGAGAGCGTCGTCCGGCTGCGCAGCATGCCGGTCGGCCAGGTGTTCGGCCGGTTTCCCCGGCTCGTTCACGACCTCGGCCAGCAGCTCGGCAAGGACATCGCGATCGAGATCACCGGTCAGTCGACGGAGCTCGATCGGACCGTGCTCGAGAAGCTCGGCGATCCGCTCGTTCACATCGTGCGCAACAGCATCGATCACGGACTCGAAACCGCGGAGCAACGCGTCGCCGCCGGCAAGCCCGCGCAAGGCACCGTTCGGCTCCATGCCGAGCATCGTGGCAGCGCCGTGGTGATCGAGATCTCGGACGACGGCCGCGGCCTCGATCTCCCGCGCATCCTCGAGCTCGCGAAGCAGCGCGGGCTCGTCGCGCCCGATGCGCAACCGAGCGACGCGGAGATCGCGAAGCTGATCTTCGCACCCGGGTTCTCCACCGCGCGGGCGGTCTCCGATATCTCGGGCCGCGGCGTCGGCATGGATGTCGTGTGGCGCTCGATCCAGGAGCTTCACGGCGAAGTCAGCGTCGAGACCCACGCCGGGCGCGGCACGCGCACCGTGCTGTCGCTGCCGCTGACACTCGCGATCATCGATGGCCAGCTGATCCGGCTCGGCACGCAGACCTACGTGGTGCCGCTGCTGTCGATCGTCGAGACCGTCGAAGCGAAGGCCCAGGCGCGCCATCGCTACGGGGCCGGAGAAGTCACGCGAATCCGCGATCAGATCGTGCCGATCGTCGACCTCGCGGCCGAGCTCGGCATTCGCCCGCGCGGTGCGAGCGACAGCGACCTCCTGATGATCGTCGAGTCCGACGGTGCGCCGCTCGGTCTCGTCGTCGACGAGCTCCTCGCGCAGCAGCAGGTCGTGATCAAGAGCCTCGAAACCAACTTCGGCCGAGTCGACGGACTCGCCGGAGCGACCATCCTCGGCGACGGACGCGTCGCTTTCATCCTCGATATCGCGGCGCTGTCTCGCGATATCCGTCACGCGGCGTGAGGGTCCATGTCCAGCACCACCCCTAGCAGTCAGCTCCTCACGTTTGTCGTCGCCGGTGAAGAGTTCGGCGTCGACATCCTTCGCGTTCAAGAGATCCGCGGTTGGTCACGGCCGATGCCTCTCCCGAAGACGCCCGCCTACATCAAGGGCGTCATCAATATTCGCGGCGACATCGTACCGATCGCGGACCTCCGCGAGCGCCTCGGCCTCCCGTCGGTCGAAGCGGGCGCCACCACCGTGATCGTGGTCGTCCGCGTCGAGCACGCCGGCAAGGGCCGCACGATGGGCTTCGTCGTCGACGCGATGTCCGATGTCACCGCGCTCGCGAACGACGCGATCAAGCCACCGCCCGATCTCGCCGACCACGCCGGGGTCTCCGGCATGGCGAGCGGCATCGCACTCGTCGACGAGCGGATGATCACCATCCTCGATGTCGACCGCGTGTTCTCGCTCCCTCATCACGACGCCGTCGCGGCGTGATCTCTTCCACCCCCACAGGATTGCTATGAAGACCAAGAAGAAGAAGACGATCGCGCACAAGACGCTCAAGTCGGCTGTCGACCAGCGCGCGAAGGAATTCGTCGAAGCGACGAACCAGATCAAGGCGATGAACCGCTCGCAAGCGGTCATCCAGTTCGACATGGATGGAAACGTTCTCGACGCGAACGAGAACTTCTTGAAGACGCTCGGCTACCGCCTCGACGAGATCGTCGGCAAGCACCACCGGATGTTCGTCGAGTCGGCGTACGGCCGCAGCGACGACTACCGCAAGTTCTGGCAGCGCCTCAACGAAGGCCACTTCGACGCCGCCCAGTACGCGCGCGTCGCGAAGGACGGCCGCACCGTGTGGATCCAGGCCTCGTACAACCCGATCTTCGACGAAGCGGGCAAGCCGTATCGCGTGATCAAGTTCGCGACGGACATCACGGCACAGAAGGAAGCGCTGCACGAGACCGTGCGCGTCGTCACCGCGCTCGCCGAGGGCGACCTCACCGCGGCGATGAACGGCACCTACGAAGGTGACTTCGCACTGCTCCGCGACGCCGTGAATCAGTCGATCAGCTCGCTGCGCGACATGGTCGGGAAGATCCACACCGCGGCCGGAACGATCACGTCGGCGGCGGGACAGATCGCGAGCGGCAACGCGAGCCTCAACGAGCGCACGCAAGAGCAATCGAGCGCGCTCGAGGAGACCGCGGCGTCGGTCGAGGAAATGACCGCGACCGTCAAGCAGAACGCTGCAAACGCGAACCAGGCGAACCAGCTCGCTTCCGGTGCGCGCGACGTCGCCGAAAAGGGCGGCAAGGTCGTCGACTCGGCGGTCGGCGCGATGGCGGCGATCACCGAGAGCTCGAAGAAGGTCGCCGACATCATCGGCGTCATCGAGCAGATCGCGTTCCAGACCAACATGCTCGCGCTCAACGCCGCCGTCGAAGCGGCGCGCGCCGGTGACCAGGGCCGCGGCTTCGCGGTCGTCGCGGCCGAGGTCCGTAACCTCGCGCAGCGCAGCGCTGCAGCGGCGAAGGAGATCAAGTCGCTGATCCAGGACAGCGCCGACAAGGTCGATCAGGGCGCGAAGCTCGTCTACCAATCGGGCGAGACGCTGCGCGACATCGTGACCTCGGTGAAAAAAGTCTCCGACATCATCGGCGAGATCACGACCGCGAGCGACGAGCAAGCGAGCGGCATCGAGCAGATCAACACGGCCGTCACGTCGATGGACCGCGGCACGCAAGAGAACGCCGCGCTCGTCGAGGAGGCGACCTCGGCCGCTTCGGCGATGACCGAACAGGCGCAAGCACTCGTCGAGCAGGTCGCGTTCTTCCGCACCGGTGAAGAGGTCGCGGCGAAGGCGACGAAACCGGTTGCGAAGCCCGCCGCGAAGCCCGCGCCGGTCGCGAAGCGCATGACGGCAGCAAGGCCCGCCGCGAAGGTCGCGGCCGATACCGACTGGAAAGAGTTCTAGTCGTGCTCGGCGACCGGGAGTTCCGGCGGATCTGTCAGCTCGTGCGCGCGCATGCGGGCATCGTGCTGAGCGACGCCAAGCGCCCGCTCGTCCAGACTCGGTTGGCGCCCCGGCTGCGCGCGCTCGGGCTCGCGAGCTACACCGACTACGTCGCCCTGCTCGACGATCCCAACTCGCCGGAGCACGCCGAGCTCGTCAACGCGATCACGACGAACGTCACCGCGTTCTTCCGCGAGCCCCACCACTTCGAGCTGCTCGGGCAAGTGCTCGCGCAGCGCGCTTCGCGTACGCGCCGACTTCGCGTGTGGTCCGCGGGCTGTTCTTCAGGCCAAGAGCCGTGGAGCATCGCGATGACCATCCGGGAAACCCTCGGCGCGTGCGCGGGGCTCGATATCAAAGTCCTCGCGACCGACATCGACACCGATATCCTCGCAGCCGCCGCGGCCGGCGCCTATTCGACGGAGCAGGTCGCACCGGTGGGCCGCGAGCGACTCCAGAAGTTCTTCACGCGCGACGGTGCGGCGTGGCGGATCGCCGACGAGCTGCGCTCGCTCGTCACGTTCAAGCAGCTCAACCTGTTCGCTCCGTGGCCCATGCACGGACCGTTCGACGTGATCTTCTGTCGCAACGTGATCATCTACTTCGACGTCGAGAACAAGGCGAAGCTGATCCGCCGCTACCACTCGCTGCTCGCGCCGGACGGCCACCTGATGCTGGGCCATTCGGAGTCGATCGGCGCGGGCGCGGTTGGCTTCGCGTCGATCGGGCGCACCGTGTACCGGAAAGCTGCCTGATGGCCCGGTTCTGGGATCCGCAGCTCGCCGCGTGGCTGATCCAGATCCTTCCGGGCGAGGTCTACGTCACCGGCGAGGACGAGGTGATCTCGACGGTTTTGGGCTCGTGTGTGTCCGCGTGTGTCCGCGATCGCGAGCGCGGGATCGGCGGCATGAACCACTTCCTGCTGCCGCGCGCGCCGGCGACCGGCGATACCACCATGCCGGCGCGCTACGGCTTGTACGCACTCGAGTCCTTGCTCAACAAGGTCTCGCGCGGACGGCGCAGTGCGCTCGAGATCAAGGTGTTCGGCGGAGGCCGCGTGCTCGAGGGCACGACCGATATCGGCCGCGCGAACATCGCGTTCGTGCGCGGGTTCTTCGCGACCGAGGGCCTCGAGGTCGTCGCCGAGGATCTCGGCGGCGCTCGGGCGCGCCGCCTGCGCTACTGGCCGCGCACCGGGCGCGCTCAGCTCCTGCACATGCCGATCAAGGCCGCGAAGGGCGTCGTCGAACGCGAAGCGGAAGCTGCAAGACGCGGAGCCGCCGCGGGAAGCGTGGAGCTGTTCTGATGCCGATCAAGGTCCTGATCGTCGACGATTCCGCGCTGATGCGCCGCCTGCTCGGCGAGCTGCTCGGGCGGGATCCCGAGCTCGTGGTGGTAGGCGCCGCGTCCGATCCGCTGGTCGCGCGCGACATGATCAAGAAGCTCGATCCCGATGTGCTCACGCTCGATATCGAGATGCCGCGCATGGACGGCCTGACGTTCCTGCGCAACCTGATGCGGCTGCGGCCGATGCCGGTCGTCATGGTGTCGTCGCTGACCGAACGCGGCGCCGATGCGACGCTGTCCGCGCTCGCGCTCGGCGCGATCGACTTCGTCGCGAAGCCGAAGCTCGACATCGCGGCAGGCATGGCCGAGCTCGGCGCCGAGCTGGTCGCGAAGATCAAGGTGGCGGCGACCGCCCGCCCCGTCGCGCTGACCGACCATCCGCAGGTGCCGCTACCGACGCGGCCGCAGCTGCTGCGCACGACCACGGATCGCCTGATCGCGATCGGCGCCTCGACCGGTGGGACCGAGGCGATCGCTCACGTCCTCGCGCAGATGCCGGCCGATTCGCCTGGCATCGTGATCGCGCAGCACATTCCCGCGGAGTTCAGCCGGCGCTTCGCAGAGCGCCTGAACGGTTGCTCGTCGCTCACCGTGCGCGAGGCGCGCGACGGCGATCCGGTGTTGATCGGCCACGCGTACGTCGCGCCCGGCTCCCACCACCTCCGCATCGTGCGCTCCGGCGCGCGCTACATCTGTCAGCTCGGCGACGACGCGCCGGTCAACTATCACCGACCGTCGGTCGACGTCCTGTTTCGCTCGGTCGCCGAGCACGCGGGTGCGAACGCGACGGGCGTCCTGCTCACCGGCATGGGCGCCGACGGCGCGCAGGGCCTGCTCGCGATGAAGGAGCGCGGCGCCGAGACGATCGCTCAGGATCGTGACTCGAGCGTCGTGTGGGGCATGCCGGGCGAGGCGGTGAAGCGCGGTGCGGCTAGCAAGGTCGTCGCACTCGGCGCGGTCGCTGGCGAGCTGATCGAGCTCTGTCGCGCGGCGTAGGTTGATGTCATTGGATCTACCGACGATAATGGCGGCAAGCCGGCGGCGGCGGGATCGCATGGAACCAGACGCGTTCGACCGGACTGAAGTCCAGCGTGCGAAGTACACGATCTACCTGAACTCCGCCTGCTGTGCCGGTTGGTGCGCGATCAACGCCTTCGGCGCGTGGCTGCTCGGTGCGGTTCACCTTTGGGGCCTGTTCGCGGCGTCGGCGGGGATGATCGTGAGCTGGACGTTCGCGCTCCGCGACCTCGATCGCGGGCACGTGATCCGCGGCGTTCTCAACTACGTCGTCTCCGGGCTGGTGCTGCTGCTCGCCATGAGCCTGTCGGTGCCGGAGATGTCGCTCCTGTTCGTATTCGCCACGTTCATCTTTCTCGCGTTCGGTCTGTCGTATGCCGATCGCGCGGCGTCGCTCTGGATCGTGGCGCTGACCCTCGGCGTCGCTGCGATCATGCTCGTCACGTCCCTCGGTTTTCAGTGGAAGAGCGGCGTCGATCCACACCTTCTCCGCTGGGTGAACCTCGTCGGGATGACGATGGCGCTGAGCATCGACGCGATCCAGTTCATCGCGCTGCGCGAGACCCTGCAAGCGCGTGGCGAACGCCTGCGCGAAAAGCAGAGGCAACAGGAAGAGGTGAAGGCACTTGCTGCCGCGCGGCTCGCGATCGTGTCGAATGCTGCGCACGAGTTCGCGTCGGCGTCGGGAGACATCGAAGCGCTCCTGGCTCTCGTCGCCCAGCGGATCGCGGTGGCGATCGGCGACGGATGCGTCCTCCGGCTGATCAGCGACGACCGCAACTGGCTCGAGCCGAGCGGGAGCTTCTATCATCGCAAACCCGAGCTACGAGATCCGGTGCGCCAGGTCCTCGGCAGCACCCGCCGGCGCGTCGGCGAAGGTTGGGCCGGTAAGGTCGCCGCGACCGGCGAAGCGCTGCTCGTTGCTCGGCTCGAGCCGGAGATGATCGCGGAGCTGACGGTACCTCCGTTCCAGGACCTGCTCCGAGCGCTCGATGCGACGAGCTTGCTCGTCATCCCGTTGCGTTCGCGCGGGCGCACGACCGGCGTACTGACCATGCTGCGCAGCGCGCCCGGACAACCGTACACGCTCGACGACCAACGCCTCGCTCAGGATCTCGCCGACCGCGCCGGCCTCGCGATCGACAACGCGATGCTCGTCGCGACGCTCGAACAACGGGTGCGCGAGCGCACCGCGGAGCTGGAGCTCGCCAATCGCGAGCTCGAAGCGTTCAGCTACTCCGTCTCGCACGATCTGCGCTCGCCGCTGCGCGCGATCGATGGCTTCAGCCACGCACTCGCCGACGAGTATGCCGATCGCTTCGACGAGGCCGGGCACCGCTATCTCGCGCGGATTCGCGCGGGACCCAGCGCATGGGAAACCTGATGGACGGCCTGCTAGCGCTCGCCCGGATCGGGCGCGCCCCGCTGCGGATCGCCAGCGTCGACGTCAGCCGGATCGCGGAGGAGATCGTCGCGGAGCTGCGCAATCGCGAGCCGGATCGCGTCGTCTCCGTCGCGATCGCGAGCGGTCTCGTGATTCGCGCGGACGAACGCCTCGTGACGGTCGCGCTCGAAAACCTGCTCGGCAATGCGTGGAAGTTCACCGCGAAGGTGGCGAACGCCGAGATCGAGGTCGGCGCTCGCGGCGACGCGTTGTACGTCCGCGATAACGGCGCGGGCTTCGACATGGCACACGCGACCAAGCTCTACGCGCCGTTCCAGCGCCTCCACGGGCCGAGCGAGTTCGCGGGTGACGGGATCGGGCTCGCCACCGTGGCGCGGATCATCTCTCACCACCGTGGCCGGATCTGGACAGAGGCCGCGATCGGATCGGGCGCGACGTTCTACTTCACGTTCGGTGACGATCAGCGCGCGCCGGCCACCTAGACCCACACCGACGACGCGAAGGTCAAGTTGCCCCTCCACGCGATGCGAAATCGGCCGGTCATCACTTCATGCGTATCTCGATGTTGGCAGTCGTTCTCCTGGCAAGTCCTGCGGCGTGGGCCGACGAGGATGCTTCCGAATTGCATGCGATGCCGTGTCGTCCCACGATCGCATGCACCGCGGAGATCGTGCCGGCGGGTGCGCTCGAGGTCGAGATGGGCTTCTCGCAGCGTCGCGCGGGCCAGGCGGTCGACAGCGTTCCCGCGCTGCTCAAGTACTCGGTCACCGATCGCGTGCAGCTCCAGCTCGGCACGAACAACATCGTCAACTTCGGCGGAACCGGTGCGGCGCAGACGTTCGACGGCGTGTACGGCGGTGCGAAGGTCGTCCTCGTGGAACGCGGCGACGTCGTCCCCGCGGTCGCGGTGTCGGCGCTCGTCTCGACGTCGACCGGCGGTATGTCGGTGACCACGACCGACGGCGACTTCTGGCTCTACCTCTCGCAGGACCTCCCCGGTGTCCACGCCGATCTCAACGTCGGTGTGAACGTGCTGTCGATGGATAGCCAGCCGGCCGTCCAGTACCTCGGTGCGCTGTCTCTGTCGCGCGATCTCGCGTGGGGCGTCGGTGCGATGCTCGAGAACTACGCGTTCGTCGGCGGCGGCAGCTACGCGGACCACGACGCTGGCGTGTTGAGTGGCTTCACCTACGCGCCGACGCCGCGCTTGATGTTCGATCTCGGCACCGACATCGCGCTGTTTCGCGACTCGCGCAACCTGACGCTGTTCGCCGGCTTCACGATCGTCCCGTACCAGTACGTCAAGAAGCAGACCGCGGCGGGTTCGTCGGTCGCGCAGCGCTAACGCCGCCAGTGGCAGATCAGCGAGTACGCGGGCGACGCCGTCGCTGACTTCCGCGCGATCTCGACGAGCCGGCGCCGCGCGAGCAGCGCGATCGCCTGCTGGACGGCGCGCTTGGAGAGCCCGGTGCCATCGGCGATCATCCGATAGCTCGCCACCGTCGAACGCGCTGCACCGCGGGTGTGACGCCAGAGCCAGGCGTAGACGAGGAACGCCGCGGGTCGATGATCGTGACCGACGAGATCGGGCATGAGCGCATCGATCACGTACGCGTCGAAGCTGATCCGCTGCTCCATCCCGCTATGATACTGAGAGCTATAGCTCTGAGTAGTCCAGCAGCTGCGATTCGCGCTGGACTGTGCCGGTCCGATCGCTATCGTGCCGGCATGATCAAGGGCATCAAGTTCGTCAACATCCCCGTCGCCGACCAGAACCGCGCGCTCGCGTTCTACACCGAGAAGCTCGGCTTCATGATCGCGACCGACCAGGCGATGGGCCCCGATAGTCAGCGCTGGATCGAGCTCCGCATTCCCGGCGCCGACACGATGATCAGCCTGTTCACGCCCGACGAGCTCCGCGATCGCGTCGGCTCGTTCGTCCCGCTCTCGCTGTGGGCCGACGACATCGAGGGTACGTACAAGGCGCTGTCCGCGCGCGGCGTCGAGTTCCTTGCACCGCCGAAGGTGGAGTCGTGGGGCTCGTCCGTGATCTTCAAGGACTCGGAAGGCAATCGCCTCCACATCGGCTCGCGCTGACGACTATAGTCACGCGGTGAAGCTCGAACCGCTGATGACCCTCACCGTCGTCACTGCTCCACCGCTCCGGCTCGGTGCCGGACCACACGGCACGCGCACGACGGTGCAGGTCACCGGCGGCGCGTTCGAAGGTCCGCGGTTGCGCGGGCGACTCGTCGGCGGCGCGGACTGGCTGATCACGCGCAGCGACGGCGTGACCGAGCTCGATCTCCGGCTCACGCTCGAGACCGATGATGGCGCGCTGATCAACATGCAGTCGTTCGGCCTCCGCCAGGGACCCGCGGCCGTCCTCGAAGCGATCGCGCGCGGCGAGACCGTCGATCCGGCCTCGTATTACTTCCGCACGCAGGTCCGGTTCGATACCGCGGCGGCGCAGTATGCGTTCCTGAACAAGCTGCTGGCGGTTGCGACCGGCGATCGCAAGCCGACGGGCCCGGTCTACTCGATCTACGAGCTGACCTAGCCGGCCTGATCGAATTCGCGCTGGATCCACAGCGGCATCGTGTGCTCGTGCTTGATCCGCACGTGACCGCGCAGCGTCGCGAGATCCATCTCGAGCACGCTCGCGGCGAGCGCGCGGAACGATGCGTGCGCCGGCTCGCTGCGATCCGCGATCGTGCCGACGCCGGCCTTCAGGCCACCGCCGAGCGCGGGCACGCGGCGAACCGCGGCCAGCACTGGGGAGTGGACGCGGAGCTGCTCGTTGATCATCGTCGCGATCCGGTGGAGCACGCCGAGCTCCTGATCGCCGTTGAGCTGGTTACCGACGAGCCCGACGCCGAACCGCGACAGCGCATCTTCGATCTGGGCCGCGAGCACACTGTCGAGGGGGCGGACCGCATCGAGCAGCTGCGGGATCGTGCGCGACTTGGATTCCTGGCCGAGCGCCGAGTCGATCATCGCCTCGCCGATGTCATCGGCCGCGAGCTTGCGGACGACGCGGTGCACGCACGCCTTCATCAGCGCGTACGCGTTGTGGAGCGACGGCAGCGACGGCGTCACGACGAACAGCTTGATATCCGCGACCGCGACGAGATCGACGACGTTGAACGACGTGCCAGCGCCGACGTCGAGGATCACGACATCGGTATCGAGCTTGAGCACGGCGCGGAGGAGGCGATTCTTGTCGGTCGCCGACAGGTTCGCGGCACCGGGCCGCGACGTACCGGGGATCAGCGCGACGGTCGGAGGCGACATCGGGATCCGCGCCGCATCGAGATCGGCGATCCGGCTGTCGAAGAAGTCGGCGAGCCCGCACGCGGGCCGGGTCACGCCGAGCATCGTGTGGAGGTTCGCGGCGCCGAGGTCGGCATCGACGAGCACGACGCGGTGACCGAGCCGGCCCATCGCGAGCGCGAGGTTCGCGGCGACCGTCGACTTGCCGACGCCGCCCTTGCCGCCGCAGATCGCGACGATCCGAGGAACCGACTTCTTACGCGGCTTCATCATCGCTGCCTGCCCCGTCCAGCTTGATCGACGCGGCCGCGAGCATGGGCTCGAGGACGTCGAGGACCGCGACCAGCTTGTCGAACAGATTCGCCGAAGCGGCGAGGTAGCGATCGCTCGTCGCCTCGTGGAGGGCGACCGAGTGCGCGTTCTCGATCTCGCGCTGTGCGAGCAGCGACACGAACGGGAACGGCTGCAGTGCCGACGCGAGCGAGCGCTCGGTCTTCTGGAGCTTTTGCTCGGCACCACCGGTGCGGGCCATCCGGCGTGCGCGCACCGCGTGATAGCGAATGCTCTTGAGGCCGCGGCGGAACGTGCGGATGTGCGCCGCGAGTTGGGTCGCGCGCTCGAACCCGACGCTGGCGACCGCCTCGTCGAGGATCTCGTCGACCGGCACGACCTCGTCGAACGACTCGAGCAGCTCCGCGAGCGGACGGTGATCCATGCCCGGGATGAATGCGCCGCCTTCGGTGCAGTTGTAGACGCTGATCCCGCTCGGCGCGATCTCGCGCATCTTCTCGACGAACCAGCGATGGAACATCGAGAACATGAAGCTCGACGGAACCTCGCCGCCGTGCCAACCGGGCAGCGTGACCGCGCGTTCGGCACCGGGGCTCGGGCCACCGTTCGACTTCATCTTGTGGAACCCACCGCTCCAGCCTTGGACACGGAGTTGACCGTTCTCGTCGGTGCTCGCGCTGACGTCGCCGTCGACCGAGGTCTTGACGTAGTACTCGCCACCGGGAAACGACAGGTCGAGGCCGACGAATACGATCGGATCGCAGCCCCAGCGCAGCGCGAGCGAGAATGCCGACGTCGCGACCGAGCCACCGCCCGGCACGCGCGCGTCTTCGCCGACGCCGTCGAAGATCCAGTCGTCGATCGCGGAGTTCGCGGACAGCGTGATGAACCGCTTTGCAGGCAGCTCGTATAGCGAGGGGTGCGCCGTCGCCGCGTTGACGAGGGTCATCTGCGAGACATCGCAACCGGCGAAGTGATAGCGGACGTCCTGCGGATCGACGGTGATCACGACATCGGGCACGAGGCCGGCCGCGACCACCGGCTTCAGCGAGTGCGAGAAGCACGCGAGCACCGCGCGGCCCTCGAGCGCGCGCAGCTGATCGATGTTCTTCGCGAGTGAAGGTCCGGGCGCGACGATCACCATCGGGCGATTCGCGAACGCGCCATCGAGACCCGCGACCGAAGGCCACTTCGCGACCGCCGGGAGGTTCTGCGCGGCTTGATCGAGCCACGTCTTCGAGAATGCCTTGACGGTGTTGCGGTGGATCCGCATGTCGGAGAGCGACGCGCGAACGGTCTCCTTCACCGCATCGACCTCGGCGCGATCGACACCGAGCGCACCGCGCACGACGAACCGCGACGGCGCGACGGGGAGCATCGTCCGCACCGCGGTGACGACCTCGTCGGTCGACACGGTCGCGATCACGTCTGCAGGCGAGCCGCCCTCGTGGATCAGGATGCGCTTCTGGCCGAGGTCGCGCAGGATCTCGGCGACAGGCTCGAGGCCCGAACCGACGAGGATCACGGCGTCGAGCTCGAAGTCCCAGACTTCGGGGAGCAGCATGTCGGCGAGCACGGCGACGCCGAGCGGCGAGCGCAGCAGCGTCGCATCGCCGGGAACCTTGCGACCGAGCCACGTCGCCATCGCGGCCTCCGCGGCGCGCGCGTTGACGAGCGCTTGCGTGACGTCCTCGAACTTCGCGACGACGGCGGGATTTGCCTCGAGCCGGACCGGCGCTTCGACCCGCGCGAGTGCGGCGCGGGCCTTGCGGAGCTCCATCATCGTGGCGACGCAGGCAAATACGTCGCCCGCTTCGATCGCATTGCACAGCGCGGTGCCGAGGGCGCCGACGTCGGCGAGGAGAACGCGCCAGGTATCGAGCAGCTCAAGCGACATGGCTGTCCTGCCAGTTCTTCTGGATGATGTGGGCGTTGATCGCGGCGAGCTCGGGGCGAGCACGCACGGCGGCGACGACCTCGCGATAAGGCTTGATCGTGGCGAGGTCGAGCTCGCGGTACATCGTGCGGATCAGCGCGAGGTCCTCGGCCGTATCGACGGTCCAGCGCAGATCACTATCGTTGGTCTCGGCGGTAACCTGATGGATCGCGAACTCGCCCGGCTTCTCCATGAGATATGCCGTGACGTGCTCCTTCGCCGCCGGCGAGGTCGCCGAGCGAAAGATCTTCTCGAGCGTGTCGAGATAGAACGCCTCGACGTCGAGGCCGCGCGGATACGTCCGCACGTGGGTGTTCGAGCTGTAGTCGACGGGCGACGTGCGCAGCGACGTCACCACGCGATCGACCGTCTCGGGATCGAGGAGCGGGCAATCGGAGGTCACGCGGACGACCGCGCCGGCGTAGTACTTGCGCGCCGCGCCGATGTAGCGGGCGAGCACGTTCTGCTCCGAGCCACGCCACGCGTGGACGCCCAGGCGCGCCGCTTCGTGGACGACCGGGTCGTCGGATTCACTCATCGTCGTCGCGATCACGATGTCGTCGATCGTCCTGGCCGCGCGCAGGCGAGCCACGACTCGCGCGAGCATGGTGTCGCCCGCGAGGTCTTGCAGGACCTTGCCCGGCAACCGGCTCGAGCCGAGCCGCGCTTGGACGATCGCGACGGTCCTCATGACCGTTACGCCACCTTCTCGAACAGGTGAGCGGTGCAGTTGTCGTAGCCGTCCGAAGGCGCGAGCTCGAGCTTGCGGACCAGCTTCAGCGCCGGATAGTGGCTCTGCCAGATCGCGCCGTGTGGGCGCTTCCACAGCGAGTCACCGTTGCCGCGGTACTTGATCTCTTCCTCGGTCGGCCAGTCGTACTCGATCGCGACGATGTAGCGGCGCGACACGCGATACATCTCGGCCATCACCTTCGCGACATCGTTCGGCGCGATGTGGATCAGCACGCCGCTCGTGAACGCGAGGTCGGCGAAGCCATCCTTGAACGGCAGGTCGAAGCCGGTGCCGCACAGGACGTTGTACTCGGGATTGCGCGCGCGGGCCTTCTCGACCGCGTACGGCTGCGGCTCGACCGCGTAGAGCTCCTTCACGCCGAGCTCTTTCAGGTACGTCAGGTTCCAGCCGACGTTGCAACCGACTTCGACCGCGCGCTGCGGGACGATGCCGTCGAGCAAGCGCTGCCACGACACGATCCGTTCGGGCTTCGCGACGTCGTTGCGATCGGTGTATTCGCGCCCGAAGTGCGAGCGCCACAGGGCCAGCTGCGAAGAGGTCTGCATCACGGTCTCCACTCGTAGGTCTCGCGACCATTCGAAACGAAGCCGCAGGCGAGAAATGCCGCGCGGCTCGGTTGGTTGTCATTGCGGATCTGCGCCACGACCGGGCCGCCCCACGCCAGGCACGCCGCCGCGATCGCTCGCTTGCCGACGCCCTTGCCGCGAGCTCCCACCGCCAGCGCGATCGAGATCTTTCCAGCGTCGATGCGGACGACGCCGACATCTTCCCCGTCACACTCCACGATCCAGATCGCGCCCTTCGCGATCCGCGCCTCGTACCACGCCGTGTGCGTCGCGAGCTCGACGATCGTCGGATCGTTCGACAGCGCGCGGACGTCGGCGGCAAAGTTCCATTGCCACACGCGTTCGCAATCGGCGAGCTTCGCCGCGCGTAGCACGACGGTCACGCGATCAGCTCCCAAGCGAGCGGTGTGCCGCGCACGATCTTGGTCTTCGCGAGTCTGCCGATCAGCGCCGGCAGATCGCGCGGCGGTAGGCCATGACCCGGGCGGATCGAGCGGACGTTCGCGCGCGTCAGCGCTTCACCCGGCGCGATATCGGCGGCCGCGTAGAGCGAGCGGCGGAACTGGCGCGAGCCCGACTCTGCAGCCGGGCGCTTCGCCGAGCCATCGCCGAGCGCGGCCCACGCGTCCTTGCAGCCCTTCGCGACCTGCGCGAACTCGTGCGGCTCGAGCGAGAACCCCGCGTCGGGTCCGCCGTCGGCGCGCGCGAGTGTCAGGTGCTTCTCGACCATCATCGCGCCGCGGGCAACGGCCGCGATCGGCACGGTCGCGCCGGGCGAGTGGTCGGAGATGCCGACGATGTCGACATCGAAGTCGTGCAGCGCGTCGAGGCGCCGCAGGTTGATCTGTTCGATCGGAGTCGGATAGCCCGACACGCAGTGCATGAGCACGATGCCGCCGGTGCCGTGGCTGCGTGCGGTGTTGATCGCTTCGCGGATCTCGGCGTCGGACGCCATGCCGGTCGACATGATGAGCGGCTTGTTCGTCTTCGCACACGCGGCGATCAGCTCGAGGTCGACGAGCTCGAACGACGCGACCTTGAACGCGGGCGCACCGAGCTTGTCGAGACGCTCGACGGATTCTTCATCGAACGGAGTCGAGAACACCGCGAGGCCGCGCTGCGCACCGTGCGCGAACAGCTCCGCGTGCCACTCCCACGGCGTGTGAGCCTCGTCGTAGAGGGCCCACAGCGTGCGGCCCTGCCACGGGCCATCGGCGATCGCGAACCCGCCTTGATCGATATCGAGCGTCATCGACGCGGGCGTGAACGTCTGGAGCTTGATCGCATCGCAGCCGGCATCCGCCGCCGCATCGACGATCGCGTGCGCGCGAGCGAGCGAGCCGAGATGGTTCGCCGACAGCTCGGCGACGATGAAGGGCGCGTGGCCCTCACCGATATCGCGCCCGATCTTCATTGGACCATGAACTCCTGGAAGAACATCCGCTTGATCTTGTGCTCGCCGATGACCGCCGAGAACCGCTTCATCAGCTCCCCGCGGATCGTGTCCTTCGCACCCGCACCGAGCGTGTCCTTGACGTGGAGGCCCGACAGATAGTTCAGCGCTTCGTCGCGAATGACCTGCTTGGACTTCTCGATCGCTTCGCCGTCTTTCTCGCTCGACAGCTCGAGCTGGACGGTCATCTTCAGATAGCGAGCGTTGCCGGGCTCGTCGAGGTTCACGACGAACGGGTCGATCGGGACCACCGGACCGGTGATCTCCTTCGTCGGCTTGTCGTCTTTCTTCTCCTCCGGCATCCCCGCGGCCGCAGCCGGCTTGGCCGTCAACATCTTGAACACGCCGAAGCCGCTGGCTCCGAGGTTCAACACGAGTAGCGCCAACACGATCGGCGAAGTACCACCGCCCTTTTCCTTGGGCTTGGCTGCCTCTGCGGGCGCGTCTGCGGGCGTATCACTCATACGGTCTCCCTGGAGCAACCGACGTGCCGCGCCATCTGGGCGTGATCACTCGGGTCACTCGAATCGCGGATCGTCAAAACAGACATCACGGGGCTTCCATCGCCAGCATGCGCAGCGCATCCGCGTTGCACACATCGGGGATGACGTAGACGCCGGACCCATCCCGCTCGACGGCGGTGATGCCCGGGTTCGCGTCTTCGAGATCCGTGTAGTACTGAGCGCGGCGCATCATGACGTCGCGGTCCGCAGCGACCAGCGCAAGCTCGCGATGGCGCGCGACGGCCTCGTCGACGATGCCGCGCATCGAGCTGGCGTCGAACGGCTTCTGGACGTAGCGGAAGATCTCGCCGCGGTTGATCGCGTCGACCGCGGTCTCGAGCGCCTGCATCCCGGTCATCAGGATCCGCACGGCGGCCGGCTGGCTGCGCCGCGCCGACGACAGCAGCTCCGCGCCGTTCATCCGCGGCATCTCGTAGTCCGACACGACGACGGCGACGTCGCGCGTCGCGAGCCAGTCGAGCGCCTCGTACGCATCGGTCGTCGACATCACGTGGACGGGTAGCTGCTTCAAGACCTTCACGGCCGCGTTCAGCACGCCCGCGTTGTCGTCGACGACGATCACGATCGGTTGGGTGTCCTCACGATGCACGGCGACCCTCCTGTTGCGCGACGAGCCAAGCGACGCGATCGAGCTCAGCGCCGAATGCAGCCATGTTCGGGAAGCGATGCCCCGGCGACTTCGCGAGGCAGCGCGAGAGCAACTTGTCGAGCTCCGCCGGCAGCGGGCCGTACGGGCTGAGCAGCTCGGGAACCGGCTCGGAGATGTGCTGCTTGCACAGCGCGCGCAGCTCGGGCGCGTGGAACGGCGTGATGCCCGCGATCATCTCGAACAGGACGATGCCGAGCGCGTACTGATCGCAGTGCTCGCTCGCCGCACGGCCGAGCAAGCGCTCCGGCGCGACGTAGCGCGGCGTGCCCATCACGTGGGTTGCCATCTCCTCGACGACCTGGGTCTCCATCAGCTCCGCGAGGCCAAAATCGACGAGCTTCACGTGGTCACCGGCGACGAGGATGTTCGACGGCGTGACATCCGAGTGGATCACGCCGGCGTCGTGGGCCGCGCGCAGCGCATCGCACAGCTGCTTCGCCACGGCGAGCGCGCGCTGCGGCGGCAAGGGGCCCTTGTGATCGATCCGATCGCCGAGACTCTCGCCCTCGAGCAGCTCCATGACGAAATACGGGCGGCCGTCGGCGAGATAGCCGAAGTCGAACACGTCGATGATGTGCGGGTGCTGGATCCGCGACGCGGCGCGCGCTTCGCGCACGAACCGATCGATGCTGCGCGGATCGCGCTGGAGGATCTCCGAGTGCAACACCTTCAGCGCGTACTGGCGACCGAGCGTGACGTGCTCGACGCGATACACGCGGCCCATCCCGCCCGAGCCGAGCCGCTCGATCACGCGAAAGTGATCGACGATGTCGCCGGCGACGAGGTTGCGGAACTTCTCCGCCTTGCTGCGCGCATCGCGCTGCAGCATCAGCTCTGCGCGAGGCTGCGTACCGGGGCGGATCACGACGACGAGCTCGCACACCGCTTCGCCGCGGCGGACCTTCGCAGCACCGGTCGAAGGCTTGTCGGCCGATAGATCGACTTCCGCGATCACGCCGAGGCGCGAGATCACGCCGCGCGCGATGTCGTCCTCGATCGTCGCGGTCGAGATCACCTTCGCGCGGCGCTCGATCGAGATCATGTAGCAACCGTCGGTAATCGCGACGGGCTCGATCCACACGCGGTCCGCATCGGCGGCGAGCGCGGCGTGCAGGATCGCGTCGGCGAGGTCGATAGCTCCGCAGCGGCCTGCGTCGGTCATCACTGATGCGGGTCGGCCACTCTTACATCCCGTCTAGTGTCGGCAGGAATGACGGTGTGCATGTGTGCCAGCCTCGCTATCTCCTGAGAATTACTGGGAGGCGCACCGGCACAGCGCTTGTAATTACGCGCCGCGTGGCGAACCCTGTTCCCCTCAAAGTCGTTCCCCTGGCACCCGCCGTCTCCGACGAGCCGCGCGTCACCGCTTCGGCGGCGCATTCGCTGGCACCGACGGGCGCACGCATCCTGGTCGTCGACGACAACCCGAGGGTGCGTCGTTCTACGGCAGCTGCGCTGTCGCGGATCGGCTTCCACGTGATGACGGCCGAAGACGGCGCGCCAGCGATCCTGCTCGCCGAGACGACGCCGCCGGATCTCGCGATCGTCGACTTCGAGATGCCCACTCCCGGCATCCTCGTGGTGAGGCGGCTCAAGGAGCTCTACGGCGCCGCGGTGTGGGTCGCCGTCCTCTCGGGCGATGACGCCGACGAGATGCGAAGCGCGTGCTTCGATGCCGGCGCCGATGACGTGATCGCGAAGCCCGTCGCGATTCCGGAGTTGCATCGCCGGATGGTCGCCGCCGCCCGCACGCAGCGCGCGTTCGTCGAAGCGCGTGTCGCGCGGGAACGCACCGATCGCCTACTCGCGTACGGTGCCGAAGCCTCAGCAATGCTCGCACACGACCTCAACAACGGCCTCGCGGTCGCCCTGTGCAACATGGACTTCCTCGAGACGACCGCGACGGGTCTCGATACGGATCAGTCGCAGGCGCTGACCTCGACCCGCAACGCTTTGCGGCGGATGTCAGGCCTCGTCGCGAACTTCGTCGACATCGCGCGGTTCGAGGACGCGGCGGTCAAACCGCATTGCACGCTCAACCACGTGAAGGGTCTCCTCGACTCGGTGATCGAAGTTCACGCCGTGAACTGTCGCGTGCGCGTCGGGATCGAGTGTGAGCCGGATCTTACAGGGTGGTTCGATGTGGCTCTCATCGAACGCGTCCTCCACAACCTGGTGGGTAACGCGGTTCGCTACTGCAATGTAAACGGTGAGATCAAGATCTCTGCAAATCGTCTGGATCCGGCCGACCCACACTCCGTGGAGATCGGAGTCTTCAACAACGGGCCGACCATTCCGCCCGAAGTCGAAGGAAATCTGTTCGGGAAATACTCGAAGGGCTCGAACGGCAAGCGCGGCTTCGGTCTCTACTTTTGCCGCCTCGCGTGCGAAGCGCATAACGGTCGGATCGTGTATCGTGGGAAGAGTGACGGGCCGACGTTCTTCATAAGGTTGCCCGGGCGAGGTTGACGTTTAGGTGAGCAGCAAGGACCCGATCAAAGTACTGATCATCGACGACGATCAGGCGATGATCAGCGCGATCTCGAGCGCCATCACCAAGAAGCTCGAGGACGAGAGGGTCGAGATCGAGTCTGCGCCAGATGGCGTGACGATCCTCTACAAGTTGGAAAATCGGCAGGCGCCGTGGGACGTCGTGCTGCTCGATGTCGACCTGCCAGGAATTTCGGGTCCTCGCTTACTGGATCAGTTCCGCGAGAACGGCGCGTCGTGCTCCGTGATCATGCTGTCGGCCGATGCGAGCGCGACGACCGCCGCCGAGTGCATGCGCGCCGGTGCGTTTCACTACCTGACCAAGCCGTTCAAGCCGGGCGAGCTCGTCGAGCACGTCGTGTCGGCGGCGCGGCATTCTCGCCTGCGCCGCCAGCTCGTCGGATCGCGGACGACCACGCAGCGGGCGACGAACATCATCGGCAACTCGGTTCCGATGAAGCAGCTGCGCGCCGCGATCTCGCGCGTGGCCGAGCAGAACGTGTCGATCCTGATCCAGGGCGAGAGCGGCACCGGCAAGGAGCTGGTCGCGAAGGCGGTCCACGATCGCAGCTCGCGCCGCCACAAGCCGTTCGTGGCGGTCAACTGCGGTGCGATTCCCGAGACGCTGATCGACAGCGAGCTGTTCGGTCACACCAAAGGCGCGTTCACCGGCGCACTCACCGACCGCGGCGGCTTCTTCGTCGAGGCCGACGGCGGCACGATCTTCCTCGACGAGATCGGCGACATGCCGCTCGCCGTCCAGGCCCGCCTGCTCCGCGTGCTGCAAGAGAGTGAAGTCCGCCCGCTCGGCGGTAACGGCACTCGCAAGATCGACGTCCGCGTGATCGCGGCATCCCACGTCGATCTCAACAGCGCCGCCGAGCACGGCAAGTTCCGCAAGGACCTGTACTACCGGTTGAACGTCGTCGTGCTCGCGATCCCCGCGCTGCGCGAGCGGCTCGAGGACCTCCCGGATCTCGCCGCGCTGTTCCTCCAGAAGCATTCGGGTGGCGTGCCGCTGACGCTAAACCCGTCGGCGCTCGACGCGATGACGAACTACCCGTGGCCCGGCAACGTGCGCGAGCTCGAGAACGCGCTGATCTCCGCGATCGCGCTGCGCACCGGCGATGCGATCGGGGTCGAATCCCTCCCGCCGCACATCCGCAAGGTCCGCGGTTCGATGCCGATCGCGAAGATCGAGCTCGAGGGCGACGAGCAGCTGTCGCTCGTCGAGGCAAAGAAGCGAGTCAGCGCCGCGTTCGAGCGCGACTATCTCCAGCAGATCATGCAGCGCGCAGGTGGCTCGGTCGCCGAAGCCGCGCGCATGGCCGGCATCGATCGCACGAACTTCCGCCGGTTGCTGCAGCGGCACAATATCGACCCCGGTAACTTCAAGTAGCCTTGCCCTATGGGCAGGCTCGACGAGCTGATGGCGCAATGCGTGGCGTCGCCCGACAGCGATGCGCCGCGCCTGGTCTGGGCCGATGCCGTCGGTGGCGAGCGCGGCGAGCTCGTGGTGCTCCAGTGCCGGCTCGCGAGCGGCGTGAGCGATCGCGACGAGTGGCGGGCGTTACGAGCGCGTGAACGCGAGCTGATCGCGGCGAACGGGGTCGAGTGGTCGGGACTCGCGCACGAGAGCCCATGCTCGCGCGTGTTCCGGCGCGGCTTCGTCGAAGCGTTCGAGATCGTGTGCTCGCACGACGAGAGGCTCGATCCGATCTTCGCCGCGACACCACTCGCGCGCTCCAAGGCGAACAACTTCATCGGCCAGGACGACTGGGATTTCGCGCGGCAGCTCCGCAACCCGCGGTCGACAGAGTTCGCAGCGCTGAAACTCGGCGGACGCGGAGCCGAACGCGCGATCGAGCTTCTTGTCGACCGCGGCGTGACCCTGCGCGCTCTGTCGCTCCAGAGTCTGTCGCAGACCGGCTGCGATCGGCTGATCGCTTCGGGGCTCCTGGCCAGCGTCGAGCGGCTGTCGCTCGGCAACGTCGCCGCTGCCGGACCCGTCATCGCCGCGGCGCGTCGACTGCGCGCCCTGCACGTTCGAGCACCACTCGAGACGTACGCCGCGTTCATTCCAGACACGGTCGTAGAGTTGAGTTGTAGTGCCGTCGACATCCACACCGTCGCTGCGCTCGTGATCGCGCCCTCGCTCGAGCGCTTGCGGATCGAGTCGCAGGGTCTCACCTGGGATGTCGAAGTCCTCGAAGCGTTTCGAAAGCTGCGGTCGCTCGATCTGTCGCGCGCGAAGCCGAGCCCTCGTTACCAGACGTTCGCGCTCGACCGCCCCGGCTTTCTGCCGGCATTGCGCGAGCTCTCGCTCGGCACCTCGTACGACCTTGTCGCGCTGCTGCCGGTCACGCGTACCTTGGGCCCACAACTCGACACGCTGCATTGGGCCGGCCCGATTCCGCGATCTCCGTCGCTCGCGCTGCTGAGAGAGCCGCTCTCCGTCGGAGATCCAACGGTTGGAGCGCTCGTCGCCGGAGAGTTCGTCGTCGGACTGATGCCCATGTGGGCGCGCCGCCCGCTCGAGTACGGCGACGACGTCCACGCCCCGTGGTTCGAGGGCGGCGTCGTGTGAGGTCGGGCTCTCTTTCGAGGAGAGCCCTGCCCGACCTAGTTCAGGAAGCTCGCGAGTGCTTTCGGGTTGCGCTTCAGGCGGTGCACCGTTGCCGCGGCCACCACCAAGAGCTTCACGGTCGCGATCATCTTTCCCATCACACCCTCCTTTACGCCGCGTACTTGCGGAGCTTCTCGACCAGCGTCGTACGGTTGAGACCGAGCAGCGCGGCCGCTTCGGTACGGTTGCCATTCGCCTTCGACAGCGCGCGGTCGATCAGGCTGCGCTCCACGGCTTCGAGCGCCGTGCGGAGGTCCAGCGTCGAGTCGTCGAGCACCGGGATGTCCTGCTTCGGAATCGGGCCCGAGCCTTCGGCGACGATCGCGACCGGCGCCGAGCGCACGACGCGGACGTTGCTGGTCGGGAGCGAGAGGTCGCCTTCGGCGATCTGGGTGCCACGAGCGAGGAGCGCGGCGCGCTCGATCTTGTGGGCGAGCTCGCGGACGTTGCCCGGCCACGAGTACGAGCGAATCGCCTGGCGCGCCGACGGCTCGAGCGTCATCGGGTCGCGGCCGGTGCGCTCGCACATGCGGGCGAGGGTCAGGTCGACGATGAGGTCGAAGTCGTCGCCACGGTCGCGGAGGGCGGGGAGGTGCAGCGGCACCACCGACAGGCGGAAGTAGAGGTCCGCGCGGAACTTGCCTTCGGCGACCATCTGCTCGAGGTTGCGGTGGGTCGCCGCGACGATGCGAACGTCGATCGGGGTGTCGCTGTCGGCGCCGACCGGGCACACGACGCGCTCTTCGAGGACGCGGAGGAGCTTGGCCTGCGCGGCGAGCGGCAGGTCACCGATCTCGTCGAGGAACAGCGTGCCGCCCTGCGCCGAGAGGAAGCGGCCGGCGCGCGAGTTCATCGCACCGGTGAACGCGCCCTTCACGTGACCGAACAGCTCGGCTTCGATGAGCGTCTCCGGCAGCGCGGCGCAGTTGACCGGGATGAACGGCTTCGCGCGGCGGTTCGAGGCGCGGTGAGCAGCGCGGGCGAACAGCTCCTTGCCCGAGCCGGTCTCGCCGGTGATGAGGATGCTGCAGTCCGTGTTGGCGACGCGGCGGATGGTGTCGAGCGCATCGACGATCTCCACCGACTCGCCCACGATTTCCGAAGCAAACTGGCGCCGCCACATCTTGAGGTCGCTGCTCATCGTGAGGTGACCTAGTGCGACTCGTGGGCCAAATTCAGATCGGTCGGATCGCAGGGAGGCACACATCGGATCACGTGGCCTGGATCAAGGTCTTGCGGGATCCACCGTTAGCCGAGACCTAACTCAGCGATGTACCCCGGCAGGGTTCGCGATCACCCTGCCCCCCGAAACATGTTGGGCCACACCACAATTCTCGAAGCAAATCGCGCGTCGTCATTTGGACATCGCACTTCCACGCCTGTCAGCACCTGAATCCCGGGTGACGACGATCCGGACCGATTGCGGCACGGCGCCAGCTTGGAAGTGACGGATCCGTTCGAGGAAGCTCGCCGCGACCACGTATCCGCGCGACACGAGCAATGCGCCGTTCACGTGAAGGTCGTCCGCGAGGACCATGCCCGGCTTCACCGAGGCGAGCGGGATCTCGGTGATGTACGTCGAGGCGCCCGTGCCGACCTCCGCCTCGAGCGCGTCGAGCACGCGCGGACAGTGATGGTTGCGCTGGCGCATGACCTCGATCATCGCCTCGCCAACGAGACCGCTGGTCTCGACCGCATCCGCTTCGTTCGCGATCCGGACGACCGCTCCCGCGAGCTCGCTGCCACTTGCACCGCCGACACCACTCCAGGCGGCCTGACGCGCGGCGATCGTGAGGATCTCGTGGATCGCCTCGAGCCGAGGGATGTCGCGGAACAGCTGTTCGGTGAGCTCGGGGACGCGCGCGACCTGCTTGGTCTCCTCGTCGGTGAGCGGCTGGCCGGCGTCGAGCTTCTCGAGGGTCGTGAGCGGCAACGAGATGTAGCCGACATGCTGGAGCGACACGGCCATCTCGAGCTGCCACGCGTTTGGGATACCGAGCCGTTTCGCGAGTGCGCTCGTACGCGCCTTGACCCGGTTCGCGCGGCCGAACGCGAGCGGCGAGGCCAGCGCGAGCACGTCGCAGAGTGCCGAGACCGCGCCGCGCAGCGTCTCCTGGAGCAAGATCTTCTCGGCGGTGACAAGCCGGTGATGCTCGACCGCGGCGGTGAGCGCGGCGATCAGTGGCTCGCGGTCGCACGGCTTCGTGAGAAACCGGAAGATCTCGCCGTTGTTGATCGCGCTGATCGCGCTATCGAGGTCGGCCTGCCCGGTCAGCAGCAGTCGCGTGACATCGGGATACAGCTCGCGCGCGCGGCCGAGGACCGCGGCGCCGTTCATCCGGGGCATCCGCATGTCGCACATCAGGACGGCGAGATCGGGCGTGCTCTCGAGGATCGCGAGCGCTTGCTCCCCATTCACGGCACCGAGGACCTCGAATTCACGTCGCAGGGTCAGCTGCATCGCGGCGAGCACGTTCGGCTCGTCATCGACGCAGAGGACCTTCGGCTTCACGACACCGTTCTCGCCGCCGCTAACCACTGCTCGAGCTCGGCTCCGAAGCCGCTCTCCTGAAGGAATTCGAGATCGATCGGCGTCTCGTGGTCCTCGCCCGCCAGCGCATCGGCGACGTGGACCGCCGCGACGACCTCGGCGAGGTCACCCGTCGCGCCGCGCGGCTCGTGATGGAGCGCGACCGTATCGACGATCATCTGAGGCAGGCCCCACATCTGGAGCAAGCACGCGCCGACCCGCGCGTGATCGGCGCCGAACCGACGGCGCTCGGCGGCCGAGAGCGTTTCGCTGACGTGCTGGCAGCCTTCGATGAGACGACCGTATTCGCCGGGAGTGCCGAGCGCGAGCACGATCCGGCCGACGTCGTGGAGCAGGCCCGAGACGTACGCGAGGTCGCGCAGTGCGGGGTTGCGAACGAAGTCCCGCGCGAGGCCCGCGGTGCGGAGCGAGACTTCCTGCATCCGCTCGAGCGAGAACGGGAGTGCGGGCCCAGAGGGCGGCGCGTAGATCGAGATCGAGAGAGCGATCGCGCGGATCAGCTCGAGCCCGAGATAGTGGATCGCTTGCTTGAGCGAGGTGGTGTCGAGCTCGCCGAACGCGGCGGAGTTCGCGATCTGCATGATCTTCGCAGCGAAGGCCGAGTCGGCCGCGATGGCCCTCGACACGTCGTCGAGCGAAGCGCGGTGGTCATCGGCGAGTCGGGTCAGCTCGTGATAGAGGTGCGGCGGCGAAGGCAGCTTGTCGACGCGGCCGATCAGCGAGCGCAGCGCCGGGTCGTCGGTCATCGCGGTGACCTTGAGGCAGCGATCGATCGCGGTGCGCAGCACGCGCGGATCGCAAGGCTTCGATAGAAACACGTGCATCGCGGGCAGGACGCGGAGCATCGCTTCGCGCTCGGCATGGCCCGACAACACGATCCGGCAGGTCGAGGGCCAGCGCTCCTGGACGAGCGTGAGGAGTTGGGCGCCGTCGATCTTCGGCATCCGCATGTCCGTGACGACGACGTGGAACGGTCCGGCTTCGAGCTGCTCGATCGCCTGCTCGCCACCGAGCGCGAACACCATGTCCCAGTCCTTGCGCTGGCGGTGCAACAGGGACCGCAGGCCCGACAGGATCGCCGGTTCGTCGTCGACAAACAGAATGCGCATGCGCTCTTCGGTCATGCTGCCTCTCGCGCTACGGTGAAGAACGGATCGAACACGTCTCGGATTTCGGCCGAGATCTCGCATCCGGTATCGCTGATCGTCATCTGCACTCGGGTAATTGATCGGCCATTCTTGGATGTGGTTGATACTGTCTGGCAGTCATGACTCGTGACCCTCTGATCATCCTCGGCTGTGGTTACGTGGGCTCGCGGATCGCACGTGCCGCACTCGCACAGGGCCGAACGGTGCGCGTATGTGGGCGGTCGACGGGCAAGCTCGCACCGCTCGGAGAGCTCGGCGCCGAAGTGAAGTACCTCGATGCGAGCATCCCGAAACAGCTCCCGATCGCGGTCTCCAGCCTGAAGGGCGCGACGGTGATCTACTCGATCCCGCCGGTGCCGAACCTGCCGCCCGGTCAGGTGGTTCGCGCGGCGTTGCAGGCGGCGTACGGCGCCGGTGCCGGTTGCTTCATCTACTTCAGCTCGAGCGGGCTCTACGGCGCGCAGCCGGATGACGACGTCTGGATCGACGAGGACACGCCGCTCGCGCTCGACGATCACGCCATGAAGAACGTGGTCTCCGACGAGACCGAGATCGCGAACTGCAACTTCGATCGGCTGCGGCAGGTCACGCTGCGACTGGCGCCGGTGTATGGAGCAGGCCGCGGCGTGCGCAATCGGATCCTGAAGGGCGACTACAAGCTGCTCGATGAAGGGCAGCACGCGATCTCCCGGATCTACATCGATGACGTCGTCCGGATCGTCAACGCGGCAGAGGACAAGGCGCCGAACAAGGCGGTCTACCTCGTCGCGGATGACGAGCCGACCACCCAGCGCGACTACGCGACCTGGTTGTGCGATCGCCTCGGCGTGCCGCTGCCGGCGGCGCGTTCGATGCTCGAGGGTTCGAAGGTCGCGCATCGCAATCGCAAGATCCGCAACGCGAAGCTCAAGCGCGAGCTCGGCATCGAGCTGTCGTACCCGACGTTCCGCGAAGGCGAAGCCGCGATCGAAGCAGAATTAGCGGGTTAGCAGATTCTGCAGAAAGTCGGGATCACGAACCCGACTCGCGCGACTCCCAGGGCGCCATGCGTGCCCTTGTTGTCGCTTCGCTCCTCGCGGCGTGCCGCGCTCCTTCGCCGGCGGGCCAGTCGCCCGACGCGCCGGCCGTCATGCCCGATGCCGCGCCGAACATCTATTGCAACGCCACGGATCCGCGCGCGCCGGCGGCGGAGATCGCCGCGACGCCCGAGGCCGGCGAGCAGCCGTACATCGATGCGCTGATGCCGGCGCAGTCGTCGATCGACGTGATGATCTACGAGATGGGCTACGGCGCGATCCTCGACACGCTGAAGGCCAAGGCGATGGCCGGCATCCCGGTGCGCGTGCTGTTCGATCAATCCGAGAAGGCGGTGAACCAGAAGTACTACGACCAGCTCGCGGCGGCCGGTGCACAGGTCAAGTGGAGCGATCCCAAGTTCACGTACCAGCACGCGAAGTTCTTCGTCGTCGATCATGCGGTCGCTTCGATCTCGACCGGCAACTACTCGAAGGACTACTCGATCGATCTCGAACGCAACTTCGTCGCGACCGATCGCGATCCGGCCGATGTCGGCGATCTCGTCAGCCTGTTCGCGGCGGACTGGGATGGCATCACGCCGGCGATGGCGTGTACGCGGATGGTGATCTCGCCGATCAACTCGCGGTCGCGCGTGATCGACGTGATCAATAGCGCGACCCAGACGCTGACGATCGAATCGATGCAGTTCGCAGATGCCGCGGTGCGGGCGGCGGTCGCGCAGCGGATCTCGGCGGGCGTCGCCGTGCGCGTGATGATCGCGGACGTCGGCTTCGTCAGCGCGAATGCGGACGCCGCGACGTTCTTGAAGGGCCTCGGCGTAGCGCCGCGCTACATCCCGCACCTCCATACGAAGGTGATCGTGGCGGATGGCGCGCGCGCGTATATCGGGTCAGAAAACCTCTCGCAGACGTCGCTCGATCACAATCGCGAGGTCGGTCTCGTGGTCACCGATCTCTCATCGATCGCGCCGCTCACCTCAACGTTCGAACATGACTGGAATCTCGGGACGGAGTTTTAGGCACACGCGCCCACACGAATTGTGAAGTTTCACATACCGGGTCGGGAGCGCTTCGGGATGGGCCTATGATCGTGGCAACCGTCCCCGGAGAACGCATGACTAACAAAACTCGGCTGTTCATCAACTCGCTACTCGGATTTGCGATCAGCGTGACCGCCTTCTCGGTACCGGCGTCGGCCGACCCGGAACGCCGCCGCGAAGAGCGCCGCGACGAGCACAAGGAAGAGCGGCACGAGGAGCGGCGCGAGGAACGCCGCGAAGAGCACCGTGAAGAGCGCCGTGAAGGGCCTCGCGGCGCACCGCCGGCGGTCCGCTACGAGCGCCACGAGAACCGCCGCGGCTACACCTGGGTCGGCGGCAACTACGAGTGGCGCGGTGGCGCGTACGTGTGGAACCCCGGCCGCTACGAGGCCGAGCGCCGTGGCTATCGCTGGCGCGACCCGCGCTGGGAAGTGCGCGATGGTGTCTACGTCCGCACCGAAGGTGGCTGGATCGTCGATGGCCCGAGCATGGCGCCGCCCGTGCTACGCGAAGAGCGCTGGGAAGCGCGTCGCGGCTTCGTGTGGATCCGCGGCCAGTGGGATTGGGGCGGTGGCCAGTGGAACTGGGTGCCCGGCCACTACGAGCGCGAGCGCGTCGGCCATCGCTGGCGCGAGCGTCGCTGGGAGAACCGCGACGGCGTCTACGTGAACGTCGAAGGCGGTTGGGAGTAGATCAGCCGCCGACGGTCGTCGCCCGGTTCTGGGCGTCGATCTGCGCCGTCGTCGAGTTCTCGAGACGGTCGTAGACTTCTTTCTGCGTCGGCGGTTCGGTCTTCGGCACCGGCCAGAGCCGCAGCGTGCCGTCGAACGAACCCGTGATGAGGCGGTCCATGCCGCGCCACACGACCGCGGTCACCGCGGCGCCGTGGCCTCGGATCACGCGGTGGCGCTTCGTCGCGATCTCCCAGATCCGCACGGTGTTGTCGTAGCTCGCCGACGCGAGCTCGGTGCCGTCAGGCGAGAACGCGACATCGAGCACGAGGTCGGTGTGACCGCGCAGCACCTTGACGAGTGCGCCGTGGACATCCCAGATCCGGATCGTGCGATCGCTCATCGCACCCGCGATCCGCTCGCCGTCGGGCGACACCACGAGCCGCTCGATCGCGTTGCCATCGGTCGGCAGCGCGACGAGCTGCTTGCCGTCGTAGATCTCGAAGCCTTTGTCGCAGCGCTGGATCAAGAGGCGATCGCGAACCTTGTCGAACGTCGCCTTGCGCGCGCACCACGAGGGACCCGTGCCGAGCGTCTCCGCGTGGCCGTCGGGCGAGATCATCATCGCGGCGTCTCCGACCTGCGCGGCGACGCGGCCGTTCTTCGCGACCGCGAACCCGCGCACCGGCGCATCACCGTCGACGAGCAGCGTGCTCTTGCCGGTCGCGAGGTCCCACTTGCGCAGCGTGCCATCGTAGGACGACGAGTACGCGGTCGAGCTGTCCTGGCTCCACTCGACGTGGCTGATCAGCGCCCGGTGGCCGGTGAGCACGAGTGGCTTCTGGCCATCGCGGCCGCGGAGCTCGAGCGTCCACTTGGGCCCAAACGCGATCACGTGCTCGCCGTCCGGCGAAGGCTCGCCGACGCCGAGGCCTTGCTGCCACGACAACAGCGGTTCGCGCGAACCCGTGTCGAGGTCCCAGCGCGCGAGCGAGGTCTCGGTACGCACGAGCGCCTTGTTGTTGTCGTCGACCGTGACCATCTGGATCGGCGGGCCCTCGAGCATCACCTTCGCGTCGGTGTTCTCGAGCGGCCAGACCCGGATGCCGCCGTCGAGCGAGGCCGTGACCGCGAGCTTCTCGTCGGGAGACAGCCGGATCCGATATGCGTCGTCGTCGTGACCGCGCAGCGGCTTCGACGAGCCGTCGGCGAGGTTCCAGATCCTCGCGGTCGAGTCGTCGCTCGCACTGACGAGCGTGCGCCCATCGTGGGTGAACACGGCGTTGTAGACCGAGTCGCTGTGCCCGCGGAGGATCTTCACGGTCTGGCTCGGGAACGCGACGAGCGGAATCTCGGCGCGCTTGCCGACGATCACGGCCTGCGCGAGATCGTCGGACCACGTGACGCCGAGGATCTCGGCGGGAAAGTCGACGATCTTCGCGAGCGGGCCGCCCTTGTACGGCACGGCGTAGATGCTCTGGCCATCGGCGAGCACGATCCATTCGCCATCGGGCGACAGCGACAGCCACGTGATCTTGCGATCGGTCTGCGCGACCATGCGATCTCGATCGCCGACCGCGACCTGATTCGGAGCGACGAGCGCGGCGTAGCGCGTGGAGTCGCGCTGGGCGACCGCGACGCGCAACGCGGAGGCCGGGCCGATCCGGGTGAGGTTGCCCTCGAGATCGAGGAGCTCGGAGCGGCCGTCGCGATCGACGATCAGCTCGTCGCCTGCGGGCGTGAACTCGAGCGCGGTGACCATCTTGCCGCGCTCGGTCAGTTTCTTGGCGGTGCCGCCGTGGAGCGGATACTCGATCACCTCGCCCATCGCACCGCCGACGACGACCGATCCACCGTCGGGCGCCATCGCGATCGATTCGGGATCCGACGGCATCTTGCCGAGCACCGTCATCGCGCCATTCGTCAGGTCGTAGTGGCGCACGTTGCCGTCGCGCGCCGCGGCGACGATCGCTTTGCCGTCGGGCGTGAACTGCGCGTCGAACACCCAGTCGCCCGGGCGAAACACGAACCGCGCCGCACCCATCGCGATCGCTTCGTCGATCACGTCGACCACCTGCTCGAGATCCGCGGACTCCATCGGGTACTGCTTGAGCCACGCGATCGCCGCGGTCGGATCCTTGCGCAGCGAGGTCTCGGCCTGGAGCAGGACGAGCTCGCGCCGCTTCGCCTCGGCGAGCTCGCGCGCGGAGTCGGCGCGACCGCGTTCACCGCGTGCGATATCGCGTTCGGCGACGACGGTGCGGAACGATTCGACGCCGACCGCACCGAGCGCGACCGCGCTCGCGAGTGCGACCGCGACGACGCCGCGATGCTGCGACAGCTTCTTGCGAACGAGCTGCCACGGCGTGTACGCGTGCGCCGAGACCAGCTTGCCGGTCTGGAACGCGCGGAGGTCCTCGGCGAGGAGCGTCGCGTTCGCGTAGCGCTCCTCGGGAAGGCGCGCCATCGCCTTGCCGATGATGTCGGCGAGCTCGGGCGGCACCGTCGCGACGACGCTGTCGATCGGCGCCGGCGGGCCCGCGATGACGCGATCGAGCATCGCCTTGGGCGTCTCGTCGGCATGCGGCGCCTTGCCGGCCATCAGCTCGTAGAGCACCGCGCCGATCGCGTAGACGTCCGCGCGCGCATCGACGAGCTCGCCGCGCGCTTGCTCCGGTGCCATGTACGCCGGCGTGCCGACGACCTTTCCGCTGATCGTCGAGATGCCGGAGCCTTCCGCGAGGAGCTCGGGTAGCGGCTCGGCGAGATCGCGCTTGATATCGCGCGCGAGCCCCCAGTCGACGACGATCGTCTCGCCGAACGATCCGACGATCACGTTCGACGGCTTGACGTCGCGGTGGACGACGCCCTCGGAGTGCGCGTAACCGACGGCGTCGGCGACCGCGATCAGGTGCGGCAAGAGGCCGAGTCGCTCGCGCAACGAGCCGTGGCTCGCCATCAGCTCCTTGAGCGTGCGGCCCTCGACCAGCTTCATCACGTAGTACGGATCGCCGTTCGGCCAGCGGCCCGCCTCGTGGACCGGGACGATGCCGGGGTGCTCGAGCCGCGCCGTGATCAGCGCCTCGCGCACGAACCGCGCTTCATGCCAGTCATCGCGGCGCAGCAGTTCCTTCACCGCGACGGTGCGGCCGAGCCGGCGATCGACCGCGCGGACGATCCGGCCGAGGCCGCCGCGTGCGTGCTCGCAGATCTGCTCGTAGCGATCGGGATCGTCATCGACCGGAAGCTCGGCCTCGGGCTCCGGCGGCTCGCTGCCGGCATCGACCGTCGCCGCCAGCGCGCGATCGCCCGGCAGGCTGCTCGCCGAAGGGCGCTCGGCGCCCACACGAGGCTGAAGCGTGGCGGTGCGATCGTTCGGGTCGGCGGACATAAGAGAACGGCCGACCCATCAACCCGGGCCGACACCTTCAGATTCCCATGTCGCGGCCTCGGTGGACACTGTATGTTCCGCGCCGTGCGAATTCTGAGCGGGTCGACGTGCGCACTTCTCTTGGCAGCCTGCGGGAGTCCCGCACGGCCCCCCGGCGACCTGGTCGACGCGGCGCACACGAACCAGCACGATGCACCGCCGAATAGCGGTGATACATCGCGGGTGTACGCACACAGCGGTACGACCCTTTTTCGGATCGATACGCACACGTTCGCGCCCCAGGTCATCGGCGACATGACCGGGCTCGGCACCCAGAGTCTGACCGATCTCGCGGTCGATAAAGACGACCATATGGTCGGTATCACGCTCGACAAGCTCTACTCGATCGACGCGACGACCGCGGCGGTCACGCTCGTCAAGGACCTGTCCCAGAGTGCGAGCGGGTTCACGAGCCTGTCCTACGTCCCGACCGACCTGAACGATCCGGCGAGCGCCGATATCCTGGTCTCGGCGAACGATCAGGGCGACGTCTATCAGATCGATCCGGCGAGCGGCAACGCGACGAAGCTCGGCAGCTACGGCACGGTCGCGCTCGGCAAGGTGATCTCGTCGGGCGACCTCATCGGCGTTCGCGGCCTCGGCATCTACGCGACGGTCAACGTCGGCACCGCGACCACCGACTACCTCGCGAAGATCGATCCGACGACGTGGAAGGCCACGCCGCTCGGCACCGGCACCGGCTACTCGCACATCTTCGGCCTCGGCTACTGGGCCGGCACGTTCTACGGCTTCATCGATGCCGGCACCGGCGCGGGCAAGATGGTGACGATCGATCAGAACACGGGCGCGGGCACGCTGATCAACTCCGGTGCGCAGCGCTGGTACGGTGCGGGCGTCACGACCGATGCTCCGATCATCGAATAGCGCACTCGTCCTCGTTCTCGCATTCGGGTCGGCGGCGGCGGAGCCGGTCAAATCGGTCGGCGTCGACGCGACGCTGTCGCTTCCGTTGTCTCCATGGATCCACGCGACCGGCATCGGCGGCGGTGGCTCGATCTGGTTGCACCTGCCGGTCACGGATCTCGTCGAAGTCACCGCGCGACTCGGCGCCACGGTCCACGCCGATCGCCCGATCGGCGACATCTCGCCCGGCGCGCGCGCGCGGCTCTCCGAGATCCCGCTGTTCGGCGGTGCGCGCTACCGCCTGACCGATGGCGTGGTTCGCGGTTATCTCGAAGGCGAGGTCGGCTTGATCTTTCGCCGCGTCGATGTCGACGTCGACGGCCTGACCGACAACAGCGCTCGGATCCGGTTCGCGAGCTCGCTCGGCGCCGCGATCGAAGTCGATCGCTTCGACCTGCGCGCCGCGGTGTGGCTCGCGGATCTGTCCGACCTCGACGGCGAGATCGGCGTGATCATCTCGGCCGGTGCGCGGTTCTACCGGTTCTAGTCTTCGCGCACGAGCTGGGTCGGATCTTCGGGCCACTGGTGGCGCGGGTAGCGCCGCGACAGTTGCTTGCGCAGCGTCGGGTAGTGCTTGACCCAGAACCCGGGCAAGTCGGTCGTGACCTGGACCGGGCGCTGGTTCGGCGCGAGCAGATGGAGGACGAGCGGGACGCGGCCATCGCCGACGGTCGGCGCACGCGCGAGGCCGAAGAAGTCCTGCATCCGCGACGCGAGCCACGGCGGCTGATCGAGCTCGTAGTGGATCTGAACCCGCGCGCGACGCGGCAGCGCGAGGTGGGTCGGCGCCATCCGCTGGACGAGTCCGCGCTTGTCACCGAGACCCGCATCGAGGAGCTCGAGGAGGTTCGCGTCGCGCAGCTCGGCAAACGAAATGCAACCGTCGGCCGCGCGCGCGATCACGTCGGCGAGCGCGTCGTCGGTCGGCGCGACGATCCCGGACTCCGGCGCGACCTTCGCGACGAACGCGATCCGCGCGCGCCAGTCGGCGAGCGCCTCTTTGTCGACGAACCGGTCGAGCCCGGCGGCGATCGCTTGCTTCGCGAGCAGCGCCGCGGCGGCTGGGCCGGCACGGCGCGCGCCTTCGACATCGCGCTGCTCGTCGATCACGAGGCCCCCCGATAGGGCTGACGAATCGTAGGTCATCTGGCGCACGCGTTCGACGCGCTGGCGCTCGGCGTTCCACACCAGCTCGTCGCGCTCCTCGATCCGATCGAGATACAGATCGAGCAGCCAGCTCGCGTCGATCCCGCTCGCGCGCCGGATCTGGACCCGCGAGCTCTGGCCGCGCTGGCCGGTCTCGGCGACATCGACGGTGACGAGCAGATCGGGCTCGAGCACGGCGGAGCTCGCCGCGAGCGTGCCGCTGCCGCCACCGGCGAACAGGATCTCGTTCGAGCGCGGTGCGCGGCGCCGGCCGACGCGATCGGGGTACGCGGTGAGGATCGCGATCTGGAGCTCGCGATCGACGGTGGCGTCGTCACTCGGCGCACGGCCGCGCGTGTCGACGATCCGCTCGAGCTGCTTCGCCGCGCGATCGACGGCGAACGCGGTCGCGATGTCGAGGTTGTCGCGGCGCAGCCGATCGGGGCGCAAGCCGCCCGAGCGCGCGTCGAGGAACGCGTCGAGGTCGTCGATCAGATCCGACGGCGACGACAGCTGCGCCTGCGCACCGGGACCGCGGCGCTGCAAGCGGAGCTCGCGCACACCGAGCAGCCCGGCGATCACGCAGCCTTCGCGCGCGACGCCGCGTGCCTCGCATTCGCACAACATCCGGCCGACGCGCGGGTGGACGGGAAACCGCAGGATCTTGCGGCCGAGCTCGGTGATGTCGCCGTTCGCGATCCCGCCGAGACGAACCAGGACGTCCTCGGCCGCGCGCGCAGCAGCCTCGGGTGGCGCCTCGAACCAGCGCAGCGCGCCGAGCCCCGCGATCCCCGCGCCGTAGAGCTCGAGCGCCGCGCCGGCGAGATCCGCGCGCGCGACTTCGGGCACCTCGAACGCGCGACGGGTGTCGTGATCGTGCTTGGTAAACAGCCTCAGCACCCTGCCCGGCCGGGTGCGGCCTGCGCGGCCCGCGCGCTGCGCACAACTCGCGCGACTGACCGGCTCGACCTCGAGGCTCGGGATCCCCGACCACGGCGAGAACCTCGCGACGCGCGCGAGCCCGCTGTCGATCACCGCGGTGACGCCGTCGATCGTCACGGACGTCTCGGCGACGTTCGTCGCGAGGATCACCTTGCGCCGCCCCGCCGGACGCACCGCCGCGTCTTGCTCGTCGGCGGTCAGATCGCCGTGGAGCGGCAGCACCGCGAGGTCGAACGTCCGCGCGGCATCCTCGAGATCCTCGGCGCAGCGCCGGATCTCGCCGGTGCCGGGGAGAAACACGAGCACGTCGCCATCGAGCTTGTCCTGTGCGAGCCTCCGCACCGCGGCCGAGACCTGCTTGCCGAGCTGGCGATCATCGGGCTGCGCGAGGTGCTCGATCGTCAGCGGGAACGTGCGGCCCTCGCTCCGCACGATCGGCACGTCGCCGAGGAACTGGGCGACGGGCTCGGCGTCGAGGGTCGCCGACATCACGATCAGGACGAGCTCGGGCCGGCGCTCGCGCAACCGCGCGACCATCGCGAGCGCGAGATCGCCGTCGAGGTGGCGCTCGTGGAACTCGTCGATCACGACGCAGCCGACGCCGCGCAGATCTGGATCGCTCAACAACCGCCGCGTCAGCACGCCCTCGGTCACGAGCTCGATCCGGGTCGCGGAGCTGATCTTGCGATCGAACCGGACCTGATAGCCGACCTCGCCGCCGAGCGGCACGCCGCGCTCGCTCGCGATCCGCGCCGCCGCCAACCGCGCCGCGAGCCGCCGGGGCTGGAGCACGACGATCGTTCCGTCGACGACGTCGAGCAGCGCTCCCGGCACCCGCGTGGTCTTACCGGCGCCCGGCGGCGCGACCAGCACGCACGCGCGACGGGTCTTCACGGCAGCCACGAGCTGCGGCAGGACGTCGTCGATCGGTAACGGCGCGAGCGCCACGCCGGGACCATACATGGCCTATGCTGGTTCGCGATGTTCCCCGCGCCTCCGATGCCAGACTTCGCGCCCGGCCAGTCCGTCGTGACCACCGTGCCGATGCGCTACGAAGATCTGACCCAAGACGGGCGGCTGACCCCGATTGCCTTGCCGCCGACGATGAGCGGGCTGTGGCGCGACGTGCTCACCGACCATCCCGGTGCGCGCAATGCACTGAAGACCGGCGTGATCCCGATCCTCACCCGGATGGTCCTCATCAGTGAAGACCAGCCGATCCACGTCAACCGCCCCGTCGAGGTCAAGGCCGGGTTCGAGCTCGCGCACGATCGCGACGCCACGGGTGCGGTCAGCCGCCTGTTCATGAACGTGTGGACCGAGGTCCGCGGCGCGGCAGGTCGGATCTCGCCGAATTCGAAGCCCGGTCCGCTCGCGTTCGCGGGTCGGTTGTTCGCCGAGCACACGTTCACCCGCCTGCTCGCGCCACCCGACCAGCGCAAGGTCACGCGCCTCGAGGTCGAGGGCTATCCGGACGTTCCTGCCGCGCTGCACCATCCGCCACCGCCGTCGACCGTGCAGGAAGCGCCCGACAACGGCCGCTGGCTCGACGAGCTCGGCCCCGATACGACGCCGTACGACTTCACGCTCGATCAGACCGACTCGAACCAGCACGTCAACTCGCTCGTCTACATCCGGGTGTTTCTCGACGCCGTGAATCGCCGCCTCGCCGCCGCGGGCCGGCGCGGCAAGCTGCGCACCCGCGCGGTCGACATCGCGTATCGCAAGCCGAGCTTCGCGGGCGATCGGGTGATGTCGCAGCTCCGGCTCTACGAGAGCTCCGATGGGCTCGGCGCCGCGGGCAATATTGCGGGCGAGGACGGCAAGCCACGGGTGTATGTCCGCGTCGCGATCGCGACCTAGTGGCGTAACCACCGCGAGGTCGTTCGTCAAGCCGTTGCGCGAATCGCTCGTGTGCTTACAGGAAGGATGTCTTTCAACCCTTTCTCCCTGCACAGGAGGATTTCGCAATGGCTCTCACGCTCCGCACCAACACCACCAAGCCCGCCGTCGCCCGTGACCCCTACTCGCTCGCGCGCGAGCTCCTCGGTTGGGATCCGTTCTTCGGCAGCCGTCAGGCGTCCGCGTTCGTTCCCACGTTCGAGGTCAAGGAGACGACCGACTCGTTCGTGATCCAGGCCGACCTGCCCGGCGTCGACGAGAAGAACCTCGACATCAACGTCCACAACGGCGTGCTCTCGGTCGCCGGCCATCGCGACGCCGAAGAGCGCAAAGAGGGCGAGAGCTACGCGCTCTACGAGCGTCAGTTCGGCTCGTTCACGCGCAGCTTCCAGCTGCCCGACGTTGCCGATGGCGAGCGGATCGACGCGCAGCTCACCAACGGTGTGCTGAGGCTGGCGATTCCGAAGAAGGCAGAAGCGAAGCCGCGCAAGATCGAGCTGAAGCGCAGCTAATCCGGCTCACCACAGCTGGGTGAACGCGTCGAAGAAGCCCTTCGCCGTGTTCTCGAGATCCTCGCGCGGGACGATCTTCGAAAGATCGGCGGCCGCCGCGGGCGGATCGCCTTTGTACTCGGCGACGACGCGGATCTGATTCACGCCGTCGTTGAAGTACAGGATGTACGCATACGTGAACGCCGTATACGACATGCCCGCGTTCGAGCCTTTCGTGAACGTGCCGTTCGTGAGGCCGAGCTGGAACGTGTAGATCAGATCGGTGCTGTGAAACTTCACCAGCCCGACCTCGAACTGCGCATCGCTGCGAAGCTCGTCGGGAATCATCATCTTCAGGTGCGCCGCATCGGCCTGCCACAGCGGTAGCTGCATCGGCTTGCACGGCCCGAGGACCGCTTGCTCCGAGCACGGCGCGATCGTGACCGTCGCGGTGATCCTCGGCTTGTCCTCGGTGATGTGCTGCACCTCCATGCCCTTCTCGGGGTTGATGGCGTGCGGCGCGACCTGGAAGCCCTTCCACGCGTGGGTCTGGAGCTCGAGCAGTTTCTTGAGCGGAAGAGGCTCGGTCGTCTTCACCGGTGGCTTGCCGGTGCCGCGCGGCAGCTCGATGTCCGGAGCCTCGGTGTTCGGGCTCTTCGTCGCCTTGCCGTTCGGATCGACGGTCCCGAGGTTTGACGGTGGCGGCCGGTGCTTCGGCTTGCCCTTACAGCCGGCCAAGGCCACCGCGATCGAGATCAGGACAACACTGCGCACCCGGATATCTTACGCCAGGTTCTCGAACAGTCCCGCCGCGCCCTGACCGCCGCCGATACACATCGTGACGACGGCGTAGCGACCACCGCGGCGGCGCAGCTCGTACAGCGCGGTCGCCGTGAGCTTCGCGCCGGTGCACCCGAGCGGGTGACCGAGCGCGATCGCGCCGCCGTTCACGTTGACGCGATCGTCGGGGATCCCGAGCTCCTTCTGGCAGTACACCGACTGCGAGGCGAACGCCTCGTTGAGCTCGAACAGCTCGATATCGGAGACCTTCAGGTGGTGCTTCGCGAGCAGCTTCCTCACCGCCGGGATCGGGCCGATGCCCATGATCTCCGGATCGACGCCGGCGACCGCGAAGCCGCGGAACAGTGCAAGCGGCTTCACGCCGAGCTGCTCGCACATGCTCGGCTTGGTCACGATGCACGCGGCCGCGCCGTCCGACAGCGGCGACGCGTTACCGGCGGTCACGCTGCCACCCTGCGCGAACGCGGCCGGCAGCTTGCCGAGGCCTTCGAGCGTGGTGTCGTGGCGGGGCATCTCGTCGACGGTGAAGTCGGTGTAGACGCGCTTACCGTCTTTGAAAGAGATCGCGCGAACCGGCACGATCTCGTCCTTGAACACGTTCTTCTTCTGTGCGGCGGCCGCCTTCTGCTGCGAGCGCAGCGCGAACTCGTCCTGCATCTGACGGGTGATGCCGAACCGGTTCGCGACGTTCTCCGCGGTGATGCCCATCGGCGTGTTCGCGCCCGGCAGGTGCTCCATCAGCTCCGGCGATGCGGACAGGTGGAATCCGGTCATCGGCACGTAGGTCATCGACTCGACGCCGCCGGCGAGCACGACATCCGCGCTGCCGATCGCGATCGCACCGGCCGCCGTCGCGATCGCTTGCAGACCGCTCGAGCAGAACCGATTGATCGTCTGGCCCGGCGTCTCGATGCCGAGGTCGGCGTTGAGCGCGATCAACCGCGCCACGTTCAACCCCTGCTCGCCCTCGGGCATCGCGCAGCCGAGGATCACGTCGTCGATCTTGCCGTGGAACTGCGGCACGCGCTGGAGCAGGCCGCGGATCACGTCCGTGGCGAGCTCGTCGGGGCGCTTCGTCGCGAGCGAGCCTTTGAGGGCGCGGCCGACGGCGGAGCGAACTGCTTCTGCAATGACGATGTCTTCCATAGTGATACCTGCGGGGGGTCTTAGTTCCTGAGCGGCTTGTTGTTCTGGAGCATGTACTGCATGCGCGCCTGGCTGAGCGGCTCGCCGCACAGCGACAGGAACGCCTCGCGCTCGAGCTCGAGGATCTTGTCCTCGGTGCACGGCGCGACGTGACCGTCGACGCCACCGCACAGCACGTTCGCGAGGTGCATCGCGATCTTCGCGTCGTGCGCGCTGGCGTACTTGCCGGCCTCGAGCGTGTTGACGAGCATCTTCAGCGTCGCGATGCCGTTCTCGCCCGGAAGCTTGTAGGCGCGAGGCGTCGGCGGATGGTGGCCCGCGGCCGCGAGCCCGATCGCGCGCTGCTTCGCTTCCCACAGCTGGCGAGCGCGGTCGAACGACACGCCGTCGGTGTTGCGGAAATAACCGAACGCCTTACCCTCTTCGGCCGACGTCGCGACCTTCGCGAGCGCGATGTTCTTGAACGTCTGGGTGACGAACGCGTACGTGTCGATCTCAGTCCCTTCCGGGATGCTCTCCATCGACCGCCAGAGCATGTTCATCGTGCCGGCGCCGCCGGGGATCAGGCCGACGCCGACCTCGACGAGACCCGAGTAGGTCTCGGCCGCGGCCTGGACCGCCGTCGAGCCCATGCAGAGCTCGAGGCCGCCACCGAGCGTCATGTTGTACGGCGCGGCGACGACCGGCACGCGCGAGTACTTCATCCGCTGGGTCGCGTACTGGTAGCCCTTGATCATCTCGCGGAGCTGATCCCACTGCTTCTGGCCGGCGGCCATCACGACGGCGAACAGGTTCGCGCCGACGCAGAAGAACTCGCCCTGGTTCCAGATCACCATCGCGCGGAAGTCGCGCTCGGCGCGCTCGACGGCGTCGTGGATCATCTTGATCACGTCGGAGTCGATCGAGTTCGCCTTCGTCTTCAGCGTCAGGCCGAGGACGTTGTCGCCGATGTCCCATGCTTCGGCGCCGGCGTTCTTCAACACCGGTGCGCCGCCGCGGCGGAGCACTTCCCACGTGACCTCGCGCGGATCGGTCTCGCGCGTGACGTAGTCGCCCTTCGCGGGGTCCCACACCTGGTTGCCCTTGTAGAAGCCCTCGGCGTCCTTCGCGAGCATCTTGTCGAGCCACGCAGGGAGCGCGACCGTCTTCTTCATGCGATCCGCGATCGCCTTGAACGCGACCTTCTTGTCGCCGTCGAGCAGCGCATCCCAGGTCTCGAACGGGCCGAGCTCCCAGCCGTAGCCCCACTTCATCGCGTTATCGATCGCGACGATCGGATCGTGCTCGACGATCTCCGGGATCCTGCGCGCGGCGTACGACAGCGACTTCGCGAGCACGGTCCACGCGAACTCGCCGACGATGCCGGGCGTCGCGACGAGCTTGCGCACGCGCTCGCGGTTGTCCTCGATCTTGCCGAGCGCCTTCGTCGCTTTCTTGATCTCGGCGTCGCCACCGTTCGGCCGGTACTCGCCCGTCTTCGGGTCGAGCGTGAGCAGGCCGTCCTTTGCCTTCTTGTAGAAGCCACCCTTGGTCTTGTCGCCGAGGATGCCCTTCTCGATCATCGTCGTGATGAACGCCGGCGTCTTGAACGTCTCGCGGTCTTCATCGTTCGTGAGCGTCGCGTAGCAGTTCGCGGCGACGTGGCCGACCGTGTCGAGGCCGACGACATCCGCGGTGCGGAACGTCGCGCTCTTCGGGTGCGCCATCGGGATGCCGGTGATGTTGTCGACGTCCTCGGGCTGGAGGCCCTTCTCGAGCATCAGGTGGATCGTCGTCATCATCGACTGCAGGCCGATCCGGTTGCCGATGAAGTTCGGCGTGTCCTTCGCCCACACGATGCCCTTGCCGAGGTCCTGCGCGAACTTCTCGGCCGCGGCCTTCGCCTCCGGCGTCGTCTCCGGGCCGGCGACGAGCTCGAGCAGCTTCATGTAGCGCGGCGGGTTGAAGAAGTGCGTCACCATGAAGTGGCGCTTGAAGTCCTCGCTGCGGCCGACGAGCAGGTCCGCGATCCGCAGACCCGACGTGTTCGACGCGATGATCGTCTCGGGCGCGACGAGCTTCTCGAGCTTCTCGAACAGCGAGCGCTTGATGTCGAGGCGCTCGACGACGGCTTCGACGATCAGGTCGCAGTCTTTGACCTTGCCGAGGTCGTCGTCGAAGTTGCCGATCGAGACCAGCAGCTCGTTGCGCGGGTGCATGAACGCCGCGGGCTTGGCCTTCTTCAGCTTCGCGAGTGCGCCACTGGCGAACGCGTTGCGTCCGCCTTTTCCGTCGGGTGGCACGATGTCGAGAAGAACGACGGGGATCCCGGCGTTCGCGCAGTGCGCGGCGATGCCGCTGCCCATGACGCCCGCTCCAAGCACGGCGACACGGCGAATGGGTCGAGTCATGCGCGGACCATAGCGCCAGACCGTGGTGTATGGTCGCGAGCCGTGGCGCCAAAACACCTCGCACGCTGGTTCATCGCGGGTGGGATCGTCGTCGTGGCGATCGTGGTCGCAGTGATGGTGAAGATCGGCTCCGAGCCGCGGGTCGACCGACCGAAAGACCGCGATCTCGTGAGGATCCAGGTTCGCTCGTTCCCGGCCTACATGCCGGTCGCGATGGACGGCGTCCCGAAGGGGAAGACCCCGGTCATGCTCCTGGTCGAACGCAGCGACGACCCCCGCGTAATCACCGTCAATATCCGTGGCCAGGCGGTGACCAAGAAGGTCGTCCCCGGCGACGACATGATCGTCGACTTCCGACCCGAGCATGACTGACCGGTCCCGCGCGGCGCCGGCTTGGCTGCGAGACGGCTTCACCGCCATGTGGCACGAGGTGCGTTCGTATCTCGCCACGTCGTGGGATCTCACGCGCGCACCGGCGCGGTTCGCGAACGACTGGTTCGAGGGCAAGCGAACCGCGCTGAATCCGCTCGCGATGCTCGCGACCGGCGCGACGGTGCTCGCCGCGGTCCGCCAGCTCGCGATGACGATCCTCGGGATGCCGCGTCCCGATTCGCTGATCTCCGCGATCGCGAGTGCGCTCGGCCCCTACGCGCACTACGTGCTGATCGGCGTGCTGTGCCACCTGGCGATCTCGATCGGCGCACGCGATCGCAGCGCCCGACTCACCGACACGATCGCGATGGCGCTGTACGCCGGTGCTGGCCCGGCCGCGATCGCCGAGGGCGTCGGCTGGCTGCTGTTGTGCGCGGTGATGCCGCTCGGTCACGACGATCTGTTCCGCAGCATCATGCTCGGCCTCGCGTTCACCGTGTTCTGCTTCGTGCTCGCGACCCAGCTCGGCGGTTTGCATCGACCCGCGGCGTGGCGCGTCGCGTTCGCGTTCGCCGTCGCGTTTCCGATCACCGGCCTGGTGTTCGGCACGTTCGACCCGCCGGGCAGCTATGGCTTGCACTGGGTGATGAAGCTGTCGCCGTTCTATCTCGGCCTCGGAATGTAGCTAGAGCTCGGCGGTCGCGAGGTAGCGCGGAGGTTTGCGATGCTTCGTCGCTTGCTCGTACGCGTAGGCGTAGCCGAACAGCTTCGCCTCGGTGAACGCGGTGCCGATGAACGACAACCCGATCGGCAGGCCGTGAAAGTCGCCGGCCGGCACGCTGACGTGCGGATAGCCCGCGACCGCCGGCAGCGTCGGCGCATTCGGCGCGGCCGGGAACGTATCGCCGAGCAGTGGATCGATCAGCCACGGCGGACTACCGGTGCCGACGACGATCGCGTCGAGCTGGTGCTTCTCGATCGCGCCGTCGATCAAGCCGCGCGCGATCGCGAGGCATTGGTCGCGGGCGTAGTCGCTCGCGGCGAGACCGGGCTTCGCCTGCGCTTGCTCGAGCAGCTCCTGACCGAAGTAGTGAAGCTCGCGCGATCCGTGCGCGAGATCGAACGCGATCACGTCGAGCAGCGAGTGGAACTTCGGATCGCCGCGCCGCGCGAGGTACGCCGCGAGCCCGGGCCTGATCTCCGACAACATCACCGCGAGCTCGAGCCCGGCGAGCTGCGGCGGTTGTTCGAGCTCGATGTTGTCGACGATCACCGCGCCGAGCTCGGCCATCTTGTCGATCGCGGTCTGGACGTACGAATCGAGGATGCGCGAGATCCCGAACCAGCCCTTGCGCGGCACGCCGATCCGCGCGCCCGCGAGCGCCTTCGGATCGAGGTGCTTCGTGTAGTCCTCGAGCGGCGCGCCCTGGGTGACCGGATCTTCGGGATCGAAGCCGGCGATCGCGTTGAGGAGCAGCGCCGCGTCGTGGACGGTGCGCGCGATCGGCCCGACGGTGTCCTGGCTGAACGAGATCGGGATGACGCCGCCGCGGCTGACCACGCCGATCGTCGGCTTCATGCCGACACAGCTCGTCATGCTCGCGGGCGACGTGATCGAGCCATCGGTTTCGCTGCCGAGCGTGGCAGCGGCGAGGCTCGCGGCGGCGGCAGCACCCGAGCCACTGCTCGAGCCAGAGCACGTGCGATCGAGCGCGTACGGATTGCGGCAGATCCCACCGCGCGCGCTCCAGCCCGAGATCGAGCTGTTGCCGCGGAGGTTCGCCCACTCCGACAGGTTCGTCTTGCCGAGGACGATCGCGCCGGCCATCCGCAGGCGCGCGATCAAGAACGCGTCGCGCGGCGCGGGTGCGTCGGCGAGTGCGAGCGAGCCGGCGGTCGTCAGCATCGTGTCGCCGGTATCGATGTTGTCCTTCACGACGATCGGGATGCCGTGCAGCGGGCCACGCACGTGACCGGCGGCGCGCTCGGCGTCGAGCTTCGCGGCGATCGTTTCGGCCTCGCGATTGACCTCGATCACCGCATGCAGCTCGTGCGCGGCTTCGATCCGCGCGCGATACGCACGGACGAGTGCGACCGACGTGGTCTCGCCTTTCGCGAGCCGGCCGGCGAGCTCCGCGATCGAGACCTCGACGATCTCCGGCGAAGGCAGGTTTGCGAGCGACGCGACGGGCTGGTTCTTCTCGGTCGCCTGGGTCGGTGGCCACGCCGGTGGCGGCAAGTACGGCTGCTCTTCCTCGGCTGCCTTCGTGTGGCACGCACTCGCAAGTAACGTCACCGCACCAGCGCGGAACAAATCTCTACGATCGAGGCCCGGCATGGAGCGCAGCATAGCCGTGCTAGCGTCCGGCGGTGGTGATGACCTCGCACAGCGCGGACCTCTCGACGGAGGTCGGCGTTGATTTTGACTGTTCCATCTGCGGTGCACGCGGACGCGCGATCGTACTGGCCGATGGCATCGGCTCGTCGACGACGATCGCCGGTCTCGACGCCGAGGCAGTCCGCGCCGGCGCCCTCCAGGAAGCGCAGGCCCACGCGAAGCATCAGGCGAAGGTCACGCTGCGGCTCGTGCGCTGTCCGCGGTGCAAGCGCCGCTCGACCATGCCGCTGGTGACGTTCGCGCTCGGGTCTACGATCCGCACGCTGATGATCGCATCGCTCGCCGCGATCGGGTTCGTGCGCGGCGGCTGGCTCGGCTACGCGTTCGCGGCGCTGTTCGGTCTCGCCGCGATCGGGTTCGCAGGTCAGCGGATGGCTCGGTTGACCCGCGCGAGCTCGTTCGTGCGGCGGTGGGAGCTCCTCGAGCCCGCGCTTCCGACGGCGACCGCGCGTGCGCTTCCGGCTCCGGCGCCGCACGTGGAACACGACGGCTCGCCCCGCTTACTTCGCTGACGACTGAGGATCGGGCTCGTCGACGAGGTGCTCGAACCGCATGTCGTGATCGATCGCGATCACGCCCATGGTGTGCATGATCGGCTCGACGACTTCGACCTGCGGCGGCGGCACGGGCGTCGGCGGCGGCGCCTCGGTCTTCGCGTTCGCCTCGACGTGGCCGGTCGTGACCTCGCGCGCCGGCGCGATCTCGACGCTGTCGATCGCATCGAGCTCGACCCGGTTGTGCCGCTTCACCACTGCCGCGACACCAGCACTGATCATCGCGAGCGACGCGACCGCGATGATCTTGCGCTTGCGCGATGCGGCGACACCGACCCGACAATCGCTCGTCAGGATCGTGCCGTCGGAACGACGGTAGTAGCGCGCGCACAGCTTGCCGTGCTTCTCGATGATCAGCGCCTCGGCCTCGGCGCGCGTCATCTCGCTGAGGTCGAACACCTGCTTGTCGCACTTGTTGCAGTGACGAGCGCGCTCGTCGCCGGTCATCTGCGACCAGTCGGCGGTGCACGGCGACGCGACGCGGATGTTGTCGAGGATCGGCAGCTTCGCCTGCTCGAGCAGCCGCGTCGCTTGCTCGAGCTCGCGGGTCTTCGCCGACAGCTCGTTCGAGAGCGCGCTGTGCCGAGCATCGAGCGCGTCGAGATCGCTGCGGTACGTCACTTGTGCCTCATGTGAGCCGGCTGCGGCGTGATCGGGTCGAGTGGAGGCGGCGGTTCGATCGAGAGCCCGCCTTGAACTGCGATGGGCTCGGTCGGGCCGACGTCGCCCATCGTCATCTTCACGCGCTCGGGATCGAGACGCTGGCAGTGCTCGTCGTGGTTCATCAACTTCCACGTGAACGCGCCACCGCCCGCGACCAGCGCGGCTGCTGCGACGGCCATCACGCGACGGCGACGGCGCTGCTGCTTGCCGACCGCGCAATCGCTCGTGAGGATCGTGCCGTCGGCGCGCTGGTAGTAGCGCGCGCACAGCTTGCCCTGCTTGGTCTGGAGCAGTTGCTCGGCATCCTCGCGCGTCATCTGCGAGAGGTTGAACACGTCCTTGTCGCACTTCATGCAGTGGCGAACGCGGTCATCTCCGACCATTTCATTCCAGTCGGCACTGCACGGCGTCGCGACGCGGATGTTGTCGAGGATCGGCAGCTTCGCGCGCGCCTTCGCTTCGTGGAGCAACATCGCGGCGAGGTCGCGCTCGCGCTTTTTCTGCTCGACCTCGAATTCGAGCGCGGTCTTTCTGGCCTCGAGCGCGTCGACGTCGTTGCGGTAGCTCATCGCCTTTCTAGACGCACGATCCGGCTCTCCGGTTTCGGGAATCGTAACTAGCGAGAACTACACGACGTCGGTCGCCTGCGTCTGGTTCTCCATCACCCGGCGACCGTCGAGCGTGAGCCGCCAGCGCAGGCCGCGCCGCGTCAGCTCCGCCGTGTAGACAGAGTCCACATACAGCCGGCGCGCCACTCCCGCCGCGAGTGCGCACGCGAGGAGCAGCGGCAGCACGAGCGCGTAATCGCCGGACAGCTCGCACGCGAGCAGCGCCGACATCAGCGGCGCGTGGGTCGTCGCGGCGAGCGCGGCGGCGAGGCCGACGAGCGCATACGTCCCGGTCGCGGCGATCTGATCGCCGAACACCGCGTGGAGGCCGGTCGCGTAGACCATGCCGGCGCACGCGCCGAGCAACAGCGTCGGCGTGAACACGCCACCGGGATTGCCGGAGCTCACCGACGACGCGGTCGCGATCGGCTTCGCGAGCAAGAGCAGCGCGACCGCACCGACCGCGAGATGACCGTCGAAGATCGACGTGACCTCTTCGAACCCGTTGCCGGCGACCGCGGGAATCGCGCACATCACGGCGCCGCACAGCGCGCCGCCGATCGCCGGCCGCACCGGCAGCGGCAGCCGGCTCCACCACCGTTGGGTCAGCGACAACCAGCGCAGGAACATCACGCCCATCGGTGCCGCTGCGATGCCGAGCACCGCGAAGCCGACGAGCTCGTACGGATCGACGAGCGTGAAGTTGCGCGTCGTATAGATCGGCGCCGCGCCGACGGTCACGTGAATGACGACCGTCGCGATCACCGCCGCGACCATCACCGGGATCGCAGCCTCGAGGACGATCACGCCGGTCACGATCTCCATGACGAACAGCGTCGCCGCGATCGGCGCGTTATACGCGGCGGCAAAACCTGCCGCGACGCCCGCCGAGAGCACGAGCGGCGCGTGCGCGTCGTCGAGCCTCAGCCACCGCCGCGCGCCCTCGCCCGCCGCCGCGCCGAACTGGATCAGCGGGCCTTCGCGACCGAGCGAATTTCCCGTCGTGATCGCGAGCCACGATGCGACCGCCTGCAACGAGCTGCGCATCAGCGGGATCCGCGCGCGGCCGAGCACGATCGCTTCCATCACGTAGCCGACGCCGCTCTCGCCGCGGAGCTTCTTGCTGCGCAACGCGATCAGGCCCGCGCCGAGGCCACCGGCGGCGGGAACCAGGATCCGTTCCCACCACGGCATCCGCGCGATCATGTCGACGACGTTCGCGCCGCCGATCCAGCTGACGACCGCCGCGAACGAGCCGCGAAACGCGATCGCGAACGCCGCCGCGACCACGGCGACGATGATGACCGCGAGCGCGAGCTTGCCGAGGCGAAGCATTTACCGGCGCAGCTGCGGTTGCGTGGGCCGCGCTGCAGGCGCCACCGGCCACAACAGGTGATACAGGCGCAAGCTGATCAGGAGGAGCGCGTACTCCTGGAGGTCGCCACCGGAGTCGCGCAGCACCGAGAAGTTGAAGTCGACGAGCGCGAGCGCGTCGCTGATCAGCGCGACGAGCTGATCGATCGAAGGCGTCTGCACGGTCTTGTCGAACGCCCACGAGCTGAGCTTCGCGCGCAGCGCTTCGAACATCGGCTTGATCCGGATATGCAGCGCGGCGATCCGATTCGGCCGCAGCCACGTCAGGATCATCCCCGACAGTGCGCGGCAGTCACCGGCCATCGCCTCGGCGCCCATCGCCGGCTCGACGAGGCCGATCATCGCGGGCACGACCTGACGCGCTTCCGCGATGCCCTTGAACAGCAGCGCACCGGGCGAGATGTTGTTGTGCGCCATCCCGTGCTCGTGCAGCGCGGCGACCTGGCGGACGACGACGAAGCCGAGCGACAGCGCGCCGTCGATGTGCATGTCGGCTTCGTTGATCCGCTCGCCGAACCGCGGATCGTCGACGTACTCGCTGAACAGCAGCAGCGTGCTCGTCGCGGCGTCGTAGATCACCTTGTGCAGCGACGTCAGGAGGCCCTGGCGCACGCGCTTCAGGATCGGCCAGAAGTAGCGCTGCCAGCTCTCGACGAACGCGCGCGGATCCGCGATCCGAGTCAGATCGATCACGGTGACGAGCTTCGGGAAGATGTTCGCGTCGGGGAACCCGCCGGTCTGGACGAGGTCGGGGCGCGGCGCCGCGAGAAAGATCGGGTGACCGCGCACGCGTCCGAGCGCGCGCTCGACGTTGTAGCCCCACTCGTACACGGCGGCCTCGGCGGCCTTGACCATGTCGGACGTGATGCTCGGATCGTTGCTGCTGACCGCGTTGACGGCCATCGCCTTCGCATCGTCGGCCGACGTCTGCATCCGGCGCTTCGATTCGCGCTTCGTCTCGTCGGGTAGCTCGCGCAGCATCGCGCGCAGCTCCTGGACGACCGCACCGACGGACGGGAATCGTTGGGCCGGGTCGCGCTCGAGGCAGCCCTCGATCACCGGGCGCAGCGTGGTCGGCACGGTATCGGGATAGAACACGTTGCTCCGGCCACCGACGACAACGCCCTCGGCGATCCGGATCAGCAGCGCCCACATATCGTCGGCCTGGCCGTACAGCAGCTGCTCGGTGAACAGGCCGTGGAGCGCGCCGCCGATCGCGTAGATATCGAGCGACGTGTTGATGCCGGTGTCCATCAACGCCTGATCGATCGTCTCGGGCGCGACCGACCAGCCGGGCGAGCCGAAGATCCGGCCCTTGTAGTACGTGCGGTAGGTCTGGTTCGCGACGTCGTCGAGCGACATCGCGAGATCGAAGTCGAACAGGTAGGCGACGTTCGCGCCGTCATCGACGAGGATGTTGCGCAGCGTGAAGTCGCGGTGGATGAGGCGCGCCGAGTGCAGCGTCGACAGGCCCTCGAGCGCCTGGACCAGCAGCTTCGTGCGCGCCCGCGGCGTCAGGTTGTGCTTCGCGATCGCCTCGAGCAGCGTCACGCCCATCCGCGGCGTCACGAACAGGTAGTTGTCGGCGATCGGCGCCGACACGTAGGTCGGCAGGATGTTCGGGTGCTCGAGCGCGGCGATCCGGGCCATCGCGGCGAGGTTGTTGTGGTGATCGCGGCGGGTGACTTCGTCGGTGCGGAGCTGGTGGAGGTAGCTCGCGTGGAACACCTTGCCGACGACGCGCTCGATCGTGCCGGTCTCGTCGTCGCGGCGCTCGAGCTCGTAGACCGTGCCCATGCCACCGTTCGAGAGATGAGTCCCGCTCGTCCGGTACAGGTAGTGGTTGTACCGAAACACGACGCCGTCTCGCGTCAGGTCGTCCGACCGGAGTGTCCCGATCGAAGTGGTTTCGTCCCAGAGCTCGGCCAACGAGGCAGTACTGTAAGGCCGATCGACTGGTCCGAGCAATCTTGCGCCACGTCATAACCGTCTGATTTTCCTACGGTGTGTCGCAGGCGCGCAGGTCGGTGGTGAGTTGTCGCAGCGTTCGGGAACGCTCGTGTCTCGCCGGGCAGATGTGGTACCCAACCACTCGCCAGATGCTCGAGCACAGAGTTGCCAAGCTCGCTGCGTGCGCGGCCTTCCTGCTGCTGATCATCGGCGGCATGGTCAACGCGACCGGGTCGAGCCTCGCCTGCCCCGAAGCGTTCGTCGTCTGCCACAAGTCGATCCTCCCGGCGATGACCGGCGGCGTCCTCTACGAGCACGGTCACCGGCTCGCGGCGATGACGGTCGGCACGCTCCAGATCGTGCTGACGATCCTGATCCACCGCCGCCGCCCCGAGCTGCGCTGGCTCGGCTGGCTGCTGCTCGGCATGGTGCTCGCGCAGGGCCTGTTCGGCGCGATCACGGTCTACTTCAAGCTCGTGTGGTTCGTGTCGACCGGCCACCTGCTGCTCGGCATGAGCTACTTCGCGATGCTGATCTACACCGCGTTCCGGCTGCGCCCGGCGCCGTCGGCGATGGAGCTCGATCGCCACGAGAAGCTGCGCGCGGAGCTCGGCTCGACCCGCAAGTGGATCGCCATCGCGTGCGGCGCGGTGTTCTGCCAGCTCCTGTTCGGCGCGCTCGTCCGTCACTTCGGCGCGTCGCTCGCGTGCATCGGCATGCCGGCATGCACGGCGACCGGTGATTGGGTCCCGCACGGCGTCGGCCAGACCGTCCACATGTGGCACCGCACGTTCGGATGCATCGTCGCGATCGTCACGACGATCGCCGCGATCAAGGTCTATCGCGCGGCGCCGTCGTGGCTCGCGCTGCGCCGGCTGTGCGTGCTCGCGCCGATCCTCGTCGCGGCCCAGATCACGCTCGGCGTGTTCGTCGTGCTGTCGCTGCGCGCGGTCCCGCTCGCGGTCGGTCACTTCGCCGGTGCTGCGAGCCTGTGGGCGCTGTGGATGTCGGCGTGGTTGATGACCGGCCGCCGCCAGAAGAAGACGGCTGTCGACGGCGAGTTGGTGGCGCTGTGACGGTCGGCGTCCTCCGCGCGAAGGCGACGGACATCGTCGCGCTCGTCAAGCCGCGGATCATGGTGATGGCGCTGCTCACCGCTGCGGGCGCGATGTCGCTCGCGCCGGCGACGACGAGCATCGGCGCGATGCTCGCGCTGCTCGCCGGGACGGGCCTGATCGTCGGCTCGGCGAACACGCTCAACATGTGGCTCGAGCGCGACCTCGACTGCTTGATGTCGCGGACGAAGAACCGGCCGTTGCCGGGTCAGCGGTTGCACCCGAACACCGCGCTGTGGTTCGGCGCGGCCGAAGGCGTGATCGCGCTGCCCGTGTTGCTGCTCGCCGGTGTCGTGCCGGCAGCGCTCGGGCTCGTCGCATTGTTGTTGTACGTCGGCGTCTACACGCCGATGAAGCAGCGCTCGCACTTCTCGACGTTCGTCGGCGCGATTCCGGGCGCGATGCCCGCGCTGATGGGCTGGACGGCCGCGACGGGACGGATCGATGCGCCCGGCCTCGCCGTGTTCGGCGTGCTGTTCTTCTGGCAGATCCCGCACACCCACGCGATCGGCATCTATCGCCAGCGCGAGTACGACGCGGCCGGCATGAAGACGCTGCCCGGCACGCATGGCCCGGTTGCCGCGCGGCTGTCGATCATCGGCTACTTGTTCGTCCAGGTGATGGTGAGCTTCCTGCCGGCGCTGCTCGGCGTCGCGGGCATCGCGTACCTCGTCACCGCGTTCGTCCTCGGCGCGATGGTGCTGATCCAGGCGATCGCCGGCGACGGCTCGCCGAAGTGGGCGCGCAACGTGTTCCTCGCGTCGATCGTGTACATGCCGATCCTGTTCGCGATGATGGTCGTGGCCGACAGGTCATGACGTTCTCCACCGCGCAGATCCACCCGGCGATCAACGCGCTCCTCAACCTGAGCTGCTTCGTCTTCCTCGTGCTCGGCCGAATGGCGATCGCGCGCGGCGATCAAGCGCTGCACAAGAAGCGGATGCTGACCGCGTTCGGATTGTCGACGGTGTTCCTGGTCTCGTACCTGATCCGGTTCGCGACCACCGGCGCGCACAAGTATCCGGGCGACGGGATCGACCGGATCATCTACCTCGTGCTTCTGCTGTCGCACATGGTGCTCGCGGTCGCGCTCGTGCCGCTCGTGATCACGGCGCTGCGGCGCGCGCTGCGCGGCGACATTCCGGCGCACAAGAAGATCGTCCAGCTCACGTGGCCGATCTGGGCGTACGTGTCGGTGACCGGCGTGATCGTCTACCTGATGCTGTACCAGCTCGCGCCGGTCCTACATCCGGTCGCGGGCTAGCCGTTCGTACGCGAGGCCCCACCGAATACCGCGGTCACACGCGATGAACACGGGTGCCTCGAGCCGCGCGAGCGCACGCGCGTAGATCGCGATGCCCGCGGCGATCACGTCGGCGCGCTGCGGCTCGACACCGGGTGTCTCGCGACGCTGCGCGGTTGTCGCGGCGAGCATCGTGTCGCGGAGCTCGGCGATCCGCTCGGGCGTGAGCCGCAGTCCCGTGACCTTGTCAGGATCGTAAGTCGCGAGCGCGAGTGCGATCGCGGCCATCGTCGTGGCGGTGCCGGCAGTACCGATCAGCGGGACGCCGACGGGCAGCGCGAGGTTCGCGAGGTGGCGATCGATGTCGTTCTCGAGCTCGAGAATCTCTGCGTGATTCGGCGGATCGTGCTTCAGGTGGCGCTCGGTCAACCGCACCGCACCGATCGGCACGCTGACCGCGGACACGACCTTCGCACCGTCGGTGACGATGAATTCGGTCGAGCCGCCGCCGACATCGACGACGACGTACGGCGTGCCCGCGAGATCGGGCATCGCGTTCGCGACCGAGATGAACGCGAGCTCGGCTTCGCGCGCACCGGCGATGATCTCGATCTTCGCGCCGAGGATCTGCTCCGCCGGCTCGACGAACTCTTTCGCGTTCTTCGCCTCGCGCATCGCCTGGGTCGCGATCACCGACGGCGCGTTCACGCCGTGCTCGTCCATCACGCGGCGATATTCGCGGCAGATCTCGAGCGACTTCGCGATCGACTCGGCGGCGAGGTTGCCGCTCGCGTCGAGGCCCTTGCCGAGCCGGCCGAACCGGCACAGATCGACGACGCGCTGGAGCTCGGCGTCGACGATCAACAGCAGCAGCGTGTTCGTGCCGATGTCGATGACTGCTCGGTTCACAGGCCGAGCCGCTTCGCGACGATCACCTTCATGATCTCGTTCGTGCCGGCGTAGATCCGCTGGACGCGAGCGTCCATGAACGCGCGCGTGACCGGATACTCGAGCATGTAGCCGTAGCCGCCGAACAGCTGGAGGCACTCGTCGATCACCTCCTGCGCCATGTCGGTGGTCCAGAACTTCGCGATCGAGCACTCGGTGACGAGCTCCTTGCCCGCGACGTGACCGGCGACGACCTGATCGAGGTACGCGCGACCGACCTGGCACTTCGCGAGCGCCTCGACGAGCTTGAACTGGGTGTTCTGGAACTTGCCGATCGGCTTGCCGAACGCGTGGCGCTCCTTGACGTACTCGAGCGTGTCCTCGACCACCTTCTCGGCGCCGGCGACCGCGCCGATCGCGACGGTCAAGCGCTCCTGCTGGAGCTTCTGCATCATCATCATGAAGCCGGCGCCCGGCTGCCCGAGGATGTTCGCGGCAGGCACCCGGCAGTCCTCGAAGAACAGCTCGCTGGTGTCCTGCGACGGCATGCCCATCTTGTGGAGGCGCTTGCCCTTCACGAACCCCTTGCGGTTCGCCTCGACGACGAACAGCGAGATCCCGCGGTGCGCGTTCTTGGGATCCGGATCGGTCTTCGCGGCGAGCAGGACGAGGTCGCACAGCTGGCCGTTCGAGATGAACGTCTTCGAGCCATTGATGATGTAGTCATCACCGTCCCTGACGGCGGTGGTCTGGATCGACGCGAGATCCGAACCGGCGCCGGGCTCGGTCATGCCGATCGCGGTGACGAGCTCGCCCGATGCGCAGCCGGGGAGCCAGCGCTGCTTCTGCTCCTCGGTGCCGAACGATGCGATGTACGGCACGACGACATCCGAGTGGAGCGCCATCGCGAACCCGCTCTCGTAGTGGCGCGCGAGCTCCTCGATCACGATCGTCGATGCGAGGAAGTCGGAGCCCGGACCGCCGTACTTCTCCTCGAGCCACGGGCACAGGAAGCCCTGCGCGCCGGCCTTGCGCCAGACTTCGCGGTCGACCTGACCCGCGTCGCGCCAGCGCTGCTGGTGCGGCGTGACCTCGCGCTCCATGAACTGACGGAACGCCTTGCGGAAGGCGTCGTGCTCCTCGGAAAACAGCGTGCGCTCCATGGCACGTGCTTACCACTAACTCATGAAGGCAGCGCAGCGTTCCGCGATCATGATCGTCGGGGCGTTCGTGTTGCCGCCGATGATCCGCGGCATGACCGAGGCGTCTGCAACACGCAGGTTACGCAGCCCGTGGACCCGCAGCTCCGGATCGACGACCGCCGCCGGGTCCGTGCCCATCTTGCAGGTCCCGGTCGGGTGGAAGATCGTGTTCACCGACGTCCGGATCCAGGCGCGGATGTCGTCGTCGGAGCTGGCCTGTTTCCCGGGCACGACCTCGTCCTCGAGCAGGCTCGCGAGCGGCTCGGTCGCCGCGATCTCGCGCGCGAGCTTCACGCCGGCGACCAGGTGATCGAGGTCGCGCGGATCGCTGAAGTACGCCGGGTCGATCAGCGGGGCTGAAGTGGGGTCGGCGTCGCGCAGCGTGATCTGGCCCTGGCTGTGCGGATAGATCAGCCCCGGCATGATCGAGCAGAACCGGCCGAACGGATCGCCTCGCTTGATGTCGCTGTTCGGGCCGACGAGACCCCACGGCGCGAAGTGAAACTGATTGTTCGGGCGCGGCGCATCCGCCGTCTGCTTCACGAACGCGAGCGCCTCGACGGGACCGCGCCCGAGGTCGCCGCGCTTCGTGAACAGGTGCTTCGTGATCCAACCGACCATGCCGAGCCGGCTGAGCTTCTTGTTCGCGCCGGGCTTGGTCTTCCACTGCGGATACGCGAGCAGGTGATCCTCGAGGTGCTTGCCGACGCCGGCGAGCTCGTGGCGAGGCTCGACACCCGCGGCCTGGAGCTCCGCAGCGACGCCGATCCCCGACAGCATGAGCAGGTGCGGCGAGCCGATCGCGCCGCCGCACAGGACGATCTCCTTCGCTTCGATCACCTGCTCGGTCTTGCCGATCCGCAGCTTGATCCCGGTGCAGCGATCGCCGGAGAGCACGAGACCACACGCGAGCGCGTTCGAGATCACCGTCAGGTTTTCGCGACTGCGGATCGGATCGAGGAAGTGCGTCGCCGAGCTCACACGCAAGCCGCCGGCGATCGTGACCTGCGGAAAACCGACGCCCTCTTGCGTCGCCCCGTTGAAGTCGGTCGTGACCGGCACGTTGCAGTGCTTCGCAGCCGCCTCGACGAACGCACGCACGACAGGCAGCGGATCGACGGTGTCGCGGATCGGCATCGGGCCGCCGCTCGCGTGGAACTCGCTCGCGCCGCGCTCGTTGTCCTCGGAGCGCTTGAAGAACGGCAGGACGTCGTCGTAGCCCCAGCCCGGATTGCCGAGGTCGCGCCACTCGTCGTAGTTGTCGCGATGGCCGCGGATGTAGATCATCGCGTTGAAGCTGTTCGAGCCGCCGATCACCTTGCCGCGCGGCCAGTACATCTCGCGCTGGTCGACGTGCGCTTGCGGCACCGTGCGATAGCCCCAGCACAGCTTGCCGTACCAGAGCTTCTGGTAGAGCAGCGGCGCGCGCACGAACAACGAACCGTGCTTCGGTGGTCCCGCTTCGATCAGCGCGACCTTGCGCGATGAATCTGCGGAGAGTCGGTTGGCAAGCACGCACCCGGCCGAGCCGGCACCCACGATGGCCACGTCGTACACGCCGACATCTTACGTAGGCCTGACATCGCGTGGGCGAAGAAGTGGCCATGCTGGCCGCATGCGCTTGCTTGTCTTACTCGCCGTCGTGGCGTGCGATGCGGGGCTGCCCCCACCGACGCCGACCACACCACCCCCGACGCCGCCGAACGCGATCGCGTCGGTGAATGGCCACCAGTACGCGATCGTCCGCGTCACCGAGGCACGACCGGAGCCGTGCATGGATACCCAGCCGGCCGCGAACTGGACGTTCTCCGTCGAGGGTGCCGCGTTGAAGCTGTTTGGAGATGTTCACGGCGCCCTGAGCGATCACGCGACCTTGCCGGGCCGGATCATGGCGAGCGCGCCGGGCGAAGGCTACTATGTCGCCGACATCGCGCTCGGCGAGGTCACCGAGCCCGTGACCTGCAACGGCCTCGAGCGGTTCGACGGCACCGTGCTGGCGGTCGCACCCGCGCGCGACCTCGCCGACGCGCGCGCGAAGCTCGCCGCGGTGTCCCGCACGGAGCTCGCAGCATTGCCTGCAGCTGCCATCCTCGCGAACCCGATCGTCTCGGCGAGCGGCCATCACTACGCGATCGTCCAGGTCCGCAGCTCCCTCGACGAAGGCTGCACGAACATGGGCGGCACGGACTGGACGTTCTCGGTCCAGGGCATGCCGGCGGCCTATCAGCTGCACGGCGGCGGTCACGGAATCTTCGCCAAGGGCTCGAGGCTACCCAGCGCCTACGAGCCGCACGACGACATGACCAGCGTCTACTTCGTCGCCGAGGTGTCGCTCGGCCGGTTCTCGCAGCGCTACATCTGTCCCGCGAGAGAGGTGATGTACGACGGCAAGGTCGTGGCAGTTGCCCCCGCGCGCGATCTCGACGACGCGCGCGCGCAGCTCGCGCTTGCACCGAGCGCCGGGTTGCACCGCGCGATCCGCCTCGATCGGTTCGACGAATGAGGGCCGCCGCGTGCCTCGTGGTGCTGTGCGCAGCCTGTGATGCCGGTCCGCCAAGACCGTCGCCGATGGCGCCGACGGCGCCTGCGGAGCAACCATCGTGGCCGCCACCCACGAAGCCGCGTCCCGCATCGCTCGACGGGGCGAGCGCGGTCCTTACCCACGACGGCCACACCTACGCGGTCGTCCGAGTCCGCTCGTGGGCGATCGAGTGCTCGAACCTGGGCGGTGCGCACTGGACGTTCGACATCGACGGGATGGGGCCGGAATACACGCTTCACGGTGGCGGCCACGGGATCTACGGCGGCACTGCCATTCCGATCGTCTCGCCGAAGGGAATTCCCAGTGGGGCTGGGGATCCGGACCGCTATTACGTCGCCCAAATCTCGAACGTGCCGGTCGAAGAGCCGGCCAATGATGGCTGGTGCGTCAACGAGCCCACCTCGTTCAATGGCAGCGTGATCTCGATCGAGGCCGCTCGCGATCTGACCGCCGCACGGGCCGCGCTTGCAGCGATCCCGACGCAGGGCTTCGCGCCGGTGTTGCGCATCGATCGAGAGGATCCGGCGCAACGCTTGCGCACCGATCCGTACGAGCTCCTCGACCGATAGAGTATGGTCCGCGCGTGCCGTGGACCGTCGAGCAGCCGAACGTGACCGTCGCCGCGTTCGTCAAGGAACGCGCGAACGTCGCGTGGTCGGTCGCGAAGCGGCACGTCACGAGCGGCAAGGTGTTCGTCGACGGCACGCGCGTGACCGAGATCGATCATCGGTTGGCGGTGGGACAGTCCGTCGAGCTGCGCTCGAACGCGCCGCGTCCGCACGATCCCGAAAAAGAAGGGGTGTTGGTCTACGACGATCCGCACGTCGTCGTGATCGACAAGCCCGCCGGCGTGAACAGCGTGCCGTACGAAGATCGCGAGACCGGCACTGCGATGGACCTCATCCGCGGGGCGTGGCGACGCCAGGGCAAGTCGGCGACGCAGGTGGCGTTGCACGTGGTCCACCGGATCGATCGCGCGACCAGTGGCCTCCTGATGTTCGCGAAGTCCAAGCGCGCCGAGGTCGGGTTGGCCGCACAGTTGCGCGCGCACGAGATGTCGCGCCAGTACCGCTGCGTCGCGCACGGCGTCGTGCTGCCCGGCACGATCGAGTCGTGGTTGATCCCCGATCGCGGCGACGGCCTGCGCGGCTCGACGACCCAGCCCAATCGCGGCAAGCGCGCGGTGACGCATGTCGAAGTCGACCGCGCATTGCGCGGAGCGACGCTGTGCAAGGTCCGGCTCGAGACCGGGCGCACGCATCAGATCCGCATCCACCTCAGCGAGAGCGGCCACCCACTCGTCGGTGAAGAGGTCTACATCCGCGACTACACCGCCCCGCTGATCTCGTCGCCGCGGATGCTGCTCCACGCCGCGACGCTCGGGTTCGAGCACCCGATCACCGGCGACCGGGTCGAGCTCGCTTCGCCGCTGCCGCCCGACTTCACGGCGATGCTCGACAAGCTCGCGTAGCTGGACTGGCCGAACCGATCGCATGTGGTCGGTGCGGTTCTCCGCGTGCACGAGTAAAGTGCGCGGATGGACGTCACCATCCGCATCGCACGCGCCGACGACTGCGCGACGATCCTCGGCTTCATCCGCGACCTCGCCGAGTACGAGAAGCTGGCGCACGAGGTCGTCGCCGACGAAGGCGCGCTCCGCGCGACGCTGTTCGGTGCCCGCCCAGCCGCCGAGGTCCTGATCGCCGAGCGCGGTGGTGAAGCCGTCGGCTTCGCGCTGTTCTTCACGAGCTACTCGACGTTCCTCGCGAAGCCCGGCCTGTATCTCGAGGACCTGTTCGTGCGCCCCGCCGCGCGGAGCCACGGTGTCGGCGGTGCCTTGATGGCCGCGTGCGCGAAGCTGTGCATCGAGCGCAACTACGGCCGGTTCGAGTGGTCGGTGCTCGACTGGAACGAGCCCGCGTTGAAGTTCTATCGCTCGCTCGGCGCCGTGCCGATGAGCGAATGGACCGTGCAGCGCCTCACCGGCGCCCCGCTCGCGGCGCTGGCGGCAAGAGCCGACTGACAGCCGCGGACGCGGGTCACGCCGCTTCTTCATTCGGGATGGAGGCGGGACGAGAGGCGGAGCCGGAGGAGCAGAACGACTTGGCTAGCGCCCGCGGTTGAATTTGGCCATCGCGTCGATCGTGCCGTCGGGTCGACGCGACTGCTCGTCGACTTCGACCGCGTCCAGGTCGCGTGCCGGCACGACCTCCGGCGGATCGGGCAACAGATCGGACCACCGGATGCCGATGCTGCACCTCGGAAATACGCGTTCCAGCCCCTGGCGCAGCCGATCGACCTCGATCTGTTCGAGATCTTCGTGGATGCCTCTTACGTCGAGCTCGCTCAGGTTCGCGAACGCACCGCTGTGGCGCGCGAGCGTCTCGATCGTCGTGACGTCATCGGTCACGATCGCGAAGCGTTGAAGTCGTCCCGCGATCGGAGAGGCTGCGAGCGGAGCGATCATCGATTCGTAGCCTCGCCCGATCGAAACCGAACGCAGTCGAGGAAGCGGCACATCGAGCACCGCTCCCCAAGCATCCTGCTCGGACCTCGCTGCCCACTCGAGTACCTCGAGCGCCGGCAGATCGATGCGCGCGCCGCGACACGTGAGAGAGTCGGTCTTGAGCTGACGCAGATTCCGATGCACGAGTGCGTCGCACGCGACGCCGTGGACAACGAGCCTGTCGAGCCGGCGCAAGCGCCCGAGTTCGGCGCCGAGATCCCCGACGTCGGTTCGAAGGTACTGAGGTAGATCGGTGCCGGTCACCGGATCGTAGTTCCGCGTGTATTCGAAGATCTGGAGCACGAGCGTCGCGAGCAGTCCCGCATGCGCGTCCGCGCACAGCGCACCAATCGCTTCAGCGTCCACGCTCTGCCTGGCGTGATGATGGAACTCGGCGAGCCGGAGGAACCCTCGCTCGAAGGCGAATCGCCATTGCGCCGCACGTTCGAGAAGCCTCGGCGAGAGGAACACGTCCTCGTCGGCCTCGAGCGCCCGAATCCGCCACGCAGCCGCACGGTCTCCACTCGCTGCGAGCGGTCCGAGCTGGATCAACTCGCCGCGTGGATGATTCCGTTCGAGGAGCCAGTCGGCATAGACCATCCATGCCGCCTCGTCGCCGGGGTCAGCGACGATCGCTGCGACCAACTCGCCCTCGTTCACCCCATGGAGTCTAACGCGTTCGTTAGTTCGGCGGAACGAACACGTCGCTGCGGCCGCCACCGCGCGGCGTCACCCGGACGTGGGCGCGGACGCGATCGAGCAGCGCGGGGACGTGCGAGATCACCCCGACCTGGCGTCCTGTCGCTTGCAGCTCGTCGAGCACCGCGAGTGCGCTGTCGAGCGTCGCCGGGTCGAGCGTGCCGAAACCTTCGTCGATCAGGAGCGTGCGAACCCGGACGTCGTGCGCCGACATCGACGACAGGCCGAGCGCGAGCGCGAGCGAGACGAGGAAGCTCTCGCCACCGGAGAGGCTCTGGACGGAGCGAACTTCGCCACCGAAGTCGCGGTCGATGACCTGGAGCTCGAGGTCGTGCTTGGGCACGCGCTCGAGTTGGTAGCGCGGCGCCAGCTCTTCGAGGTGCGAGTTCGCGACGGACAGGAGCTGGTCGAGCGTGAGGCTCTGCGCGAAGCTGCGGAACAGCTTGCCATCGTGCGAGCCGATCACCTGACCGAGCACGCGATCGATCTCGGCGGCGCGTTCGGCGGCGGCGAACGTCGAGAGCGCCTCGTCGCGGCGGCGGCGAGCGTCGTCATCGGCAGCGAGCGTCGCGGCGAGCGCGGCGGCGTGGTGATCGGCGGTGGTGACGGCGGCGGCGAGCTCGGGCACGCGGGTCGCGTCCGCGTCGGCGCGCTCGGCGAGCTGGGGGCGGGCTTGCGCGTGATCGTCGACGAGCCGGCGGCGCTCGGAGATCCGGGTGCGCGCGCGATCGACGGAGCGATCCAAGCGCTCGAGCTCCGAGGCGAGCGCGTCGAGCCGGCTGGGCTCGCTGGACAGCACGGCGTGAAGAGACTCGCGCGTGAAACCAGCGGCGGTGCGCGCGGCATCGAGCGTGGTGGTGGAGGCAGCGAGTGCAGTCGCGAGATCGCGGGTCCGCTTCGCGAATTCGGTGTGGCGGGCCGTGGCTTCGGCCGCGGTACGCGCGGTCGCGAGCTTCGCGCGATCGAGCTCGGCGAGGGCGGCGACCAGCGAAGCTTCGGCATGGGCGACCACGGTCGCGCGCTCGCGCCAGGCCTGGACGAGGTTCGCGAACGCGACCCGATCGAGCGGCGTCGTCGCGGTCGCTAGCTCGGCGGCGCGATCGAACGCGAGCTCGCTACCGGCCTGCTCGGCCGCGACCGCGGCGGACCGAGCGAGCGAACGCGCGCGCGGCGACCGCGGCACGCTGCGGTTGCCGGTGAAACGCTCGGCGGGTGTAGCAACGCGAGCAGCCGCGTCGCCGAGTCCGAGCGTGGCGGCGGTGGAACGGGCTGCGGGATCGCCGAGCGCGGCGCGGTCGGCCGCGGGGAGTGCGGCGTACCAGCGCCACGCGATCGCGACGAGCTCGCGCGCGAGCTCGACGTGGCGCTCGAGCTTGCCGTCGCGATCGCCGGAGACTCGCTCGATCGCGGCGTCGATCGTCGCGAGCTGCGCCGCGACTTCGGCGAGCTCGCCGACATGGTGATCGAGGTTCGACTGGCAGACCTGGACCCGCGCCTGCGCATCCGCGGTCGCCTTGTGAGCGGCGACGGCAGCGCTGCGTTGGAGACGCGCGGCTTCGAGCTGGGCCTTCGCGGTGTCGCTCCGCTCGGCAGCGAGCCGAGAGGCTTCGGGTGCCGCGGGATCCGTGACGAGGATCAGCTCGCCGAGTGCGGTCAGCTGATCGCGCCAGTCGCGCGCGAGCGACTCGGCACTCGTCGCCGCGGTGGCGCGCGTGCTCGCGAAGCGTGCGCGCTCGGCTTCGCGCTGGGCGTCGCGGGCGTCGAGCTGGGCGAGGAGCTTCGTCGCAGCGTCCCACCCGGACGACGCTTCGGCGAGTGCGGCCTCGGCGCTCGCGATCAGCTCGTCGAACGCGCCCTTCCCTTTCCATGGATGATCTTCGGCGCCGCACAGCGGGCACGGTTCGCCTTCGATCAGCTCGGCGCGCGCGTGCTCGTAACCGGCGGCCTTGCGCAGCTCGGCGACCTGACGCGCGCGCTCGGTGCGCTGGATCTCGGCGCGATCGCGATCGCGGATCGTCGCGGCGCGGCGGTCGCGATCGGTCGCGGCGGCGACCTCCAGCTCGGCGAGACGCGACGCGAGCTCCGCGAGGATCTTCGCGGCGTCCCGTGCGCCGGTCGAGATCGCGACGAGCTTGTCGATCTCGTTGCACCGCGTACGCGCGTCATCTTCGAGCCGGCCCGCGGCATCGAGCGACAGCGTGCGCCGCTTCACGAACGCTTCGGCCTCGCGCTGTGCCTCGGCAAGTTTGGCCTGCGCGGCCTTGTGCGCCTCGCCGAGCGCCACGTGCCTCGCGCCGAGCGTGTTGCGTTGCGCGCGGTGGTCGACGAGAACGTGCTGCGCGGCGGCGATTCCTTCGGCGAGCGCGCGCTCCTGCGCGAGCCTTGCATCGAGGTCCGGCCAAGCCGCGATCTCCGGCGCGAGCTGGCGGCGCTCGACCAACCACATCGCCGGCTCGAGTGCGGCGTGCGCCTCGAGCTCCGCCGCGGCCAGATCATCACGGGGGGCCGGCTCTGGCGTGCCGCGCGCGAGCCGCCGCGCCGGCTTCGCCTCGACCTCGACGACATTCGCCGCGATCCGAGCCGCGCGGATCGTCGCATGGAGATCGGCGACGCGCGCGTGAGTCTGCCCGAGCTCGGCCGTCGCGACTTCGGCCGCGCGCACCGCTTGGCCGGCAGCCGCGAGCTCGCCCGTCGCGATCGCGTGCTGGCGCTCGGTCCGCACCGCGTCGTCCCACGCCGGCCGCAACGCTTCCGCACGCCGGCGCAGCCCGAGCTCCTCGCGAAGGGGTTCGGCGCCGCGCGCCTCGGCCTCGGCGAGCGCGAGCGCGCGTTCGGCTTCAGCCAGCGCCGTCGCGCGCACACCGGCCTCGGCGAGCCATTGCGCCAGGCGCTCTGCATCGGCGAGCCGGATCCGCGCCGCTTCGCGCGCACCGAGTGCGACCTCGAGCTCGCGCGCGACCTCGGCTCGTTCGGGATCGCCGAGCACCGCGATCGCGTGCGCCGCCGCCTGACGCTCGCGCAGCTGCTGTTCGGCCACCACCATCCGCGCGTGCGCCGCGATCGATAGCTTCGAGTAGATCTCGGTGCCGGTCATCCGCTCGAGCAGCTCGCTGCGATCCTTGCCCTCGGCGCGGAGGAACGCGGCGAATTCACCCTGCGCGAGCAGTGCGGAGCGCCGGAATTGATCGAACGTGAGGCCGAGGCGCTGATGGATCGCCTTGAGCGTCTCGGTCTTGGTGCCACCGAGCCGCTCGTTGATCACCGACGACGCATCCAAGCCGACCAGCGTGATCTGCTGGTCCTGCAAGTTGCCGTCGATCGCGCCGCGCGCGCGCCGCACCGACCATCGCGCGCGATAGCGCCGCGAGTCGCCGCTCTCGAAATCGACCTCGGCCCAGCCCTGCGAAGCGCCGCGCCGCAACAGCGTGCGCGGATCCTGCGCGCCGAGCGCGAGTGGATCTTCGTCGCCGTGGCCGACCGTGACGCGGCTGTGCCCCGGCAACCGCGGCGTGCGATCGAACAGCGCGACGCACATCGCGTCGAGCAGCGTGCTCTTGCCCGCGCCGGTCGGTCCGACGATCGCGAACACGCCCGCCATTCCGAGCGGCCCGTGCGCGAGATCGATCTCGAACTCGCCGGCGAGGCTGGCGAGGTTGCAGCCGCGGATCGCGAGGATCCTCACGAGAACCCGCCGAGCTCGAGCTGGTTCGTATCTTTCACCGCGCGATCCGCACCGTCGCCGCGGACCTCGGCGAGCAATCGCTCGAACGCGCCGATCACCGCAGCGCTCGGCGGCTCCGCATGATCGCGAGCCCACAGCTGTGCGAACACGTCGCGCGGGTCGAGCTCTGCGAGCCGCTTGACCGCGATCCGATCGCCGAGCGTCGCGCCGTCGCCGGTGTGCTCGGTGCGGAGCTGGACCAGGCGCGGCCGCTTGGTCTCGAGTGCCATCTCGATCAGCGTGCGCAACCGCGGCTCCGGCCGGTCGAGCACGATCGCGAGGTCGAGATACGGCCGCGTCGGGTCGTCCCCATTGCGCCGCGGCTCAAGCTTCGCGATCCGATCGAGCACGTCTTCGAGCCCGCCCTCGATCCGCACGATCTCGATCGTCTGCGGCACGCGGATCGTCCGCACGCTCGCGAGCGTTCCTGCCGCGAGCTCGACGATCGCGATCTGGTGGTGATAGCCCGCTTCATCCAGCGCGAGCGCGATCGGCGCGCCGGCATAGCGGATCGAGGCACGCCCGACTTGCTGCGCCCGATGCATGTGACCGAGCGCGACGTAATCGATCGACGCCGGGAACATCCGCAGCGACGCCGACTCCTGGCCACCGATCGAGATCCGGCGCTCGCTCAACATCGATGGATCCGCACCCGTGACGTAGAGATGGCCGAGCGCGATCACCGCCTGGCCCGGCATGCGCCGGCGCTCCGCCTCCGCGACGACCTCTCCATAGATCTTCGCGAGCGGATCCTCTCCTGGGGTCTCGCCGACCACGTCGATCGGCCGCAAGAACGGCACCGCCGCGACCCACGCCTGGCCGCCGGCCACAGGAATGAGGATCCGATCGAGATCGAGAGCGCCGTTCGGTGTGCGCGGCAAACTGCCCACCACGTGCACGCCGAGCTCGCGCAACACGGCCGAGGCTGCCCCGAGCCGCGCCGGTGAATCGTGATTACCGGCGATCGCCACGATGTCCATCCCCGGCCGGGCCCGGCGCGCCGCCGCCAACCATTCGAACCACATGCGCTCCGCGTTCGCCGGTGGCGTGCCGCTATCGAACACGTCCCCGGTGATGACGGTCACGTCGGGGGCTTCGACCCGAATCTGCTCCAGCAACCACGTTAGAAAGGCGTGGTGCTCGTGCTCGCGATGGACCTCCTTGAGCGTGTGCCCGAGGTGCCAGTCGGATGTATGGAGCAGCCTCACGGAGCTTAGAACTTCGCACGAGGGTCTGATAGGTTCGGCCCCATGAAGCGACTTGCCTGCGCCCTCGTCCTGACCGCCGCGTGCGGTGGTAGTGGCTTCGAGACCAAGGATGCGATGATCACCGGGATCGTTCCGAGCCCGATGTCCGCATCGTCGACCTCGTTCACCAGCGCGGACGGCGCGGGCAACATGGTCATGGGCTGGAAGATCTCGCTGTGGGAGCAAGGCGCCGGCGCCGACTGCGCGAGCAACGATCCACATCGCGTCGCCGCGGTCTCGATCTACACGAACCAGCCGGTGGTCGCGGGCAAGAAGGCGATGCTCGAGGCAGCCGAGATCGTGATCGTGACCGATTCGCCGCCGACCGTGACCGGCACGTACGCCGCGAACATGGGCGCCGAGAAGATCGGCAGCATCGTCGGTCAGGTCACGATCTCCGACTTTCACCTGAAGCCGGATCTCACCGCCGACGACATCAAGGGTTCGATCAACGCCGCGGGCGCCGACTCGGCCGGTAACAACGTCGCGATCGCCGGAACGTTCGAAGCACCCGTGTGCGAGTAACGCGTGCTCGAACCAGGTTCGAGCTAAGCGCCGAGCGAAGCGAGGGCCCTACGGCGCCGGCTCGCGACTCTGCACTTCGCGGAGAAACGCTTCTTCCGCGGCCGTGAGCGGACGGCCCTTCAGCCGCTCCAGCTCGTCGCGCGACAGCCCGCCGACCTTCTGGCGGTGGCGCGCCATCGCCACGTGTGCGCGCGCGATCGATCCGAGCACGTCCTCGTAGGTCTCGAACGACAACGGCGCGCGCTCGGGATGCGCGCGCAGCGCCTCGGTGATCCGCGCCTCGTGCCGCGTCACGACCTCGAGGATTCCCGAGCCGACCGGCAAGCGCTCGACCTTCGCCTCGGGCGGCGGCTCCAGGCGATCGACGCCGTGGGTGTTGCTCGTGACGATGAACTGACCGCCGAGCTCGGTCACTAGCTCGATCACGCGCAGGTGGCGCGGATAGAGCTGGACCAGCTGGAGCAGCGACACCACGACGCCGCGCGGATGCAGGTGATAGACGCTCGCGCGGATCATCCGGCCCGCGTCGACGAACAGCCGCATGAACGTGCGGTTCTGCGGATAGATCCGCGACAGCGTCAGGTCCTCGACGTCCGCGAGCCAGGTGTAGCCGCGCTTCTCGAGCTCGCCGCGCGCGCGATCGTAGAACTCGAGGTCGGCCTCGGGAAACGCGGCCGGCGTGATCCGCGCCATCTCGTGCGGCTCGCCGTACACGGCATCGAGCCGTGCACGCAGCGCCGCGCCGCCGAGCCCCTTCGGCCGTCGCATGCCGAGCGCGACTGCGACGACGAGCCACAAGCCCATCATGAGGAAGAACACTTCCACGCGGCCACTATGCCATGCTCGCGACCGTGCCGATCACCATCGACGACATCACCGCGG